>Ga0268287_100025_pt1 | contig 184148 bp, 175 predicted proteins | sample MetcocultureR3M_FD_191348 | JGI IMG/M metagenome (GOLD analysis project Ga0268287, IMG submission 191348) | Soil microbial communities from Anza Borrego Desert, Southern California, United States - Methanotrophic co-culture R3-M | ecosystem: Environmental > Terrestrial > Soil > Desert | place...
ATGTTCTGCCGCCTCAAGGACTTCCGCCGGATTGCAACTAGATACGACAAGCGAGCAGACATCTTCCTGTCTGCAATTCTTCTGGCCGCTGCGATCACTTGGTGGATCAATTGAGTCCGGACCCTAGTGCCCTATGCCCCTCGAAAATCACCCTGGGGCCCGCTTGAGCCGCCGCCCCCTTCCAGCGGAGAATCGCCCGACAACGGAACGTGAGCATCCTTGACGTCCCGTAGATACCGCACTCTTGGTCAATGGTCGAACAACCGGGCTCAGTATGGTTAGCCCAAGACCATGCGTGTCGTTGGCTTGAGACCGTCGGAAGGCTCGAGCCAGGGGAATCAGATAAACGTGAGAAAGTAGACCGAAAAGTCGAGGCACCAATGAATGGGCCAACAATACTAGCGCGAACATTGTCATCGGCCAACATTCGCGACCGCTATCAGAACAACTGGCAGTACCATTCGCGCAGTGACCATCATTCAAAGATCGCCTGTTGGGGGGTGATCTTCGATTTAATGGCGTCAACTCCGCTGCTGAAGCGTCACGTGGAAGCAGGCGCAGTCTGCTTCGGCATCAACCACGAAATGCGAGACTTCGTTCACGACCGCAAGAAGAACCTCGACCTAGTGCTCTGTACGCCAGGAGGCCCTACTACCACTGAGACATTGGAAAGCATCGGAAGGAATTACAAAATTGAGCTGACGCAAGAGGAGCAAAGTGCTTTTGACAAACTTCCGCAACTCCTTCGTGCACCGGTAGGTTCAGTACTGATGGCGCTCGAAGCCAAAGCATGCATGACGGCTCATCAGCGTGCCCTTCCTCGCCTTTACGACGAGCTAAATTCGTCACACCTCACGGTCCATGGAGCAAGTGACCAGGCCGTTGCAGTCGCCTTTACTATGGTGAATGTCGCAGAGAACTACCTCAGCCCGGATCTGAACAAGAAGAACAGATCGTCAGATCCAGAGTGGAGTAAGCACAGACAACCGCGAGACGCCCAGCTCGCAATCGAAAAAATCAAGCAGCTCCCGCGCCGTTCGAAGGTGGGCGACGTTGGCTATGATGCGATTTCGATTGTCGTGATAGACATGGCTAATGACGGGAATGCTGCTAAGCTCATCGAGGGGCCGCCCGCGCCACCCAAGGGCGACATCTACAACTATGATAACATGATCGCTCGGCTGTCAGGTATCTACGCGACGCGGTTCAAGGATCTTAGTTAGCTTGTCTCGGATCCGATCCTCTTGGCATTCCCAGATGATGATGACGCGGTAGCCCTCGCGGCGGAGACGAGTTACGCATCGAGCGTCTCTGCGTCTATTGTCACGAAATTTGGCGATCCAAAACTTGCGGTTCGATTTTGGTACCGTGGCCCTCAGACAGCCTCTGTGATGATGCCAAAAACATCCGTTTACGAAAATGGCCCACCGCTTAGAGCGGTTCGCAAAATCGGGACTGCCGGGAAGCTTCTTGACGTTTTTGCGATAGTGGGCACCGAGATCACGCAGCTGGGTTGCGACGATCGTCTCAATCTTTGTACCCCTTTGCCTTATCCGCGCCATTCGTGCGGATGTTTTGGGATCAGGGCGCGCCGCGATCATTCGGCAGCAACAGCGAACTTCGCGTTCTCAAGGGCGTCCATCCGAAGTAGGTGCTCGCGAAGTCGACTTTGAAAGCCATCGGCAAAGCGTAGCTTTGCTCGCTCGGTCCTCGAAAGGAAGCCCCGCGTGGCGCGCGCCGAAAGGAGTTTTCCATCGTATCGGAGAAACTGCGTCAAGGCGGGCCGCTTTTCCCATTTTGGATAGGAATTGATGTGAACTGCATATCGGCGGTTGCCGTCATAGCGCGCCGCCGTGGGCCACCTGCCATTCGCAGGAAGTTCGCCCTCTCGGCCGGCATCATACTTACCGGGTCGGGCTAGGCGTTTGCCCAACCATGCAGCAACCGGAACCGTGACGGCGTTTCCGACGAGCGACCAGCGAAGCGACGCACGAGAGACCTGCTCTGCCGGACGGGTCCAATTCTCAGGAAAACCTTGAAGACGCTCTGCATCCCGAATGTCAGGCGTAATGACATCCCCTGAAGGTAACAAGATCGCGGGAGGAGAAGCGATCCCAACGGTCGAGCCATTCTTCAATGTAGGAATCGAATCAGGGGCCCAGCCGAGACCACGTATTCCTTCGGTCCAATAGAACCCGTGAGCGTACGCATCGAGCTTGGTCGGGAGCACACTGGGCTCAGCTTCGTCCGTTAGGATGACCGAAGCAGGATCGACATCAGTCGTAGTCGCGACGAAGAGCACCCGCTCCCGCCGTTGCGGCAAGAAGGAGAGACTATTCACGACGCGATAGGCCCAGCGATAGCCGCGCTCCTCAAACGCTTCGACCAGGATGCGCATGCCACTTCCCTTGTCCAGCTGCAGCATGAACGAAACATTCTCAAGCACGACCCAAGGCACACGCCGAAGGTCGAGCAGACGAAATATTTCCCCCACTAAGCCGGATCGAGAACCCCCAATACCCAGAGTTTGGCCTGCTTGACTAAGATCCTGACAGGGAAATCCGCCGGCTATCAGTTCGACTTCCCTCGGAAGCGCCCTGAGGTCTCGAACGTCTCGCTTACAGGGGACGTCAGGCATCCTCGCCGCGAGGACCGCTCGAGCAGGCTCCCAAATCTCGCATAGCAGGCTTGGCTCATGCCCTGCCGCAGCAAGGCCCCGCTCCAATCCCCCAACACCAGCGAATAACCCGGCAACCTTCACTTCCAACCCCAACCCAGCGAATCGAGCACGTCTAATGTCAGATTAGCATTGTTCTCATTTCGTTCCCGACCAGTCAATCCAGCTTGCACGCCAGGAAGGTGCCATTTTTCCCGTTTTCGACAAGAAATGGCTCCTGAACGGCGCGAAGTTGGTTGGTAATTGGAGCCATGGGGTCAAATGCAACCGATCCCACGGGAGTCCAGGATCCCACACCCTGATCAAAGAAAATCGTGCCCTGCCCTCGCGCGGTGCGGAAACTGAGACGACGACGGTGCGCGAGGTCTTGGTGAAGTCCGAGCCTTGCCGTGGCGGATATGCCGTTAAGCAGATGTTCAAAAACCGCCCTGCGATGATCCATGTCTGCCCAATCGTCTTTAACGGTCTTTCCGATACGAGGGCGACGTTGGTCACGACGTTGCAGCAGGGTGTCCACCACGATCTCAGTGTTTTTATCGGAAAAGCCCCTCAGCAGCTCGGAAACAAGTCTTACTACGAGAGGACTGAACAGATAGCGATCAGAGTATCGCAGTTCAATGCAGGGTTCCGATAGCACAGCCGTAAGCGTTTCGTTTCCGCTCGCTATGAGAGCCTTGAGCCGTCTTCCGAAGCCTTCGATAGGCCCATCGAGTTCAGCACCGACCTCGAAGATCGTCTCCCTTATTCTCTCGACAAGCAGCGTGTGCGGGTCGATGCCCGTGCTTTTGCGCGCTGTCTCTAGGCTGCCTCGGACGACGGGAGCCTCAGTGGTGCTCGCCCAATTCAAGTCGATGGAGTAAGCTGACCGGTCAAGAGAGCGCCATGCAGTGACGCCTCGTCCGCCCTCGGTGATCACCGCAAGCAAATCTTCATTGCCTGGCGACATATCCCGGAGCGAAGCTCTCGCCCTTTCGAGCCAAAGGACAACTCTTCGGCGAGTAACAGCATCCGCTTGCTGCAAGATCGCCCCATTCACTTCGACCAATGCACTGCGCCCGCGGGCGCCCCACCGCTCTACGACGGAAGCGGCTGGCCATCGTTCGAAGTCCCACGCACTTGGGTCACCATGCAAGATCAGCGTTAGTTCGGCCGCTGGGTTTGTTGCGATCAAATCGTTCAGCGCATCCGCAAGGGCAGCCGACTCGTACACCGTCTGCACCCCAAACAATCGATGCTGCTCAGGAAGTGAAATGCGCGAGAGCAACTGCGCCAGCAACGCATAGGCATTCAAGCGATCCGTGCCTTCGACTGTGTGCTGCGCATCCGGCGCGAGAACGCAACGCGGACAAACCCGCACCGCATCTCGGTCTCCACATCGACCTATTGCCGAGCAGTCGAGGAAAGTAAGCGCCTCCCTCAAATAAGCCACAGGGTCGCGCGCGATCACCGTCGAGAAACCCGCTCCTCCGCTGGCCCTGTCGAATATCACCGCGCTATAAGAATCCACGCCGCGGTTGTTTGGCGCAGCTGGCGCCGCAAAGCCCATTTCATCAGCGTCAACGCCCAGCTTCTTGGCTACGGCTTCACGTAGCGCGAGAGCGATCGTCAACGCAACGTCCCGTGAACGACAGTCATAGAGCTGGATCTCGCAGACGTCCGTACGTATTTCGTGCCCCAAATTGAGATTTCGTACGACCGCATAGGGCGAGTATTCGGGAGCGCCAGTACAGGTTTGACCATCGGCCGCCATTGGCGCACCCCTCAGCGGCCTGTGGCCTGTTAGGCCAGACCCGCCAGACGTCACTGTTTCGGCTTCAGAACGGCCGCAATGAAGACAGACTGCATACCCGTGTCCGTGATCCCCGGGATTGAACCAGAAAACCGTTCCGTCCGCGCTTGCACGCACGCGGCCGATGTCAGGGTCTGGCAGTGAGCGCCACGGCGCCTCTCGGGCCGAAACCCACGGGTCTATAACCCTCGATCCGCCGAGATCAGATGGATCATCGTGCACCTTGAACCGAACATCGACCGAAAACCCTCCAGGACTTAGATACCTGATCTGTGTGAAGTTACTCGATCCGCACTCGACGCAGGGCGTTTGACCAACAGCGGACGGTTTCGAGCTCAAAGCGCCGCAGGTCCTACAGGACCACATCGTTCTCAAGCTTTGTATCTCGCGAAGGCCATCTTGTGATATCGGCCTTTGCCAGTTGAGAGTGACGCCTCCAGACTCGCGAACAACACCGTCTACAACGATCCCGCGACCTGGCGCGTATTCATAGATACCCACTTCCCGTGACCGCGACGGATAACCTCGACCGAAGCTCTGCTCTTGCGGCGCTCCACCTTCCTCAACTCGGCGCGCTCGTGCCGCTCTCTCGCTGGCTGTCTCGGTTACGAATTGAACGACGTCGGTTGGGAAGCCATAGGATGGAAGGAAGCCTCTGCCGGCCAACTCACCTAGTAGATACCCTCTCTCCAAACGAAGTCTCTGAACTTCTCGTGCCCTGTTGATTGCCGCGAATTCGACATCTCCAGCCAAGCCCTCCGGGGTGGCAGGCGCCAGCGCTTGCCATTCAGCCTGAATCTCGGAGTGAATCCGATCCATACGAGCTCTCAGCACTTCAACGAGATCCCAACCCGGCCGGACGGGAGTACCGGCCAGCAACAACGTCAGCTCATCCAACAGCGTCGGAGCTGAAGGGACAGTATCGAGCCAAGCCACGAAGGCCGTGGCCGGTGGCGGATCAGTCGGTGAGTTCGCCTCCGCCGCGAGACCAAAAAATGCCTGATTGGTCAGCTTGTGCAATTCCGATCCAAGAGTTGAAAGATACTCCGACAAGAGAAGTGCAGCGGCGTGACGCGTTGCGATGGTCGGGCTGTCAAGACTCACCCGAGGCGTTCGCACCTGACGTTGGAGATACTCCATTGGATTCGAAATCGTCATTTGGTCGAGTGGACGATTCTTGCAGAGCGTAAGTCCTACTGCGATCGGCTGACGCTGCCGCCCTGCCCGACCAACGCGCTGGCGATAGTTCGCGATCTCCGGCGGGGCGTTGGTATTCAGCACGGCCTCGATGCTGCCGATATCGACGCCCATTTCCATGGTGGTGGAACAGCCAAGAACATTGATCCTACCAGCCTTGAACTCTCTCTCATAACGGCGAAGTGCCGTGCTCGGTTGCTGTGCGGAGTGTTCCGCGGCACGTATCCAAGGTGAGAATTTCGTCGCACGGTCCTGCTGATCGCCCCATCTTCCGAGACTTCGAAGCGACACGATGGTTGGATCGGATGCCAGCCAGTTGTCGATCCGATCTTCGATTACGACCTGCCCGACCGAATCCCGCCGCCAGGGGTATGGAAGGCGCGGCATCGTAATGGGCGTCGCGACGGGGTGAACCCCGTCAATGTCATAGGGGCTTCGTCCCCGAATGGTCGTGTCCAGCACTCTTCTCGTTGTTGGACACCAGAATGCCTTGTCGACTCGAGCAACAGCGAGGTCTCCCAGGCGCAGACGGAATCCGTTGTCCGAAGCAGTCAAGAAACGAAAGAGTGCTCGCCAAGCAGCCATGAGCACTTCGTCCACGCTGTCCTTGTCGGTACGACTGTCAGGATCGAGTTGCAGGGCCTGAAACAGGAGCCGTACTACGCGCGTTAGCCGCGGGCCCTGCGCGTTTGGCCAAAGACGCACATATCGGCTCGATCTCTCCCCGGGGCTCCACGGTTTGACCTCGACATGGCTCTGGCGTCGGTCTATCCAACTCAACCACCATCGTGGAAAGTCGAGCGCGACGTTCGTCCGCAGGAAGTGCGTGACCAAGAGACGAAGGAGATCGCGCCAATCCTCGTCGGTCATGCCAATGCGCTGCGCGGCAGGAGGAACTCGCGGCTCCGCGCGGTCAATCCCAGGTAGTTCAAATCGGAATAATCCGAGCGTCTCCGCCGAGTTAGCGCGGACTGGCCGTCTCATCGCTTCTCGATACAGCAGGAATTCCGCCAGCACCTCTGGATCTTGGAAGCGCTCGTCTCGGTTGGTCGTCGTCCACAAGTCTCTCAGGAATGTATTGACCGTGGTGTGCCCAGCCAACCGCTGGACGAGGTCTCGCCAGCGCTTCGCACCGGCGTCCAGCATGGTCGATCGTTGGCGCTCGGAATCCTCCGCCAGTCGGGTAAGCTCAGGATCGTCTGGAAACTCCCTGAGCCGCGCGATCCTTGCATTCAGGGCCTCGAGCTCTTGTTGATCGACAGGAGGAGCTTCCTGGACGAACTGATAAATGAATGATCGTACAAACATCCGCTCAGACGCGACCTGCACATTGGCCGCATGCCTCGCGGTACCCTGGCGGGCATCCGTAAAGGTGATCAGGCGGCGCCCATCGAAAGGAAGCGGCTCGGACGCATCAAGCTCCGGCGACAAGTCCGCGAGAAAGCCTGGAGTGATCTGAGCCATTAGGAATGGCGCACCAGCGGCGACTGGCCGCAATGCACCGCGGTTCGGCTCGAATCGATTTGGCGCGCGCGTGCAACACGGGCATTCCAGGATGTCCTGACTTGCAGCGAACGTTATATTTGCATTCTCGTCCAATTTTCCCGTTTTCAAATCCAGGTCCAGTCGACGTGACCCAGGTTTCGGGGGATAGGTTAGATATCGGCGTGAGACAAGCGTGGGGGCATCTATCGTTGCCCCTTCATCGTCCTCTGCATCTTCGCTTGGTTCTTCTCGCTCGAGCGTCTGCTCGAACTCGTCCTCATCGTCACCTTCGCTCCATGCGGCAATTCGGGAACCACCATCAAGCTCCTCGGCCCTCAACGCTCCATCGCCACACAGCTGGCAACAGACCCACTCCAGCACGATTGACTCGCAATACGGACAATGTTCGCGAGCCTCCGAGAAAATCGCTCCATAGTTCCAATCGGAGCCTTCTACTCCCTGTGCAGGACTCTTTGAGCACTTGGGGTTTATGCACGTCCAAAGCCCATTTACCGTCCGATGAAATAGATGAACTCGATTTGGAAGGATAGAATCTCCGCCGATTGCAACCATCGCCGGATCGGCCTGGGGATCCCTCGCCCTGGCGGCTTCCACGAGAAACCTTGTCGCATCGTCCTGTCCAACGCCGAGCGCCGCTGCTTCGCGAGCCCAAGCACGCCAGGAATAGATTTGGCCGGACCGAAGCTCCTCGCGCACGGCTCGCAATCTCTTCGATTTGGCCATTATTCGGCCGCTCTCCAGCGGATCAAACTCGGAGAGGTCGTTTACCGGAAGCTGACCACCTTCTTGGGAGGTCGGCATTAGCGGTAGGGGCGCGCGATGACCTTCAACAACGTCCACGGCGTCACGTGGCGCACCAGAGAGATTGCAGAGAAAATCGTGGAGCTCCGCCCTCGCATTCGCTCCGCCTATGGTAGCGGAGGTCGCCACATAGCGAATCTGATCGGGCGTACGGCCAAATGCGAGCGCAACACGGCGCAGAAGAAGCGCAATCTCCGCGGCTTGTGCCCCCATGTACGAGTGAGCCTCGTCGAGAACGATGAAGTCCAGCGTGCCCCGAGATAGCGCCAAGATCGGCGCATCAACTTGACGGATCAGCATGTATTCCAGCATCGTGGCGTTAGTCACGAGCACAGATGGCGGCGAGGCGCGCAGCGCAGTGCGGTCGCCAATTCGCCACGGCCGTTCAGCTCTCACAGAAGCTCGGGCCGTTTCAGGCGTTTCGCCGTTGTAGAGGCAATATCGCAGGCTGCCTCCGAAGGGTGCGAACCAGCGTTCCAGCCGTTCCTCCTGGCTGCTGATCAGCGCGTTGAGCGGATAAAGCAACAGAGCACGCACGCCTTCCAACTGCCTTTGGCCTCCATCGGACAGCTTAATGAGCCGATCGAGAATCGGCGCGAGGAAGCATTCAGTCTTACCCGAACCGGTGCCGCTGGATACAATCACCGAGCGTGGATCGGCGGACGTCAGGCGTTTCCAAGCCTCCGCCTGGTGAGCATATGGCGGATACGATGCGGAATTGAGCACCTCGATTGTTCGATGATCTAATATCCCTCGGTCGAGTCCGGACCATCCTCCCTTCAATGGCAGCCAGGGGAAGGCACCTTCCAGGAACGGCTCGGCAATAAGGGAGCCGGGGCTTCCGGCCGGAGCTCCCCAGACACTGCGCAAGTAACTCGTCAAGGTGCGAGAGCGCGGACGCAACATTCCGATGATGGCGTCAGCTGCCTGCACCGGCAACCGCGTCATCATGCGATCGAGATCAATCATGCCCGCACCTTCTCCCCAACGCCCACAGAATAATGAAGCACTTCCACCAACCCCATCGGAAAAACGGCTTCGAAGTACTCCGGATCGTATAGCCACGCATCGCGACTACGCCGCAATTCGTTTTGCTCAAGCGTAACCTTTCCGCTCGCATGATCGGCGACGAGCAGCGGCGCAGCGATAACCTCGGCAAAATTCGAGTTGTAAGGCTCAAAGTACGGTCGCCTTGAGAGCAGGCTTTTTGGAGTGAACATGTTTTGCGGGGGCGATGTATCGTCATCATGCCGGCCGATGAGCCGATCCACTTCCCGCCGAATTACGTCGCGACGCGGGGACTGACGGAAATGGAGCGTTGTTCCATCAATAGTCTTTCTCTGCTTGGCCATTTCCGAAGCGACACAGACGAGAAAGACAAATTTTGCATGTCCCGACAACTCGGGTCTCAGATTGACGATATCATCAAGGGCACCACTTATGCTTCTGATCGCGGCCGCGCTTTCGATTCCGATAGCAGCGAGCTTCTCGACTGTTTGTTTTAGGCGACGCGAAAACGCTTCGAGCCAATCGCCTACTGAGGTGGAGCACCACAAAAACGGCAGCTCACGCTGCAGATCGAGTAGAGCGGCACGTTCTGCCAACGACTCGCAAGACGCGAGCAGCGAGACGGCGAGGCTGGGACAACGCGCGAGTAACCTCAATGCATCCACGGAGGAAATCGGCAGTCCCTCCTTCCTTGAGAGCACTAGAAGATCCATGATCGTTCGACGCTCGCCCGATGAAAGTTGATCCGGCTTCGAATAGGCTTGCACAAGCGCGTTCAGGCGCACATCTGACGCCTCGATCTCGATCGCTCGTTCCAAGACCGTACTCTCAGCCTCAGCCGTTACCCTCAATCCTACCGACGGGACGATCCTCGGCCTAATCTTGGCCCCTTGTCGCCGCCGTCCAAAAATCAGCCAGGGCCCGGGCGGCAGTTTGGTCGCAAGCTCCGATCGCATGACTGCCTGGCTAGCTGGAGCCTCGACGTCAACTGTGCCGGCCGCGGGCCGCGTCAGACAAAATGCACGGACATCAAGCCGGTGCAGGATACCGAGCGCAGCGAATGCATTTGCGGGTGGTGCATTGAAGGGATCGATCTCGTCATCATACCACCGAACGTCCGCTATGTGATCGCTTGCGCCGAGGGCTGACAGACGGACCCGCGCATCCAGGCTTTCCGAACTACCGAGCAACTGAGTGATTGTGTCGGCAAACGCTGAAAGCGGCACTTCGCCCGAGACGGTCCTGGAAACCGAAATGCGTTGGATATCGTTTGCGCGCACTTCCATGCACAGGGAAACTTCTCGTGGCGAAATCAGCCGGAGCCCCTTCAGGGCGTCAACCGATAAAGTTGTCCTTGGCCGCATGAGGAAATCGTTTTCATCAACTATTCGCAGCTCATAGCTCGGGTCTGCAAACGTCAATTGCAGTTCAGCATCCCACCTGAGGTTAAGCGTTATTGTAGCTGCTTTCGTGGGTACTCCGAGGGCGATGACGGCGTGTTCGCTTTCCAATCGTATGTTCAATTTATTCTCGCTGCGAGCCGCAATAATACGAGTCTGCACGTCTGTAACTCGAAGCTCGCGTTTTCGGCGGTCCACTTCGATTTGGAATTTTTGCGGAACGATAGATGCACCTATCGCATAGCGCAGCTCGCCGTTCTCGATCACGGCCAGGTCCACGTCGCCCCAAGGTTTACCATTATCGATCGGATGCCAAATCCCTCGTCCGCGCGGGCGCCAGTGCAGTGACTGGCGGCGCGGTGTCGACAAATGGTTTTCGCGCTCGATCCACACTTGCGGAACACCAAGAAAGACCGGTTCTCGCACACTCGGCACGAGACCGCCGACGAGGACCAAGCGACCATCGACCTCGCGTTCGGCGGCGGTACGCCATGTCCAGCGTGTCCCGCCAAGAACGGTACTGGCGGTTCCTTGGAAACTAACGACGCGATGGTCGGATCCAACGCAGCGTCCAAGGTCGGTAAAGCCCTCAGTAAAGGAGACTGAATGGAAATGTTCTTCTCGAACTGCAAGAGCGAGTACAGGTCGACCTGTTTGGGCCGGAGAAGTGCCCAACACTCGCAGGCTCTTGGGAACGCCATCCTCGCTCACTTGCTCGACTTGAAGGGCAATGATCGGGTGCAGCAGCGCGTCTCCGCCAGGCGCAATGAACTCACCGATCGTACTATTCCCGGATTGCACGAGGAGTCGCGCCTCGTTCGTCAAATCAAGAGGAGCTTCAAATGTCGCGACGAACCGCCGAAGTTCGTGCACCGGTTCCCCATCAGCCTCGATCGTTTCGATGGCCGCTACGGCAACGAGTTCGTCACAGAACGGTGGCCGCGGAAAGATTCGAACTCGACGACCATTTCGCACGGCTTCACTAACGCTGGGAGGTAGCCGTTTCAGATCGACATTGCCGGACAATCCAAGTGACGCTCGAGGATGCCATCCATCATCGGAGAGAACGAGAGTGCGAGTGACATCGAGGGCGGCTCCGGGATCTTCGCGCAGCCGCACGATTTCCTCGACCATCGAGCGAAGGTCTTCGGATTCCACGTCGAAGGGAAGCTCGTGGCGCCAGTTAGGTCTCGTCTGATCGAGGTAGTCGACCGGGTCGCCTCCCCTCTCGTGCTGTGCGGGTAGGCAAGCGCGCAGCTCTACGATTTTCTCGCACAGTTCAGTGGCTGGCTCGAACAGGGCTTGGGCCAACCGATCCGACACGCGCCACGCTTCTGCGCCAACTGAATCCTGAACTGAGAACCCTTTTTCCGCACTTCTGACCGCGTTCTTGAGCCACGACGCAATTCGCGGATCTTCTCGAACCGAGGCGACCGGGAAACCGGCCTCCCTAACAATGGCAAGAAGCCGTTCGCTGCCTCTTGGTTCAGGTCGCCGCCACGCGGCTAAACCAGAACTCACCAGGTTTTCGATGTCCCGATATTGGATGCGAGCATAGGGCCCATACTCATAGCCAATACTCCTTAGCGGCCGAATCCAATCCCAATGACCACCGCTCCGCTCACGTCGGAACCATTCTGCCACGTAAGCAACGACCAGTGCGGCTCCATGTCGATCAAAAACTGCCGCGGGACCAAACCGCTTCAGGATGCTGCAAACGTGATCGTAGTCGGTACGCGCAAATCGATAGGCATAGAGCGGACGAGCGTCAGGACGGGTTAAACCCCTCGCCTCAAGCAAACCATAAAACGCGGTCCTAAGCTCCCCCCGAGTTTCCACGATCCCCCCAAGTTCGGGGAGCACCGTTGTTATCGCGACTCGCCCTGTCCCCTCCTAGAAAGGTACAACTTTCGCGAGAACGATCAACTATTTGCGGGTATTCGATAGACCAAAGAATGAGATTGAAAAGTGATAGGCATCTATCAGCAGTAATAAATTACCCTTAGTTGATAGCGCAGATGCGGCGAGACTTCCAGTTCGTTCGCCGCTCAGTGGCTGATTGTATTGGTTTATCGGTCTCTGTGCCGCCGGCGAGCATCAGTCGCTAAAAATCAGTAGCTTGCCACCGTGGGTTAGCTAGCTGCGCTGAGCTGGTCTAGGCTAAAAGTCAAGCTGGTTCAGTCCGCTAGATCTCGGAGTATGGAGGAGCCCCGTTCCGTCGACCCTCAGCGATTGCCGTCCGCCTAGGGACTCGCCATGGCCTGCGGATCGATGCCGCGCCGACCTCGAGTTTGCTAGGACTTGGCGGACTTGGCTTCCGTCGACGATCTTTTCCTAGGCAACCTTAATAGCTCCGCGGGTTCGACTTGGAGGACCGTCGCGAGTTTTCCTATTATCTTCAGGCTGGCATAGAACCCGCCCTTCTCGAGCTGGCTCAGATAGCTCCGGCTTACTTCCGCTTCGTAAGCAAGATCATCCTGCGACAACCCCTTGGCGTGACGCAGCCGGCGGAGATTGTTCGCAAATACCTCTCGCAGGTCCATGCGAGAAGGGTGACTTTTGGTTCAAAATATGCACCTCGATATATTGAACAAAGTGTTCGCTCGCGGCTAAATTACCCTCACTGAAACAAACGCCCATGGTCGGGGGGCACGATGAGTTTCACGGAGGCCGAATTTTCGGCACTAGTCGCATTCAGTCTTGGCGCGATTGTAGCTTTCCTTGCTGCTCGGGCACGTGCCGCCCGGCGTGCGCGCGGCAGCGTGCTCTGGGGCTGCTGCGTGGGAGCGCTGGTGGGAGCACCCGTTCGCGACCTTCTGTTGGGTGGAGTGATCAGAGCGCCCGAGCTGATCGGGACGTGGGTCGCCCTCGTCGCGATGCTTCTGCCAATATCCTATCTTGGCGCCCGATCAGGAGCCCGGCTTTCGATTTTGGACATCGGCACGGTGGACGTCGATCGATGAGCATTCAAGAGCTTACGGCGCTGGCTCGGGAACACTGGATGACGTACCTGCCCCAACGGGTACGCTACCTTCAGGCTCAGGGCACGCTGGACGAGACGCTGCAGGGAGCAGCGGCCTTGGCGCAAGCGGAGATCGAGCAGCTCAAAAGCCGGGGGTACCAAGAGCACGAGGCGCGGGAAGTGGCGTTGCTGAGTTTCGTCCTCCTACCAGCGGAGCCAGACGAGGACGACGAGCAGGCGCGCGAGCTGGCCGAAATGGAAGCGGAGTACCAGCGCAATCCGGCGGTGGAAGTGCAGATGTACATGGAGGAGCACAACGACCTTCCAATTAGGTGAGCTCGCCCGACGAGCTCGAACTTCCCTCCCCCAAGTCCTTATAGATTCGCTCCGGACCAAGGTTCAACTTCACAACTGCCTGGTGCTTCACGCTTCACACCCGACTTCACAATGGGCCTTGTGGCCGCCACAGAAGCTCTGACGCCGAGAAGCGAAAGGAAAAATGCCGTATTTTGTCCAGTACGCGCCACGTCCCTTTCACAATTTCACAAACTTCACGGCATACTCCCACAAGCTCAATTTTGTGAAGGCTCCGCCGCCTCCGCCTCTGTGAGGCTCAATTGAGCGGGTTCTCCTTATCCCAAGCCATACCGCAGCGAACATGAGCATCCCGGATCGCGTCTTCAAAGTATCTCAACGTGCGAGGTCTCTTACCTGAGCTTCGTCTCACAAGTCCCTCGACCACGTCGCAAATCAAAGTCGGATCCCAGTTTTTGGTACGCCATTCCCTCACAACGGCTTGCGCCCCTTCCGTAAGCTGCAGACCAGCGATTTGGCACACAAAATCAGCGAGTTCATCGGGATGAGCCCCCTTCTCCAATGGGCCTGGATCGCTCGCGCCAGAACCGCGCTTTGGCTGCTGCTGTGACGCTGACGCTCGCTGTTGTTCTAACACTGATTGTGGCTCTGCTTCTTTTTCTGATTCTAGCTCACCGTGCGATCGCTCAGCGAACTCAGGCGCGATGTTTCTGCGGTTCGCGTGCGATCGCTTTGCGTTCGCAGAGTTGATTTGTGACTTTTCAATAGCTTGTTCCCTCTTCTCGTCGAGTTCGGCGTGTCTCCAGCTTTCGTCGAATAGCGCCTTCAGCACGCATTTCGATTTCTTCCATTGCTTTGCGTCCATCCTGGTGATGCGGAAAATTGACTCCTCATCCCTCGGAAGGCCACCGTTGATCCAGTAGTGAAGCAGGAGAAGGAGATACGCGCCGTGTTCAACGGTAGTTAGGTGGGATGTCTTTGACAGGTATTCACCGACTTCCAACTTCATCCAGAAAAGCTTCATGTGCGGCCTCCGAGGTCTTTGATGAACACCGGCTATTCCGTCTTGGTTGGCTTTCGAGCGCTTTCCAGCATTTCCTCGAGGGCCTGAACCGGAACCCGCAATATCTTGCCGATCCGGACGACGGGAAGGTCTCCCCTTCGTGCCGCCTCATAGGAAGCGTTGCGGCTAAGGCCGAAGTACATCGCACCTGCTTCGGGAACTGACAGAGTTTTCGGTAAAGGCATCGGGCGTCCTTTCGGATGGTGTGTAGTCACCACCAATTTGAAGCAAACACCCAGGATGCGCAATAAGAAGTGGTGGACATACACCATCAATTCTGGTGTCATAGCAACATGGCTGGTCTCAAATCGTTTTTGCAAGTGGCGGCTCCCGTCCTCGGTGTAACGGGTGCGGCGCTATACGAGCGACAGAGAGCGCTTGTTGGCCTAGGTGCTTTAAAAGTCCAACCGGGTCGGGGGCCCGGCTCGGGCGTGCCATTTACGTCCGAAAACTTCGCTGCGATCGTCGTCAGCCTTCTAGCAACAGAGAATCTATCAGAAGTCGACCAGCGGATGTTTTCGCTTTTCGACGCGGTCCCGGACGACATCAATCGATACAGTCCGGACCCGAGCGAAGGCTATCCGTCGTTCCTCTCTGAAGTGGCTGCCCTTCTCAGCGGAAAGCGAACAACATGGGAAGCCGTGAAAGCCAAGTCATCAGGTCGGTACCGTGCCCTTCGCGTGTCTCGACACTGGCGGGGTCAAATCGAAGGCACGAGGGGCGCGGTGACTTACTTGGCTCTAGATCAAATAGACAAGTTGTACCCGCCTATCAGGATTACTGCCGAGATCGATGGGACCGTCATCTCCAAACTGATCGCACTCACGCAAGGTGCTCTTACCCAGGTGGGCATAGATTATGAATGAAGGCCATACACATCACCTCCTCAAGCAGGCGCTGACGCAGGCCATCGCTAAAACCGCAACGCCGGATGTGTCGTCACGACTTCCAAATTTAATGGAAGACGGTCCAAAAATGTCTATCGGCTACTTCGGATTAGGAGGGCGTTTTCATGAGCACAACTTCCAACACTCTTAGTTCGCTGACTCAAGCTCGGCCGATTGTCGCTACTGTCCAGGAGACAATGACGACCTTGAAAATCGGGCGAGCCAAGACTTATGAGCTGTTGAATGCAGGAGTCCTGGAGAGCTACCTAGAAGGTTCGTCTCGCAAAATTACGTGGCGCAGCATTGAGGCATATGTCGAACGTCGTCTGAGTGAAGAAGCGGTTCGTCGCAACAGACACCAGGTCAAACAGAGAGAAACGAGCGGGGCGCTTCGTTGACCGACCGTCTGTCCTTGCAGTGACGGATACTCCCTCCCCTATACATCTCTGAGTGGGTTGTAATTTCTGGTCGATAACTTGATTGCTACGGTTGAAAGCTACGGCTCCGGTCAATAGACGGCTCCTACTCCTAGGCGAGGCAGAGTAGCTCATCTAACTCGTAACCTGGCTGCCTACTGAGGACTACAGCCGATCTTCTCAGCTCGCGATGGTTGTCGCAGGTGGAGCGAAGAAGGGATGCAGTCCAATGTCCGCATTGTTTTACCCCATACCATCAAACCGACCTGCGGAGCGCTCCTTTCGATAAGTGGAGGGTCATCCTACTGCCGGTAGTATGTGAGGAATTCCGTTGGGCCGAGCGACTTCGCGATCGAAATCTTCTCGGTTCTTTCTGGCGCCTGTTTCACGACGTACATGTCAATCAGCCTGGCCGCCGAGAGGGATCGCTCTTCTATTGCTGCGGTGTGGATGTTGATTGCCGTTGCTCCACAGTGGTGAAAATTCACGGTGCCGTAATCCGGAAGTTGCAAGGGCGTGGGATCGGGCGGATCTGCCGATCGCTCGGTGACCCATTCGGCCGTTGCACCCGAAACTTTGTATCGGCGTCCACCGCCTTTTGGAGGGGCCTTTTGAATGAACTGCACAGCCCGGCTGGTGGTGAGATTCGAGATCGCAAATGACACTTCCTCACGATCGCTTGATACTTGCATGAAACACATGATCAGATCACCGGCATGAATCATGGGTGCTGCGAGCTGCACTGGAACCCCCGCGAGGTCCCTCACCCACCATTGCCACCAAGCAAAGAAAGAGGTGGTTGAGCCGCCGGCAGCTGGGTCAATATTCTGGGCTGTGCCGATCTGCGGGAGAGTCGATTGACGGTACCGGCGCTGCCCGTCGAAGCCGATCCACGTTGAGCAGCGGTACTTCTCTCCGCATCGGCCACCGTGCGGCTCGTTTGGCGTCGGCACTTGGAATTTGCCCCAGATTTCAAACAATCTCGTTCCATCTCGTGGCGTGATATAGGCTCCGGACCAATTGAGGCTTTTTTGTCGCCGAGGCAATTGGCCATAGTTGGCGCGGCGCTTCGTCAGAGCAGATTTCGCTATATCAAAGCGAAATGTTTCGAACTCTATCGGCTGCGCGAACATAGCGCGCCAAAACTCGTATGCAGCGGGCTGTACTACTGGATCTGGCCTGGTCGGGAATCCAAGCCTTTTCAGTTCGACTTGCGACGCCGCTAACGGGTCGAACCCCGCAGGCGGCAAATCGCTTATGATCGAGCCTCGAACAATCTTCCTTAGGACGTCGAAGTCAATGTCGCGCGACTGATCGTTCATGGCTGCCACTCATCTGCGGCCGCAGTGATCGTTTCGTCTAACAACGGCGCGACACTTGCCGTCAACATACCATCCAGCAAATCCGCTAACTTTGCACCACCTGCCGAGTCCGCGGGATAGTGCAGACCGGCAATTTCACGGTTTCGCGCGATTACGTCTGCCAATACCGTCAGGTCGGCGCTCAAAACATCCTTATCAGCCGAAGCCATTCCCGCGGCGTCGAATACTCGAAGGATCAAGTTCTTCATCAAGTGTGATTGCGTGGCGTGTCCACTTGGCCAGGACGAGTGGCCTGGCACAGGGATCGGCGGCAACAACGCGGGACAAATCTGCGATGGCCTCGGCAGATCGTACTTGTCTTTGAAATACAAGGCGGCAAAGGACCCAATCAAACTAGCGATATGCAATGTGCGCCATGTTTGGGGATGAGACCCTGGCCTGACCGTTAGTACGGCCAAGAACTCAGTAAAAAATTCGACATCTTGCGAGAGAATGCCTCCGATGGCGTCCGGCCGTTCGTCCCGCGCCGCTAACACCAAGTTAGCTATTTGAGAGTCGTAATCGGCGACAAGGTCAGTCCGGATCTTCGTGAAGTCAGTGTCCGCATCGGCCTCCGTCGCCCAGTCGGACTTGTTGGCAACGAATTGATGCAATACGCGCCAAGCGAACCAATTGGCCGACCATTGCCTGGTACCGAAGTAAGTCGGTGGTGTACGTCGCAGAGCGCCGAGTTCACTCCCATTCGCGGTCCTTGTCACGAACGGCAAATCGATGCGGTCAGAAATGCGCCAACCGTCATTGCCAATATTACCGGTATTACCGGTATTACCTGTATTGCCGGTGTTACCTGTGTTACCCGTATTACCTGTGTTACCCGTCATGACGTCCCTCCCTTGTTAGGCAGTGGTCACTAGCAACAAAGTCAATCGGGAAGCCCCGCCGATCGCAGATGTTCGAGCCAGGTCTCCAGCGCGGCCCCCTGAAAAGGGCAGCGGATAGCGTAGGAAGATACACGAAAGCCCGGTTGTGACCGCAAGTAGCCACGAGCCGTCTGCCTAGCTTCCTCTCTGCGACCTAGCGCACTGAGAGTAGCGATAAGAAGGCGTTGATTGAAACGAATGACCTCGTTGCGTCTTAATGCGCTTCGCACCCATTCCAGTGCTTGCTCATAATCCCGGTTCACGTAGTGAGCTTGGCCAAGTAACCCCTCGTGCCAGAATGACCGCGCATCGAGTGGTGAAAGTCGCACGCCCTGCTCACCCTCGTGCACGGCAGCAGGGCCGTCACCAAGAAAGCCGGACGTCGCGCTTGCCATCGTCCAAGCCATGGCTGAACTCGGGCTGGCTGCGACCGCACGCTGCAAGACTATCCTTGCATTATCGAAATTATGCAACAAATACGACTGAACATGGCCATACACCGCCAAGGCGAACGCATCATGTCCGCCGCGGTCGATAGCTTCCTGGGCATATCTGGCGCCGGCGTAGACGTCGCCTTCCGGATCTGGCGATCCAATTTCTCCAATTCGGAACACGTACCAAAGAGCAACGTATGCATAGGCAATCGCAAAATTTGGATCGTGCGATATTGCCTGCTCCAGCAGCCCCCGTGCCTTCGAAAATGAATCGTAGTCCATTCGGTACAACAGGTCGAGAGCCTGCAACACAAGATCATAGGCCGTCAAATTCTTGGGGTGTTTGCGCATAGCGCGCATCAACTCCCGCTCGCGAACCTGCGGTGCAATTTGTTTCACAACGCTAATGGCAATTCGGTCCTGAAGAGCAAATAGCTCGCCAAGATCGCCGTCGTGCAGATCTGAACGAATTACCTCGCCCGATTCAGCGTCGCTGAGCTCGGTCACGATTCGGACGGTAGTCTTCGTCCTTTGTATTCCTCCGTACAGGACGTAACGAACTCCGAGCTGACGACCAATCTCACGCACGTCAATGATGCGACCGCCGAAACCCAGGCTGGCTCCTCGCGACACTACGAAAAGCTCTTTGAGGCCCGAAAGTCCGCGGATTATGTCATCAACCACACCATCGGCGAAGTATCCCTCATCAGGACTTGTCAAATTCATTCGAAACGGAAGGACCGCTATCGAAGGTCTTGCTTCGCCTCCCGCCGGAGCCTCCCCGAGAAGCTTAGCGGGTTGCTCAGAGGGGTGGAGAGCATACACCCGAACCGGGCGACCTATGTTGCGAAGGTGCAGATCGCCGAGATCAATTACGCTAATGTTGGGATCGGTGCCGAGCTGCTCTGCGACAGCGCCTGAAACTACAATGCCACCCGCGGAGGCATAGTTCTGAAGACGTGCAGCGATATTGACGCCTTCGCCGTAAACATCATTTTCTTCTACGATGATGTCAGCTGCATTTAAGCCCATACGAAAGCTAATACGTTCATCAGGGGGCATTCCTGCAGTATTTGCGGCCAGCGCTTTCTGCAGCGAAAGAGCACAGCTGGTCGCGTCGCGCGCTGTGTCGAAGATCGCAAGGAAGCCATCGCCCGTGTTTTTGACGATCCGACCGTTTTTCTCCGCAACCCCGGGGTCTAATACTTCTGCTCGCAACTTCATGAGGCGAGTGTGAGTAATTTCCTCGTGAGCCTCCATCAAACGAGTGTAACCGACCACGTCCGCGGCGAGGATCGCCGCAAGGCGTCGTCGAATCTCAGGTACGCATGTAACCATGGTACTGATACTTCTAATTGATTTAACTGATACGTCCTAAAATTGCAGTGCAAGGAAAGAGCCACTTTTTTTGAAGATAGCGCGATCCTAGTTGCGAGGGAAGTCATCATCGGCGCCGCCGCGTACTCCGCGAGCGCTTTACCTAGACTACAACCAGAAGAACATCGCTTCTATAGAGTGTCTCTTTCTTGCCCAGGACCAGGAATGAGAACAGTTCGGTCTGTTTGCTTATCTTGCCGTCAACTATCTCCGCTTTGGTGGCACCGTTGTGATCGATTAACTGTCGCCTCAATCCATATCCAGCGGGGCCGCCTTGAGGTAGTCGAGTTCGACCAAATGCTACTGATATCGAAACGGGGTTTGCCCTATCCTAGCCTCCGATCAGTCAATTGGATCACATTGCTGCCGGAAAGGAATGCAGCCCAAGCCTTCATCAGAGCTCGTCGCTTCTCAAGCTTTTGGCCCCGCTGATAGGCGGCGGTAGTTTCGCTCTTGTATTTATGGGCAAGCGCAGCCTCGCGAACTCCATCAGGATAGTCGGTGCATTCCTCAGCCCAGGTGGCGAAGGTAGATCGGAAGCCATGCACCGTAACGTGTCCGTAGCCGAGACGATCAAGTACCGCCAGCATCGCATTTTCAGAGAATGCTCCACCATCGGGATTGCTAAAGATCAGCTCACCTTGGCTGCCATTGCGCATCTCGTCGAGCACCGCAAGGGCGGGACCCGTCAAGGGAACGTGATGGTCCTGATCCATCTTCATCCGCTCGCCAGGGATTTTCCAGGTGGCGGCCGGACTATCGATTTCACACCAGCGCCCTTCTACGGCCTCGTTCGTGCGGCAGGCCGTGAAGATCAGGAAGCGCAGCATGGCGGCAGCCGTTCCAGACGCGCCCGCAAGGACCTTCATGAACGCCGGAGCCTCGCTGTATGGCAAGGCTGGATGATGGCGGACCACCCGTTTGGGGCGCTTTGGCAGCTTCTCACGCAATTGCCTCGTCAGTTCGGCCGGGTTGCGAAAGTCTGGATCGTCGATATCGACGTTCTTCGCAATGATAGTTTCAATCCGGCCGCGGACGCGGTTCGCAGTCTCGCGCTTCTCCACCCAGATCGGCTGCAAGAGATCATGGATGTGACTCGGTTTGATCTCCGGAATCGTCAGCTTGCCGATGGTGGGATAGGCGTAGCGCTTGAGAGAGGATGGCCACTGATTGCGATGCTTCTCGCTCCAGGTCGACCAGTTCGTTCGGATGTACGCTTCCGCGCATTCCTCGAACGTCGACAACACCACCTTGGCTTCGACGGCCTTTGTCTTCTCGCGTTCCTTTCGCCTCTCCTGCACGATGTCCACGCCAGCGGTGCTCCGATCGCCTTTCACGCGGAGGCGGGCTGCATCCCTCGCGAGCCGCGCATCCTTTAGCGACACATCCTTGGAGGAGCCGAGGCCGTGCCATCGCTCCTTGCCGTCTTTCCAATATCGGTAGGACCAGCTCTTCGATGTCGGTCCGTTGACGATCAAGTAGAGACCCCCGCCGTCGGCATACTTGCCGGGCTTGTTTTGGCGCTCTATGTCAAGTGGTCTCAGCCTTCCAGCCATTGTTCCTCCGGGAAAATCGTCCTCCGAACCCACGGTCTAAAGCTACGGTCAGCATCCCGATTAGGGAGAACACCGACGAACTGCGAAGTACAGATCTTCGGCGCAAGGTACTGATTTTGCTGTGGAGTTCGAACGACTGCGAACAGTGGAGAACAATATACTGGCGGAAGGGGTGGGATTCGAACCCACGGTACCCTTGCGGGCACGCCGGTTTTCAAGACCGGTGCCTTAAACCACTCGGCCACCCTTCCAGTCCGGGAGTGGGTGTCGCTTAACGCAGTCGGTCGGGGAAGGCAACGCGAACTTGGTGCTGGCGGCGTGATCGGGTTTCGGGACCCCCGAGGGGGCCGCGCTTCGATGAGCTGTCGTGGCAATGTCCTTACCTGAGAGGTGCTCGCCGCCAAGGGGAACGAGCCTCCGAGTTGAGCACGATCAAAGGGCTTCGGCCGATCGTCGTTAGCCTTGGCCCATACGTTCGAGGGAGGATCGATATGAGCTTGAAGCGAATTCTGCTGACCGTCGCGCTTCTGGCCGGATTTGCGGCACCGGCGCTGGCGCAGCCGTTTCCACGTCCGGTGCTCCAATACGCCGGCCAGTTCGTTTTTGGATCAACGCTCATTGTCGGGCTGACGGTCGTCAACTGGAATGACTACTCGCCAGCGCTGTTCGCGGCGTCGCCAAAGCTGCCGCCGTGCGGGCTCAACGCCGCTGCATCTCGCACGTGGGTCGACATCTACAATGTCAGGAACACGAGACTCTACGGATTCTGCGACCTCGGCGAGCCGTTTAGCCTGACGCAGCTCTGGTTCTCGCTTCCGTCCGCCCAGCGCCCGAGGTCGGTCTACATCACGCTTACCGACCGGTTGCGGCTCCGAAGAGTGGTGTCGAACAGGGTGGCTATTCCGTGAGCCGGACAGCTGAAGCGGCCGCTTGGTCTTAGCTGGACGGACAGTCAACCAGCACGGCGCTCCGGATATACTTCGTTCTCTGGCGGTCGCTGACGTGGCGGCCGAACTGAGGGCTGAAATTGAGGTCGTAACGGCACCCTGCCCGCATCGCCTGATAGATTGGTCCTCGCTCGATCACATAGCTTCCTTGAGGGAGCGTCTTGAGGCGGACGTGCGCGGCCGTCTGTTCCTGACCGTGGTCCGCACCCAGATAGGTGACGCGGTCGGTCGACCCGATCGACCAGACAATCGCGACCGCGCACATCAGCGATCCAACGAGGGCAGCGACCATCCCGAATTGCGGTCGCTCAACGGTTGTCAGGAACGAGTTCATGCCGTTTTGTCTCGTTCCGGGCTTACCGGTTCATAGTGCCCGCGCCTTACATCTCGCAAAAGAAAGCGGCGCCCCCCCGAGAGGAGCGCCGCAGGTTCTTCCTAGCTGCGTCTGGGCTCAGTAGCCGCAGGACGCGCAGTTCATCTGCACCGGGGCGTAGTAGGAATAGCCGGGCGAGACCATTTCGACGCGCTGGCGCGTGGCGTATTGCGGCGGGATGCGCTCGTACTGGACGCTGGGCGGCGCCACCATCACGGTCTGCGGCACCATCACGGTGCGGTACTGCGCCGGCGTGCGGTGTGCGACGACTGAGCCCGGCGACACCATCACGGTCTCGTCGACAGTGCGGTATTGCGGGGGCACATATTGCTGCTGGTAACAGGTCGTGCAGGGCGGCGGCGCATAGCAATTGTAGCAGCCAGCGGAGGCTGCGCCCGTCATGGAAATCGCGGCGACGGCCGTTGAGAAGACGACAGCAAGAGTACGAGACATTGCGGTGGTGCCCCAGTTGCCCGAAATGGATTTGCGAAGGTCGCGCCAGTATACGCCGCAAAATCCTGGGCTGCCGAACTTCGTGGGGGCATCCTTAATGCGAACGGCCGGCTATCGCCGGCCATTCAGAACTTGTTGACCATGCGCGTGAGGCGAACGGCGCAGGCTTACTTCACGCGTCGCTTCACCTCCCGCACCGCGCCACGCGCGGCACTGGTTGTGAGCGCAGCGTATGCCTGGAGCGCGGTCGAGACGTTGCGCTTGCGGCCTTGCGCCTGCCAGGCGGAATCGCCCTTGGCCTCCTCCGCTGCGCGGCGCCTGGCGAGCTCCTCGTCGGAGACTTCGAGGTTGATGCTGCGGTTCGGGATGTCGATGGCGATGATGTCGCCCGTGCGCACGAGACCGATATTGCCGCCCTCGGCCGCTTCCGGCGAGAGATGGCCGATCGACAGGCCGGACGAACCGCCCGAGAAGCGGCCGTCGGTGACGAGCGCGCAGGCTTTGCCGAGGCCCATCGATTTCAGATAGCTCGTGGGGTAGAGCATCTCCTGCATGCCGGGGCCGCCGCGCGGGCCTTCGTAGATGATGACCACGACCTCGCCGGCGACGACCTTGCCGCCCAGGATGCCCTCGACGGCGGCATCCTGGCTTTCGAACACGCGCGCGGGACCGGAGAATTTCAGGATCGAGGCATCGACGCCGGCGGTCTTCACGATGCAGCCGTCCTGCGCCAGGTTGCCGTAGAGCACGGCAAGACCGCCGTCCTTGCTGAAGGCGTGGTCGAGATCGCGCACGACGCCCTTCTCGCGGTCGGCGTCGAGTTCGTCGTAGCGGCGCTCCTGGCTGAAGGCGACCTGGGTCGGGATCCCGCCCGGCGAAGCGCGGTAGAAGGTCCGTACCGCCTCGCTCTTGGTGCGCTTGATGTCCCAGCGTTCCAGCGCCTCGTTCATGGTCGGCGCGTGCACGGTCGACACCGAGGTGTCGATCAGGCCGGCGCGATCGAGCTCGCCGAGAATGCCCATGATGCCGCCGGCACGATGCACGTCCTCGACGTGTACGTCCGCAACCGACGGGGCGACCTTGCAGAGCACGGGCACGCGGCGCGACAGCCGGTCGATGTCCTTCATGGTGAAAGCCACCTGCCCTTCATGGGCGGCGGCGAGCAGATGCAGCACGGTGTTGGTCGACCCGCCCATGGCGATGTCCAGCGTCATCGCGTTCTCGAATGCCTTGAAGTTCGCGATGTTGCGCGGCAGCACGCTGGCATCGTCCTGCTCGTAGTAGCGGCGGACGAGATCGACGATGGTGTGGCCGGCCTCGACGAACAGGCGCCTGCGGTCGGCATGGGTTGCCACCACCGAACCGTTGCCGGGCAGCGCGAGGCCGAGCGCCTCGGTCAGGCAGTTCATGGAATTGGCGGTGAACATGCCCGAGCAGGAGCCGCAGGTCGGACAGGCCGAGCGCTCGATCACCTTGACGTCCTCGTCACTGACCTTGGAGTCGGCGGCCGCCACCATGGCGTCGATGAGGTCGACAGCTTTGGTCTTGCCCTGCAGCTTGACCTTGCCGGCCTCCATCGGCCCGCCCGAGACGAACACGGCGGGGATGTTGAGCCGCAGCGCGGCCATCAGCATGCCAGGCGTGATCTTGTCGCAATTGGAGATGCAGACGAGGCCGTCGGCGCAATGGGCGTTGGCCATGTACTCGACGCTGTCGGCGATGAGCTCGCGCGACGGCAGGCTGTAGAGCATGCCGTCATGGCCCATGGCGATGCCGTCATCGACGGCGATGGTGTTGAATTCCTTTGCGACTCCGCCGGCTTGCTCGATCTCGCGTGCCACGAGCTGGCCGAGGTCCTTGAGGTGGACGTGGCCCGGCACGAATTGGGTGAAGGAGTTGACGACCGCGATGATCGGCTTGCCGAAATCGGCATCCTTCATGCCCGTCGCGCGCCAGAGGCCGCGGGCGCCCGCCATGTTGCGGCCGTGTGTGGTGGTGCGGGAGCGATAGGCTGGCATGGCGGTTTCCGTCCTCGGGTTTGCAGCCGGGCGGGAAAATGTGGAGCCGCCTCAGGCCTTTCCGGCCGGATAGCGCACGGACCGTGCGGGCGCAACGGGAACTTGGCCCGGACAGGGCTCCCCTGCTCCCGGCGCGGCCTCCTTGTAGCCTGGAAGGAGCGAAGCGTAATCCGGGGTGGTGTCGACCGCGGCCAGGGCTGTCCCGGATTGCGCTTCGCTCCATCCGGGCTACGGGAGCCTACCTCTATTGCAGGGTCGGATCGAGCCGGTCGCGCAGCCAGTCGCCTATCACGGAGACGGCCAGCGTGGTCACCACGATGGTGGTCGCCGGTGCCAGCATGATCCAGGGCGCACGGGTCAGATATTCCCGGCCATAGCCGACCATGTTGCCGAGGCTGGTCATCGGCGGCTGCACCCCGAGGCCGAGGAACGACAGGCCGGATTCCATCAGGATCACCTCGGGAAACACCAGCGTGGTCGAGACGATCAGCGTCGAGGCGATATTGGGCAGGATGTGCCGAAGATAGATCCGCGACGGCGTCGCACCGAGCTGGCGCACCGCGGCCGCATAACCTTGCGCATTGGCCGAGATGGCAAGACCTCGCGCGATGCGGGCATAGCGCTCCCAGCCGAACAGGCCCATCAGGCCGACCAGAAGCGGCAGCGAGTTGCCGAAGAAGGCGAGCACCGCAAGCGCCATGATGAGGAACGGCATGCTGGCCTGGAAGTCGGACAGCATCAGCACGAGCTGCTCTACAGCCCCGCGGAAATGCGCGGCGAGGAAGCCGAGCGTGGTGCCGACGATAGCCGAGATGGCGGTGGCGCCGAACGCGATCAGCAGCGAGATGCGGATGGAGACGAGAAGACGCGACAGCACGTCCCGGCCGAGCTCGTCGGTGCCGAGCCAATGCGCAGCATTGCCGGGCGCCGCCAGCCGGTTGCGCAGGTCGAGCTGGGTATAGCCGTACGGCGCGATCTTCTCGGCGAAGGCCGCGATCAGCAGCATCGCGACGATCCAGGCCACCGCCAGCGCCACCGAGACGGGAATGGCCGGCAGGTTGATGCGGCGGCGGACAGACGTATCCTTCAGCGTCGCATCGGTCATGCGTGCGCTCCTTTGGTGCGCAGGCGCGGGTCGAGAAAGCCGTAGAGGAAATCGACGATCAAATTGGACGTCACCATGGTCATCGCGACCAGCAACAGGATGCACTGCACGACGGCGAGATCGCGGTTGGCGACGGCGACGACGAGAAGCCGCCCTACTCCCGGCCAGGCAAAGACGCTCTCGACCACGACCGCGCCCGCGATCAGCGTGCCGACCATGAAGCCGAGAATGGTCACGGTCGGGATCGCTGCGTTCGGCAGCGCGTGCGACGTCACGACCTTGCGCCACGGCACGCCCTTGGCGGAAGCCGTGCGAATGTAGGGCTGGCCCAGCACCTCCAGCATCGCGCTGCGGGTGAAGCGTGCCAGCACCGCGGCGCCGCCGAGGCTCAGCGTCGTGATCGGCAGGATGGCGTGACGCCAGCTGTCCTGCCCGCCTGACGGCAGCCAGCCGAGCTGCACGGCGAAGACGAGGACCAAGAGCAGCGCCAGCACGAAGCTCGGCACCGTGAAGCCGGCCACTGCCGTCATCATCACGGCGCGATCAATTCCCGAGCCGCGATGCAGCGCAGCGTAGATGCCGGCGGGAATGCCGAGCGCGACCTTGAAGAAGAAGGCCGGCAAGGTCAGCGCCAGCGTTGCCGGAATCCGCTCCAGCACCAGCTCGATCGCAGGCCGGCCGTCGCGCATCGAGCGGCCTAGCTCGCCTTTGGCGATGGCGCCGAAATAGTCGAAATACTGAGCCCAGATGGGATCATCGAGGCCCCAGGCCTTGCGGAACGCTGCGAGCACCTCCGGCGGCGCCTCGGGTCCCAAAATCATCAGCGCGGGATCCCCGGAGAGCCGCAGCACGATGAAGGCGAAGGTGACGACGAGGACGATCGTGAGCGCGGCGCGTCCGATCCGAATGGCGAGATAGCGTCCCATCAGGCGGCGTCCCGTGTCTCGGCGCCCGTGACGAGATGGCAGGCCACCTGGCGGTTGCCGCCGACGGCCAGGAGCGCCGGCACCTCGCTGGCACAGCGCGGGACGGCGCGCGGACAGCGCGGATGGAAGGCGCAGCCGTTCGGCCGCGCGGCCGGGTTCGGCGGATCGCCTGACAGAACGATACGGCCCGCGCTGCGGCGGCCAGGTGCGGGCGAGGCCGAGACCAGCGCCTGGGTGTAGGGATGCTCGGGCCGCGCAAACAGATCGTCGGCGCTGCCGATCTCGACGATGCGGCCGAGATACATCACGGCCACGACGTTGCTGATCTGCCTGACGACGCGCAGATCATGGCTGATGAACAGCAGCGTCAGCGATAGTTGTGCCTGCAGGTCGCAAAGCAGGTTCACGACCTGCGCCTGGATCGAGACGTCGAGCGCGCTGACCGGCTCGTCGCAAACGAGGAAATCGGGTTTCGTGGCCAGTGCTCGCGCCAGCACGACGCGTTGGCGCTGGCCGCCGGAGAGCGCGCCAGGATAGCGTGCGCCGTGGGCCGGTGTCAGCTCGACCGCGCGCAGCAGCTCCCGGACGCGATCTTCGCGCTCGGCGGGCGTGCCGAGGCCGTGAATGTCGAGCGGCTCTCGGATTTGAACCGCGACGGGCAAGCGCCGGTCCAGCGCCCCCAGCGGGTCCTGGAAGATCATCTGCATCCGCGCCCGCTGCGCCCGCCACGCGGCCGTTCCCGGCGCAGCCATGGGCCTGCCCTCGAACCGCACATCGCCGCTGTCGGGCGGCTCGAGGCCGAGCACGATGCGGCCCGTGGTCGACTTGCCCGAGCCGGACTCGCCGACGAGGCCGAGCGTCTCTCCCTTGGCAATCGTGAGCGACACGCCGTCGACGGCATGAACGGCCATCGCGCGTCCGAACATACCCGAGCGCATGGCATAGCTGCGCGAGATCGCGGACACTTCGACGAGCGGAGGCCTCATTCCGCAGCCATCCCGAGCACCGCGCGGCGCGACGCCTCGGCGCGGACACAGGCGACGCTGCGGTCATCGGCGATCGGCGCCAGGGTCGGCGCAGCAAGGCCACACGATTCGCCGGCAAGCGCGCAGCGCGGCGCATAGGCGCAGCCGCTCGGCATGTGCGCCGGATCAGGCACCGTTCCAGGAATGGCAGTGAGGCGCCGACGCGGCCCGTCGAGCGGCGGCAATGCGCCGATCAGGCCCTGCGCATAGGGATGCACGGGATCGGCGAAAAGCTGGTTGCTCGGCGCCGCTTCGACGATGCGCCCGGCATACATCACCGCGACGCGATCGCAATTCTCGGCAACGACGCCAAGATCGTGGCTGATCAGGACCATCGCCATGCCCATCTCGCGGCGGACCAGCGAGAGCAGCTCCAGGATCTGGGCCTGGATAGTGGCATCCAGCGCCGTGGTCGGCTCGTCCGCGATCAGCAGATCGGGATTTCCGGCGAGTGCCATCGCGATCATGACGCGCTGGACCTGGCCGCCGGAGAACTCGTGCGGATAGGCGGACAGCCGCCGCGCCGCGTCGGGGATGCCGACGAGATCGAGCAGCCGTCGCGCTTCCGCCTTCACCGCCTCGCCCGAGAGATCGCGATGCAGCGCCAGCGCTTCGCAAAGCTGCTTGCGGATGGTGAGCACCGGGTTGAGCGCGCTGGCAGGATCCTGGAAGATCATGGCGATCCGTCCGCCCCGGACGTGATCGAGTTCTGCGGACGGCGCGCCGAGGATCTCTCGTCCGTCGAGCCGCACCGAACCTGCGACCTGCGCATGCCGCGGCAGGAGGCCGAGCGCAGCCAGCCACGTCACCGACTTGCCGGAGCCGGACTCGCCGACGAGGCCGAGCGCCTCGCCCTTTTGCAGAGCGAGATCGACGCCGCGCAGCACCGGCACGCCGCTGAAGGCGACGCTCAGGCCTGCAATGGCGATCAGCTGCGTCACCTCAGGCCTCGAAATTGCCGGCGCGGAAATCCATCGCGAAGGCAGGCGAGGCCTTCCACTTGATCGATTTCGGCTTCGCGGTGAAGGTCGCGTTCTGGTGCAGCACGGTGTAGGCGGGGTCCTCGCGCTCGGCGATCTCCAGCATGCGACGGAACGCCTTCTTGCGCGCGGCGCGGTCGGTCGAGGTCTCCAGGAACTCCGAGAGCTTGTTCAGTTCGGCATTGGTCCATTCGCCGATCTGCTGCTGCTGGCCGTTCGGGCCGTGCTGGGCGACCAGCGAGGACACCGGATCGTTGAACGCAGCCGAGTTCGACCAGTCACGCACGGCGCGTGCCGGTCCGCGCTCCATGATCTGCGACCAGTTTTCCTTGGTCTCGATCTGAACGTTGAGGCCGACCGACTTCCACATCTCGACCAGGATCTGCGCGGTCGCGACCTGGTTGGTGTAGTAATTGTTGAGCAGGCGATAGGGGATCGCGTCGCCCTTGTAATTGGACTGCTTGAGCAGATCCTGCGCGAGCTTCGGATCATAGGCGGGCACGTTCCAGTCGGCGTTGAACATGTCGCCGTAGAACTCCCATTGCAGCCCCTTCGGCACGCGGGTGCGGCCGGCCCACAGGCTGTCGACGATGGCCTGGCGGTCGATGGCATGGGTGAAGGCGCGCCGAACCAAGGGATTGGCGAGCACGGCGTGGTTCTTGTCGAACACGGTGAGGCGGTGATTGAGGATGGTGCCGCCCTGCACTTCGAAGGCGGAGTTCTTCTCGATGCCGGCGATCTGGTCCGGCGGGATGTCGCAGGCGAACTGGTATTCGCCCGACAACAGGCCGTTGATGCGGCTCGCGACCTCGGGCACTTCGAGGAAACGGATGCGCTTGAGCGGCGGGCGGCCGCCCCAATATTCGTCATGCGCTTCGAGGGTCAACGACACGTCGGGCTTGAGCTCGACGACCTTGTAGGGACCGGTGGTGACGGGCTTGCGCGCCCAGTCGAGATAGCTCGCCGATTCGTCCCAGGCGCGGCGGTTCATGATGTCGGAGCCGTAGCGCGACAACCGCCCCTCGATGGTGACGTCGGGCGTCGCGTTGTAGAAGCGAACCGTGTACTTGTCGACGGCATCGACGCGCACGAGGTCCGGCCAGATGCGCCGGGCGACGGCCGGCACGTCGGGCGGCAGCTCCTTGCCCGGCCGCGGCGTCGGGATCTTCTCGAAGGCCCTGATGGTGGAGCGGTTCTTGGCCTCGGTCTCGCCGAACATGCGCTCGCGGCTGAAGGTGAAGACGACGTCTTCCGCCGTGAGCTCGTCGCCATTGTGGAACTTGACGCCCTGGCGCAGCTTCACTTCGACGGTCTGATCGTCGATGCGGCGCCATTCGGTGGCAAGGCCGGGCACGGCTTCGAGATTGCCGCGCCAGTTCTTGGAGATCAGGCCTTCCCAGATCGAGGAGAAGAACACGCGCTCTCCGACGTTGGACTGCTCGCGCAGCACGTCGAGCACGTTCGAATTGGTCACCTTCTGCACGGCGATCGTCACCGACGGACGGTTGTCGCCTTGCGCGATCGCAAAGCGCGGCAGCAGCAGCGTGCTCGCGGCAGCGCCGCCGGATTTCAGGATGGTACGACGGGTGAGTTTGCTCATATGGGACCCCTGCCCTTGTGATGTCGGTTATTCGGCGAGCCCGAGCGCGGCGAGATGGGCTGCGCCGGCGCGGACGTCGTCGTGATTGCGGAGCTCGAGGATCAACCGCGGGTTCGACGTGAGCCGTCCCAGCGCCCGGAATACGGCGACCCACGGGATGTTGCCTTCGCCAGGCGCCCAGTGCCGGTCGGCAAATCCGTCGGTGTCCTGCAGATGCACATGTGTCAGCATGTCGCCCGCAGTTTCGACGTAATAGTCGACCGGCGGCGCTCCCGTGGAGATATGCGCGTAATTGGCGTGGCCGGTGTCGAGCGAGACGCGAACCTTGCTGCTTTCGAGCGCCTTGGCGAGGCGCACGCGGTCACGAGGATCCTTGTCTTCGATGTTCTCGATCACGATCTCGCAGCCAATCGTCTCGGCCCGCGCGATCACCTCGGCGAGCGTTGCTTTGACGCGTTCGACCAGATTGCCGCGATTGTCAGGATAGAGATCGAGATTGTTGTGGTCCCAGGTCGTGAACGGGGAATGGATCACCATCTGCGTCGCGCCGAGGAATTCGGCGGCGTCGAGGCCCTGCAGCAAGCGCTTGGTCACCGCCTGGCGGATCATGGGATCGTGGCTGTCGATCTTGAATCCCCAGAACGGGCCGTGAATGCCGAGGCGCCCGGTATGGCCTGCGAGCATCTGCTTGATCTCGCCCGCGGTGTTCCGCCAATCGCTGTCGAGCAGATCGGCCCGGAAGAAATCCTGTATTTCGAGGTCACGCTGCCGTTCGAGAAGCCAGTCGCGATGCGCGGGGATCGATTTGATGGACAATGCGGCGCCCAGCACCGGCTTCGACATGGCTTGCTCCTCGGTCGTCAGCAATGACGGAGAGCAGCGCTAGACCAGTTCAATGACAGGCCCATGAATGCCGATGCGCCGTAACGAAGGAGGGTGTGGACATCTTGCCGGCCACCCGGAGCAGATCAGGCACGGACGCGCGTGACCGATGTAGAACGAACACATGGCAAGCGAGATCTGTGTCCGTAGTGATCCGGAATGGAATCCTATCCAGCGTTCGCGTACATCGCGGGACATCGATCGGCGGCCACTTCCACGGGCATCACCTACTGATCGCGCAGCATGGGGTTGGGGGACCACATGGGGCGGGGGATTGAAGGCTGGGGCAGGTGACGAGGTCCGGACTCCTAGGCACTCCGGACCTCGAAGCTTTCTTAGATTGAACGCAACAACGCGCCGTCCGGCTGGGGCATCCGGGCGGCGCTTTGTCGTTTCAGTGCCTCGCGGCGATCAGCGCGCTTGCGGTTCGATCGTGACGGTGCAGTCGCCCTGCCCCTCCGTGGCGACCAGGATGCTGCCGGCGGCAGCGTCGAGAGCAATCGGCGCGGAGGTGCCGCCGCCCGGCATCTGAATCGTCACGTTCATCGAATCCATGCGCGCGGTCGAGCCGACCGTCGTCGGCTCTGCCTCGGCGACATTGCCGGAGGCATCACGCCGCATGATCCGACAATTCAAGTTGCTGCTCGTGTTGCTGCCTGCAGCTGCCACGTTCGATGTACCGGAGCCACCCATCTGCGCACGAGCTCGCGAGGGATCGCGCGGCACCTGACTGACGATGCGCTGCGTGCGCGGCTCCACGATGACGATGTCCTCTTCGGTGGAGAAATACTCGTAGCCCCGGTATTGCGGCTCGATCGCAATGATCTCTGGCGGAAGCCTATGCAATCGTACGCGTGACGGGATCGTCTCACCCACCCGGATCGAGACGTTCAGATTGCGTACCGGCGGGGCCAGGCGCGCGCGTCTCGCGGTTTCGGAGATCCGCACCTGCTTCTCGGTCGTCACCTGGGCCTGCTGATTGACCTGCGTGTTGGTCTGCGTGGTCTGATTGGCTTGATTGGTCTGCGTGCCGGTGGCGGCCGGCGCAGTCTGCGCATTGTTGGTCGGTGCGGTGCGGTTCGTGTCGGTCGCGGTGGCCGGCCGGTTGTTCTGCTGCGCCGGCTGTTGCTCGGCGGCATTGCGCGGCGGCTGAGACTGATTGCGCTCGTTCTGGTTGGCCGCAGTCCCGGCGCGCTCGTTCTGCTGGCCGGAAGGGCCGCTCTTGGACTTCTCGGACTCCGCGGTCGATTTCTGCGGCGCAGACTTGTCCTGCTTGGTCTCGGCGCTGCTCTTGCTATCGCGTCCCGGCTTCGTGCTCTCGGCTTCCCGGTTGCGATCGCGCGAAGGCTCGCGGGATTCTTGTGCCTGATCCCTGCCTTTCGTCTGGTTGCGATCGGCAGGACCGCGTGACTGGCGCTTGTCGTCGTTCGCCTCCTGCTTGGCAGCGCCGCCCTTCTCCTCGCGGCTCGCGCCCTGCAGTCGCTCTTGGGCGCCCTGCGCGCGCTCTTGAACGCGTTCTTGCGCTGCACCGCGTTGCGGCGCGGCGCCCTTCGCCGGTTCCTCGGTCCGTCTTGGCTCGTCCCTTCGTTCACCGGGCGACTGGGCGTAGGCGAAGCCGGATGCGAGCATCAGCCCAATGGCCGCAGTCGATAACATCAAGTGTTTACGCATGGTCCCTCTCCTCGACAATTCGCAACAACAAACGCGAACGTTCTGTCCGTGCGAATGTTCCTGAGCAGGAACGTGGCCGTGGAGTGAGCAGAGCAGATCAGGTCGCGCTCACATTGCATCCTTGAGCGTCAGCCGCGCCGTGAACGTCACGCTGGTCTTGCCGACCAGCGCCATGCCTTCGACTTCCGCGCCACCGGGGAAATAGTCGCCGGAAAAGCCGCAGGTGACCTCCCGACCGCCAAAGGCAAGCATCCTGCCGACGGCTTCGGTGTGCTGATTGACGATCATGTCGCCGCGCCATTTGCCGTTCCGGAACGAGTAGCTGCCGGTGTAGCAGAAGTAGCTGTCGCCGCCCATGATGCGGCCGTCGCAGAGCACGACCACGCCTCTGGCCTGCCCGCGCTTGCCGTCCCGCATTTCGATGTCGAAGATGTAGAGGCCGTTCGTGACCTTGGCCTCCTCACCCGTACCCGCGCCGTCCCCGGCCGACATCAAATCCTCCCTCCCCAACATTGCCGATCGGCAGCCGATCAGCCCGGCACGTTCCGTTCAAGATCCTCGAGCCAAGCGGACGCGCTCGAATCCGACGGCGCGCGCCAGTCGCCGCGCGGCGACAGGGAACCGCCAGCCGAGACCTTGGGTCCATTCGGCATGGCCGAGCGCTTGAACTGGCTGAACGCGAAGAAGCGGCGCAGGAATACTTCCAGCCAGCGGCGGATTTCGGGCAGATCATAGGCCCTGCGTCGATCGTTGGGGAATGCCGGCGGCCATTCGCCCTTGGCAACGTCTTTCCAGGCATGCTGCGCCATGAAGGCAATCTTCGAAGGCCGCATGCCGAAGCGTAGCGTGTAGAACAGGTTGAAATCCTGCAGCTCGTAAGGCCCGACGGCCGCTTCCGTGCTCTGCGGCTTCTCGCCGGCCTCCACCGGCACGAGCTCCGGCGATATCTCGGCAACGAGGATCGACCCTAGCGTCCTGTTGACGTCGTCACTGAATTGCTTGGATGAGATCACCCAGCGGATGAGGTGCTGGATCAACGTCTTCGGCACGCCGGCATTGACGTTGTAATGCGCCATCTGGTCGCCAACGCCATAAGTGCACCAGCCGAGTGCGAGCTCGGAGAGATCGCCGGTTCCTATGACGATGCCGCCATGATGGTTGGCCAACCGGAACAGATAGTCGGTGCGAAGGCCCGCCTGCACGTTCTCGAAGGTGACGTCGTAGACCTTCTCGCCCTTGCCGAAGGGATGGCCGATGTCCTTCAGCATCTGCGTCGCGGTGGTCCTGATGTCGAGCTCCTGCCAGCTCGTGTGCAATGCCTGCATCAGCGCCAGCGCGTGGGTCTTGCTCTCGCTGCCGGTGGCAAAGCCCGGCATGGTATAGGCCAGGATGTTCTCGCGCGGCAGGCCGAGCAGATCGACCGCCTTGGCCGCGACGATCAGCGCGTGGGTGGAATCGAGGCCTCCGGATACGCCGATCACGACGCGCTTGGTGCCGGTTGCGCGCATGCGCTGCACGAGGCCGGCGACCTGGATGTTGTAGGCCTCGTAGCAATCCTGCTCGAGCAGGCTTTCGTCGCTCGGCACGAACGGAAAACGCTCGATCTTTCGCAGGAAGCCGATGTCGGCGGCCGGCGGCTTCATGGCGAACGTCACCTTGCGGTAAAAGGCCTCGCGCTGCCGGCAATTGTCGTCGAACGTTCCCATCAGCGCGCGCTCCTGCCTGAGCAGGTCGAGGTCGATGTCGGCCAGCGTGATCTGGCCACCCTGGCGGAACCGTTCACCCTCGGCCAGCAGCACGCCGTTCTCGTAGATCGAGGTCTGGCCGTCCCAGGCGAGATCCGTCGTCGATTCCCCCGCTCCCGCGGCGGCATAGACGTAAGCCGCAAGGCAACGCGCCGACGTCGATTGGCACAGGAGAGCGCGCGAGCGGGCCCGGCCGATCGTGATCGGGCTGCCCGAAAGATTGATGAGCACGCTGGCGCCCGCGAGCGCGAGCTCGGAGGCGGGCGTCACCGGGATCCACATGTCCTCGCAGATCTCGACGCCGATGGTGAGGCCCGGGACGTCCTCGGCCGAGAACAAGAGATCGACGCCGAACGGAGCATGCAGGCCGCCGCAGGCGATCGTCTCGCCCGAGATGGCCGCGCCGGAAGCGAAATGCCGGCCCTCATAGAATTCGCGGTAGGTCGGCAGATAAGACTTCGGTACGACTCCGAGGACATTGCCACGGTGAATGACGACGGCGCAATTGTAGATGCGATTGCCAAAGCGCAACGGCGCGCCGACGATCAGGACCGTCATCAGTCCAACGGAAGCCTCAACAATGCTGGCGAGTCCTCGCTCGACCGCATCGAGCAGCGGGTCCTGCTTGACGAGATCCTCGATCGCATAGCCGGACAGGCATAGCTCGGGGAACACCGCGACCGCCGCCGACTGCTCATGGCAGGCCTCGGCCGCCGCCAGGACAGCCTTCGCGTTGGCCGTGGGATCGGCGACATGGGACGTGGTGACGCAGGCTGCCACGCGCGCAAATCCGTGAGCGTAGATCGAGTGGAAAGTCATCGAGCGCAGTACCCTTAAATCTCATTCTTGCCGAAGCCATCAGCTCCGGACTCTATGTAGCCCATCAACCGCGTCCCGTGCAGGCCATCGGCCCTCACGCATAACGGATTTGCCGGGGCGCAACCTGCCTCGCCGCGCCCGGCGAGCTCAGGCGCTGCGAGCCAAGGCGCCCGGCAGGTCATCACGCAGCCACGCAGCGATCCGGGGCCAGGCATGCGCGTGGGTCCGCGCGCCCATGAACAGGCCGAGATGATTGCTCTGCTCCGAAGCCGCGGCAATGAAGGCTGGCGGCGTGCCGAGGAGGCCGGCAGTGGCAAACGCCTGCGCCGCAGGCACCACATCGTCATCGAGGCCTGCCAGGAGGAAGACCGGCACCCTCACGTCCTTCAGATCAACAGTGCGGCCGAGAGCAACGAAATTGCCGGTAGCGATCCGGTTCTCCCGAAATATCCCGTTGACGATCTCGAGATAGTATCTGCCCGGCAGATTGAGCGTCTCCGCGTTCCAGCGGTCGAACCGCGCGAGCAGCGCCGCCCCCTGCTCGTCCGAGAGATCCCGCTGCAAAGCCGCCATGATATCGTCGCGGCTCGGCGCCTTGGACCAGAGGCGCAGCATCTCCTCGCCGCTGACATTGCCGCCGCCGCGCGCGACGAGCTGGTCATAAACCAGCTCGGGCGCGTCCCGGGCGAGCCGGGAAAGCGAGGAAGCGATCGACACGTCCACGGGAGCACCGACCAGGACCAACCGCCGCACCTTCGTTGGAAAGCGCGCCGCGTAGAGCAGCGACAGCCATCCACCCTGGCAAAGCCCGATGAGGTCAACCGGCGCGCCGATCTCGTCGACGGCAACGTTGAGATCGCCGAGATAATTGTCGATCGAGAGGTACCGCATCTCGGGCGTGGCCGATCGCCAATCGGTGAGATAGACCCGGCCAATGCCGCCACCTTGCAGGGACTGCACCACGCTGTGCCCCGGTGCGAAGTCGGCGATCAAGGCCCGATGCAACGCATAGGGTGCACAGATCAGAGCCGCCTGGCCGGAGTGACCCTGCGAGCAATCGCGCAGGCGCATGGTCGCTAGCTCAAGCGCCACCGTGCTCGGCGTCGTCCATGGCAGGCTGCTCTGGGCCGGCTCGGTCGGCCCGCGCTCCATCCACCAGAAGCAGGCGTCCATGGCGAGCCGGGCCGCCGCGAACGGCCACAGCATGGGCTCCACCGGAGCAGGCCCCGGGCCGCCCTGCTCTTTACCGGCCTTCTCCACCATGGCTATCTCAACATCCTCACAGGAACGCCTCGAGGCTGACGACAGAGATCCCGAACTCCCGAAAACTCTTGTGGGTCGCGGCCACCGAGCCGTCGAGATCGATGCCGCGGCAGGCATCCTCGATGACGGCTACCTCCAACCCTGCCTTACGCGCATCTTCCGCCGAGAAGCGTACGCAGAAATCCAGCGCCAGGCCGGCGACAAAGACGGACTTCAGCTCGCGCTCGCGCAAATAGCCGAGCAGACCGGTCGGTGTCCGATGGTCGTTCTCGAACAGCGCCGAGTAGGAATCGATGCCACGGCGAAAGCCCTTGCGCACCACAAGGGTTGCCCGCGTCACGTCGAGATCGCGATGGAATTCGGCCCCGGCCGTGCCCTGCAGGCAGTGCGGCGGCCATAGCACCTGGGTGCCGTAGTCGAGTTCGATGTCTGGAAGGGCTGCTTGCCCTCATGATTCGGCGCGAACGAGATGTGGTCGCGCGGATGCCAGTCCTGGGTCAGCACCACATTGGCGAATTTCTGGGCGATCCTGTTGACGGCCGGGACGACCTTCTCGCCTCCGGGAACGGCGAGGGCCCCGCCGGTACAGAAGTCGTTCTGCACGTCGATCACCAGCAGCACGTCACGGTCGGAAATCTTCATCGCAAATCCCCACCCGATCCGTCCGGCAGCGCGCGTCGGACGCCCTCCCAATGTCGGCCTTCCGGCGCGGCTTCGCAACCACTGACCGCGTGCGGCGAGACCGCGCTGGCGACAAGGCTCATGCAGGATGAAACGGTTTGATCCTGTCCGAGTTGACTAGGAACAACCAAGCGAGGATTCTCAGACCGTCCGCGCTTGCGGATCGGATCAGGAACGGAGGCGAAGGTTCCCGAGGCCAGGCAAGGCCGCGGAAGCCGCAGGGCGATGGGCATCGGCAGGTCAGGAAAGATTCTTCTCGCCGATATCGGCGGCACCAATGCGCGCTTCGCGCTGAGCTCATCCGAATCCAATGACGGCAGTCAGACCGGACCGATCGACTATGTGAAAGTTGCAGACTTCCCGACCGTCGGGGAAGCCATCGCGGACGTCCTGGCGCGCCGGTCGGGCGACGAGCCGCCGCAAAGAGCGGTGCTGGCCGTGGCGGGGCCCGTCACCAACAATCGCTGCGTCATGACCAACAGCCCATGGGTCATCGACGGCAACGAGCTGCAACCCGCGCTCGGCCTGGACAGCGTGCACGTGCTGAACGACTTCGAGGTGGTGGCCTGGTCCCTGCCCGCACTGCAGCCTGCCGACCTGATCCCGCTTGGCGGCGGCGATGGCCTGCCCGGAGAGCCTTTGCTGGTCGCCGGCCCCGGAACCGGTTTTGGTGTCTCCTGTCTGATCGAACGCCACGGTGCGCGGCTGGCGGTCGTCACCGAGGCGGGGCACGCCACGCTACCGGCCGAGAACGAGCGCGAGGAACGCGTGATCGCCTGCCTGCGCAAGCGCCTAGGCCATGTCTCCATCGAACGTGGCGCGCTCTCGGGTTCCGGGCTGCAGAACCTGTACGAAGCGCTCGCGGAAGTCGAGAGCGCCCAGGTACCGCATCGCGATGCCGCGGCCATCACCAAAGCCGCGTTGGAAGGAAGTTGTCCCGTCAGCCAAGCCACATTGCAGATGTTCTGCGCCATCCTCGGCTCGGTGGCCGGCAATCTCGCCGTGACGTTCGGAGCCCGCGGCGGCGTCTATATCGCCGGCGGGATCGTGCCGCGCTTTCGCGACTTCCTCGCTGCCTCGGCGTTCCGCGCACGTTTTGAAGCGAAGGGACGCTTCCAGGATTATCTGCGCAACATTCCGACCAGGCTCGTGATCAAGCCGGATGCAAGCTTCGTCGGGCTGAAGATGTTCGCCGACCACACCGCTGACTGACGGACGATCACTCCCGACCGCGAGTTCCAGTAATACACAACTGTTTTCGGCGCACGCCTGGTTCCAGGCCGGAACGTGCTTGCGCGCCCGTTTCGGATGGGAAACAATCTCACCGTGTGTGGCGTGGTTGCGGGGGGCGTGACATGCGTAAGCAGGATCTGAGTTTCGACTATCACCGCTACCACCGCCTGCTGAGCGAGGCGGACAACGAAGACAAGCGGCTGGCGCTGATCGAACTCCTGATCGCGGAACGGGCGCGCGAGCGGCTGGCGGCCCAGCGCGCTTCGGACCGCGCGGCCATGACGGCCCACACGATCGCAAGGGTGCTGAGAAACGGGCGCGACTGAGCGGTTGAACAACTCTCCCGCCGTCACCTGTCAGTTCGGGTTTGTGGCTGGCCGCTCGGGGAACATCGAATCAATCATCGCCTTGAGCTGATCCATTGCGATCGGCTTGCGCAGGATGGGCCTGCGTCTGAGCAAGGATGGCAGCAATTCCGGACCGTAGCCTGTTGCGAACAGAAACGGCTTCCCGCGGCGTTCGATCAGGTCGGCGACGGGATCGACGTAGACACCCATGAGATTGATGTCGAGGATGGCGAGGTCGTATCGCGCGGTCATGGCAAACGCGCTGGCGTCCCGCACATTGTCCGCCTCCGCGACGACGTGGTGGCCGAGTTCCTCCACCATGTCGGCAATCATCATCCGGATCAACGCCTCGTCTTCGACGAGGAAAACGGAGAGTCCGTCCGCCATTTCAACCCCGCAATCAACCTTGCGAAGCTAAGCATAACCGGACTGCGGTGTGGATACACGAATTCGTGGCGGACGCCGTTAATTCAGGCGCGCCCGAACCGATCCAACTTGATCAATCCAATCCGCGCTCATGACTGAGGCGCACCATCTCCTGAATGAAGACCTGCTTCTGCTTGTCGTCGAGGCTCGAGTAGAGCGGCTCGGCGGCGTCGGCAACGTTGCGCTGGTCGGCGGCTCGATCGATCAGGAACTGGGCCTCATTGCGCATCTGCTCGATGATGTCGTCAGGCGGATCCCGCTTGGCGCGCGCAATCCGAAGGTTGAGCCGCTCTGCACCATTGTGCCCGAGGTAGTGCATCGCGCTGGAGAAGCCGTACCAGTGCTTCTCCTGATCCGGCGTGAGGTTCAGCTCGGACTTGATCCGCTCGATATAGGCGTCGCTGTTGGCGACGATTTGTTCCGCGCTCTGCTGGGGTGCGCCGGGCTGGGTGAGAACCGTGACACCCTTGTTCTCCTTGCTGCTCTTGTCCCGGGGCGCGTTCTTCGCCTCCTTGCTCGCCTTGGCGTTCTTACCCGTCTTGGCGCTCTTGGCATCCTTGTCCTTGGCCACCCCCTGCTGCTTGGCGTCTTTGCCGGACTCCTTGGGGACTGGCGGCTGATTGTTGCCGCCGACACCGAGCACGCCGGTGAAGACGCCAACCACGCCGCCGATCGCACCGCCGAGCACGCCGCCGACCGGACCGGCAGCCTTGTTCCCGGCTTCCGCGCCTTCCTGAACGCCTTTGACCAAGCCTTGAGCGTTTGCCGGCGCGGCGGCGCCGAGCAGCAGCGCGAGCACGGTCCCGAGCGCGAACCATCGCCGCAGGTGAAGCAGCGCTGTGTGCGCCGGGTTGATCATCCTCGTCTCCATTATCGAATCGACGGTCCATCGGGCGGGAATAACCGCCGGCTGCAATTGTATCGTTTCAGCCGCTTCGCGGTCCAGACGCAGCCATTGTTGTCCACGCCCGAAAAGTCTTTCACGCGAAGCGGTTACGCACGGTTATTGGAAACTGCGGCGTAAATGCGCACGGACCGTTCCAGGCGGCTTGCCGCGACGTGTGCGTCGCAAAAACAGCGAACGCCCTTCGCCTGCAGCGTGCCGCCTCGATGCGTCACGCCTTTTCCGGACACAACGTTAGTTTTAGCCACGGAGCCGTTCGGCTTTCTCGACAGATGCGATCAATCATGATCTGATCGCGCTACCAATTTGCTGCGGCTTGCGTGAATTGCTCGTGCGAGCCGACGGCCCCAATAAGAAACGCCAACAAGAAACACTCGATAAATCAATAAAGAAGTCTCTAGAGGAAACTCCAACAACAACACCCAAGCGAGGAAACGAGATGTCACGCAAGACACTGACGCGACGTCAATTTGTGGCTGCCACTGCAATGTCCTCCGCGGCGCTGATCACCGCGCCCTATGTCCGGGGCGCTTATGCCGCCGGCAAGCTCTCGATCGGCTTCTGGGACCATTGGGTGCCAGGCGCCAACAAGGCCTCGACCGACCTCGTCAACGAATGGGCGGCGAAGGAGAAGGTCGAAGTCTCGATCGACTACATCACCAGCAACAACAAGAAGCTCGAACTGACGGTTGCCGCCGAAGCACAAGCGAAATCCGGTCACGACATTCTCCAGATGCCGACCTGGTGGCCGCACGCCTACGCCGACCAGCTTGAGCCGGTCAACGACATCATGGAGCCGATCATCAAGCAGAACGGCGACGTCAACGGCACCGTCAAGTATCTGGGCCAGGGCGGCGGCAAATGGCTTGCCGTGCCCGCGACCGTCGGCAGCCAGATCAAGGGGCCCTGCTCCCGCATCGACCTGATGAAGAAGCATGCCGGCATCGACGTTCAGGCGATGTATCCGGCCGGCAGCGCGCCCAAGGCCGACAATTGGACGATGGATACTTTCCTGAAGGCGGCGGAGGCCTGTCAGAAGGCCGGCGTTGCGTTCGGCATCGGTCTTGGCGAGACCACCGACAGCGTCGACACGGCCGGCGCGATCTTCCAGTCGTTCGGCGCCGAGCTCGTCAATGCCAAGGGCGATGTCACGGTGAAGACGGACGCGGTCCGGCAGGCGCTCGAGTTCTACAAGAAGTTGATTGCCGTCCTGCCGCCTGACGCAGCGTCCTGGGACGATGCGTCCAACAACAAATGGCTGATCTCGGGCCGTGGTGCGCTGATCCTGAATCCGCCGAGCGCCTGGGCGGTGGCCAAGCGCGATGCCCCGCAGATTGCGGAGCAATGCTGGACCCACAGCATGCCGGCCGGTCCGAAGGGCCGCTTCGCGCCCTTCCTGCCGTATTTCTGGGGCGTATGGGCCTTCGGCAAGAACAAGCCGGCGGCCAAGAGCCTGCTCGCCCACCTCTCGCAGCCGTCCTCGATCGAAAAATTCGTTGCAGCGAGCGGCGGCTACGACCTGCCGGCCTTCGCAAATCTGACGAAGCTCAAGACCTGGGCCGAGGAAGGGCCGCCAAAGGGCACGCTCTACCACTATCCCGATCCGCACGGCAGCCAGACGATGTCGATCGCGGCATCGCCCGCTCCGCCAAAGATCGCACAGCAGATCTACTCCCAGGCGACGCTGACCAAGCTGGCGCTGCGTTATGCCAGGGGCGAGACGATGGACCAGGCGCTCGCCTGGGCCGAGGGCGAGTGCGAAGGCTTCATGCGGAGCTGATGCCGGGTGCTCATGGCGGTTCACGCGCTCACGGGTGAGCCGCCGACGATCCGCTCGTCCCATCATCACATTGTCGAGGGAAGCCGACCGATCCGGCCGGCTTCCCCCTTTGAAATCCGCGAGAAAGTCTGACCATGGCCGATGTCGTCGTTGAGCAAGGTCGCTCCGTCCACGCTGCGAGCCCGCGCAAACGCACCAGCCTGCGCAATGCCCTCAGGCGGAAGTCGACGATGGCGTTTTTCCTGACGCTGCCGCTGATTCTGCTGATCGCGTTGCTCGTGCTCTATCCTGCCTTCTACTCCATGCACCTTGCGACGCTGAACAAGTCGATGCAGAAATTCGTCGGCTTCGCCAACTTCACCTTCCTGTTCAAGCGCGACACGTTCTGGATGGTGGTGAGGCAGTCCTGCATCTTTGCCATCACCGCCGTTTTCTTCAAGGCGTTGCTCGGCTTCATCGTCGCTCATTTCGTGCACAACCTTCCGGCCAAGGGCCAGCGCAAATGGCGCGGCATGCTGCTGGTCCCGTGGGTGATCCCGCCGGCGATGAGCACGCTGGCGTGGCTATGGCTGTTCGATCCTTCCTACAGCGCCTTCAACTATACGCTGTCATTCTTCGGCGTCGGCCCGGTCCCCTGGCTCGGCGACACCTTCTGGGCGCGCTTCTCCGTCATTCTCGTCAACGTCTGGTATGGCGCACCTTTCTTCATGATCATGTATCTCGCGGCGCTGAAATCCGTGCCGGACCAGCTCTATGAGGCGGCCGCCATCGACGGCGCCAATTGGTGGCAGCGGATCTGGTACGTGACATTGCCGATGATGCGCAACATCATCGCCATCACGACGCTGTTCTCGCTGATCGTGACCTTCGCCAATTTCGACATCGTGCGCATCCTGACCTCGGGCGGCCCGCTGGATTCCACCCATATCTTCGCCACATGGGCATTCCAGGTCGGAATCCAGAGCAGCGACATTCCGCTCGGCGCCTGCGTCTCGCTGTTCATGGTGCCGATCCTCGCAGTCGCGGCGATCTTCATACTGCGCGATGTCAGCAAACGTGGGAACGAAGCCTGATGAGCACGCTCGCAATCGACAAAGGCGGCCCCACGCGCAAGATCAAGTACCGGAGCATGAGCCGGGACCGCGCCTGGGCGCTGCGCTGGTCCTACTTCTTCCTGGTGGTGTTCGCGATCTTCTCGCTCACTCCGCCAATCTACATGCTGATTACCTCCCTCAAGAGCAGCGCGGAGATTTCGGCGGCGACCAATCCCTGGTGGGTGTTTCATCCGACCTTGGCGAACTATGTCGAGCTTCTGACCTCGAACCAGTTTCTGCGCTTCTTCTGGAATTCCGCCATCGTGTCCATCGTGGTCGTGATCGTCACCATGCTGATCAGCATTCCGGCGGCGTTCGCACTGGCGCGAATGAAGTTCTGGGGCTCGACGACGCTCGCGACCGGCGTGTTCCTCACCTACCTGGTTCCCGACAGCCTGCTGTTCATTCCTCTCTTCAAGATGCTGGCGGTGGTCCAGGATCTGACCGGGATCACGCTGCTCAACCGATGGTACGTGCTGCTGTTCATCTATCCGACGCTGACCGTGCCGTTCTGCACCTGGATCATGATCGGCTATTTCGCCTCGATCCCGAAGGAGCTGGATGAGGCCGCCCTCATCGACGGCGCCTCCTGGCTGCAGACCCTGACGCGGATCTTCATCCCCGTCGCGCTGCCCGGGCTGATCGCCGCGACCATCTTCGCGTTCACGGTGTCCTGGGCGCAGTTCCTCTATCCGCTGGTGTTCACGACGTCGGTTGATCAACTCGTGCTGCCGGTCGGCATCACCACCACGTTGATCAAGGGCGACGTGTTCAACTGGGGGCAGATCATGACCGGCGCGCTGCTGGGCGCCGCGCCGCCGCTGATCATCTACGCCTTCCTGATGGACTACTACATTGCCGGCCTGACCGCCGGCGCGACAAAGGGTTGATGGCTCATGGCTGAGGTTGCTTTGCGGAAAGTGGTCAAGCGTTACGATGATGTCGAGGCCGTGCGCGGCATCGACCTCGACATCGCCGATCACGAGTTCATCGTGCTGGTCGGCCCCTCGGGCTGCGGCAAGTCGACCACGCTGCGCATGATCGCAGGCCTCGAGGACATCAGCGACGGCGACATCATGATCGGCGGCGACGTCGTCAACGACGTACCGCCGAAGGACCGCGACATCGCCATGGTGTTCCAGAACTACGCGCTCTATCCGCACATGACGGTCGCGGAGAACATGTCGTTCGGCCTGCGCCTGAAGCATTATCCCAAGGCCGAGATCAAGGCGCGGGTGACCGAGGCCGCCCGCCTCCTCGACATCACCGACCTGATCGACCGCAAGCCGAAGCAGCTCTCCGGCGGACAGCGCCAGCGTGTCGCGATGGGCCGGGCCATCGTGCGCAATCCGAAGGTCTTCCTGTTCGACGAGCCGCTGTCCAATCTCGACGCGAAACTCCGCGTGCAGATGCGGATCGAGATCAAGAAGGTGCACCAGAAGGTGCGGACCACCACGGTCTACGTCACCCACGATCAGGTCGAGGCGATGACGCTGGCCGACCGCGTCGTGGTGATGAACAAGGGACGGATCGAGCAGATCGGCACACCGAACGAGCTCTACCACAAGCCGGCGACGCGCTTCGTCGCTGGCTTCATCGGCTCGCCGGCGATGAACTTCATCCCGTGCCGGCTCGAGGATGTCGGCGGCACGCTCCAGATCCGCCTCACCGACCGCCTTGCCTTCCCGCTGCCGCCCGCCCGTGCGGCCCGCTACAACGCGCTGCCGCGCACCGAAAAGCTGCTGCTCGGCCTGCGCCCCGAGCATCTGACCGAGTCGCACGCGCATCTCGAGCCCGGCGTCGAGACCTTCGACACGGTGCTCGACGTCACCGAGCCGATGGGAATGGAGACGCTGGTCTATTTCGGCCTCGAAGGCACGCCGGTCTGCGGCCGCGTCAATCCCAATGCCGGCGCCAAGGACGGGGGACCCATGCGTTTGGCGATGGACCTCAACAACATGCACCTGCTAAACGAAGAGACCGGCGTCGTGTTGTGACGCCGCCTTGAGAAACGCTGGGCAGGCAGGGGAGCGATGGCGACCAACAAGAAGAAGATTTTCGTTACACAAACTTTGTCGCGAGGGGCACGCGCCCTCCTCACCCAGCGGGACGATATCGAGCTCGTCGAGTTTCCGAACCTGATCTCCGCAAAGGACTTCGAGGCCCTGCTGAAGAGCCACGCCCCCGTCCACGGCGTGGCGCTGGGTGCAACCGCTTTCGGCGAGACCGAACTCGAAGCGTCGAAAGACATGAAGGTGGTGACCCGCATCGGCGTCGGCTACGACGCCGTCGACGTGCCCGCTCTCTCCCGCCGCAAGGTGCCGCTGATGGTCGCCGGCAGCGCGAACTCGCCCTCGGTCGCCGAAGCCGCGCTGTTCATGATGCTGACGCTGGCCAAGCGCGCGCAGGAATTGCACGCCTGCGTCAAGGACGGCAAATGGGCCGACCGGCTCGGCATGCTGCCGTTCGACCTTTACGGCAAGACCGTTCTGATCGTCGGTTTCGGCCGCATCGGCAGCCGCACCGCCAAGCGCTGCCTGGCATTCGAAATGAACGTCCAGGTCTACGATCCCTACAAGGAAGTCGCCGAGATCAAGGCAGCCGGCTGCGAGCCCGTCACTGACCTGGACGCCGCGCTGCCGGGCGCCGACTTCGTCACCATCCACTGCCCCAAGACACCGGAGACCGTCGGCCTGTTCGACGCGGCGCGGATCGGCCGGATGAAGCCCAAAGCCTACCTTATCAATACCGCGCGCGGCGGCATCGTGAAGGAGTCCGCACTGTACGACGCGCTCACGTCCGGCAGGCTCGCGGGCGCGGGGATCGACGTCTTCGAGGTGGAGCCACCGCCGGTCGGCAACGCGCTGTTCGCGTTGCCCAACGTCATCATCGCTCCACACGTCGCCGGCGTCACGGTCGAAGCCGTCGAGCGCATGAGCGAACAGACCGCACGCAACATCCTGAGTGTTCTGGACGGCGACCCCATCCGGCAGAACGTGATCAACCAGGACGTGCTGGGCTGAGCGGAATTCAGGACGCATCTGGATGTGGATGGCCAGAAAGCGTCCCATTTTGGTGCAGATCGAGCCCCAACTCAGCCTTAATCAAACGCGCCTAATGCATCTTGCCGCGGCGGCAGCGGGACAGACTGGCCGCCCGCGTCGAGCTGGAGGATGACGCTTGTCAGAGATCGACCCGACCGACCATGCGCTTGCGACCATCGCGAGCATTCTGGAAAATCCCGAGCCGGCGCTCGTTGTCCGGGAAACCGAGATTGTTCGAGAGACTGAAATCGTCGTCGTGGGCGAGCAGCCGTCCGTCGAAGAGCACAATGTTCTCGACGAGCATCCGGTGGTCGAGGAGCAGCCGCTGGCGCCCGAGCATACGGATGCCGACGGCTACAGCAAGGTCGGTCCGGGGCCCATGGTAGCGATCCGTCTCAAGTGGACGGTCCATCGTGGCGATGACGGCCAGTACTATGTCCACGAGACCATCGGCGAACAATCCGCCCCCGTGGTCAGCGGCCCCATGACGAGCGAGGCCGCGGTTCGCTTCGTCGATGGACAGCAGGACGAGGCGAACAAGCGCTTCGAGCTGCTGCGCAGCGAGATCGCCGGCCGCAGCTCGCTTGCAGATTACGAGCGCAAGGGCGAAGCGTAAGGCCATTTTCGGCCCGCTCACTTTGCACACCTCTCCCGAAAACAGAGGTGTGCGAGCCACCAACTACTTCCTCCCAAGATAGTCCTTCTTCACCAGCTCGACGCCGGCGTGCCGCAAGATGTCGTAAGCCGTCGTCACGTGAAAGAAGAACTGTGGGAGGCTGAACGTCAGCAGCAGCGTTCGCCCGGTGAAGGGCAGCTCGCTGCCGTTCTTCAGCCTGAAGACAACATCCCGTTCCGCCGCCCCATCGATCTTCGCGCGTGGCAGGCTTTGGATGAACTCAACCGACGTCGCGATGCGCGCCTGAAGGCCGGCCATATCGTGCTCGAGCACGGGCAACGTGACCGGCTCGCGTTCGGCCAGCAAGGCTGGCGCAACCGTAGCGTGGCGGCAGGCCTCGCCGATCTGCTGCGCTAGATCGTACATGTTCGGCGCAAGGCGCATGCCGAGCAGGAGCGTCGGGTTGAACCTGCGGGACTCGGCATACGCGCCCCCCTTGTCGAGCAGGACCGACAGATTGTGCAGGTACGGCACGAACAGGCCGACCGAGGCCTCGTAAATCGAGATCGTCATGCCAGGATTCCCCTATCATCGGCGTCTGGTCAGAATTCGCCGTCGAACAACTGCACAATGGCAGCTCAACATTTCGGTGGAAGACGGCAACTCCAAGGATCTACACGGCTTGGCCCGACTAAAGCGATATCTGCTGGCGCCATCAGCAGTGGAGTCCCCATAAGTTCGCTTGAATGCCGCCCGGGGCCGCGTCCTCCTGTCGCTTGCCTCGCCAAATTTTGGGCCGGCTTCGGGCCTATTGAACCCGGAACCTGCGAAGCACGACTCATACGGACGACAGTGATCTGGATCACTTTTTGCGATCAGACCGGCGCGTAAGCGTCGGTGCGGGGACCACCGGTTCAGGAGACGGAAATGAGGAAGCTGTTGGCCACGGCCGCATTCCTTTTGGCAAGCACCGCCGCACAGGCGCAGTACACCTTCGAATATGGCGGGCGCACCATCCGCATCGACCCGGAGCGCGGCACGGTGCAGATTCCCGGGGTCTACGACAACACGGGCCAGAGCAAGCCCAAGAAGGCCAAGAAGAGCGAGCAGGCGCCGCAGCAGGCCACGGTCGACCCGCAGGCACCGGCTGCGCCGGCACCTGCCCCCGCTACCGCCGCCCCGCCCGCAGCTGTGCAGCCGGCTCCGGCTGCTGCCGTGGCGCCGCCCCCCGCACCGCCACCAGCTCCTCCGCCGACCACGACCGCCACCAACACGCCGGCCGGCGCGGCTGCCGCACCAGCGCCTGCACCGCCTCAGGCCGCTGCTCCAGTCGAGCAGCAGGCAGCGCCTGCCACCGCTCCGCCGCCCGCCCCGAGTGTGGCCGCCGCCCCCCCGGCGCCGCCTCCGCCACCTGCCGCCGCTCCCGTTCAGGCAGCCGCAACAACGCCTGCTCCGGCAACCGCGCCCACGCGAGATCTCAGCTCGCCACTCGGCGTCTGGCTCACCGAGGAGAGGGAAGGCAAGGTCCGCATCGAGCAATGCGGCACCAACCTCTGCGGCTATTCGGTCGATTCCAGGTCGAACCAGAACGGCGAGCAGGTTCTGATCAACATGAAGCCGGGCAAGGACCAAAAATGGACCGGGCGCATCCTCGATCCGAACTCGGGCTCGACCTACGATTCAACGATCGCCATGAAGGGCACCGACCGCCTGCGTGTGCAGGGCTGCGCCTTCGGCGGCATGTTCTGCGGCGGCCAGACCTGGACGCGCGTGAATTGAGTTCAACGTCCTGACGGAGACAAGGGGCCCGTGATCCGGGCCCCTTTTCTTTTCCCGGGGGAGCATCGCGACGTGCGCAGGCTCACGGAGGCCCCTTGCGCACGTGACTGCCCTCACAGCGCCGGTTCCGCGCCCATGCCACGATCCGCGCATGGTCACCCACAGGGGCGTGTCATGAACGGGTTTCGCAAAGGTCTCTTCGCTTCCCTCGTCGCCATCGCCTTGCCATTCGCGCAGGCTGACGCCGCGACAAGCACCTTCGACGGCACATGGAATGTCCGCATCTCGTCATCGAGCGAGACCTGCGGCAACGGCGCAACCGTCGCAATCGGCATCAACAAAGGCCAGATCGCCTCGAGCAGCGCCGCGGTGAACGCGTCCGGTCACGTGGCCGATGCCGGCCGCATCAATGTCACCTTGAGCACCGGCATCAAGCGCGCGGTCGGCTTCGGCCGGCTCAGCGGCAGCTCGGGCTCCGGCACTTGGCGCGGTGCGATGTGCAGGGGAACGTGGACGGCGGAGCGGATGTAGGGCTTCTGTCCCGGACAAGCGGCAATGCAATAGCGCATCGAGGACGCGTGTGAACGCGTTGAGGGCATTGCTGCGCAGAGCCGCGACCCAGCGGTGTCGACCACTGCAATATCCCGGCCCCCGCTCCGCGACGCATCGCCCTCAGGCGATGCGTCTTGTCCGGGGCATGCAGATCAGCCCACCGCGGACCCGTATTCCGCGTCCGTGACCGGCTCCAGCCAGGTCGAATAGACTCCGTCGAGCGCTTCCTGCATGGCAATGTGGCACATGCCGTTGGTCGGCGACGCCCCGTGCCAGTGCAGTTCGCCCGGAGGAATCCAGACGGTATCGCCGGGACGGATCTCGCGGATCGGGCCGCCCTTGGACTGCACGCGTCCGACGCCGGAAATGACGTAGAGCGTCTGGCCGAGGGGATGATGATGCCAGTTGGTGCGCGCGCCCGGCTCGAAAGCGACGCGCGAGCAGTTCAGCCGTGCCGGCGACGGCGCCATGATGACGGGGTCCTGCCACACGGTGCCGGTGAAGTTTTCCTTGGGCGCGCGGCGGGTCGGCCGCGTGCCTGCGACGGTGATCTCCATAGGGTCTGCTCTCCTGTTACTTCTTGCTCGCGGCGTAGCGCGCCTTGGTTTCGGCATTCATGGGGTACAGGCCCGGCAGCGCCGCGCCGTTGTTCACCTCGTTGACGATCCAGGCCTCCATCCGCTCCTGCTCGACGCCCTCGGCAAGGACGTGATCAAGCATCGCCTGCGGGATCAACACGCAGCCGTCCTGGTCGGCAACGACGATGTCATTCGGGAACACGGCAACGCCGCCGCAGCCGATCGGCTCGCCCCAGCCGACAAAGGTGAGACCTGCAACCGACGGCGGCGCGGCATAGCCGTCGCACCACACCGGCAGGTTGGTGCCGAGCACGCCCTCGACGTCGCGCACGACGCCGTCGGTGACGAGCGCAGTGACGCCGCGCTTGACCATGCGCGCGCACAGGATGTCGCCGAAGATGCCGGCGTCGGTGATGCCCATGGCGTCGACCACGGCGATGCATCCTTCCGGCATTGCCTCGATCGCGGTGCGGGTCGAGATCGGCGAAGACCAGGATTCCGGTGTCGCCAGATCCTCGCGCGCCGGCACGAAGCGCAGCGTGAAGGCTGGTCCCACCAAGCGGGGCAGACCCGGGCGCAGCGGCCGTGCGCCGCGCATCCACACATTGCGCAGGCCCTTCTTCAGCAGGACCGTGGTAATGGTGGCGGTGGTGATGCCGGCGAGAGTCTTGCGAGCTTCGGGGGACAGCGACATGGAAACGGACGAGCTCCGGATGGGCGGGAAACAACGCGCGCATCTTGCGAGCCGCAGCCCTTGCGTCAAGGGCCAAGAGGGTCCCAATAACGCAGGGCCGCTGAGCTGTTATGCGCCGCGATAACAAGGCTTTATCGGCACCCCTTGCATTAATTTATTGGACTTGCGGGCGCATTTACGCGAAGCAGGGGTGACGCGGAACTCAACGTCGAGCCCGCGCGCTTCCAAAAGCCCGATTTCGACAACTCTTCGACAGCTCAATGGCCGCGACGCTTCTCCCGCCCCGCCTTCTGCCCAGTGGCGACAGCGCCGTCACGGTCGAGTTCAGCCGCACCATCGATGATGTCGCCAACCAGCGCGTGCTGGCACTCGACAAGGCGCTGGCAGCAAGTCCGATCGAGGGCATCACCGAGACCGTACCGACCTATCGCTCCTTGCTGGTGCATTACGATCCCTGCGCAATCGCTTTTGATGCGCTCGGCGAGAAGCTGCTCGCGCTCGCGGGCCAACCGCTGCCGCCGGTCACCAAGGCGCGCCGCTGGCGCATTCCGGTCGCCTATGGCGGCGAGCACGGCATCGACCTCGAGGATGTCGCCAAGGCGCTCAACACCACGCCCGATGACATCATCGCCCGGCATGCGGGCGGCGATTACAAGGTGGCCATGGTCGGCTTCACGCCGGGCTGGTCCTATCTCAGCGGCCTCGACAAATCCCTGCACATGTCGCGGCGGCAATCGCCACGCCTGCTGACGCCGGCCGGCACCATCTCGATCGGCGGCGTGCAGGCCGGAATCCAATGTCTGGCCGCGCCGAGCGGCTGGCATTTGCTCGGCCGCACGCCTGTCAGGACCTATCAGCTCCATCGCAACCCGACCTTCCTCACCGAACCCGGCGATCGCGTGACGTTCTTCGCAATCGACCACAAGACATTCGAGGAATTGGACCGCGCTGCGGAAGCCGGCGAGATCGTCGCCGAGCAGGTCGTCGCATGAGCCGCCTCGTCGTTGCCAGCATCGGCCCGGCAAGCTCGGTCCAGGACGGCGGGCGGCTCGGCGCGCAACGCTACGGCCTGACGGTGAGCGGAGCGATGGACCGCCTGTCGCTTGCGGCGGCGAACACCCTCGTCGGCAACGAGCCTTTCGCGGCCGCCATCGAGATCGGCCCCTTCGGCGCCTCCTTCACCGCCCGCGACGGCGCCGTGCGCGTCGCGATTTCAGGCGCACCGCGCAACGCCGACATCGCCGGCAGCCCGGTCGCGATGGACGCATCGGTAACGCTGAAGGAGGGCGAGACGCTGACGCTCGGTTTTGCCCGCGGCGGCGCGTTCACTTATCTCGCGATCGAGGGCGGCATCAAGGGAGAGCCGGTGTTCGGCAGCCTCGCCGTGAACGCCCGCGCAGGCCTCGGCAGCCCCTACCCGCGCCCGCTTCAGGCTGGCGACGAGTTCAGCGTCGACGCTGCGAGCGGCGCGCCGGAGCTTCGCATCGAGCTGCCGAAGCCGGTGAGTGGCCCGATCCGCGTGCTGCTGGGACCGCAGGACGACGAGTTCGACGACTCCAACAAGGCTCTGTTCCTTGAGAGCGAATGGAAGATCTCGGCGACTTCCGATCGCATGGGCTACCGGCTCGAGGGCCCCGCCATCAAGCATCTGCATGGCCACAACATCGTCTCCGACGGCACCGTGAACGGCAGCATCCAGGTGCCCGGCAACGGAGCCCCCATCGCGCTGATGATGGACCGCGGCACCTCCGGCGGCTATCCGAAGATCGCAACGGTGATAACGGCCGATATCGGTCGCCTCGCCCAGACCTCGGCGGGAACCGCGTTCCGCTTCAAGGCTGTCAGCATGGCCGAAGCGCAGGACGAGGCACGCAAGTTTGCACAGTTGATCCGCAGCCTGCCCGATCGACTGCGCTCCTCCGACACTGTCGCACTCAACATCGAGGCGCTCAGCGATGCTAACGTGGCGGGCTATGCGGTCAGCGCGGTCGATGCCGGGACCTGGCAGGTCACGGCGGAGCCGTAAGCGACAACAAGACCAGAGGCGGAGAGCACCGATGAAGACAGTCGACCTTAATTGCGATCTCGGCGAGGGTTTTGGAGCGTGGGAGATGGGCAACGACGCCGCCATGATCGAGCTCGCAAGCTCGGTCAACGTCGCCTGCGGCTTCCATGCCGGCGATCCCGACATCATGCGGCGGACGGTCGAGCTCGCGAAGGCGCGCGGCGTGTCGGTCGGCGCGCATCCCGGATATCGCGACCTGCATGGCTTCGGCCGCCATCCGATCGCAGGGCTCAAGGCCTCCGAAATCGAGAACCTCGTCGCCTACCAGATCGGCGCGCTGCAGGCGATCGCGACCGCGGCCGGCCACAAGGTGACCCATGTAAAGGCGCATGGCGCGCTCTCCAACGTCGCCTGCGAGGACGACATGACCGCGAAGGCGATCGCCGCCGGCATCAAGGCGGTCGATCCCGGCCTGATCTTCGTGGTGCTTGCCAATTCCAAGCTGGTGAAGGCGGGCGAAGATGCCAACCTGCCGATGGTGCACGAGGTGTTCGCCGACCGCGCCTATGAGGACGACGGCAATCTGGTCTCGCGCAAGAAGCCCGGCGCGGTCCTGCACGACGCCAAGGCGATCGCTGACCGCGTGGTGCGGATGGTGCAGGACGGCGCGGTCGTGTCGGTCACGGGCAAGGTCATCAAGATGCGCACGGACACGGTCTGCATCCACGGCGATACGCCCGGCGCCGTGGACATCGCCCGCGGCGTGCGCCAGGCGTTGAAGGCTGCGGGAATCGAGGTCGCGCCGTTCAGGCGCGGGGCGTGAGTTTCGCCACCCCGGAACGACACATTAAAACGGATGCACCGAAAGCGTCCCGAACACGATCGCCGCGATGACGGCGAAGGCGCTGTACATCGCGACATGATGCAGCGTCCCCCGGGTTCGCCGCGAGAGCGAACGCGCGTAGAAATGCAGTCTGGCTTCCGCCGATAATTCGCGCATGGCCGGTCTCCAACGCCCCATTTGCGGGAGTATGAAGGATCAGCCAGGGGACGAGGCAAGATGCCGAGAGAAATAGCGATGAGCTTCTTCTAAGAAGCCTGATCGCAGACGCATATTCTCCCGACCGGCAGGTTCCGAGAATCTCATTCGTTAAAATCCGAGCCAGCCGGAACCGGCCCGGACAACGCCGGTGTGAGAGCAGACTAGTACACGTCGGCCTGGAAGCGACCGGACTTCTTGAGCTCGGCGACGAAGCTGACGGCCTCATCCGTCGAACGCGCGCCGAACTGGGCGACGATGTCGACCAGCGCACGCTCCACGTCCTTGGCCATGCGCTTGGCGTCGCCACAGATGTAGAGATGCGCGCCTTCGGCGAGCCACGTCCAAAGCTCGCGCCCGACCTCGCGCATGCGGTCCTGCACGTAGAATTTCTTCTCGCCGTCGCGCGACCAGGCCAGCGACAGGCGCGTCAGCAGACCCGAGGTCTTCATCGCGTTGAGCTCCTCCTGGTAGAAGAAATCGCAATCGCTGCGCTGGTGGCCGAAGAACAGCCAGTTCTTGCCGGGCGCACCGGTCGCCTTGCGGTCGAGCAGGAAGGCCCGGAACGGCGCGATGCCTGTGCCGGGGCCGATCATGATGATCGGCGTCTTGGGATCCTGCGGGAGGCCGAAGCCATGCGCCTTCTGCACATAGACCTTCAGCTTATCGCCCTCCTTGATGCGTTCGCCGAGGAAGGTCGAGGCGACGCCGAGGCGCTTGCGCTTGCCGACGATGTAGCGCACGGAGTCCACCGTCAGTGACAGCTTTCCCGGCGACGCATTGTGCGAGGACGAGATCGAGTAGAGCCGCGGCTGGAGCGGCTCCAGCGCCTCGACGAAAGCCTCGGGATGCGGCCGCGTGCCGGAAAACTTCTGCAGCGCGGCCATGACGTCGAGCGTGGCCGCATCGCCATCGGGATCCTCGCCCTGCGCCAGCGCACGTGCCTTCTCGCGCGCGGCGCCGCCGGTGATGAAGGAAATCAGTTCGAACAGCGTGTCAGGCGCCGGCGACAGAGAGACGTCGTCGATCAGCACCTCGCGCAGCGTCTTGCCGTTGACTTTGGTGGTGTGGGAGGCGCCGAGCAGCGCGATGATCTGGTCGACGAGGCCGACATCGTTGCGCGCGAACACGCCGAAACTGTCGCCGACCACGTAGTCGAGCTTGCTCTCGGAGAGATCGAACTCGACGTGATATGTCTCCTTCTCCGATTTGCCCTTGTTGAGCAGGCGGCGCGACAGGAAGGTCGCGGAGACAGGATTGTCGCGTGAGCGGCCGGGTTCGGCGATGGTCACGGTCACGGCTGGTGCCGCCGCATCCGGCTTGTCGGCCGGCTTCGCCGCAGGCGTCTTGTCGAGCTCCTCGAACAGCGACTTCAGCATCCGCGCGGTTTCCTTGCCGCCGGGGACACAGAGGTTGAGCCGCGCTTCGCTGCGGCTCGCGATCGCTTCCGAATAGTCGTGGCAATTGTAGCCGCATTGGCCGCAATCCTGCTGCGCCATCGCCGCCATCATCTTGCGGCGCACGGGACGGCCCTCGGCGAGCTTCATCCGCTCGGCGATCGGCATGGTCTGGTCGTGCCACGGCGCTTCACCGTCATCGCCGTCGCCGGCCGCGCCTTGCATGACGGCGGCGCCCTGCTCCGTTGACAGCGGCGCGGCGACCTCAGGCGACAGCAGGCCGGCGAAAAAGCCGTTCAGCCAGGAGCGCTGCGCGTCGGAGAACGGTGCGCTTGGGGGAATGAGGTCGAGCTTCGGCGGAGGGGTGATCTGGTTCATGCGGACACCTGTGCATCGGCCAGCTTGCGCAGCGTTTCACCGTCATGGCGGCGCGCGAAATGGAGGAAGGTTTCATCGGGCGACGAACGATGCGCGATGTAGGCTTTCAGCAGTCGTTCGACCGTCTTTGGCGCATCCTCGGCCTTGAGGTCGCGGTAGACCTCCTGCCCGATGTCGGCGTCGGGCCCGAACCCGCCACCGATAAAGAGGTGATAGCCCTCGACGGTGTCTTCCTCACTGACCGGCACGCGCGCGCCGATCAGGCCGATGTCGCTGATGTAATGCTGCGCGCAGGAATGGTGACAGCCGGTGACGTGGATGTTGACCGGCTTGTCCATCGCCACTCGCGGTTCGCACCAGTCGCCGATCTCGGCGGCATGACGCTTGGTGTTCGCCGCGGCGAAGCGGCAACCGGCATTCCCGGTGCAGGCGATCAGGCCGGCGCGGATGTGCGAGGCCTCGACCGCGAGCCCGATCTGCTTGATCGCCGCAACCGCAAGCTCGACGTTCTCGTCGCGCACTCCCGAGATGAGCAGGTTCTGCCACACCGTCAGCCGGATCTCGCCGTCACCGAGATCCTGCGCGAGCTTGGCGAGGCTTCGCATCTGATAGGAGGTGAGCTTGCCGAGCGGCAGCGACACGCCGATCCAGTTGAGGCCCTCCTGCTTCTGCCTGTGCACGCCGACATGCGCCATGCGGTCCGCCGCGGGGCGTGGTGCGAACGCCTCCTCCGGCACGCGTGTGAACGGCGTCTTCAGCCGCTCCTCGACGAGCTTGACGAAGCCGTCATGCCCCATCGCATCGAGCACATATTTCAGCCGCGCCTTGTTGCGGTTGGTGCGGTCGCCGTGGTCGATGAACACGCGCACGATGGCGTCTGCAACGGCGGTTGCCTGCTCCGGCCTGACGATGATGCCGGAATATTTGGCAAAGTCCTTGTGCCCGGTAATGCCGCCGAGGCCGAGGCGGAACCAGGCGCCGGGCTCGACGCCGAAGCCGTCCTTCACCTCATAAGCCGTGAACGCGATGTCGTTGGTCTCCTCGAGCACCGCGATCCTGCCGGCGCCGTCGAAGGCAACGTTGAACTTGCGCGGCAGGCCGTAGAGCGAGCGATCGTTGAGGATGTGGTAGTGCCACTCGCGCGCATAGGGCCGCGTGTCGATCAGCTCCTGTGGATCGATGCCGGCGGTCGCCGTTCCCGTGACGTTGCGGATGTTGTCGGCGCCGGAGCCGCGCGAGTACAGGCCGAGTTCCTGAATGCCTTCGAGGAATTTGACCGCGTGCTTCGGCGGGATCTCGCGAAGCTGAAGATTGGCGCGCGTCGTGACGTGGCAGTAGGGGCCGCATAGCTCGTCGGCGAGGTCGGCAAGGCCGGACAGCTGCCAGTGCTTCATGATGCCGTTCGGAATGCGCAGGCGGCTCATGTAGGAGTCCTGCGTCGGCGCGACATAGAAGATGCCGTAATAGCGCCAGCGGAAATTGTCGGCCGGGCTCGGCGCCGCGTTGTCGAGCGCCTGCTGGCGCAACCGCGGATAGGCGTCGAAAGGATGCTCCTCGCGCTTGAACTTCTCCTGGTCGGCAAGCTTCTTGCCCGACGCAATCACCCTGTCCTGCGCCTTGATGTGCACGGCATCGGGCCCGGTCGGCTCGGCGCTCGCCTTGACGGCGCCGCCGCCCAGAGCGCGACCGACGCGGCTGATCTGCAGGCCCGTCGTGAAGCCTTCGAGATAGCGCTTCTGCTCGTCGGTAAAGTCGACTGAGAGCGTTTCGATTTTCATGGTTGCTAACGAAGCTCCTGCGGCCACCAGAGTGGCTCCGAGGTTGGCGCGACCCGCGGGGGAACTTGGGCCGGCTCAGCGCCGGCTTCGTCACCCACGGTCCGATCAGCTTCGTTGCTGCGGGACTTGGCTCAGCAGGCACCTATGACAAGCTGGCCGCAGTGCAGCATTCAAGTTGCGTGCCAGCTTGGTCGAGACTGAAATATCAGTGACGTCAGACGGTTGAGGCAGAGTGCCGGGGCACGCCCGCCGGGCAGCTCTCCCGAAATTCGAGCAGCCAGCCCAAACATTAGCCAAGGGGACCGATGCGCTCAAAAACGAAGCAGCGGCGAATCAGGCCTTCCAGCGCCCAACCGCGAAGGCTTCAAGGTGCCCCCGGATGTTGGCGGGATCGAAGACGGGGCCGGCGAAGGCGCCGAAGGCCGCGGGAGCCTCGGTGGGCGCCCTGCTGCCAAGGGCTGCATCGTAGAGGTCCGGCCTGAACACCGCCATGGCCGTCTTGACACCATCGGGGGTCAACGCCGTCTGTCCCCAGCGCACCATCTGAGCATAGAGCCAGGCGGCCTGGACCGGCTCGGGGCGCCCTGCCCCTTCGCGCCCGACGAGGAGATAGCGGCCGCTCTCACGGAAAGTGCCGTCGGGCGAGATCTTGAGGCGTCCAGTGAGGGTGCGCTTGATGACCTCGGCGTCGACGCCGATCCGCTCCGGCTGAGCCAGGATTTGCGCCGCCTCGGTCCGGTTCTCGGGATGCTCGATGAACTCGGCCGCTTTCACAGCCGCGCGCACCAGCGCTGCGACCACGTCCGGATTCTTGTCCGCCCAGGCTTGGCGAACGGCCAGCACTTTCTCCGCAGCACGGACCAGGATGTCGGAGACGAAATGCAGGATGTGGCCAATGCCGAGATCGACCGCGATCGAATTCCAGGGCGCGCCGACGCAGAACGCATCGACATGGCCGTTCTTGAGGCTGTCGACCATGTAGGGCGGCGGCAGCACCACGAGGCGCACATCCTCGTCGGGATCGACGCCGGCCGCTGCCATCCAGAACCGCAACTGATAATTGTGGGTCGAGAACGGGAAGGTCATGCCGAAGGTCAGAGGCTCGGCCCCTGCCTTGCGCCTGATGGCGACCACCTTCGCCAGCGCCTTGGCGGTCACCATCGGGTCGAAACGATCGCCGTCGATCTGCTCCATCAGCGCGGCATGGAGCGCCGGCGACACCGTGATGGCATTGCCGTTGATACCGAGGTTGAATGGCGCCGCGATCGGCACCTTGACGTGGCCGAGCCCGAGCGAGGACGCGATCGCCACGGGCGCCAGGAGATGTGCGGCGTCAAACAGGCCGATATTGAGCTTGTCGCGGACGTTCGACCAGGAGACTTCGCGCACCAGCTCGACGTCGAGCCCTTCGGCGGCGGCAAACCCCTTGTCGACCGCGACGATGAGGGCGGCGGCATCGACCAGCGGAATGAACCCGATGCGGAGGGTGGCGGTCATTTCAGCATCTCCGACGCGGTGATGATCGACTGCGCGATCTCGCCGATTTTCTTCTTCTCGCGCATCGCTGTGGAGCGCAGCAGCACATAGGCCTCTTCTTCGGTCAGGCCCTTCACCTTCATCAGGATGCCCTTGGCACGTTCAATGACCTTGCGGTCCTCGAGCTGCGACTTGGTTCGCTCCAGCTCCTCCTGGAGCTTGGCGAAAGCGTTGAAGCGGGACACGCAGAGGTCGAGGATCGGCTTGATACGCTCCTTCTTCAGCCCGTCGACGATATAGGCGGACACCCCCGCCTCGACCGAGGCCTGGATCGAGGCTGAATCGCTCTGATCGACGAACATGGCGATCGGCCGCTTCACGGCACGGCTGACCTGGAACATCGCCTCGAGCACGTCGCGGCTGGGGTTCTCCAGATCGATCAGGATGATGTCGGGGTCGACCGCATAAATACGGGCAAGCAGGCTCTGCATTTCGCTGATGTGGACGACCTGCGTGAATCCGGCCTCCCGCAACCCCTCCTCCAGGATCGCAGCCCGGATCGGGCTTTCGTCGACGATCACGATTTTGGGCGACTGTTCGGCGCTCATGGCTCACTCGGCGGCAGCTGATTCATCCATAGCACGCCGGATCGCCCTGCAAAGGGTTGTAATTGCGGGCAATTGGGACTAGCTGAGGCCCGTCAATCAGGCAGTTCAGATATGGATCAGACGGCTGCGCCCAAGGTCAGCTTCGTGTCGCTCGGGTGTCCCAAGGCATTGGTGGATTCCGAGCGCATCATCACGCGCCTGCGCGCGGAGGGTTACGAGCTCGCCCGCAAGCATGACGGGGCCGACATCGTCATCGTCAACACCTGCGGCTTCCTCGACAGCGCCAAGCAGGAATCGCTTTCGGCCATCGGCGAGGCCATGGCCGAGAACGGCAAGGTGATCGTGACCGGCTGCATGGGCGCGGAACCGGAAGCGATCGAGCAGGCCTATCCCGGCGTGCTCTCCATCACCGGTCCGCAGCAATATGAGAGCGTGCTTGACGCCGTGCATCGCGCGCTGCCGCCAACGCACAATCCGCATCTCGATCTGGTGCCGCCACAGGGCATCAAGCTGACGCCGCGGCACTACGCGTACTTGAAGATTTCCGAGGGCTGCAACAACCGCTGCACCTTCTGCATCATCCCGAAGCTGCGCGGCGACTTGGTCTCTCGCCCCGCCAACGATGTGCTGCGCGAGGCCGAGCGACTGGTCGGCGCCGGCGTCAAGGAGCTGCTCGTCATCTCGCAGGACACCTCGGCGTATGGCATCGATCTGAAATACGCCGAGAGCCCGTGGAAGGAGCGCCAGGTCCGCGCCAAATTCCTCGACCTCGCGCGCGAGCTTGGCGAGTTCGGAGCCTGGGTCCGGCTGCAATACGTCTACCCCTACCCGCATGTCGACGAGGTCATCGCACTGATGAACGAGGGCAAGGTGCTGCCCTATCTCGACATCCCGTTCCAGCATGCGAGCCCCAACGTCCTCAAGGCAATGAAGCGCCCGGCGGCGCAGGACAAGACGCTGGCGCGCATCAAGCGCTGGCGCGAGGAATGTCCGGATCTCGCGCTGCGCTCGACCTTCATCGTCGGCTTCCCCGGCGAGACCGATGCCGATTTCGAATATCTGCTCGACTGGCTGGATGAAGCCGAGATCGATCGTCTCGGCTGCTTCAAGTACGAGCCGGTCGCCGGCGCGACCGCGAACGCGATCGAGAATCCCGTGCCGGAAGAGATCAAGCAGGCACGCTACGACGCGCTGATGGCCCGCCAGCAGAAAATCTCCGCCCGACGTCTCAAGCGCAAGGTCGGCACCCGGCAGCAGGTCATCATCGACGAGGTCGGCCCGACCGTGGCCAAGGGCCGCTCCAAGGCCGATGCGCCGGAGATCGACGGCGCGGTCTATCTGTCGAGCCGCCGGCCGCTGCGCGTCGGTGAGATTGTCACCGCCAAGATCGAGCGCGCCGATGCATACGACCTGCACGGCAGCGTTGCCGGATTCTGAGCCACCCGTCATTGCGAGCGCAGCAGGGCAATCCGGCGTATCGGCTGAGACGCACCCGAACCGGCCGCGCCAGAATGTGACATTATAGTGCATTCACGCAGGGGTCACGGACTCGTCCTAACTCTGCCCGCGCTTTCAACGCGAGCGAGGAACAAGGATGAGCCGCCTTCCGGACATGCTGCGCACGCAGCGCTTCGACGACTATCGCTTCTACCACCAGAGCACGGTCAACCAGACGCTGCACCTGATCAGCGCCGTCATCTTCCTCGCCAGCTACGCCCTTCTGTTCAAGGACCCGGCGCTCGCCGGCATCGTCGGCTGGCTCGCGATGCTGACGCGGCAGACCGGCCATTTCTTCTTCGAGCCGAACGGCTATGACGCCGTCAACGACGTCAGCAACGACTACAAGGAAGCGATCAAGGTCGGCTACAACCAGACCCGCAAGATCGTGCTGCTGCTGGTGTGGGGCAGCGCGCCGATCGCACTCTACCTGTATCCGACGCTGTTCGGCCTGTTCGATGCGCCGGCCACTCGCCTCGACTTCATCCGGCATGTCGGCACGCTCTGGCTTGCGATCGGCATCGGCGGCGGACTTGCGCGCATGCTCCAGCTCTTCGTCACGCGCGACGTCACGACCGGCCTCGTCTGGGTGTTCAAGGTGCTGACCGACCCGTTCCACAACATCGCACTGTACTGGAATTCACCGCTCAAGCTGATGCGCGGCGAGCTCATCGACACCGCGATTGCAGCCGCCGATTGGGGCGAAGAGGATGCCGAGGAAGCCGCGCGTCCGACATGATCGACCCACGGACCGGCGGGTATTCCGAGAAACCTCCGCTTGACAAGCCCTCACGTTCGGCTGTAGGGACGCGCCCCATGATCAATTCTCGGACCCACCGCCGCGCAGCTTTCCGTCGTCGCACCCGCGACGATGATGGGTTGCGCCATGTCCGACGACGCCGCTGAAGCATTAGAGCTCAGCCAGTTTTGGAGAAGGCCGCACCCGCAAAGTGCGGCCTTCTTGCTTTTGCGTCCCTTTTCCACCCGCCCCAGAGGAGTTCGACATGACCACCGCCACCCATCCGTATGATGCGTTGATGGACATCACCGCACGGCCCAAGGCCGTATTCGTCCGCGGCGCCGGCTCCTACCTCTGGGATGACAGCCGCAAGCGCTATCTCGATTTCGTGCAGGGCTGGGCCGTGAACTGTCTCGGCCACTCCCCGCCCGCGGTTGCTGAGGCGCTTGGCGCGCAGGCCAGGCGGCTGCTGACACCGAGCCCGGCCTTCTACAACGAACCGGGCCTGAATCTGGCGCAGGCGCTCGTCGAGAACAGTGCGTTCGACCAGGTGTTCTTTGCCAATTCCGGCGGGGAAGCCAATGAAGGCGCGATCAAGCTCGCGCGGAAATATGGCAGCGTGCACAAAGGCGGCGCCTTCGAGATCATCAGCTTCGAAGGCGGCTTCCATGGAAGGACGCTGGCAACGATGTCGGCTTCGGGCAAGAAGGCGTTCGAGCCGCTGTTCGAGCCGAAGGTCGCCGGCTTCAAGAAGGCGAAGCTCAACGACATCGCTTCGGTCGAAGCGCTGATCAACGACAACACCGTCGCCGTCATGCTTGAGCCGATCCAGGGTGAATCCGGCGTATGGCCGGCGAGCGATCAGTTCCTGCAGGAGCTGCGCGCGCTGACGCAGGCGCACGGCATGCTGCTCATTTTTGATGAGATCCAGACCGGCATGGGCCGGACCGGAAAACTCTTCCATTACGAGCACACGGGCATCGCGCCGGACATCATGACGCTCGGCAAGGGAATCGGCGGCGGCGTGCCGCTCGCTGCCCTGCTCGCGACCGAACGCGCCTCCTGCTTCGAGCACGGCGACCAGGGCGGCACCTTCAACGGCAATCCGATCATGTGCGCGGCGGGCCTGGCGGTGCTTCAGGAGGTCGGCAAGCCAGACTTCCTGAAGGCTGTCGCCGAGACCGGCCTCTTGCTCGAAAGCGAGTTGCAGAAAGTCTCGGCCCGGCACGGCCTCGGCGGCGTGCGGGGGCGCGGCCTCCTGCTCGCGCTCGACCTCAAGCTGCCGATCGCGCCCGGCATCGTCGCGCAGGCGTTCGAGGCCGGCGTGCTCCTGAACGCGCCGCAAGTCGACACGCTGCGCTTCATGCCGGCGCTGAACGTCACGAAGGCGCAGATCGCCGAGATGGTCGATTGTCTCGACGGGATTTTGACCAAGGCCGGCGCGGCACGGCGCGTGGCGTAGGTCTATCCTCGTCATTGCGAGAAGCGAAGCGACGAAGCAATCCGGACTGGCTCCGCGGCGACAATCCTGGATTGCCTCGCTTCGCCCGCAATGACGAGAAGCTACGGCTTCAAGATCGACGCGCCCGTGGTCTTGCGGCTCTCGAGATCGATATGCGCCTTCGCCGCATCCTTCAGCGCGTAGGCATGGTTGATCGGCACGTGCAGCTTGCCGTTGATGACGGCCGCGAACAGCGTGTCGGCGCCTTCCAGCAGTTCCTTGCGCGTGCCGACATAGTCGTTGAGCTTCGGCCGCGTCGCGAACAGTGAGCCGTGATTGTTCAGCTCGGCGATCGAGAACGGCGGCACGGGCCCGGAGGCATTGCCGAAGGAGACGAACATGCCGCGCGGCTTCAGGCAGGACAGCGAGCCCGGGAATGTCGCCTTGCCGACGCCGTCATAGACCACGTCGCAGCCCTCGTTGCGGCTGATCTGCTTCACGCGGGCGACGAAATCCTCCTCGTTGTAGAGGATGACGTGATCGCAGCCGTTGGCCTCCGCAAGCTCGGCCTTCTCGCGCGAGCCGACCGTGCCGATGACGTGCGCACCGAGCGCCCTCGCCCATTGGCAGGCCAAGAGGCCGATGCCGCCGGCGGCGGCATGGATCAGCACGCGATGATGCGGCTCGACCTTGAAGGTCTTGTGCAGGAGATACCAGACCGTCAGCCCCTTCAGCATCAACACGGCGCCCTGCTCGTAGGTGATGTGGTCCGGCAGCTTGACCAGCTTCTCCCAGGGAATGTTGCGCTCGCCGGTATAGGCGCCGAGATTGTGGTAATAGGCGACGCGATCACCGGGATGAAAATTCGTGACGCCAGGCCCCACCGCGACAACATCGCCCGAGGCCTCGTTACCCGCGATGAAGGGAAGCCCCGGCGCCTTGTAAAGGCCGGTGCGGTAATAGACGTCGATGAAGTTGAGCCCGACCGCATGCTGTCGGATGCGCACCTCGCCCGGCCCGGGCGCCGGCACGTCGACGCTCTCATAGACCAGGGCTTCGGGGCCTCCGACCTTGTGCACACGGACGGCTTTGGTCATCAGTCGACCTCCTCTTTTCGCGGGCAAGCGAAAGCCATCGCGCCCGCCTTGTCAACTCGAGGCCGATCGAGGCGGGCCAAACACGACTAGTTCCCGGCTTTCGTGCGGTTGCGCCTGGCCAGCACGTTGAAGAGCTCGACCGCCGCCGAGAACGCGATCGCGAAGTAGATGTAGCCCCGCGGAATGTGGAACTGGAATCCGTCGGCGACCAGCGCGACGCCGATCAGCACCAGGAATGCCAATGCCAGCATCTTCGTGGTCGGATGCTCCGCGACGAAGCGCGACACCGGCCCCGCCGAAACGTACATGACCGCGCAGGCGATCACGACCGCCGTGATCATGATTCGGATGTCCTCCGCCATGCCGATCGCGGTGATGATCGAATCCAGAGAAAATACGAGGTCGACGACGATGATCTGGAAGATCACCCAGAAGAAGGCGCTGCCTGTGGATTTCTTCTCGCTCCGGCCGTGATCGGATTCGACCTCGCCGTGAATCTCATGCGTGGCCTTGGCGATCAGGAAGAGGCCGCCCCCGATCAGGATGAGGTCGCGCCAGGAAAAGGCGTAGCCCTTCATCGAGAGCACCGGCTCGGTCAGGCCGATCAGCCAGACCAGAAGACTGAGCAGGATGAGGCGGAAGACCAGCGCCAGCGCAAGCCCGATCTGGCGGGCGCGGTGGGCCTGCGCCTCGGGAAGGCGCGAGACGAGCACCGAGATGAAGATGACGTTGTCGATGCCGAGCACGATCTCGAGCGCCGTCAAGGTGAGCAGCGCGGCCCACGCTTCGGGGCTGGCAAGAAGCTCCATCATGCGAACGATCTCCCCAGGCGTATCAAGGTGTCGCTGAAGCTGATCCAGAGCGCGATGGCGCAGAGCACGATGGTCACGCCGCTACCGACGCGAAAATCCATCGCCAGCACGTAGAGGCCGAGCACGGCCCAGATCGCCATCAGCGACATCGTCAGCCAGCGCAGACGCACGACGCGGACCGGATGCAGCACGTGGAACGGCACGAAGGTCAGCACGACGAGCGCGGCCACCAGCAGCGTCGACCACAACGGCGGCCAGTGCAGCAGGAACAGGTAGAACGCGGCCGCATTCCACAGCGCAGGGAAGCCGCGGAAATGATTGTCGTCGGCCTTCATGCGCAGATCGGCGAAATACAATGCGCTGGTGACGATGATGGCGATGCCGAGCAAGGGAGCGGCCACCGGCAGCAGCATGCCGCTGGCCACGATCGCATAGGCCGGCACGAAGACATAGGTGAGGAAGTCGACCACGAGATCGAGCACGTCGCCCGACCAGTTCGGCTGCACGTTCTTGACGTCGAGCCGGCGAGCGATCGGTCCGTCGATCGCGTCGATGACCAGGGCGAGGCCAAGCCACTGAAACATCGCCGCCCAGTGCTCGCGCACGGCCTCCAGCATGGCAAGCAGCGCGAGCGCCGCGCCGAACGCGGTGAAGATGTGCACCGAGAAGGCTGCGGCGCGGATCGCCGGTCTTGGCTTGAGTGAATCCTGCTGGGTGTCCATGGCTTCTGCTATCAGAATGGGACCGGTTTGCACATCCGCCATTGCGGCGCTCCGTCGCACGATTAACGATGGAAGCAGGTAGAATCAGCAGGCTTGAATTTGCCGCAGGGCGTGTCATTTGTCGTTCATGACAGACGCATCGACACTCCATGACGCAGCCGTGATCGGCGGCGGACCGGCGGGGCTCGCAGCGGCCATCGCACTGGCGCAGGCGGGCGCGCGGACGGCGCTGGTGGCGCGGCGTGCGCCCTATGCGGACAATCGCACCACCGCGCTGTTGGGCGCCTCCATCGATCTCCTGGAAGGCCTCGACGTCTGGCCACGCTGCAAGGACAAGGCTGCAGCGCTGGAGGTGATGCGTCTCGTCGACGACACCGGCCGGCTGTTTCGCGCGCCGGAGGTCCGGTTCTCCTGTCACGAGATCGGCCTCGATGCGTTCGGCTACAATATCGACAACCGCTCGCTGATGCTGGCGCTGGAAGAACGCGCCGTCGAGCTGCCCAACCTCGTCCGCTTCGACGACGAGGCTGAAAGCGTCGTCATCGAATCCGACGATGTCTCGGTGCGCACGGCTTGCGGACAATTTCTTTCGGCCCGGCTCGTGGTCGGCGCCGACGGCCGGCACTCGCTGTGCCGCGAAGCAGCCGGCATCGAGGTGACGCGGCGCGATCTGAACCAGACCGCGCTGACCTTCAACGTCAGCCATGCCCGGCCGCATCGCAACGTGTCGACCGAGTTCCATACGCCGCACGGGCCTTGCGTGTTCGTGCCGCTGCCGGGCGACCGCTGCAGTATCGTGTGGGTCTTGACCTCTGCGGACGCCGAGCGTCTGCGCGCCCTGAGCGATGAGGAACTGTCAGCCGCGATCGAGAAGCAGTCGCATTCGATTCTCGGCCGCATGACGGTCGAACCCGGGCGCAACCTGTTCCCGCTGGCGATCGAACGCCCAAAATCCTTCGGCCGCGATCGCATTGCGCTGGTCGGCGAAGCCGCCCATGTTGTCCCGCCGATCGGGGCACAGGGCCTCAATCTCGGCCTTCGCGATGCTGCCGACATTGCCAGGCTCGCGAGCGAAGCGATCGCCGCGGGCCAGGATCCCGGCGCGGACGAAGTGCTCAGGCGCTATGACCGGGCGCGACGGCCGGACATTTTGAGCCGTACCTTTGCGATCGACATCGCGAACCGCTCCCTGCTCAACGACTTCCTGCCGCTCCAGCCGGTCCGCGCCGTCGGCATGCACCTGCTCGGCGCTGTCGGCCCGCTCCGCCGTTTTGCCATGCGCGAGGGCCTGACACCGACGTGGCGGCGCTAGCTGCGTTCGATCCCCGCGCGAGCCTCGCTGCACCTCTCCCCGCGGGGAAGAGGTGAACATCCTGTCGCCGGTCGCCACTCAGGGAAACGTCAGCCGCCCGCTCTGGATTATCCACATCACGCTGATCAGCGTGACCACCGACGCGAAGGTTCCAAGCAGCACTGCGACCGAAGCGGATTCGATCCAGGCATCGTTCTGTCGGGCAATCACGAAAACATTCAGCGCCGGTGGCAGCGAGGCCATCAGTACGGCGGTGGCCGCCCACGGCTGCGCGAAGGGCCCGAACGCGAGCATCAAGCCGAATGCTGCAAGCGGATGGAACAGCAGCTTGACGGCGATCACGCCCGGCACTTCCCATGGCACCCGGTCAAAGGGGCGCAACGCCACCGTCACGCCGAGCACGAACAGCGCAGTTGGGGCAGCTGCGTTCTGCAGGAAGGTAATCGTGCGATCGAGCGCGACGGGCATCTCGATATGCAGCGCCGCCACCGCGGCGCCGAAGCAGGCCGACATGATCAGCGGATTGAGCACGATCTGCTTCAGCACGACTCCGAAGGCATGGACGAGCGAGGGATGGTCGCGGTCGGAGAGTTCGATCAGCAGCGGCACGATCGTGAACAGGAAGATGCTGTCGCAGCAGAATATCAGCGCTGTCGGCGCCGAAGCCTTGGTCCCGAGCACGGCGAGCGCGAGCCCGGGACCCATGTAGCCGATATTGCCGTAGCCGCCGCAGAGACCTGCGAGGGTTGCCTCGCGCAAGGTCAGCCGGCCAAATACCTTGCCGACCACCAGCGCCAGCGTGAAGGCTGCCACCGTCGACAGCGTAGTCGCGACCAGGAACGGCGGGTTGTTCAGCTCGGCGAACGGCGTCTTCGACATGATCGCGAACAGCAGCGCCGGGAGCGACACGTAGAGCAGGAAGAAGTTCATCCAGGCCAGCCCCGATTCCGGCAGGGCCTTGACCTTGCCGCAGGCAAACCCGACGAAGATCAATCCAAAATAAGGTAGAGCTAGATTGAGGATGTCGGCCATTATTGAAGTATTTTCTGAGAACTTGCGGGCTATCTGCCCCTGAGGCGAAGGTTAATTCCGGATAAGGCCACTAGCATCGGCCACAATCCTGGTCTATCGACGGGGAATGATTAAAGCGCGGACCGCCAAATTCCAGATCGGACAGGTCGTTCGCCACCGGATCTTCTCGTTCCGGGGGGTGATCTTCGACATCGATCCGGAATTCAACAACACCGAGGAATGGTGGCTATCGATCCCCGAAGAGGTGCGGCCCCACAAGGACCAGCCGTTCTATCACCTGCTCGCGGAGAACGCTGAGTCCGAATACGTCGCCTATGTTTCGGAGCAGAACCTCTTGCCGGACGATTCCGGCGAGCCGGTCAGGCATTCCCAGGTCGCCGAGATTTTCGTCAAGGACAAGGCCGGCGGCTATCGCCCGCGCAATCCGTCGCTGAACTGATTCCTCGACGACAGGCGGCCAGCAAAAAAGGCGCTCGAGCGAGCGCCTTTTTCATATTCAGATCTGCCGATTACTTCTGACCGGTCGGAGCTGCGCCGGGCGCCCCACCCTGCTGCTCGAGCTTCTTGCGCTGCTCCTCGGCCTTCTTCTGAAGCTCTTCCTGGAGCTTCTTCTGGGTTTCCTCGAACACCTTCGGATCGGTCGGCGGACCGTCATAGGCCTTCTGGAATTCGCCCGCGAGCGGCAGCGGCAGGGTCAGCGGGGCGCCATTGGCATTGATTGCCTGGACAACGAGATTCTGGCCCTTCTTCATGCTGTTGATGAGCTCGGGCGTCGCCTCGTAGTCCGACATGCAGCCGTTCTGGAAGCAGATCACGTAGGGCTGCTGCAGCGGCGCATTGCTGTCCACGATGATGCGGGTGCCGTGCATGAGCTGCATGCCGAGCGGCAGCGTCACACGAAGGATCTTCTTGGGCTCGCCTTCCGGCTCGATGATCACGGCCGCGATGACCGGCTGGCCCGACTCGATGCGGCCGTCCTTGCCGGTAAAGCAGACCTGCTTGGCGTTGGCGTCCTGACCCTTCAGGCAGAACTTGGTCCAGGGGGCGTAGATCAGCTGAATCTGCTGATCCGCCGGCTGGGCGGCGCCCTGCTGCTGGCCGCCCTGGCCGGGAGCCGGCTGAGCCTGCGGAGACGCTGCGGGCGCCGGAGCCTTGGGAGCGGCCTTGGGAGCAGCCTTCGGAGCCGGAGTCGCCTTGGGCGCGCCGGGAGCCGGTGCGGGAGTCTGGGCCTCAGCGGCAAACGGGACGACCAACGCCGTCGCCGTCAACAGGACGAGAAGTCGCCCGCGCGGCCGGACGGACGCGGCCAAGTTACGGAAATTCATTGCGGAAAACCCTTTCTGAACGGGAAGTGCCCGAACCGCTCCGAAGCGCCGAACCTGGCCGCCTTGGGCGCGGCTCTCTCCCCGTCAATTGAGGCGGATAAGTGACGGGCTCGACGCTCTTGCGCGATTGGCTGCCTTCTTAACGTGGCCGACGAAAAGATCAATGCCAACAGGCGTCTTTGGCAACATCCACAGCTGCGCTGCGGGAAATTCCCTGTGATAGGATTCAGGCCCGCCGGTCCTCGAATCAGCGTGTGCCGATGTTCATGTTCCAGCGCCTCGTCGAGGGCCCCCGACCCGGCCTTTGCCGTCTCGCCCAGGCCCTGGTTCTGGCCCTCGCCCTCGGGCTGTCGGTCGGCGGCGCCCGGGCGGAGCAGTCCCACGCTATCGCCATGCACGGCAAGCCGGCCATGGCTGCCGATTTCACCCACATGCCCTATGCCAATCCCGACGCCCCCAAGGGCGGTCGCCTGACCTGGGGCCTACTCGGTACCTTCGACAGCCTCAATCCCTTCATCGTGAAGGGATTGGCGGTGCAGCCCGTCCGCAACTACGTGGTCGAGAGCTTGCTGGCCCGCGGGCAGGATGAGCCTTTCACGCTCTACGGCCTGCTCGCCAGGTCGGTCGAGACCGACGACGACCGGACGTTCGTCACGTTCCGCCTCGATCCGCGCGCCCGCTTCTCCGACGGCAAGCCGGTCCTCGCCGACGACGTGCTGTTCTCCTGGCAGCTGCTGCGCGACCACGGCCGCCCGAACCACCGGCAGTACTACGCCAAAGTTGCCAAGGCCGAGGCCCTCGGCCCCCTCACCGTCCGCTTCGACCTCGCAGGTGCCAATGACCGCGAGCTACCGCTGATCCTTGGCCTGATGCCAATCCTGCCGAAGCACGCGATAGACGTCGCGACCTTCGAGGAGACGACGCTGGCGGCCCCGGTCGGCTCCGGCCCCTATCGGGTCACTGCGGTGAAGCCGGGCGCCAGCGTGACGCTCACGCGCAATCCCGACTATTGGGGCCGCGACCTCGCCATCAATCGCGGGCTCTACAATTTCGACGAGATCAGGCTCGATTATTTTCGCGAGGCCAACGGCCAGTTCGAAGCATTCAAGCGCGGCCTCTACGATTTCCGCATCGAGCACGAGCCGCTACGTTGGCACGATGGCTACGACTTTCCTGCGGCGAGAACCGGCGAGGTGATCCGCGACACCGTCAAGCCCGGCGTGCCGCAACCGTCCGAATTCCTGGTCTTCAATACCCGCCGCCCGATCTTCGCCGACATCCGCGTACGGCAGGCGCTGACGCTGCTGTTCGATTTCGAGCTGGTCAACCGCAACTATTTCTTCGGGCTCTATTCGCGCGTCGCGGGCTATTTCGCCGGCTCGAACCTGTCGGCCTATGGGCGTCCTGCGGACGCGCGCGAGCGTGAGCTGCTGAAGCCCTTCGCCGCACAGATCCCGCCCGACATCCTGGATGGCAGCTACCGTCTGCCGGCCACCGACGGTTCGGGCCGGGACCGTACGACTCTGCGGGCCGCGCTGAAGCTGCTGTCAGAGGCCGGCTACGATCTCGAGGGCACCGTGCTGCGCAACCGTGCAACCAAGGCTCCCTTCACCTTCGAGATCATGGTCACGACCCGTGACCAGGAGCGCATCGCACTCGCGTTCCAGCGCGACCTCAGGCGTGCCGGCATCGAGCCGACCGTGCGCTCGGTCGATCCCGTGCAGTTCGACCAGCGCCGGCTCGCCTATGAGTTCGATATGATCCAGAACCGCTGGGACCAGTCGCTCTCGCCGGGCAACGAGCAATATTTCTACTGGGGTAGCGCCGCCGCAGACAACCCAGGGACTCGCAACTACATGGGCGCCAGAGATCCCGCCGTCGATGCCATGATCGCCGCCCTGCTCGAGGCCCGTGAACATACGGACTTCGTCTCGGCGGTGCGCGCGCTCGACCGCGCCCTGATCGCGGGCTTCTACACAATCCCCCTGTTTAACGTATCGGAGCAATGGATCGCGCGCTGGAATCGGATAGAACGGCCGAAGGCCACTTCGCTGTCCGGCTACTTGCCGGAGACCTGGTGGTCGAAAGGGCAGCCGCAAGCTCATCAAGCAAGGTGACGCCGTGAACCAGCCAGCAATATCGCCGACGCTCGACACGTTGTTTCAGCGCACGCTGATGCGACAGCCGCACGCGCTCGCTCTGCTCGATCCCCTCAACAAGGCGCGCGTGACCGGGCACCAGCCGCGGCGGATGACCTATGCCGAGGCCGATACGGCCATCGAGGCGCTGTCGGCGCATTTCGTCGAATCCGGCCTGCCCGCCAACTCCGTCATCGCGATCCAGCTGCCTGCCACGGTCGAGTTCGTGCTCACCGTGCTCGCCGCCCATCGCGCCGGCCTCGTCGTCGCCGTGCTGCCGCTGCTCTGGCGGCATGCGGAACTGACAGCCGCCCTCAACCGCACCGCGGCGCGCGCCATCGTCACCATGAGCACGGTCGATGGTGTCAGCTATGCCGATCTTGCGATGCATGCGGCCGCAGAAGCCTTCTCGATCCGGCACGTCTACGGCTTCGGAAGCGACCTGCCCGAAGGCATGGCGTCGCTCGACGACGTGCTGGCGCGCCCGCCCGGCACCACGCGGGCCGTGATTCAGGACGGCCGCAAGGCGGCGATGATCTCCTTCGACGTCACCGCCGAGGGCTTTCGCCCGGTGCCGCGCCCGCATTTCAGCCTGATCGCCGGTGGACTCGCGATGTCGCTCGAAGCCGACATCAAGCAGGGCGCGACCGTGATGGCGGCGTTCGCGCCGATGTCGTTCGCTGGCCTCGCCTCCTCCCTTGCCGTGTGGCTGCTCTCGGGTGGCGCGCTGGCGCTGCACCATCCCTTCGAGAACGAGGTGCTGGAGCAGCAGATCAACGCGCACGAATGCGAGGTGCTGATCGCGCCGGCCCAGCTCGCACTGCGCCTCGGCGATTCCGACCTCGCGGCGCGGATGCCCTCATTGCGCAACGTCATCGGCCTGTGGCGCGCGCCCGAGCAGGTCGCCGCAAGCGATGCCTGGATCGCGCCGCATGCACCGCTGACCGACGTCTATCTGTTCGGCGAGGCCGGGCTGTTCGGCGCCCGCCGCGGCGAGGACGGCATGCCGGTGCCGGTCATGCCCGGGCCGCACGGCGCCCCGCGCGAACAATCCGGGTCCTCCATTGCCGGCGAGATCCTGCTGACCCCGAAGGGCACGCTCGGCCTGCGCGGCGCGATGGTGCCCATCGCGGCCTATGCTCCGCCGCAGCCAGTCGGCGAGACGCTGACGGCGCAGCCGCCCCGCGACTATGTCGACACGGGCTATGCGGCACGGCTCGATCGTCCGAGCGGCGCGATCTGCATCACTGCGCCCCCTTCCGGCATCATGGCCGTCGGCGGCTACCGCTTCCTTTCCAACGATCTCCAGGAATGGGCCCGACGGCTCGGCCAGGGCGCCCTGCTCACGGCGCTGCCCGACCGCCTCTCGGGTCACCGGCTGGCCGGACGCGCCCAGGACAATGCCCGCGCCCGCGAGGCGCTCAGCGAGCTTGGGCTTAACCCTCTGATGGTCGAGGCTTTTCGCGATCGCTCCGGGCCGGCCTAGACACAGTTTTGCCAGTTCCGTTGACGCCGCATTAAGCCGGCCGAACTAGATTACGCGGCATCTGTTGCGTGATCAGAGTTTTGCGATGTCCCAGGCGGGCCCGATCCTGTTTGTGTCCGATGCCGGACGCCCCGCTTTCGTGGCGGCGCTCGACGAGGCCCGGCTCTTTCCGGTCGTCGACACCGACTGGGCTGGCGCGACACGCGCGGTCGAAGAGGTCCAGCCGGCCGCTGTCCTCGCCGCGATGCATTCCGGACACGAGCCCCATATGGCAACGCTCGCAAGGAAGATCGCGGATCAATCGCCCTACCTGCCCTTCGTGGCCCTCGATGCGGCGGGCATGCAGCCTCACAACGCCCTGCCCTTCTCCTCGCGCGGTGGCAATCCCGATCGGCTGATCGCGCGGCTTCGCGCTGCGCTGCGGGTGCGCACCCTTCATGCCACGGTGCTGCGCCGGCTGCCCGAAGTGAAGGTCGCGCTGCCGCAGGGCGATCCCGCACGCGATGCGACGGTACTCCTGATCGGTCGCGGCGCGGCCTATCCCGCGCTCTCCGTGGCGTTCGGTGAACGCGTCGGCGTGGTCGGCGCGCTCTCGATCGAGGCCGCCGCCAAACACCTCAATACCCGCGACCTTGACGGCGTCGTGCTCGCCGAAGGCTTTACCGCGCGCGTCACCGACGCATTTCTCACCGTCCTCGCCGAGGACACCCGCTTCCGCAGCCTGCCCGTGATCGTCACCGCGCACCAGCTGACGCAGACCTACGACCTTCCCAATCTCGAGCTGATCCCGGGCGAGCCGGCAAGAATCGCCGCCAATGCGCTGCCGCTGATTCGTCAACACGCGATGGAAGCGCAGCTAAGCCGCACGCTGCGCTCGATCGATGCGGGCGGCTGGCTCGATCCGCGCAGCGGCCTCCTGACGGTGGAAGCCTTCGCCCGCGATTTCGCCAAGGCGGTCGAGCAGACGCTCGCCCGCGGCGGCGGTTTGTCGGTCGCGCGCTTCGCCTTCGACGCCAACAATTCCCGCGCCCAGCTCGATGCCGCGCGCATCCTCAGCCGTCTGATGCGGCAGATGGATTTTGGCACTGCACAGAAGGATGGCTCGGTCATCGTCGTGTTCGCCGAGACCGATTTCCGCACCGCCCACATGATCGCCCGCCGCCTGTCGGCGGTGATGCGGCACACTTCGAACGGCAAGCACGAGATGCGCAGCGATCCCGTCGTCAGCGTGGACTCGCTGTCGCCGTCGGACACAGCGCGGTCCCTGCTGGCACGGCTGTCCGCAGAGGCGTCGCGGGCGGCGTCGTAGCCGATGAAGTATCTCTTGATTTGACGGATTCGTTGACGCCGGCCGCTACCTCTACGGCATCACGAGCCTGATCTCGCCGTTCTCGAACTTCCCCAGCGCGAGAGCGTCGCGGGCCATCTTCTCGACGGCCGGCCAGTTCGCGAGAAGATATCGCTGCGCTTGCACCTTGGTCGGCAAGTTCGTTTGCAGGATACAGTTCTGTCGCGTGTTCCCATTCGCGATTTGGAAGGCCACGGCTTGCGGCCCCTCACTCAGTTCTTGGTCGGTGGGATCGGGAAACTTGCGCATACGGCTCCTGCTCCGGTTAGCGAACGGCCGGGAGGACCTTGAACGCCTGATTGGAAATAGACGGCTCTTCGGGGATCGGCGGCGCCTTTGCCTGGCTTCGGCTAGGGACGGGTCGCGTGTTGCGGACCGCTTCGGTCAGCATCTCCCGGAGTTCGGCCTTGGACTTGGGTGCTTGCCGCGAACTGGACTTCTGCCAATGTGTCATACCCCTATATGGGTATCGCCCGCGCTAAACGCCACCCTCCGCTTTCGCCTTAATCGGCACAGCGGGAGCCGCCAGGAGCAGACCGACCGAATCGTTCAGGAGCTCGTAGGCACGGTCGACAATGTCGTCCAGCGATATGGTCTTCACGAACATGCGCTGCGCTTCAGCCAGCAGCTGATCGCGCGTTGGCATGCTGGACAAGCGCTCGCCGGCACGCTGCTGCAACAGAGTGAGAGCATCACGGACCGACAATTCGGTTTCATGGATCGAGGTCCGGATCGCCAGCGCGATGCGCTCGGAATCGAAACGGGCGGCGAGCTGTTCCGCCGCCTGCCTGACCACGCGCGATCCCAACCGTTGCTGATTGCGCAGAACCTGAGCGGGAGGCATCTTCAAGTCCCGGACGATCCCGAACCAGGACAAGACCACCAGGACATAATAGGTCAGATCGATCTCGTACCAGTAGAAGCCCTGTCGAGCACTGGCCTGATAGGCGTGATGGTTGTTGTGCCACCCCTCACCCATGGTCAACAGGGCCAGCAGCCAGTTGTTTCGGGAGTCGTCACCGGTCACATACCGCTTGCGTCCGTGAACATGGGCCAGCGAGTTGATGCAGAACGTGGCGTGATACAGCAGCACGGTGCTCCAGAGAAAGCCGACCACGAGTCCGGACCAGCCGGCAACGATAAAGCACAGACCCGCCAGCGCAGCTGCCGGCAGCAACTCCAGCCTGTGCAGCCACATCAGTTCGGGATACGAGGCAAGATCGGCCACTTTGACGAGGTCGGTCCCATCATGCTGGCGATAGAAGATCCAGCCGACATGGCTGTAGAGGAACCCCTTGTGCCGGGGCGAATGCACGTCCTGCGCTGTGTCCGAGTGAAGGTGATGATGGCGGTGCTTGGCAGCCCACCACAGCACGCTTTTCTGCGCGCTGCTCTGAGCAAGGAAGGCGAGGATGAACTGAAAGACCCGGCTGGTCGCGTAGGCCCGGTGCGAGAAGTACCGGTGATATCCGGCCGTGATCGCAAACATGCGCAGCCAGTACAGCGCGACGCAAAGCCCGACCGCTTGCCACGAGACGCCCGTCCAGATCGCCGCGACGCATCCGGCGTGGATCAACAGGAACGGCAGAACCTGCGGATACATGATGTCGTCGTGTTCGCGGTCCGGATCGATGTTAACAGGCACCCTTGCCACCTCAGTCGTTTCTCAGTCGTTTCGATGGCGGGTCAATCCGCAACCGGTATGAAAAACCCGCAGCCGGTAAACCGGCCGCGGGTCAAGAGAACCGAAGCTCTGCCAGTACATCCGTGGTCAAAGCTTCATCATGACGATTGCGGCGCCTATTCGGCGCGCAGATTCTCGGCCGCAGACTTGCCAGTTCGGCGGTCTGCAACGATTTCAAAAGAAACCTTCTGCCCCTCGTTGAGGGTATTCAAGCCTGCGCGTTCAACCGCGCTGATATGAACGAAAACGTCCTGGCTTCCCTCGTCCGGCTGAATGAAGCCGAAACCCTTCTGGCTGTTAAACCACTTCACAATTCCCGTCGTCATTGGGGTCGTCCTTCAACATGATATGTCCAGGACCGCGCTGAGAGGCGCAGTCGGCGTCGTCGAGATTTGGAGGGAGGGTCGTCAGTCAGGCGCGCTTGTCAGCGGCGAGGCCAAGTCGTTCGGCCGAAACTCGATGAGCGGGATATGGCCTCGCGCCGTCTGATCCGCAAGTGACGTTATGTCGCTGTCTGGACACTGCAAGCAGACTCCGGAACCGCGCTGGCTCCGAAGTTGCATGCTCACGCCGCCTTCTTGCTCTCGGCGAGCTGCGCCAATTGCCGCATGATCTCCGTGGTGCCGGCAAGACGCTCCTCGGGCGTCTCCCAGTCCTGCAGGAACACCACCTTCATGTCGGGCCGCACTTTGGCTGCCTGGCCATAGCTGCGGATGAAGGTCACGAGGCGATCGGGATAGGCGAAGGAATTGTCGCGGAAGACGATGACGGCGCCCTTCGGGCCGGCGTCGATCTTCTCGACATTGGCCCGGCGACAGAACGCCTTGATCGCGGCGACCTTGAAGAGGTAGCGCACCTCGTCCGGCAGCACGCCGAAGCGGTCGCGCATCTCGGCCCCAAAATTCTCGATCTCCTCCTCGGTGTCGAGATCGGCAAGTCGCCGGTACAGCGACAGCCGCACCGAGAGATCGCTGACGTAGTCGTCCGGGATAAGCACGGGCATGCCGATGGTGATCTGCGGCGACCAGCGGTCGGCAGCGGGCTCGGAGACGCCGGCCTTGAGGTTGACGATCGCCTCTTCCAGCATCGATTGATAGAGCTCGAAGCCGACCTCCTTGATGTGGCCGGACTGCTCCTCGCCGAGGAGATTGCCGGCGCCGCGGATGTCGAGGTCGTGGGAAGCGAGCTGGAAGCCGGCGCCCAGCGTCTCCAGCGATTGCAGCACCGTGAGCCGGCGCTCGGCCTGCGCGGTGATCTTCTGCTGAGCCGGCAGCGTGAACAGCGCATAGGCCCGCAGCTTGGAGCGGCCGACGCGGCCGCGGAGCTGATAGAGCTGGGCCAGGCCGAACATGTCGGCGCGGTGCACGATCAGCGTGTTGGCGTTGGGAATGTCGAGGCCTGACTCCACGATGGTGGTCGACAAGAGGATGTCGAACCTGCCGTCGTAGAACGCCGTCATGATGTCCTCGATCACGGCGGGCGGCATCTGGCCGTGCGCGACCGCGACCTTCATCTCCGGCACGTTCTTGTCGAGGAAGTCCTTTACCTCGGCGAGGTCGTCGATGCGCGGCACCACATAGAACGCCTGGCCGCCGCGATAGCGTTCGCGCAAGAGCGCCTCGCGGATCATCAGGGGATCGTGCGGGGCGACGAAGGTGCGCACCGCGAGGCGATCGACCGGGGGGGAGGCGATGATCGAGAGCTCGCGGACGCCGGTGAGCGCCAGCTGCAGCGTGCGCGGGATCGGCGTCGCCGACAGCGTCAGCACGTGCACCTCGGCACGCAGCGCCTTCAGCCGCTCCTTGTGGCTGACGCCGAAATGCTGCTCCTCGTCGACGATGAGGAGGCCGAGATCGCGGAATTTGATGGCCTTGCCGAGCAGCGCATGGGTGCCGACGACGATGTCGACAGAGCCGTCGGCAAGACCCTTCTTGACCTCGTTGAGCTGCTTGGTCGGGATCAGGCGCGAGGCCTGCGCGACGTTGACAGGAAAGCCCTTGAAGCGCTCACTGAACGTCCTGTAGTGCTGGCGCGCCAGCAGCGTGGTCGGCACCACGACCGCCACCTGCTTGCCGTCGAGCGCGACCGCGAAGGCGGCGCGCAGCGCGACTTCCGTCTTGCCGAAGCCGACGTCGCCGCAAATCAGGCGGTCCATCGGCCGGCCCTTTTCCAGGTCCTTCAGCGTGGACTCGATCGCGCCCAGCTGGTCCTCGGTCTCGTCATAGGGGAAGCGCGCGCAGAATTCGTCGTAGAGGCCCTGCTGCACCGGCAGCTTCGGCGCTTCATGCAGCATGCGCTCGGCGGCGATCTTGATCAGCTCGCCCGCGATCTCGCGGATGCGGTTCTTCAGCTTGGCCTTGCGGGTCTGCCAACCGCTGCCGCCGAGGCGATCGAGCTCGACACTGGTCTGGTCGGAGCCGTAGCGCGACAGCAGCTCGATATTCTCGACGGGGAGAAACAGCTTCGTCTCGGCGGCATAATGCAGCTCGAGACAATCATGCGGCGCGCCGGCGACGTCGAGGGTCTGCAGCCCGATGAAGCGGCCGATGCCGTGATCGACGTGCACGACGATGTCGCCGGCGGTGAGGCTCGTCACCTCCGAGATGAAATTGTCGAGCTTGCGGCTGGCCTTGCGCGGCCGCACCAGGCGGTCGCCGAGTATGTCCTGTTCGCTGATCAGCGCAATCTCGTCGGTCTCGAAGCCGCTTTCGAGGCCGAGCACGGCGAGCATGGTTTCGTTGCGCGGCGTCGCCTGCACCGTCCGCCAGCTGTTGACGCTGGTGATATGTGCCAGCTTGTGGTCGCGCAGCATCGAGGTCATGCGGTCGCGCGAGCCTTCGGTCCACAGCGCGATCACGACTTTCTTGCGCTGGGCCTGCAGGGCCATCACATGCGCGACGACGGATTCGAACACGTTGACCTTGGTGTCGTTGCGCTCCGGCGCGAAGTCACGGCCCTTGCGCGCCCCGGCGTCGACCACGCTGGTGCCGTCGGTCGGCACCGAGAACGGAGTCAACCGCGCCAGCGGGACATCGCCGAGGCGCCTGCCCCATTCCTCTTCGGTCAGATAAAGCCGATCAGGCGGCAGCGGCTTGTAGATGGCGCCGCCCCCGGGATGCTCCATTGCCTCGCGCCGGGCCTCGTAATAGTCGAGGATCTGCTTGAAGCGTTCGCGCACGGCGTCCTCGGCCTGCGGCTCGATCGCGACAGCCGCGCCTTGCAGATAATCGAACAGCGTGTCCATCCTGTCCTGGAATAGCGGCAGCCAGTGCTCCATGCCAGGATGACGGCGGCCTTCGCTGACGGCCTCGTAGAGCGCATCGTCGCGCTCGGGCGCGCCGAACTCGGCGACATAGCCCATGCGGAAGCGGCGGATGGTCTCGGTGACGAGCTGGAACTCGGACACCGGCACGAGGTCGAGCGAACGCATGTCGAGCAGCGTGCGCTGGGTCTCGGCGTCGAAGGTGCGGATCGATTCCAGGCTGTCGCCGAAGAAGTCGAAGCGCACCGGCTGCTCGAGGCCGGCCGGAAACAGATCCAAAATGCCGCCGCGCACGGCGTATTCGCCGGGCTCGCGCACCGTCGATGAGCGGTTGTAGCCGTTGTGCTCGAGCCAGGCGACGATGGTATCCATCGGCACCACATTGCCGGGCGCGACAGACAGCGCCTGCGCGGCGACGAGCTCGCGCGCGGGCACGCGCTGCACGACGGCATTCACGGTCGTGAGCACGATCAGCGGCTTGTCGCTGCCCGTCAGCGAGGCCAACCGCGCCAGCGTCGTCAGGCGCTGGGCCAGGATGCCGCCATGCGGCGAGACGCGGTCATAGGGCTGGCAGTCCCAGGCCGGAAAGGTCAGCACCGGCAGATCCGGCGCGAAGAACCGTAGTGCGCGCTCGAGCTGCTGCATGCGCCCGCCGTCGCGGCAGACCACAGCGAGGCTGACGGCCGGCTTCTTCGGCCGCGCAGCGATCGCTCGGGCGAGATCGGAGACGACGAGCCCTTCCGCGCCCTCCGCGACATTGGCAAGCGTCAGCGCACGGCCGGGCGTCAGCTGCTCGGCCGGTGATTTCATCCCCTGCTTCATACGTCGCGTTCCGCAATCGGGAACGCCTTGATGCGGGCAAACAGCGCGCCGGTGACGTCCGCCGGCAATACCTTGTCGCCGCTGATGGCGGCATACAGATCGGGATCGTTGACCTCGAGCAGGCGCTCGAGCTCGTCGAGCTCGGCGTCGGACAGGTTGCCGATCTCGGCATCCGCGAAGCGGCCGAGGATCAAATCCATCTCGCGCGTGCCGCGATGCCAGCAGCGGAACAGAAGCCGCTTGCGGCGGTCGTCCAGCCCCTCGCTCGATCGTGTCGTTCCCGTCATGTCTCAGATCCAGTCAAACGCAGAAAGCCCGGACGTGCCGGGCGGGGGTGATATAGGCCCTGCACCTCCAAATGTCAGCAGCCTTTTGTCGCCGGAAGCACACCGCCTGTGGCTTGCGACTTCTCGATTTCGCCGCTATGTGTCTCTCCCGATCCGGCGCCCATTTGGCGCGATCATCAGGGAGAAGGCTCGATGACGATCATGTCTCGCCGCCCCGTCGAGGGCATCGCCTAAACTGCGCGTGCGCTGGCCGCGCGGTTAGGGAAATCATGCGCATTCCCTTGCGCGTGCCGACGATCCCTATCTGCTGAGAGCTTTCTCAATGGGCAATTCTGCCAACGTGGACGGCCGCGCGCCGATCCACATCTTCGCCTCGTCCAATTCATGGATCGAAGGCAACGCAACACTACAACTGGAACACGTCGCTGGGCTACCTGGAGTCCGGGCGGTCGCTGCCATGCCCGATCTGCATCCGGGCAAATATGGCCCCGTCGGTTGCGCCATTCTGTCGGACCGGATTTATCCGCAGCTGGTCGGCTCCGACATCGGCTGCGGCATGGGCCTCTTCGAGCTGGACATCGCGGCACGCAAGCTGCGGCTCGATCATCTGGCCGAACGCATGCATGCGCTCGACCGGCCCTGGGATGGCGGCGTGGAAACCGAATTGGCCGACGCGGGCATTGGCGCGAGCATATTCGATGCCGCGCTCGGCAGCATCGGTGGCGGCAACCATTTCTGCGAAGTCCAAGCGATCGACGAGATCCTCGCGCCTGAGGCGGCCGCGCGGGCCGGCCTCGACCGGAACCTTGCCCATGTCCTGGTCCATTCCGGCTCCCGGGGCCTTGGCTTCTCGATCCTGGAGCAGGCTCTGCGTGATGGACCAGATGCGCTCCCCATTGGAAGCGACCGGGGACAAGCCTATCTGGCGGCGCACGATCACGCCGTGCAATGGGCAAGACTTAATCGTCGCATCATTGCTGAGCGGACAGGAGTGGCAGCACGCGCGAGCCTGCGCCCCATCAGCGACCTCGCGCACAACATGATCGAGCAACAGGCTGACGCAACTGGCGAGGCCCTGGCGCTACATCGCAAGGGAGTCGCCCCCGCAGATCGCGGCCTGGTGCCGGTGCCGGGATCGCGCGGAACGCTGTCCTATCTGGTCGAGCCACTGGCGGAGATGCCGAGCGATGCACTTGCTTCGCTCGCACACGGTGCCGGCCGCAAGTACGATCGCGCCTCCATGCACGGGCGCGTTCGGGTCAAGAAGTCCGATGTCGCACGGCTGGAGCGCAATCCCTTCGGCGGCATCGTCGTCTGCGGCGATCGCGGCCTGCTCGCCGAGGAGGCGCCCGACGCCTACAAGAGCATCGAGCGCGTCATCGCCGACCTCGTGGAGTTCGGCCTCGCGCGCGTGGTGGCGACCTTCCGGCCGCTGCTGACCTTCAAGAGGGCGCAGTCGAGCGTCGCGGTGCGGGACGCCAGGCGCGGCAAGCGCTGGAAGGAGGATCGCCGATGATCCGGCTCCTGTTGACCAGCGGGCGCGGTCCGGGGGAATGCCGGATCGCTGTTGCGAAGACGGCGGCTCTCCTCATTGCCGAGGCGACCGCGCTCGGTCTCGACACCGACTATCTGGAGGGACCAAATCCGGACGCGCATGGTCCGGCATCGGCCATCGTCGTCGTCCACGGCGATGCCGCGGCCGCCTTCGCCAGTCCGTGGATCGGTGTGATCCAATGGACGGCGCAGAGTCCGTTGAGGCCCCATCACAAGAGAAAGAACTGGTTCATCGGCATCTTCGAGCTGCCACCGCTGCCTGACGTACCGAAGGCCATCGACGCCCAGGACGTACGCTTCGAAGCGTTCCGGGCCGGCGGCCCCGGTGGCCAGCACCAGAACAAGACCGAGAGTGCGGTGCGGGCCATTCACGTTCCGAGCGGCCTTTCCGTCGTCGCGCGCGAGGAACGTTCGCAACATCGGAACAAGGCGCTGGCGCTGGACCGGCTGGCTGGGCTGCTCAGGCTGCAAGCGGAGTTGACGGCGATCGCGGCCCGAAACGAAGCTCATGCAGCCCACGATCAGCTCGAACGTGGCCGGCCGGTCAAGCGGTTCAAAGGCGCGAATTTTCAAGCCGTCTGGCAGGGTTGAGTCCGGGTTGGCCTTAGGCCGATCCGGACGTTCCGCATCATTGTCGGGACGGAACAAAGCCATAGACGTCTTGCACAAAACCGGCCATCACGGCCGCAAACGGTCTTAGTTTGCACCAATGCGCCCCAGCCTGCTCAACCCGCTGTTTGCTCCCGTGACCAGCCTGCCCGGGGTCGGTCCCAAGCAGGACAAGCTGCTGCAATATCTGCTCAGCCGGAGCGAGACGCCGCGGCTGGTGGATCTGCTGCTGCATCTGCCGAGCCAGGTCATCGATCGCCGGGCCCGGCCGAAGGTGCGCGACGCGGCCGTCGGAACCATGGTGACGCTGGAGGTCACCGTCGATCGCCACCGTCCGCCCCCGCCGCGCAACACGCGCGCGCCCTATCTGGTCTATGCCAGCGACGATACCGGCGAGGTCGTGCTGACCTTCTTCCGCGCAAAGCCGGGCTATGTCGAGAAGCTTCTGCCGGTCGGCGAGAAGCGCTTCGTCTCGGGCACGCTGCAGATGTATGACGGCATCCCGCAGATCGTGCATCCCGACCGCGTGCTCGACGAGGAGGCAATTGCAAAGCTCTCCGGCATCGACCCCGTCTATCCCCTGACCGAAGGACTTGCGCTCGGCTCTCTGCGCCGCGCGATCGGCCAGGCGCTGCAAAAGCTGCCGGCGCTGCCCGAATGGATCAGCCCGGAGGTGATGCGCCGCTGCAATTTCCCGCCTGTTGCGGAAGCGCTCACCCGCGTGCACCAGCCGGCCGAGCTCACCGACATCCTGCCGGACCAGCCGTTCTGGTCGCGCCTCGCCTTCGACGAGCTGCTGGCCGGCCAGCTCGCGCTCGCCCTGGTTCGCGCGCAGCTGCGCCGTCCCGCCGGCGTGCGCAACGCCGGCGACGGACACCTGCGCAACAAGATCATCGACGCCCTGCCCTACGCGCTCACGCCCTCGCAACGCAGCGCCGCCGCGGCCATTGCGGAGGACCTGAAGCAGCCCGTGCGCATGCTCCGCCTGCTCCAGGGCGACGTCGGCTCCGGCAAGACCGTGGTCGCGCTGCTGGCCGCCGCCGCGGTCGCCGAAGCCGGGAAGCAGGCCGCGCTGATGGCGCCGACCGAAATCCTGGCGCGACAGCACGTCAAGACCATCGCCCCGCTCGCCGAGCGCGCCGGCATGCGGGTTGCGATCCTCACCGGCCGGGAAAAGGGCAAGGAGCGGCGCGAGATCATCACGCAGCTCGCCGACGGCGAGATCGACCTCCTAGTCGGCACCCACGCCCTGATCCAGGACGATGTGATCTTCAGGGATCTCGCCCTCGCCATCGTCGACGAGCAGCATCGCTTCGGCGTGCGCGAACGCCTCGCGCTGACATCGAAGGGCGAAGCCGTCGACGTGCTGCTGCTCAGCGCCACCCCGATCCCGCGCACGCTGGTGCTGACCTATTTCGGCGACATGGACATCTCGGAGTTGCGCGAGAAGCCGGCCGGCCGCCAGCCCATCGACACCCGCGCCGTCGCCATGAGCCGGCTTGGCGAGGTCATGGACGGTGTTGGCCGCGCACTGCAATCGGGAAAACTGGTCTACTGGATCTGCCCGCTGGTGGAAGAGTCCGAGGCGGAAGGCACCGAGCATCTCACCAACGCGACCAAACGCTTCGAAAGCTTGCAAAAGCGCTTCGGCGAACGCGTCGGTCTCGTGCATGGCCAGATGAAGGGCACGGAGAAGGACCGCGTGATGGGCCAGTTCGCCGCCCACGAGATCGGGCTCCTGGTCGCGACCACCGTGGTCGAGGTCGGCGTCGACGTGCCGGCCGCGACCATCATGGTGATCGAGAATGCGGAGCGCTTTGGGCTTGCGCAGCTGCATCAGCTGCGCGGCCGCATCGGCCGCGGCTCGGAGGCGTCGACTTGCATCCTGCTCTACAGCGAGCCGCTCGGCGAGATGTCGAAAGCCCGGCTCAAGGTGATCCGCGAAACCACCGACGGTTTCCGCATCGCCGAGGAGGACTTGAAGCTGCGCGGCGAAGGCGATGTCTTGGGCGTGCGCCAGAGCGGCCTGCCCGGCTACCGCATCGCGCGCCCGGAGGTGCACGGCCAGCTGATCGCCCAGGCTCGAGACGAAGCGCTACGCATCCTGAAGGACGACCCGAAGCTCAAGGGCGAGCGCGGCGAGGCGCTGCGGTGCCTGCTGTATTTGTACGAGCGAGACGAGGCGATCCCGCTGATCGGCGCGGGCTAGCCGTTGGACACGCTGTCTCCTCCCTCGTCATCGCGAGGAGCGAAGCGAAGAAGCAATCCAGGACTACTGCGGGAGGGCTGATCAGGCCCCCGTTTGCGCGACGCGCGCAGCAAAAGCCCTCATCAGCTCCGCGTCCGCCCCCTCGCCCTTCGCATCTTCGGCCAGATGCTCGAACCAGCGCGCAAAGCCCTCATAGATCTGGCTGGCCGGGTGATCGGGCCCGAGGAAACCGGAAATCTCCCGCATCTCCGCGATCCAGCGATACGCTTTCGGAATCATGTCGGGTAGCGCCACTTCGAGCCGCGCCAAAATCGCGGGCTGGCTCAGTGCCAGTTCGTCGCGGAGCGCATCGGCCGCGCCCGCTTTCGTTGCCGCGATCACCATGGCCGAGCCGATCCCGGCGAGGCCCTTGACGATGCCGGCATACGACATTTTCAAGGCCGACGCCGCGCCGACCGGGCCTTCAATGATCCGCACGTCGAGGCCGAGATCCTTCAGCACCATGACGTCCCTGGCGTGCTCACCGGATATGTAGAAGGCCGGGCTCTTGCCACCTGGCTGCGGCGGAAAACCGATGATGCCGCCATCGACGAACGGTGCCTGCGCAGAGGCGATGATCTCGCCGATCCGCCGCACAGTCTCGACATTGACCGCGTTGCAGTCGACGACGATGGGCTTGTGGGCACGCGCGGAGATCAGCGCCGCCAGCCGTTCTGCCAGCGCGACCGCTTCACTGGGCGGCACGATCGAGAGGATGATGTCGGCCTCCGCAATCGCGTCGTCCTTGGCGCCGACCATGCCGGCGTCCACCGCCCGCTTCAGGGTCGCCTCACTGCGCCCCTGCAACGATGTCAGCACGCGTGCGCCGTTCTCGCTGAGCCGGCGCGCCACCGCGCTGCCCATCGCACCGGGGGCGAGGATGGCAATGGTCTTTGACGTCATCTTCGACATCGTGCACTCCAGCTCAATTCCGAGCGACACGCCCGGCTGAGCGGAGACTAGCAGAGGATGCGATCGACGGCGTGAAGGGGGCCCATCCCGCGCGGGAATGGCCCTACTCCACTTTCGCAGGCTCCGGCTTGAGCGTCGAGGCGTTTGCAATGCGCGCGGCATTTGCCACGCCGGCGAGCGCCGCCGCCTTCTTCGAATCGGGCGTCGAGCCCGGCTGCACCACGCCTGCCGACATGATGAGCGTCGCGGCCTCCTCCGCGGTGAGGTCGACCTCGATGATCTTGCTCTTGGGCACGTAGAAAAAGAATCCCGTGGTCGGGTTCGGCGAGCACGGCAGGAACACCGAAACGTGCTCTTCCTGCCCTGGCAGGCTGCGCGCGATGTCCTCGTTCGGCGATTGCGAGATCAGCACGATCGACCACATGCCGGGCGACGGAAACTCGACCAGGCCGACCTTGCGGAAGCTCGAGCCCTTGCCCGAGAACAACGTCTCGAACACCTGCTTGAGGCCGCGATAGATCGCGCGGACGGCCGGGATCCGGCCGAGGAACGTCTCGCCGACGTCGACCAGCGTGCGGCCGATCAAATTGGCCGCGAGGAAACCGACCAGCGTCAGCGTGAAGAATGCGACAATCAGTCCCCAGCCGGGAATGACGTAGGGCAGATAGGTTTCCGGCCGGTAGGCCAGCGGCACGAACGGCCGCACCACGCCGTCGACCCAGGTGACGAACCACCAGACGAGATAGAGCGTGATCGCGATCGGCCCCGTGACGACGAGGCCGGTGAGGAAATAATTGCGGAAGCGGCCCATCAGGCCGGTATGCGGTTCCGGGACGGGATCAAGAGGCGCAGGCGCGTCGTCGCGGGGGGTCATTCGGGTTCCAAGTCGGTCGCAGCACACAAGCTAGGGTCTTCTAGCAGGTTTTGGAAGACCACGAACCGACCGTCCGATACCCCTTCTGCCTATTCCACGGTCACCGATTTCGCGAGATTGCGCGGCTGGTCGACGTCGGTGCCCATGACGACAGCCGTGTGATAGGCGAGCAGCTGCACGGGAACGGCGTAGACCATCGGCGTGAACGCCGCCGCCATGTCCGGCATGACGATGGTCACAAGGGACTCGACCGTCGCCTCTGCCGCGCCCTTGGCGTCCGTCATCAGGATGATGTTGCCGCCGCGCGCGGCGACCTCCTGCATGTTGGACACCGTCTTCTCGAACACGCGGTCGTGGGGCGCGATGACGACGACCGGCATGGTCTCGTCGATCAGCGCGATCGGCCCGTGCTTGAGCTCGCCGGCCGCATAGCCTTCGGCGTGGATGTAGGAGATCTCCTTCAGCTTCAGCGCACCTTCGAGCGCCAGCGGGAAGCTGGTGCCGCGGCCGAGATAGAGCACGTCGCGGGACTTGGCGATCCGGTGCGCGAGCTTTTCGATCTGGGGCTCGCTGGTGAGCGCATCCGCCATCAGGCGCGGGACTTCAACGAGGCCATGGACCAGCTTGGTCTCGTCCTCCTCGGACAATTCACCTCTGGCCTTGCCGGCCGCGATCGCAAGGCTGGCCAGCACCATGAGCTGACAGGTAAAGGCCTTGGTCGAGGCGACGCCGATCTCGGGTCCCGCGAGCGTCTGCAGCACCGTCTCGCTCTCGCGCGCGATCGTCGAGGTCGGCACATTGACGACGGCGACCGTGTGCACGCCTTCCGCCTTGGCGTAGCGCAGCGCCGCCAGCGTGTCGGCGGTCTCGCCGGATTGCGAGATGAAGATGGCGAGATCGCCCTTGCGCAAGGGTGCCTCGCGGTAGCGGAACTCGGAGGCGACGTCGACTTCGACCGGCAGGCGCGCGAAGCGCTCGAACCAGTATTTTGCGACGAAGCCGGCATAGCTAGCAGTGCCGCAGGCGGTGATGTTGATGCGGCGAATGTCGTTGAAATCGAACGGCAGGTTCACGGGCAGCGCAACGCGCTCGGTCGCCATGTCGACGTAGCGTGCCAGCGTGTGACCGACCACTTCCGGCTGCTCGTGGATCTCCTTGGCCATGAAGTGGCGGTAATTGGCCTTGTCGACCAGCGACGTCGAGGCCGCGTGCCTGATCTTGTCGCGCTGGACGGCGTAGCCGTCCTTGTCGTAGATCGTCGCGCTCTTGCGCGTCAGCACCACCCAGTCGCCATCTTCGAGATAGCTGATCGTGTCGGTGAACGGGCCGAGCGCGATGGCGTCGGAGCCGAGATACATCTCGCCGTCGCCATAACCGATCGCGAGCGGCGGTCCGTTGCGGGCGCCGATCATGAGGTCGTCGTCGCCGGCGAATATGAAGCCGAGCGCGAAGGCGCCGCGCAGGCGCGCCAGCGTCAGCTTGACGGCTTCCACCGGCTTGTTGCCGCGCGCGAGCAGATCGTCGACGAGGTGCAGCACGATTTCGGTATCGGTCTCGGTGTGGAACACCGTTCCCTTCCTCTCGAGCTCCTCGCGCAGCTCGCGGAAATTCTCGATGATGCCATTGTGGACCACGGCGACGCGCTCTGTCGCGTGCGGATGGGCGTTGTTGACGGTCGGCTTGCCGTGGGTGGCCCAGCGCGTGTGACCGATCCCGGTCGTGCCCTTCAAGGGCTCGGCTTCCAGCCGCTTCTCCAGGTTCTTCAGCTTGCCTTCGGCGCGGCGGCGCTCCAGGTGCCTGCCCTCGAGCGTGGCGACGCCCGCGGAATCGTAGCCGCGATATTCAAGACGTTTGAGCGAATCCACCAATTGCTCTGCAACCGGCTCGCGCCCGAGAATGCCGACAATCCCGCACATGCGGTTCACTATCCCCCAAATCGTCGAAAAATCGCCTAAACGACGCGCTCGTTTTTTAGCGAGATTCCCAGCGAACCAGATACTCAATAATTATTGCCGATTGAGACAGCACTGGATCGCGATCTGAGCTTCGCCTGCGTCGAATTGGCCGACCTTAAACCGCGCGCGTTAACTCGTTGTCAACGAATTTGGCCAACGCTTCCGATGAGGAGAATAAGGCCATGAAAGGCTCGTCCGACCGCAAAGGTCTGTCTTCGATGTCGGTACGCGCAAGCGAGACCACGGGCACGCACCTTGCGCATTGGCCGCCGCCTCAGCGCGGCAAGGAAAGCAAGCCCGTCTTCATGAAGCATCCGGAAGGCGAGCCGGTGAAGCGCGCCAAGCCGCGCGGCTGGCGCCTGACCCGTGCGATCTTCTCCGAATTCGCCGACGAAGAATAGCGCCGCTCACTTCTCCGGCTTCTTGCCGCCCGTCTTCATCTCGCGATAGCGCGCAGCGCCGCCTTCCCGGATGGTCTGCTGGTTGCGCTCCAGGGCCATGGCGTCGTCAGGGACATCCTTCGTGATCACCGAGCCCGAGCCGATATAGGCGCCGTTGCCGATCGTCACCGGCGCGACCAGCGAGGAATTGGTGCCGACAAAGGCGCCCTGCCCGATGACCGTCTTGTGCTTCTTGAAGCCGTCATAGTTGCAGGTGATGGTGCCGGCGCCGATGTTCGAGTTGGCGCCGACGGTGGCATCGCCGATGTAGGAGAGATGGTTGACCTTGACGCCGGCCTCCAGCGTCGCCGCCTTGGTCTCCACGAAATTGCCGATGCGCGCGCCGTCGCCCAGCGAGGTGCCGGGCCGAAGCCGCGCATAGGGGCCGATCGAGACGTTCTTTCCGAGCGTCGTCTGCACGATGTGCGAGAAGGAGTGGATCACCGCGCCGTCCGCGATCGACACGCCGGGGCCGATCACCACGAACGGCTCGATGGTGACGTCCTTGCCGAACACAGTATCGGCGGACAGATACACCGTCTCGGGGGCGATCAGCGTCACGCCGGCCTCCATCGCCGCCTTGCGCAAGCGCGCCTGCAGCACGCTTTCCGCTTCCGCGAGCTGCGCCTTGGTGTTGATCCCGCGCACCTCGTCCTCTCCGGTCTCGATCACCACGGACTCCCATCCTTGCCTGCGGACGATCTCGACCGCGTCGGTCAGATAATATTCGCCCTTGGAATTCGCATTCCCGATCTTGTCCAGGATCGCAAGCGCCCGGCGCCCATCGATCGCCATGACGCCGGCATTGCACAGATCGATCCTGCGCTCCGCTTCGCTGGCGTCGGCCTGTTCGCGGATCGCGACCAGGCGGTCGCCCTCGACGATGAAGCGGCCATAGCCGGTCGGATCGGCGGCGCGAAAGCCGAGCGCGGCAATGGCGGCGCCTCTGGCGAGCGGCGCGCGCAGCCGCGCAAAGGTCTCGGCCGAGATCAGCGGCGTGTCGCCGAAGGCGACGAGGAGATCGTCGACGCCCCGCGCGATCGCTTCGCGCGCCGCCAGCACCGCATGCGCGGTGCCCAGCCGCTCGGCCTGCACGAAGGTCATCGCGTCGGGACGGATGCGTTTGGCCTCGTCCGCGACCGCCTGATGATCCGGTCCGATCACGACGGCGAGCGAGGTGCCGGTTCCCCTGGGAGCGGCGGCCAGCACATGGGCGAGCAGGCTCTGATGCGCGACCGGATGCAGCACTTTCGGCAGGCTCGATCGCATGCGCGTGCCTTCGCCGGCGGCGAGCACGATCGTGAGGCTGGAACGGGCGGTCATCGAAATCCTGTCAGATATGGCCGAATCGTTTGGCGCGACGGGCAGCGAGCGCCCTCGGGGAAGCTATCGCTACCCCCGCAAACGCCCGGAATTCAAGTGCGGCACGCTTTTCCTGTTAATGTTCCCTGATTGATTCGGGGAAGCCGGACAGGGCTGGGCATTTAACGTTCATGGCAAAGGATTCCGACCCACTGGCGGACGCCTTCGGCGCCAAGGAGACCGGCGGCCTGTTCTCCGGACTTCTGGCCGAGGAAAGCGCGTTCGACCGGCGCTTGATGTGGCGGCTGGGCTCGTGGGGCGTCGCCGCAGTGGGGGCCGTCGTCGTCGCCGTCATGGCCAACCAGGCCCAGCTCGGCTGGCGGCGCGACCAGGTGGCGTCCGCAGATCTCGCGCGCCAGGCCGATCGGCTGCAGATGCTGAGCAAGGAAAGCCAGAACGAGGCCCGCCGCCTCGCCGCCGCCATCGAGACGCTGAACACCGATCGCGACCGGCTGTATTCGCGCGTCACCGTGCTGGAGCAAGGGCTCGACTCCGTCACCGGTGCCATTGCCAAGCAGGCCGCTGCGCCGGCGCAGGGCACGAAGCCGCAGGACGCAACACCCGTGGCCGCAGCTCCCAGCGTCGCACCGGTCGCCTCGACGCCAACGCCGCCGAGCGAGAAGCCGCGGACCGAGGCGGCCAAGGATGCGCAGAAGGAAACCTTGCAGAAGGAAACCGCGAAGGAGCCCGCGAGCGCACCGCCGCAGACCGCTGCCGCAGCCTCGCTCGTGCAACAATCGCCGGCGAACAATTCGGCGCTGCCGACCATTCCGCTGGTGCCGTCCAAGTCGCTCATGGCACCGCCGGATCCCGCCGCACCGAAGCTCATTCAGCATGACGCCGCCGAGAAGAAGGCCGAGGCGCCCGCGGCGGCCGAGGTCGTGGCGGCAACAACAAAGCCGTCCGATGCGGCCGAGAGCGAATCCCCTGCCATCGCGGTTCAGCAGACCCGCTTTGCCATCGATCTCGGCGGAGCCAACTCGGTCGACGGCCTGCGCGCGCTGTGGCGCGGCCTTACCAAGTCCAATCCGGAAATCGCAGCGCTGCGGCCGATCATCATGATCAAGGAAGGCACCACGGGCCTGGGAATGCAGCTTCGCCTCGGCGCCGGTCCCCTCGTCAACGCCGCCGTCGCAGCGAAATTCTGCGCAAGCCTCGCCGAGAACGACCGTCACTGCGAGACCACGATATTCGACGGCCAGCGCCTGTCGATGCGTGGCGGCCAGGACAAGGGACAGGACAAGGCGCAAGAGAAGACGCAGGAACGGGTTCAAGACAAGAGCGCGGAGAAGAACCCCGACGCGGTCCCGCAAGCCGAAACCGCACCCGCGAGCGCCAAGCCCGAGAAGCAGCAGCGCCGCCGCAGCTATCCATCGAAGCGCTCGAAGCGCGAGGAGCCCGCGCCCGCCCCGGCCGCGCAGCCTGCGCCCGCGCCGCCGAAACCGGAGGCATCGGCCGGATCGACGCTGTCGTCGTTCTTCAGGCGGTGATACTGATTTCCGTCGTGGACCTTGGGCATGCGACTATCGGACGCTTGGCCTGAGCCGCGCTTTCGCAGCAAGCTCGCGATCTTGTGCTTCGCATTCGAAGCGTCGTCCCTCCCGAAAGGCGCGCGAATCTTGATGAACGAACTGGATGATGTGCTGAGGCTGCTCGTCGCAGCGGCGACGGGGCTCCTCATCGGCATCGATCGCGATATGAACGACAAGCCGGTGGGAATGCGCACGCTGGCGCTGGTGGCTCTCGGCTCCGCGCTGGTTTCGATCTCCGTGATCGAGTTCCAGAACATGCGCGACCACCCGGATGCGATCTCCAGGGTCATTCAGGGCGTCGTGACCGGCGTGCTGAGCGGCGTCGGCTTCATCGGTGCGGGCGTCATCCTGCACGATCGCAAGTCGAAGACCGTTCATGGTCTCACCACGGCCGCGACGGTCTGGGTTGCGGCCGGCCTCGGCATTGCCTGCGCATTGGGAGCCTGGTTGCTCGTCGGCGCAGCCATCGCGGTGACGTTGCTGGTGCTGTTCGTTCTGGGCTGGGTCGAGCGCCGGCTGGGATTCAAATAGGTTTCGCCGAGGCTCGATCACTGAAACATACGAGCGCCGGCTCGCGGAGCAGAGCCGGAACACGCAAGGCCGAGCCTGATCGCGCTGGCGCGCGGGCGGCGATCTATTCCATGCGCGCCTTCTCTTTCAGATCCCGGATCCGCGTCTCGGCTTCGTCCTTTGACTGGACGATTTCCGACCAATCCTCCACCCGCGCTTCCTTGCTCAGCCTCTTGAGCTCGCTGAGCTGCTCCTGCGTTGGCTTGTCCATGCTCGATCCTCGACGGCAATTGCGTTGGGCCCCACAATGTGCAGAACCAGCCGGACGCTCGCCTGTTCCTGCATGATGCAGGGGCAGGCCGAATCGACGGAAACGTCACCTGCCGTGTCACCTGCCCTGTTGCCTGCCCGCGCCATCCCGACCATATTGCCGCCATGACAAAAAAGCCCTTCCGCCTCTCGCCCTACCAAGTGCAGTTCCTGATCGTCGTCGGCTTCGCCTCCGTCGGCTATGCGCTCTATCTGCGGTACCTCGCGATCGAGCTGTCGCAGGTCGCGCTTGCCTGCGACGCCGGCCTTCAGACGCTGATCTGCAAGGGGCGTTCGGTTGCGACCGTTCTGTTCAAGAATTCGGTGTTCGGCATCGTCGCGCTGGTGGTGGCGACGCTGAACCTGATGCGTCCGTCGATCGTGCTGCTCACCGTCGGCATCATCGCCGCCGGCCTCGGCATCGTGCTCTACAATGTCGTGCTGTCGGGCCTCGCGATCGGCCTGCTCATTCTCGGCTTTGCTCGGCCCGCGCCCGCCACAGCGTGAGCGCGAACAACAGATAGATCGCGCAGGTCCACAGCGACTGCCAATTGTCGCGGCCTTCGTTGACCAGCACGTAAGTCGCCGACAGCGCGAGCACGCCGGCGAACACCGCTTCCGCGATCGGACGCTGGCCGATCTGCGGCCGGTTCAACATCAGCAGAGCGAACGGCACCACGGCCATCGTCAGCGCGGCGTAGGGGAAATCCTTGTAGCGCGGGTCGAACACGAAGCCGAGCGCGGTCGCGGCCGCGATCACGGCCGTCACCGCCAGCGTCAGGCCGAGCACGGCGGTGAGCTTCGACCACTTCCGGCCCTCGCGCGGGCCGAGCAGATCGAGGAAGGTCGGAAGGCTGCGGCCGATCACCATCGCCTGCGCGCAGAAGATCGGCGACAGGATGCCGGCCAGCAGCAGCGCGCCCCAGAGCAGCCAGCCGCCGATGCCGTAGCTCTCGTAATACATCTTGTCGATGCCGATCCCGAGCAGGATGCCGGCTGTGGTCGCCGAGATGCCGACGCCGAGCCAGGCCGCGAAGCGCGGCGTCCACGGCCGCCGGCGCAGCGTGATGAGCGCGACGGCGAACACCAGCACGGAAAGGCCCATGCCTGCGCCCATGTACCATTTCCAGAACGGGAAATTGCTGATCGGCTGTCCCGGCGGATATTTCAGCGTCCGGTGCACCGCGTCATACAGGCCCCAATAGCCGCCGACAGTGCCTTCCAGCTTGCGCTTCCAGGGCTGGTCGTAGGACTCGATCAGGTTGACTCGGAACTTCTGCGACTTGGCGAGGCTGAGAATTTCCGAGACGACGCGCGCCTGGTTGGTGCGCGACGGCAGCGCGCCGTCACGCATCCGGCCCTCGCTCGGCCAGCCTGTTTCGCCGATCAGGATCTCCTTGCCGGGAAACGCCACCGCCATCCGCTCGCGGATCGCCTGGACATGGGCGGAGGCGAATTTCGCCTTGATGGGGAAATCCTCCCAGTAGGGCAGGATGTGAATCGTGACGAAGTCGACGGCGTCATAGACTTCGCGGTTCTTCAGCCAGTACTCCCAGACGTCGGCATAGGTGACGGGCACGCTGACCTGCGTCTTCACCAGGCGGATGATCGAGACGAGGTCCGCCGTCGTCATCTCGCCACGCAGCAACACCTCGTTGCCGACGATGACGGACGTGATGATGTCGGGAAACTGCTTGGTGAGGCGGATGGCAAGGCCGGCCTGCTCATAGTTCTTGGTGCGATTGCTGGAGAGCCAGATGCCCTGGAGCACTTTCAGCCCGCCGACCTTGGCCGCGATCGCCGGCACCTGGTCGAGCCCGTTCTCCATCGAATAGGTGCGAACGCAGTCGGTGATTTCCTTGAGCTGGCGCAGGTCCTGCTCGATCTGCTCGGCCTCGATATGGGTCCAGGCTTCCAGCGGCGTCTGCTCGCCGCGGAACGGCGCATAGGAGACGCATTGGACCTTCTCGGCGGGATCGATCGGGGCGCGTGCGAGCGTGATTGGCGTCGCCAGCCACCACCACACGGCGGCAATCGCACCCAATGAAACGAGCAGAAGCGCCAATGGCGTACGAAGTGAAATCGGTTCCGTCCTCCGCGAAGGGTCCGTCGATTACCTGCTCGGGCGCCGTCTGCCAAGGGGGTGTCCGAATGCCGATCCTCACCGCGGATCCGCTCCTCCCCCGAAGGAAATTTCACCGCCGTCGTTCGAGCGCGGCCTAGCATCGTGACTTTGCTGGACAAAATTCGAAATACAGGTCATGGAATCGCAAAGCCTTTCTCGCCGCATTGGAGACCCATTTGGACGCCATCACCAACCCGTCCACGGGATCCTGACGCGGACGGCCAGCGGTTACATTGAGGAATTCATGCGGCAACGGGTGTTCGAGTCACGAAATGCGGTCCTGCGGCAGTTCGCCGCCACCTTGGCCGTCTCCTCCCTTCTCGTCATCGCCGGTCTCGGCAGCGCTTCCGCCCAGAGCGGCACACCGACCCCCGACCCGGGCAAGGCGGCCCAGCCTGCCGACGCCGCCAAGGACGCCGCCCAGAATCAGCGCCGCACCGACGAGTTCGCGGAAGCAGCCCATGTCATCAACGGCCCGGCCGGCAATCCCGAATGCGTCTGGCTCGGCCGCCGCGTGGTGCGCCTGATGTGGCGCGATGACCTCGATACCGCATTCCGCCACCTCGATCTCTACGACCGTTTCGGCTGTCCCGGTGGCCACATCCAGGCCGCCTTCCGTTGTCTGACCCGCTTCGGCGGCCAGATCGATCCCAAGGTCGCCGAGACCTTGGACAGCCGCGTGCACGCGTGCTGGATCAATCCGGCCGCTCAGCCGCAGCAGGCAGCGGCCGCGGCGTCCCAGCCCGCGGCGCCCGCAGCAGGCAGCTCCCCGGCACCGCAGCCGGCCGCCAGCCCCTCGCCGGCGGCAAGCCCGTCCCCGGCGCCCGCGAAATAGCTCGAGGTCTCAAATCGCTCTGGTCGTTTCAGCTGTCGTTCAGGAACGATCGGCCAAAGAGACGGTTGGCACTGCCGCGCATCCCAAAAGGCATGCCCTCATAAGGACATGAGGCCATGACAGTTGTGAAACCACGCGGCAGAGGTATGCTCCATTTGCCGCGGACTCGGTCGGATCTCGGGGTCAGATCCGCTTCCCTGCCACCCCAGCCCCTTTTGGTTTAGCCGCGATGCGCGTTGTCGCCGCCGTTCTGTTGCTCGTGTCTGCGCTCCATGCAGGCGTCTGGGGAGTCTTGCGCGAGAAGGAACCCGCGCCCGACTTCAGGGGCCTGTTGCCCAGCGTGTCCTACGCGCCGTTCGAAGGCTCGGCGCACCCCGACATCGACAACATCCCGACCGTCGAGAAAATCCGCGCCGACCTGAAGACGCTGTCGACCATGACGCGCGCGATCCGCCTCTATTCGTCCACGGGCGGCGTGGAACTGGTGCCGCCGATCGCAGCCGAGTTCGGACTCAAGGTCACCGTCGGCGCCTGGATCGACAAGGACACGGACCGCAACCAGCGCGAGATCAAGGCCGCCATCGAGCTCGCCCGCAAGAACAGCAACGTCGTCGGCGTCGTCGTCGGCAACGAGGTGATCTACCGCGGCGAGCAGAAGGTCGAAGACCTCATCGACATGATCAAGAAGGTGAAGAGCGCGGTCCGCGTGCCCGTCACCACCGGCGAGATCTGGAACATCTGGCGCGACAATCCCGACCTTGCTTCCAACGTCGATTTCATCGCCGCGCACGTGCTGCCCTACTGGGAGAACTTCCGCTCGGACCAGGCGGTCGACCAGGCCGTCGACCGCTACAACCTCCTGCGCAACCTGTTCCCCGGCAAGCGCATCGTGATCGCCGAGTTCGGCTGGCCGAGCCAGGGCTACAATCTGCGCAACGCCGATCCCGGCCCGTTCCAGCAGGCCCTCGTCCTGCGCAACTTCGTCACCCGCGCCGAAGCCATCGGCATGGAATACAACATCGTCGAAGCCATCGATCAGCCCTGGAAGTTCTTCGAAGGCGGCGTCGGCCCCTACTGGGGCGTCCTCAACGCCAGCCGCGAGCCGAAATTCGCCTGGACCGGCCCGGTGGAGAATCCCGATTACTGGAAGCTGATGGGCATCGCGCTCCTTGTCGGCATCCTGCTGTCGCTGCCGATCCTGCGGATCGAAAAGGCGACCGCGAAGCAGGCCTTCCTGCTCTCGGCCACCGCCAACGGCGTCGGCGCCTGGGCCGCGACCGTGTTCGCCTTCTGGAACAGCCACTATTTCATCTTCGGCTCGGCCTTCGCGCTGACGCTCGGCATGATCCTGCTCGTTCCGCTCGTGCTCATCGCGATGGCGCGCATCGACGAGATCGCAGCGGTGGCCTTCGGCCGGCCGCCGCAGCGGCTGCTCAGCAAGGGCAAGCCGGTGGAGAACGTGCCGGAGAATTACTGCCCGAAGGTCTCGATCCACATCCCCGCTTATTTCGAGCCGGTCGAGATGCTCAAGCAGACGCTGGATGCGCTGTCACGGCTGAACTATCCGAACTACGAATGCGTGGTCATCATCAACAACACGCCGGATCCCGCCTTCTGGCAGCCGATCCAGGACCATTGCCGCGCGCTCGGTGAACGCTTCAAGTTCATCAACGCCGAGAAGGTGCAGGGCTTCAAGGCCGGTGCGCTGCGCATCGCGATGGACCGCACCGCGGCCGACGCCGAGATCATCGGCATCCTCGATGCCGACTATGTCGTCGAGCCGGACTGGCTCAAGGACCTCGTGCCCGCTTTCGCCGATCCGCGCGTCGGCCTCGTGCAGGCGCCGCAGGAGCATCGCGACGGCGATCTGTCGATCATGCACTACATCATGAACGGCGAATATGCCGGCTTCTTCGACATCGGCATGGTCCAGCGCAACGAGGCCAACGCCATCATCGTGCACGGCACGATGTGCCTGATCCGCCGCGCCGCGATGGACATGGCCGGGGGCTGGTCGAGCGACACGATCTGCGAGGACAGCGATCTCGGCCTTGCGATCCAGGAGCTCGGCTGGGTCACCCACTACACCAACACCCGCTACGGCGCCGGCCTGCTGCCCGACACCTACGAGGCCTTCAAGAAGCAGCGGCACCGCTGGGCCTATGGCGGCCTCCAGATCGTCAAGAAGCACTGGCGCCGCTTCCTGCCTGGCGCGAGCCGGCTCACGCCCGACCAGAAGCGCGAATACAGCCTCGGCTGGCTCAACTGGCTGGGCGCCGAAAGCCTCGGCGTGGTGGTGGCGCTGCTCAACCTCGTCTGGGTGCCGATCGTCGCCTTCGCCGACATCGCCATCCCCGACATGATCCTGACGCTGCCGATCATCGGCGCCTTCGTCGTCTCGCTGGTACACTTCCTGTCGATGTACCGCGCCCGCGTCGCCATCAAGCCCGGCCAGATGCTGGGCGCCATGATCGCCGCGATGAGCGTGCAATGGACGGTGTCGCGCGCGGTGGCGCAAGGCCTCATCACCGAGCACATCGCCTTCGCCCGCACCTCCAAGGGCGGCCTCAGCCGGATGTCGATCGAGTTCCAGGCGTTCTGGGAAGCGGTGATCGGCACCCTGCTCCTGGTCGGCGCCGGCGTGCTGATCGCCACCAACAGCTACAAGCAGATCACCGAGATCTACGTCTTCGCCGGCGTCCTCGTGCTGCAGAGCCTGCCGTTCCTGGCCGCCGTCGCCATCGCCGTCCTCGAGCTCAGCCGCATCAACTCGTTCCAGTTCTGGCGCGACAGCGCCATCCGCACTGCCGAGCTGATCGGCCTGCGCCCGGTCGCCCTGCCGCCGGTGGGCGCGCCGCAAGCCGTGCCGACGGAGGTCCGCCGCGAGGCGAACTGACGGACCCTCATGGTGAGGAGCCCGCCGCAGGCGGGCGCCTGGACGATGCTCCGCATCGCCGGGCGACCATGCAGGCGCAGGTCGTCCGCCGACCTCCAACAGTTCGTGGACGGCGTCCCGCCAATCAGGTTGAGAATCACGGCTTAAGCCAAGGATTCCACGAGCGAAACCCCGCCTCTGCGGCGATCTTCGGCAACCACCCGCACTATTGACCTCCGCAGCCACTCCCCCTACACAGCGCGAGCCGAAGGCATGATCCGGAAACAGCCGGTTTTCCCCGCGACGCCATCTCAAGCGCAGCGGCAAGACATGCCTCTCGAATGTCCGATCACGATGGCCATCTCTTTCGAAGCCATCAGCGGCCATGGGAGCGCGTAGCTCAGCCGGTAGAGCACGTGACTTTTAATCACGGGGTCCTGGGTTCGAGCCCCAGCGCGCTCACCACGTCAAATCAAATACTTCGTCGCGACTATTCCTCCTTAATCTCAAAGATCCCATCTGCACACGTGAGAGCGATGATGCTTCGCGCCCCCTTGGTCGCTTTCGCAGGTCAACTCGCCGTCGCCGCTGTGCTGTCCGTCATCATCTTGTGGAGGGAGCGCGTGAAGCGGCAAGACACTCTTCGTGATGACGAGCCCGCTATCCACACCCACGACCGGCAGTAGCTCGCGCTCGCTTCGATTCCATCATCAATCTCGATTGCGGGCTCAATTCAGCTTGCGCCGGAATTGCTCCAAAAGCTTCCGCTGCGCCTCAATATACTCGCGGACTATCTTCCGCGTATCTTCGGCTTGAGGCGCATCCTCGTTGGCTACAGGCTTCGCTGGCTGTTTCTTGTCCACCATGACGCCTAGTTCTCATAGGAGCTCTGTCGTTGCGCTGCCTCCGCCATCACCACCCACTCTTCGGCCAGCTTCAGCCATGCGTCCAAGTCCTGGACGCGCGTCGCCCTCTGCGCCTCGTCGAGACGGGCCTTGGCTTGACGGCGGTATCTGTCAGTGTCGGAATCCATCAGTACGAAATGCATGGACGGCTCCAAAGTGCCCACGCAAGCACAGCCGGCGCAGTGAGGTCTGCCTCAGCTCTTTCGGGTATCCCGATACTATCATTGGGTGCGCTACCGCACTGTCATTATGAGGAACACCTGCAGCGGCATACGATTATCTTCACGCCGGTGCCCCGTAGCCGGCATGCGGCCCCGGCCTTTAGAAGCCCCCCAATGCCCTCAGCCGGGGCCGCTTCAATCGAAGCAGCTGCGCTTTGGTGGTCCGCTATCGTACGCCGGCCCGAGATATGATTTGCGACACCGCGAATTCTTTCTAGTCTCGCGCCGCCGGGGCTGGAGCATACTTCACGAATTTATATTTCTCCGGCCGAAGGCCGCAGCAGCGTTCGCTGCGGCCTTTTGCCTGAGACGGAGCGCTGGATGAAAACCGAATCTTCCTTGATTGTTCGCGCTCCCCCTGGCCGGCAGTTGGATCTGCTGCGCGGGGAAGCGGCGCGCATCGCAAAAGCAAACGATGTGAATTGGTATACCGATCGCGCCGCCATCGGCACCCGTTTCTGTTTCGACAATGACAAGGCTAAAACGGCCTTCGCTCGCATTTGCGATGACAACGGCGTTCCGTACCAAGACGGATAGGGCTCAAGAAAAGGCCCGCCAGCGCGAACCGGCGAGCCTTGTCATTTTGTCATTTTGGCCTTCCCGGCTTCCTTGAGCCGACCGGCTTCTGTGGCATCTCTCCCGGGCAGCAAGAACTACGCATCGTGCCGTGCGAAATCGCGCGCTGGATCGAGGTCGCAGACGGAAGCCCTGCCGATTGCCGCTGACATCCCTCGAGAAACGTGTACGCTTCACCAAAACCGGAGGAGCGGCATGTTTGAAATCAAGGGTTTCGACACGGCAGGCGTCGTCAGTCTCAAGCGGCCTTCGCTCCCCGCCGCGCTCAAGAAGGCCAGGGAGCTGGTCGAGGACGGGTGCTGGGACGTCCAGGTCGTCGAACCCACAGGCCGCGTCCACACCTCGTTCGAGGAGCAGGCGGCTTAAGCGCGTCTGCCCGCTCGCCTGCCCTTCAGCTCTCCGGCGCCGCCACCACGGCCGGTACGCTCAGCGGCGCGCCTCCGACCGAAACCGGCCCCAAAGGCTTCGAGGGCCGCACCATCCGCTTGCGCATCGCGGCGGACAATCCATAGCGGGCATTGGCGCGCCGGACGGACGACGTGACGTCCGACATCAAGACATTCTGTGAAAGCGAGTCGACCTTCGCGATCAGCGTGGACAGCTGCGACGAAATCTTCCTCACGTCGACCCGTTCCTCGGTGATGCTCTGCCGCAGCGACAGCAGCACCAGCGAGTCCTGCTGCAGCAGCGCTGCGTTCTGCTGCAGGGCCTGGTTGTTCTCCTGCAGCGACGCGGTGTGCTGCTGCTGCGCCGACTGAATCTCCTTCAAGGTCGCGACGACGGGATCCGGTTTCGGCGCCGGCGCCTCCTTGCGCGGAAGCAGTTCAGCCAGCCTTGCGACACTGAACGAAGGCAAGGCGGACGGCAGCGTATAGACCGCCGCCGCGCCGTTGATGGCGATGGCGACGGCACACGCCGCCAGCAGCAGGACCGTCTTGCGGCTTGGCCGCTCGATCGGTGCTGGACTATCGGTGACTGCAGGTTCGTGAGCCGATGCGGCGGCTGCAAGCGCGACGGCGTCGAGCTCATCGGCGAAGCTTGGCGTTTCGAAGGACGCGGTCATTTGCACTGACCCCCATGGAGCGAGCAACAGGAAGCCGCCCCTGGAACGCCATCACGACGATCCGCTTACGCAGCACCCATACACAACTGCCTAAAATTGTCGGCTTTCTGGATTAATTCCACGTTAGCGGCGCGGCCGGCGGACGGGCTTGCCGATCCGTCCGACTACGGGTTCCTCCGTACCGCGCTCGCGTGCGATCACTTCGGTCCGCGGCAGGCATCCGTCGCAGCGGATTTTCCGAAGATGGCAGAATGCCACTGTTTTGCCCGACGGGTCAAAGGGGAATTTGCGGCCAAGGCGAGACCTGCCGCAGAAGCGCTCGTGCGGCAACCACCTGGCTACTGTGCATGGGGTTGTTTTCGCGTTTTGCGTTTCGCCAGTCCTTGCAGGGACTCCCCGCCTGTCTCATTTCGACCCGGCTTCGCACCTGGCGAGCTGGGCCAACGCGTCGGGCAGGCCCGCCATGTCGGTCTGATATTGCCGTCCGGCCACATCGATGGTCAGCGCGGCCGTGGTCAGCTTTGCGATGAGGTCGGGCGTCTGGCTGCTGAAGGGATCGGCCGAGGCGAAGGCGGGTCCCGCAACCTGCGTGCGCAGCGTGCCGACGGTCTTTCCGGCCTGGACGAACGACATGTCACCCGCGCTGGTCGGCGGCTGCGCCTCGTCCACCACCAGCAGCACGTTCTCGGTTCCGCTCCGGACGATGGACAGCCCGAACGGTCGGGGAGCCTGCGCCGCCTTCCCGGTCGAGCAGACCCTGGCGCCGTTCGGATGCACGCGCATCTCGGTGAGCCAGCCGTCCGGCGTCCGCCAGGAATTGAGCAGCTGGCCCGCCGCACGGGCGGGACAGGTGGAAAGCGTGATCAATGCGGCCAGGGCCAGGGCTCCGCTCGCCACGACGTTCGGTCTCTTCATCTCGGGTACTCCAATGGGAAAGCTTATCGCGATGCGCCGGGCTCGCGCCGGCGGAAGCCCGCATAGCCGCCGTCGGCGTCGTAGAGGACGTCGAAGCCGTTCAGCAGATGGAAGCTGGTGTTGACGAAGGTCCGGTCGGGCGACACCCGCAGGTGAATGCGATCCGGCGCCAGCGCCGAGCCGCCATCGACGGCGAAGCGGTAGAGCTCGGTGGACTTCTCCGCCGTTCCCACCCGGATGGACACGCTGGTGCCGGTGTCGAGCGACGCGGTCGCGCCGCCCGCCTGCTCGGCCGGAACGGTCATGAACATGACGGACACGCCGGTGTCGACCAGCATGGTGCCGCAGGCCGGCGGGGTCCGGCCGTTCAACGAAATGCAGGCAGGCGTCGCCGACCAGTCCGGCCGGTCCGGCTGCCGCGACAGCTTCGTGAACGAGAACGGCCCTCGGGTATTCGCGCCGGTGAGGCCGACATGAACGCCGTGCGCCGTCAGCACGTAGCCGCGGCGCCGTTCGCCGTGACCGCCCGTCACGCGCAACAGCGGGTTCTTCTCCGGCGTGCTCTGGCTCTGCAGGTCGCCCTCGCGTCCATAACCGATGCCGACCATGGCGATGCCATGCGGCGCATCCGACGGCGTGCAGTCGCGGGCGTGCTGCAGGCAATCGACACGCGTCACCGCGAGCACCGGCATCGGCTCGGTCTGCACCGCCGCACCATCGATGCCGACCAGGGCGACCGGCGTGACGACCCATTGTCCGAGCATGACGCGGCCGGAACTCGAATAGGTGAGCTTGCCTTCGCCAAGCGAAGCGAGCCGGTCGAAATTGGGAATGAAGCTCGCGGCAACCACGATGCCCGTCGAGCCGGAATCCAGCACCGCCCGGATCGGCCGCTCACCGAAGGACAGTCCGATCCGCGGCACCTCGCGCAAGTCGCCCTCGTCGGCATTGAGGTAACGCAGGAACAGGCCTTCGCGGTATCGCGCGTAGTCCGGCGGGCTCTCCTGCGCAGCTGCCGTTGAGGCGAGAGACGCCAGCAGCAGGGACACCAGGCACAAGCTCGCCCGCTTTGAGATGTACGATTGCATCGTTCGCTTCCGTTGATCGAACGGCAAGCTACGCAGCAGGCGTTACCAAGTCGCTTCGAGATCCGCGCAATTTACACGTGCTCCGGGTTCCGCAGACCACCCGCGAGTTCCACTGCATCGCGAGGATCGAGGCCGCGCCCTACCCTTCGTCCAGCAGCTCGAACAGCTCTTCGACCCGTTCAAACGGCGCGTCGCCCATCGGGCTGTGATGGATCACGCGGTCGCCGTCGCGCTGCAGCGACTTGCCGCGCGACTTGCGCAGGCGCCCCGGCAGAAACGTCGCGGCCGCCGCCTCAGGACCGACGTCGAGACGGATGATGCCCCGGCGCTTGCACGCGATCCTGAGCTTCGCCGCGGCGAAGAAGTCGCGGGCGACCTTCGGCAAAGGTCCGAAGCGGCGGGCGGTTTCCTCCTCGAGGTCTTCAAGGTCGTCCTCATCGTTGCACCTAGCGGCGCGCGCATAGAGTTCGAGCCGCACCGGCTCGGACTGCACGTAACTCTCGGGCAGCATGTCTCCGACCGGGAGGTTGAGATCTGGCACCCACAGCGCGGCCTGCGCCTCGCCGGCCTTCTCCGAGGCCATCCTGAGGAGATGGCTGTAGAGCACGGGCCCGAACACCTGGACGTGGCCTGATTGCTGCTCGGAGAACAGATCGCCGGCACCTCTGAGGTCGAGGTCGCGCTCGCTGATGGCAAAGCCGGCGCCCGGCCGGCTGAACTCTTCGAGCACGGCGAGCCGCTTCTCGGATTGTCCGGACTCCGTCTCGGTCAAGAGATGGGCGAACGCGCGGATGCCGCTGCGGCCGACGCGTCCGCGCAGCTGATGCAGCTGGGCAAGCCCGAACTTCTCCGGCCAGCACACCACGATGGTGTTGGCACGGGGAATGTCGAGGCCGCTCTCGACGATGTTGGTCGCGAGCAGGACATCTGCTCCGCCCTCGACGAAGCTCATCATGCGGTCGTCGATCTCGTCCGCCGGCAGCTTGCCATGCAGACAGACGATGCGCAGATCCGGCGCCACCGCTTGCACCCGCGCCAGCATCGGCTCGAGATCCTGGATGCGCGGACAGATCAGGAAGCTCTGGCCGTGGCGCCGCTGCTCGCGCAGCAGCGCGGAGGCGATGGCGGCATCCGACAGCGGCGCGATCCGGGTTGCCACCGGAAGCCTGTGCACCGGTGGCGAGGCGATCACGCTGAGGTCGCGGAAGCCGGCAAGGCCCGCGGCCAGCGTGCGCGGGATCGGCGTGGCGCTCATCATCAGCACATGGACGTTCTTGGCGAGGCCTGCGAGCTTTGCCTTCTCGGCCGCGCCGAAATGCTGTTCCTCGTCGATGATGACGAGGCCGAGATCGTCGAACCTCACGTCCTTGCCGGTGAGCGCCTGCGTGCCGATCACGACCTTGATCCGGCCGCTGCGAAGTCCCTCCCGGGTCTCGCGCAATTCCGCGCCGGATGTCGCCCGCGACAGGTTGCCCACCTCGATCCCGAACGGCGCGAAGCGCTTCTGGAACGTTGCGACGTGCTGGCGTGCGAGCACCGTGGTCGGCACCGCGATGGCCACCTGCTTGCCCGACAGCACCGCGGCGGCCGCAGCGCGCAGCGCGACCTCCGTCTTGCCAAACCCGACGTCGCCGCAGACCACCCGGTCCATGGGATGACCGGATGCAAGATCGTCCAGCACATCGTCGATCGCCTTGGCCTGATCGCTCGTGGTGAAATAAGGAAAACGCGCGACGAACTTCTCATAGGCCGATCCCGGCGGCACCAGCTTTTCGCCGCGCCGCCGGCGGCGCTGGCTGATGTGCTTGGCCAGCACCTTGCCGGCAGCCTGGATCTCGCGCTCGGCCTCGCCGCGGCGTGCCCACCATGTGCTGCCGTCCGCCTTGTCGAGCGAAAGCTTGCCGAGCTCCGCCGCATAGGGCCACATCAAGGCGAGATCGGCCGGCGGCACCAGAACCGCGTTGTCGCCGGCGAACTTCAGGCGGATCATCTCGCGCATCGCGCCGCCGCCGGTGTTGACCGTCTGCAGGCCGTCGAGCACGGCAAGGCCGCGCTGGAGGTGGACGACCACGGTGCCCTGCTCGGGTACGTCGGCATGATCGAAGGCCGCGCTCCAGGCGCGCGCCATGGGTTGCGGATGATGGGCGCGGCTGCCGAGCACGTCGGACGCCGTCACCACGACCAGAGGCTTCTTCCCCGGCGCGACGAAGCCGGCATCGAGATCGGCCAGCAGCGCAGCCGCCCCGCCGCGCCCGCACGCCGCCTCCTCCCAATCATCGCAGCGCTCCGCCTTGACGCCGCTCATCCGCTCCATCACGCGCAGATCGTCCTCGTGCGCGGCGGCCAGGATCAATCGCGATCCGGCCCGGCGTCTCTCCTCGACGAAGCCACGCAGCGCCTTCCTCGACGATGTCAGCTTGGAGAACTCCGGGACGGCCTGAAACGACGCCGTCCGCGGCAGCACCTTCATGCCCTTGGAGAGCTGCTTCCAGTCGCGCCGTCCGAGATATTCGCGCTCGCGCTCCGCGCGGGGCGCGGCCTCCTCGATCGTATCCAGCCATCTGTCTGCATGCGAGGGGACGCCTGCATCGGCGATCCATTTGGCGCCACCGCAATAGTCGAACAGGCTGGCGCGTTTGCTGCCTTTGCCGGAGAGGCCAAGCCGCTCCGACATGGGATCGACGAGCAGCTCCTTGGTGTCGAAGATGATCCTGTGCTCCTTCGGGTCGAATGCCACGATCCGCTCGATCGCACGATCCGAATGCTCGATCCGGAACGGCCCCAGCGCGCCGGCGGGAAATATCTCGAACGTCTGGCCGTGGAACAGCGCCCCGCCCGGATAGTCCGGCTCATCGTCCAGATCGTATCCGAGGGATTGCAGGCGCGCCTCGAGGTCCTCCTCCGAGAACGCACCGCCCACCTTCAAGCTGAGGCTCAGGCGCACCAGGCTCGCCGGCGGCGGCAGGCGCTCCATCACGGCTTCGGCCGTCGAAACAAGAAACAGCGGCTTCTTGGATTTCGCGAGGCGCCTCAGCACGGAGGCTCTGCGCCCTGCCAGCTCATGGGACGGCTCCAGCTGATCGAACGGCAACGTGTTCAATCGCGGAAACACCAGCACCTCGCACGACGGGTCGAGCGCGTGAATGACGCTGCCGAGCCGCTCCGCCCGGTTCTCGCTCTCGGCGAGAAACACGATGCCACTGCGTCCGGACTGCTTCCATTGTGCAAGCAGATGGAGAGCCATCATGCCGAGCGGCGACGAAGACGAGATCGTGGCGCGCTGCGATCCTTTGCTCTTCTTCGGCGCCTTCTTGGCCACCCGCGCCTTCTTGGAAAGCCTCACTTGAACCCGTCTCTAATCTTAACCCGTCGCCAACAGAATGCGAGCCGCCCTCTCTGTCGAATCGGCAACTCGCCGCCATGCATATGGGATTTGCCCTGCGAACGCACCCCTCGTTGGCAACGTTCAAGGCGGCGCCGCGATCCCTTACAAGCTGGCCGTTGTTCAGCCTCGAAGACGGAACCGACGCGGGCAATCTCTGCATCTCGCGATGCATGCGGCGCGGCGATGGGCGACGCCTTGCATATGGCCATGAAAAAACCCCAGCGCTTGGAGCCACGCTGGGGCGTTTCGTTCGAAATGAACTGGTCAAGCAATGTCATCTCGATAGCAGCGATCTCGCTGCGCGCTTGTGAACTGGCTCACACACCTCCTGCCGGAACAGGGTACCTCATCCCCATTTGAACGCGCATACGCCGCGCGCTAGGATGGCCGCTTTGACGGAGGAAAATTTGAAGTCGTTCATTTTCATCAGCATCATCGCGCTGCTCGCGATGGCCCCAGCCCACGCGCAAACGCTGGTCGATCCCAACAAGGTTGCCCCCGAATACCGCGAGGCAGCGGAGAAGCGCCGGGCCGAGCAATTGCGCCAGCGTGAATGCGCGCTCAAGGCAGATCTCGAGAAAGTGCTGCCGAGGGATCGCACCGCTTTTCTCAACCGTTGCCTGGAGACGATGGCGGCCAAGCAATAGCGGTTGGTGTTCCAACGGGCTCTTCCGCAAACAGGCGCGCCCGCCGAGGACGCTCGGTTGCGTGCGCTCTGCAAACTCCAGCAACGAACGCATTCAAGCTTTCTTCAGTGTTTCGCGACCGCGCCGGGCGGTTGCAGGACGGCTATTCCAGGCAATGTCCGAGCTGCGAGGTGGTGCTGTTCTTCGCCGAAGACTCCCAGCACCCTTTCATCAAGCGCGCGATGCGCTCCGCGCGCCAGGTCCGCAAGGAGATGCGCGAGCTCGAGGCCGCAAGGCTTGCTGCACCCGAACGGCAAGCGCCGCAATCGAGGAGATTCGCCGGGCGGACGCGATCGGCGGAGCGGGAGGACTAGCTCAGCTTCGCCGCTGCTTCCTCGGAAACAGCCGGTCGCGGATGTAGCGCGATGTCGGCGTCAGGCGGATGCCACGGGGCTTCTGCCAGGCGGCGCGGTCGATCTCCTTCTTGTCGCCGATCAACAGCCTGCCCTTGGCGGCCTTGGCAATGAAGATCGCGTCGCTCATCTTGCGACCAGAGACCTTGTTCCTCGCCTTCACTTCCTTCCAGAGGCTGATCCTGCCGAGCTTCAGCTTGGGCAGTTCCTCCTTGATCTCCCGCCGCAGGCAGTCCTTGTCCGACTCGCGCGCACGCTTGCGGCCGCCCGGAAACATCCAAAGGCCGTCCGACCGCCGTCTGACCAACAATACCTTGCCGCGCTTGGCGGCAACCAGCTTGGAAGACTTCGCCATTGCTGCCGTCATCGAAAGAGAATCGGCTCAATCGTAACTTGTCTAGTCGAATAGACAAGTTCGCGGCACGCTTTGATCGCAGACGGCGAGCCATCGGTCCAGCCCGGCAAGATCGGCAGACAAGCCGTCGAGGCGCGATCAGCGCTCCCCCGCCTCCGCCCGGTCCTCCGTCCTGATCCAGGCCATCATCATCTCCCAGGCCACCGACAGGATGATCGGTCCGATGAACAGTCCGACGATGCCGTGGGCCAACGTGCCGCCGATCACGCCGACGAAGATCACGATGGTCGGGGTGGTCAGGCCGCGTCCCATGACAAGCGGCTTCAACATGGTGTCGATGAAGCCGACAAGGACGAGAAACACGGTAAGGAGCAGCGCCGTAGTGACGTCCTTGGCGGTCCATATCCAGATGATGACCGGCAGCAGGACGAGAAAGGCCCCGATCTGTACGATCGAGAGCAGCAGCACGATGAACGCTAGAAGCCCTGCGCTAGGCACCTCGGCGAGCTTGAAGCCGATGCCGGCGAGCAGCGCCTGCACGATCGCGACGCCGATCACGCCCTGCGCCACGGCGCGGATGGTCGCGCCCGCCAGCCCCAGGAAATGCTCGGTCTGCTCGGGCACGATACGAAACAGGAAGCCGCGGCCGGCCGCGACCAGCCTCGGCCCATGCGGAAAGAGAAAGCCGGCTACGAACACGGAGACGAGAAACTGGAGCGTTCCGACGCCGGCATCGCCTGCGAGCGAGAGCAGTGGGCCCGCCAGCGGCTGAAGATACGGGGCCACCTCGCGCACCACCGCCCGAACGTTGTTGTAGGCTTGGTCCCAGAGTTCGTAGAGCCAGGGGCCGACGAGCGGCCACGACTTGAGCTGCTCCGGCGCCGACTGAAGCGCGAGGTCGCCGGTGCCGAGCTGGTGCGCCAGCTCTCGCACGCCGTCCACCGCGCTGATGCCGAGCCAGGTCGCTGGACCGATGACGATGCCGAGCGTAATCAGGGTCAGGATCGCTGCCGCGGTCTTGGGCCGGCCGCCGAGGATCTTGGCAACCCAGCTGAACGCCGGATAGAACGCGACCGCGAGCACGCCGCTCCAGGCCAGGATCGGCACGAACGGGCGGATAATCAGGAAAGTCCAGATGATCAGCAAGGCAAGCAGGCCGAGCCGGATCACGAGCTGGATGACGTCCTCTCCCGTCAGGAGCTGACGGAGACTTTTCACGGGCACAGCTTTCCTTGCGGCATGAACGCGACTTCCGGCGCAGCCTGGCCGTTATTGCCAGCAACGCAACCGCCGTCAAGATGACTGGAACTGACGTCCAGGACCAGGACCATGTCGGGCCACTCCGCATTCCGAGATGCCCGGTCTTCCACTCGCCTTGGCTAACGCCCGTTAACCGGATTCCCCCGCGCCGGTTTACGCCGCTGCAAATGCTGCTGCCTACGGTGCATCGAGATCAGAAACGCAGTCGGTGCAATGGCCAACAGCATCTGGAAGATCGAAGAGTTCACCTGCGCGGGTTGCGGCATGAACTACACCGCGACAAGAGAGGAGCACAGCGAAGCTCACACCGGCAGTTTCAAATGCGGCATCTGTAACAGCGTCGTGCACGCTTGGTCCGGCAAGCATCATTTCTTTGGCTGGCAAGCAGTGAAAACGAGGCCGCCTGTGTTCGGGAGGCGTTGGGCGGACGTGGAGTGGTAACTGCCCGCGGCGTCGCGGGATCGGCCGAATTGCACGGGCGCTATTTGGATTCCGTTCACCGATCGCCGCTAGATCAGGATAGATCCTCCGCGACGAACCGCATGGCCGACCTCAACGCCGTCCTGACCAGGCTCAATGACCGTCTGCTCCGCCTCGAGGGCGAGCTGTTCGTGCTGCGCTCGCTGGCGCGCGCGACGTTGACGGCGGGCGACGACCATGCGGCGCGCATGCGCAAGCTGGTCGAGGCCGCAAAAGTGGCGCTCGACGACGAGGCCAAGCGTCCTCTCGACAAGCCGACACGCAAATACGTTGATGCGGCAACCGCACTGGTGGACGAGCTGCTGGTCGAGCCGACGCCGGCGCGGCCGCTTTTCACAGTCATTGACGGCGGCCGGCGCGACTGAGCGATAGAGGCAGCGGCATGGAAATCAGCTAGCGCCCGTACAGTCCCGGCGGCTGCATGCCGTTTCGGTAGCACTGGCCGTCCGCATAATTGTAGGCAAAGCCATGGGGACAGAGCCCACCGCGGCGTCCATAGGATTCCGGAACGCCATAAGCGCCTGGTGCATGTGCTCCGTTCCGATAGCAACGGCCGTTCGAATAATTGTAGTCGTAACCGTGTGGACAGAGGCCGCCACGCCCGTAGCTTGGCCCGGGATCCCGCGTGTAGACACCCGGCGCGTGACGGTCATTGGGATAGCAGCGGCCGTTCGAGTGGTTGAAGTCAAAGCCGTGCGGACATTGTCCGCCAGGCCCGCCCCTGAACTGAACTTGCTCCACCACGGGCGCCGCCGATGCTGCAGGCACGGTCGAAAGCGCAATAAGACCGGCCAGCGCAAGCTCGATCATGAGGACACCTCAAATCGCAGGGACAAGCCTGCCAAGACTCACGTCCCGCAGACCGACTTAGCAATTGAGACAGGGTCGGCCTGAACCGTGCATGAACGCGACTTGGACTCCGACGAAGCGTGGGCCTCAAATTCCGCGCACGAGGCGGCTCGCGACCGTGCTAGACTGCCGTAGAATTTTCTGCTTTCAGACGCCTGAGCCCCGCCTCGATAATCGCGATCTCCTCGTCGATCTGACCGATCGGCAGGCTGAAGTCATAACCAGACCTGCTCTTGAGATCGACCGCGAGTCGCTGCCTGTGCATCATCAGCTCATCGAGGCCGCGGCGGTTCTTCAGACGCACATACGCGTCGACGATCTGCTCGATTGCGCTCGGCATCAAATCTGTCCCGGCGAAAAGGCCCGACGGCGCGCCCGCCCCGCCGGCCATTTCGGTGTCGCGGTACGCAATACAAATCCGCGACGGATTCGTCGATACACCAAGCTGGTTGAGATCGCGTTACTATTGGATGACTTCGTGATGCGCGGCATGAAAAGGCCGCCGGCGATCATGCGAGCGGCCAAGCCGGGTTCGAAAACGGATGCGGTCGAGATGTCGCCAGCCCCGGTCGGCGCACGTTATCAGCCGATCGGAGACCGCTCTGTCAAAAACCAACACAGGAACCGCTCAGCGGCCGCTTGCCCGCGGGCCGTGGCGGCGCGGCAACGCCAGACGGTGATGCAAAGCCACGCGACAAGCCGCGATCGGCGCCGTAGCAGTAACAGGCGCGATGGAGCGCCGGCGGCTCCTCGTCCGATGTGCGCAGCCGGCGACCCGGCGCATTGTTGATAACCTGCGCAAACGCTCCACGGGTGGTGACAGGGCGTGCGGACGTGTTATCGGGGGATGACGCAGTTGCGAGACGGATCGGATACCCATGCGAATTACCCTCGTCGGCTCCCGCCATTTCGGCGTGACCACCCTGAACATGCTCCGGGAGCACGGCGTCTCGGTCATCCGGGTCGTGGTTGCCGATGCCGAGGATCGCCTCGCCGCGACCGCCAAAGCTGCTGGGATCGACGTCGTGGTGCAGGCCAATCCGAAGCTGGTGGTGGCCTCCGAGATTGCCCCGGACACCGATCTGATCGTCACCGCACATAGCCACGCCCGGATCGGCAAGGACGCGCTGGCCGCGGCCAAGCTCGGCGGGATCGGCTATCACCCCTCGCTGCTGCCGCGCCATCGCGGCAAGGCCGCCGTTGAATGGACCATCAAGGAGGGCGATCCGATCGCCGGCGGCACGATATACCATCTCGCCGACCGCATGGACGCCGGCGCGATCGCCGCCCAGGACTGGTGCTTCGTCAAAAAGGGCGAGACCGCACGCGAACTCTGGGAGCGCGCGCTAGCGCCGCTCGGGCTCAAGCTGCTGGCCGATGTGATCGACTACGCCAAGGTCCACAAGGCGCTGCCAGCCAAAGCTCAGGACGAGCAGTTCGCGACATCCGCGCCGAGCCTCTCCTGAGGCTCCTTGATGTTTACCCTTAACGTGAAGGGGCCTTGATTTCACTTTGGAAACTGGAGCCGAAAACGCAAATAAACCATTGTCTCCAAACGAATAATTTTCGGTTTGGCATTGCAACAAATTTCCGTCACATTTCGTCCGAATAAACCGTCAGCATCTCAGAGACATTCAAGGACGAATTCATGCGTTTTGGTCGCATCGCGGCGTTCTGCGCCGCCTCAGTTTTCGCCGGCACCCTCGCCGCCCCCGCTCTTGCCCAGAGCCCCTATGATGGCAATTGGCAGGTCACCATCGTGACCAAGACCGGCTCGTGCGAGCCGACCGCCAGCTCCATGCTGACAGTAGCTGGCGGCAAAATCACCGCGCCTGGCGCTAACGTTTCCGGCACCATCGGCAGTGGGGGACTTGTGAAGGTTTCGATCAATGGTGCATATGCCAACGGTCAACTCAACGGCAACGCCGGATCGGGGAAGTGGAATGGAGCATCAGCAGGCATACCGTGCAGCGGGCGCTGGGAAGCATCGCGCCTATAGAACAGCGGAGGCTCCCGCTCGGAACCGGCGGCTGCTGATCGCGGCTGCCGTTTTGCTTGCGGCCACGGCCGTCAGCTCCGAGAGCAAGGCGCAATCCGGTCCATTCGCGCCGATGGCGGGAAGCTGGAGTGGCGCCGGCACGGTCAGCCTGGAGGACGGGTCGACGGAACGCATTCGTTGCCGGGCCAAATACGCACCCATCGGTCCCACCATGGAACTGACCCTGACGTGCGCCAGCGACGCCTATAAGTTGGCCTTCGCCGCCAACGTTCAGTCTGCTGGCCGTGCCATTTCGGGCAGTTGGAGCGAGGCCAGCCGCAACATCTCTGGCACTCTCCAGGGTCGGGGCAGCGGCGGAAACTTCGAGTTGGTCGCGTCTGCCGCCGGTTTCAACGCCAACATCGCGCTGAAGACGAGCGGCAACAAGCAGACCGTCAATATACGCGCTGACAGTCAATTCCGCGGCGCCAACATCTCGATGTCGCGCTGAGGCGAGCCGCGCGTTTGAAAACCGACCCGGCGGCTTCGCCGGGTCTTTTTTATGCGTCCGGCACGAACGCCGTGACCTCGATCTCAACCTTGGCCCGCTCGTCCACGAGCCCAGGGATGTAGAGCAGCGTCGACGGTGGAAAATTACGTCCGAGCGTTTCCTTCCAGGCGGCACCAATGCCAGCACCGGCCGCCTCGTACTCGCTGCGGCTCGTCAGGTACCAGGTCAGGCGAACGATGTGCTCAGGGCCGGCCCCGGCCTCGTCGAGTAGGTTGATGATCCGCTTCAGCGCAGTCGCGACCTGCGCGGCCATGTCGGGCGCGTAATTGCCGGACTCGTCGCCTCCGGTTTGGCCGGCCAGAACCACCCAGCGCCCGGGTCCGTCGACCACAATGCCATGGGAAAAGCCACGCGGTTTTTTCCATTCGGCCGGCTGCAAGATATGCATGAGCGAAGGTCTCCCGATATTCTCGTTGTCCAGTAGATGCCTAGCACGAGCCCTGCATCGCCGCATCCGCAGATTTGACCGTTGCAAACATCGGCAATGTCGCCGATACCGGCCGTCCTTTTCGGCTTTCCATCCTCCGGCATCCGGCCCCTCATGAGCACGACACCGTCCAAAACGATGGCTGCACTGTGGATGGCCGGCTGGCTCTCGCTGATGCTGGTCATGGCGGTTGCCGGGCGCGAGACCACGCGCGAGCTGAATGTTTTTCAGATCATGGAGGTGAGGTCGCTGATCGGCTTCGTGCTACTCGCCCCCATCATCTACCGCGCGGGCGGCTTGAAGACGGTCAAGACATCGCGCCTGCCGCAACACATCGGGCGCAATCTGGTGCACTATTTTGCCCAGCTCGGCTGGTTCTTTGCGCTGACGCTGATCCCGATCGGTCAGGTGGTCGCGATCGAGTTCACAATGCCGATCTGGACGGCCATCCTTGCCGCAAGCTTCCTATCCGAGCGGATGACGCCGTGGAAGATCGCCGCCATCGTGCTCGGACTGGTTGGGGTGATCGTCATCGTCCGGCCCGCCACTGGCGAGGTCAATCCGGGTCAGCTCATCGCGCTTGGAGCAGCCATGGGTTTTGGCATCTCCATGGCCCTCGTCAAATCGCTGACCCGCACTGAAAGTGCGCTCTCGATCCTCTTCTGGATGCTGGTGGTGCAGTCCGCCGCAGGCTTCGTTCCGACGCTGTTCGTCTGGACCTGGCCATCGACCTACGTCTGGGCCTGGCTCGGCGTGATTGCCGTCTGCGGCACATTTTCACACTATTGTCTCGCCAGCGCCATGCGCTACGCCGACGCAACGATCGTCGTCCCCATGGACTTCCTGCGGGTTCCATTGACCGCGGCTGCCGGCTGGCTGCTGTATTCCGAGCGGCTCGATGCCTGGACCGTGCTGGGGGCGGCGCTGATCCTCGGTGGCAATCTCCTGAATTTGAAGCCCACTTCGCCGGTCCCCGCTCGCGCGCAGTGAACCTCGCGCCGTCCCCGAGCGACAAAACTAAGTGACCGTGTGATTTGGATCACGTTGGAGAGGCACTCCATCGTGCACATTGGCCACACAGCAGCGGGTTGAACCCAACGGGCGGCCGTTTTGGTGGCGCGAAGTCGGGCACTTCGTGTAGGTTCGTTGCCAGTCTGTTGCTGCCTGCAATTCGATTCTGGGGATTTCAGAATGCGCTATCTCACCCTCCTCGCTTCGCTGATGTGCATGGCACTGTCGATCAGTGCTGCCAAGGCCGACCGCCGTGTCGCCTTCGTCGTCGGCAACGGCTCCTACAAGAACGTCGCGCAACTGCCGAACCCGCCGATCGATGCCAAAGCGATGGCGGCCACGCTGCGCAATGTCGGCTTCGAGGTGATCGAAGGCTCCAATCTCAGCCGCGACCAAATGACCGAAAAGCTGCTCGACTTCGGTCGCAAGGCGCAGGGCTCCGACATCGCGCTGTTCTACTATGCCGGCCACGGCATCGCCGTCAGCGGTACCAACTACCTGCTGCCCGTCGATGCCGACATCAAATCGGAGATGGACGTCAAGCTGGGAGCTGCCATCAACATCGACCTGACGCTCGAGCAAACCATGGGCGATGCCAAGGTCAAGCTGGTCTTCCTCGACGCCTGCCGCGACAATCCCTTCGCCGCCAAGATCAAGTCGAATGCCGCCACCCGCAGCGTCAATGTGCAGAGCGGTCTCGCCGAGATGAAGTCCGGTGAAGGCACGCTGATCGCGTTTGCCACCGGTCCCGGCCAGACCGCGCTCGACGGCCAGGAGGGCAACAACAGCCCGTTCACCCGCGCGCTGATCGACAACATCACCAAGCCCGGCGTCGAGATCCAGCAGGCGATGACCTCGGTGCGCGCCCAAGTCAATGAAGAGACCCGCAAGAGCCAGTTGCCCTGGGGCCACACCAATCTGACCGGCTCCGTTTATCTCAATCAGGCCCCGACGACCCAGGTCGCCAACGCAGCGCCGACCGCTTCCGGCATCGTGCCGGCGGCCAGCAGCAGTTCGGATGGCGTGGAGCTCGAATACTGGCGCTCGGTGAAGGAGTCCAACAAGCCGGAGGAGCTCAACGCCTATCTCTCGGCCTATCCGAATGGCCAGTTCAAGGCGCTGGCGCTGGCACGCCTCGCAGCAATCAAGAGCGGCACCTCGACCGCGACCCGCACTCTCAACGCGGGCGTCGATCCCGCAACCTTCACGGACGAGGCCACCCAGCTCACCGAGGACCAGATCGGACTCAACAAGACCCAGCGACGCGACGTGCAGCGCCGGCTCACCAGCCTCGGCTTCGATACCAAGCAGACCGGTGTGTTCAGCGAAGAGACCCGCGCGGTACTCAGGCGCTGGCAGGCCGCGCGTGGCTATCCATCGTCCGGCTACCTCAACAAGCACCAGCACAAGGCCCTGCTTTCGGAGATCGTGGCTGCGCCCGCGACGGCGAGCGACACCAGTCAGAAGCCTGCCCGGCGCGCCAGCGCGCCGCCTCCGAGCAGCGCGCCGGCACCGGCTCCTCACCGCAGCAATCCCGGCGATGCAGCCGGCGCGGCCTTCGTTGGCGGTGTCGTCGGCGGCATGATGGGCGGCATGTTCCGCCGCTGAGGCGCCAGCCACTCTCAAAACAAAGCCCGGCTCATGCCGGGCTTTTTCTTTGTAAGACGATGTCGCCGCATGCTCCGTCATCGCAAGGAGCCCTTGCGACGAAGCAAATCCAGGCTGTCCCGTGGAGACATCTGGATTGTTTCGCTGCGTTCGCAATCACGACGCTGCCTACTTCCCCGCCGCCTTTCGCAGCGCCTCGTTGATGCGGTCCTGCCAGCCCGGCCCGCTCTCTTGGAAGAACTCCAGCACGTCCTGATCGATGCGCAGCGTGACCTGCTCCTTGATCCCGGGAGCGGCGATTTGCTTGGGTGGCGCGGCGGCCACTTTGGCGGTCACCTTCTTGAACGCGGCCTCCGCTTCGCTCCTGGCATCGCCAAGCGTACGCGGTCGCCTCGGTTGATCTGCCATCTGCTAAACTCCTTCAAACAGAGCCGTCGACAGATAGCGCTCGGAGAAGGACGGCACGATCGCCAGGATGGTCTTTCCCGCAGCCTCCGGTCGCTTGCCGATCTCCAGGGCCGCCGCGATCGCCGCGCCCGAAGAGATGCCGCCGGGAATGCCCTCATGACGCGCCAGCGCGCGTGAGGTTTCGATCGCCGTCGTGGAGTTGATCTTCACGATCTCGTCGATCACGGCGCGATCAAGGATGTCAGGGACGAAGCCGGCGCCGATGCCCTGGATCTTGTGGGGGGTATGCTGTCCACCCGACAGGACCGGGCTCTCCTCCGGCTCGACCGCGACCACACGCAAGCCCGTCTTGCGCGGCTTCAGCACCTGACCGACGCCGGTGATGGTACCGCCGGTGCCAACGCCGGCCACGAAGAAGTCGATGTTGCCGCCGGTGTCGTTCCAGATCTCCTCCGCCGTGGTACGCCGGTGCACATCGGGATTGGCGAGGTTCTTGAACTGCTGCGGCATCACGGCGTTCGGCGTCGTCTTCACCAGCTCCTCGGCGGCGGCGATCGCACCCTTCATGCCTTGCGCCGCCGGCGTCAGCACCAGTTCGGCGCCAAGAAAAGCCAGCATCTTGCGTCGCTCGATCGACATCGACTCCGGCATCACCAGCTTGAGCCTGTAGCCGCGGGAGGCCGCCACGAATGCGAGCGCAATGCCGGTATTGCCCGAGGTCGGCTCGATCAGCACAGTGTCGGGCTTGACGATGCCCGCCTTCTCCATCGCGATGATCATGGCCGCGCCGATGCGGTCCTTCACGCTTGCGGCAGGATTGAAATATTCGAGTTTTGCCAAAATGGTCGCGTTCACGCCGCGCATGCCGGGCAGCCGGCGCAAACGCACGGTGGGCGTATTGCCGAAGGCCTCGACGACCGAGTCATAGATCCGGCCGCGGCCGGGTTGGTGCGTTGCACCCGTGGTGGACGATGTGTCCATAATGAACTCCCTATGGCGACGATCTGAATTTCTGTCGCGACCATTCGCGCAGTTACAGACAGCTTACGGCGACAAGCAAGCGACAATCCGGCACATGTTAAGTACGCTGCAGCGCAAAATCGCGTGAGCAACAAAGATCAGAAAACCACCGCATTTGTGTTGCGACCTCGTCAACCGCTTCTGCTTATGTTAGACTTATGTCTCAAAGCAGGGAGGTCACCACGATGTCAGCAATTGCTGAAGTGATGTCGACCGTCGCACTGAACCGCGATCCGCGTTGCAGCGAGCTGCCGACCTGTCCCGTCTGCGCCGACACCATGGTCGCCGCCGAAGCATCAGCCTACGTCTCCGACCACGTGATCAGCTATCTCTGGACCTGCGACAATTGTGGTTATGGTTTCGTGACCAAGCATGCTCTGAAGCAAAGCTTCATCTGCAACTGAGCTAGCGCGGGGCGATGTCGCCCCTCGCCCAGTCCTCGCGCGTACGCTGATAGAATTCATCGAACTTTCCCTGCGCAATCGCGTCCCTGATGCCCTGCATCAGGAACTGGTAGTAAGCGATGTTGATCTCGGACAGCAGCATTGCCCCCAGCGTCTCACCTGCCTTGACGAGATGATGCAGATAGGCCCGCGCGTAGTTGCGTGCCGCAGGCCACGAACTCGCCTCGTCCAGCGGACGTGGATCGTCGGCGTGGCGCGCGTTGCGCAAATTCACCTGGCCGAAGCGCGTGAAGGCGACGCCGTGCCGGCCATTGCGCGTCGGCATCACGCAATCGAACATGTCGATGCCGCGCTTCACGGCTTCGAGGATGTCGTCGGGCGTGCCGACACCCATCAGATAGCGCGGGCGCTCTGCTGGCAGCAGCGGCGCGGTCTCGTCGATCATTGCCAGCATAACCGCCTGCGGCTCGCCGACCGCAAGGCCGCCGATTGCATAGCCGTGGAAGCCGATCGCAACGAGGCCCTCGGCACTTGCATGACGGAGCTGAGGCACATCGCCGCCCTGCACGATGCCAAACAGCATGTAGCCGTCGGGAGCGCTCTCGAAGGCGCGCTTGCTGCGCTCGGCCCAGCGCAGCGACAATTGCATCGCCCGCTCGATGTCGGCCGGCTCGGCCGGCAGCCGCACGCATTCGTCCATCTGCATGGCGATATCGGAGCCGAGCAAACGCTGCACCTCGATCGAGCGCTCCGGCGAGAGCTCCACCTTGGCGCCGTCGATGTGCGAGCGGAAAGTGACGGCGTGCTCGCTGACCTTGCGCAGATCCGCGAGCGACATCACCTGGAAGCCACCTGAATCCGTCAGCATCGGCCCGTTCCAGCCGGTGAATCGCTGCAGGCCGCCGAGCGCGGCGATCCGCTCCGCGCTCGGACGCAGCATCAGGTGGTACGTGTTGCCGAGCACGATATCGGCGCCGGCATCGCGGACCTCGCGCCAGTGCATGCCTTTCATGGCGCCGGCGGTGCCGACCGGCATGAAGGCAGGCGTCCGTACCATGCCATGAGGCGTGGTCAGGCGCCCGGTGCGCGCGGCGCCATCGGTGGCGAGCAACTCAAAGTGATTGGGAAGGTCATTGTCGGGATTCATGGCGGTGCTTATTGCGTGTCGGAGGAAGCCGATCAACCGCGAAGCCATGCTCGGGCCCCCCTTGTGCTTCAGACCGGGACAGCCATCAGCGCAAGATCAGTGCCCCGTCGCCCTTGTAAAACAAAACGATACAGTATAGTTTTCTCCGGGGCTGGTCGATATGCCGCGGCGATTTGCTGACGGCGGTAGATGCGTGGTCGCCAGCCAACGACAATGTCCCACCCTTCATCTTCGAACGACGCACCGGTCTCCTCGCGTGACCGGATCAGACATAGAGGCGTCGGCCTGCTGGTGCTGACTTGCAGCCTGGCGCTCGGCGCCTGCACCTCTCTGCCTCGCACGCCCTACACGGCCGCTGAAGCCAGCACGTCGCGCGTGCTCGATATCGATGGTCTCCGGCGCTACGCGGACGATCCCGTCACGAAATTCAGCTTCGAGAAAGACACCCGCACCGCGCCCAAGTCCTATCTGGCACTCTCCGGTGGCGGTGCCGACGGCGCCTACGGCGTCGGCGTGCTCAACGGCTGGACCGCGGCCGGAACCCGCCCCACCTTCTCGGTCGTCTCGGGAGTCAGCACCGGAGGCTTGATCGCTCCGTTTGCATTTCTCGGTCCGCAATACGACGACACGCTGAAGGAGGTCTACACCAGCGGGATCGCGGAAAGCCTGTTGGACGATCCCAGCATCATGCGCGTGCTGTTCGGGTCCGGCCTGTTCGGCAACACGCGGCTGCGCGAGTTGGTCGCAGCCTACGTCGGTCCGGAGATCATGGCGCAGGTCGCGCGCGAGCACGCCAAGGGCCGCAAGCTCCTGGTGGTGACGACCGACCTGGACACCCAGCGCACCGCGATCTGGGATATGGGCAAGATCGCGACGGTCGGAAGCCCGGAGGCGCTGAAGCTGTTCCGAGACGTGATGGCGGCCTCGGCCAGCATTCCCCTGGTGTTTCCGCCCATCATGATCGATGCCGAAGGACAAGGCCGCAAGTTTCAGGAGATGCATGTCGACGGCGGCGTGACGGCGCCGGTGCTGACGTTGCCGGAAGCCCTGCTGTTCCAGAGCGGTCGCCTGCCCGGCAATGCGAGGATGGACATTTACATCCTTGTCAACAAGAAGATCGAACGCAACTTCGAACTCGTCGCCAACGGCACCATCGACGTTGCCTCGCGCAGCCTCTCGGCGATCACGCAATCGCAAACGCGTTCGATCATCTTCTCGACCTACGATTTCGCCAAGCGCAACCGATTGGGCTTTCATCTCTCCTACATCGCGCGCGACTATCCCGCCCCGCCCTCGGAGGGATTTGATACCGCCTATATGCGGGCGCTGTATCAATATGGATACGAGAGGGCTGCATCCGGCCAAGCCTGGACCTCGACGCTTCCTTGATCCTTCGTGACGGAACGCGGTCCAACGGAGACCGTTGACGATGCGGCCAATTCGGCCAAATTGGCGATGACGCACCCGCCCCTGCACGATATAGAGCGATTGACGAGAGCAATGCGCAGGAATCATTGGGCATGGGATTGACTGCGACCAGGACGAAACCGGCAGCACCACGGCGCGAGATGCCGAAATCCCGCGGCGGCCGGCCGACGAAGTCGGCTGCGATCGAGCGCGACCAGCGGCTGATCGAGGTCGCCACCCGCCTGTTCCTGGATCGCGGCTTCGATGCAACTTCGCTTGACGCCGTTGCGGAAGCCGCTCGGGTGAGCAAGCCCACGGTCTATTCGCGCTATGGCGACAAGCGCGGGCTGTTCGCGGCAGTATTGAGACGCGAGATCGCGCGCTGGCTCGCACCGCTCTCGGCCGCAGCAGAGACGCAGCTCAGCAGCGCCTCGGACATCTCGGTCGAGCAGCGGCTGGTCGAGATCGGCCGCGAGATGCTTACCTTCACCTGTGGTCCCGATGCCGTCGCCTTCAGCCGCATGATGACGGCGCAAGCCATCAACTTCCCCGATGTCGCCAAGCTCGGCAAGGAGGAAGGTTGGCTCAAGGCGGTCGCGACCACGGCGCGTTTCTTCGATCATCTGGTGGCTCAAGGTGCGCTCGACGTCGAAGATACCACCATCGCCGCGGAGGTATTTCTCGACGTCGTCGTCGGTCACACTCACCGCATGGCGACGTTCGGAACGGCGCTGGAGCTGAAGACAGCCGAAAAGCGCATGCGCGCGGCGATCAAGCTGTTCCTGGCCGGCGCGCTGGGACCTGCCGACCGGGTCCAGGACTCGACGCGGGTCCCAACGAGGCGCCGTTCCTCGCGCTGACGATCTCGTGAGCTCTCGAGGTTTCCATGGGGAACGGTCGCGCCACCGTTGACCGAAATAAAACGATACGGTATTGTTTCGTTATAAGTTGGTGCGGGCCGCTTTTTCACAGCCCCAAAAAGGTCCGTATCGCTTTCGGTCGCCACGGCAGGTACGGCCCGCCGCGGCGCTCCGCGGCCGGCCTTTGCCCGAGGCCGGCCGCGAATTCTTTACGATCATCCGGCACACTCGCTGGCCGAGGGTTTCGAGTATGACGACAGCACACCCCTGGACGCTTTCCGCCACCGCCCTCGCAGCGCTGCTCGTCGCAGCGCCGGCGCAGGCGATCGTCTCCGCCGCAGGCACCCCAATCGCCCTGCACGGCGAGACGGTTGGCAACGCGGATGCCGACCGTCTGGCCATCAGCCGCGAGATCGAGCGCTTCCGCAGTGTACCGATCTCGATCAGCCAGGCCATGGCGATTGCCGAAGGCCGGCACGCCGGCGCCACGACAGCGGATGTGAGTTTCGACGGTGCCGCCGGCGTGCCGGTGTATCGGGTGAAGACCGTGCACAACGACCGCATCTGGCGCCACACCATCAGTGCGTCGACCGGCGAGCTGGTCGGCGGGGAAGCCGCCCTCCCCCTCACGGAGCTCGACCACGAGGACCGTAGCAACCTGGCAGCGCTGGGCGCGATCAGGCACCGCCTCGCCGACGCCGTCCGTGTCGCTGAGCGCGCGGCCTCCGGCAAAGCGATCAGCGGTGGGCTGGTGCGCGAGCGCGGCCGGCTCAGTTTTGCGATCGTCGTGATCAGCGGCGACGATCTCAAGGAGGTCATTCTGGAGCCGCCTGGCGCACGGGCCAGATAGCAGCGGCTCTCCGCCCGGGGACATCGATGGGGCCGAATGGCCATTGACGCCCGCAAGACTCTCCCGCATAAGTCTGCGCCATGTTCACGACTACCAAACGCACGACCAAAACCACCACGGCCTCAGGGGCCCGGGGAGGCGTGCGCGCGTAGTCGTCGACTAGAACGCATCAGCTCTGCCGAAGCCCCGCCCTCGATGGTCCGGGGCTTTTTTGTTGTCTTGATTTCAAAGCAATGGAGGACAAATTGAGTAACGATCCCGTCGTCGCGATTGTCGGCGTCACTGGTGCAGTGGGCGCCGAATTCATCGCCACCATGGACAAGCGCGGCTTCCGCGTCGGCAAGCTCAAGGCGCTCGCCAGCGCACGCTCCGCCGGCAAGGCGGTATCGTTCCGCGGGCAGGAGATCGTCATCGAGGAATTGACCGAGCGCTCGTTCGAGGGCGTCGACGTCGCCCTGTTCTCGGCCGGCGGCAGCATCTCCAGGAAGTTCGCGCCCGTAGCGGTCAAGGCTGGCGCCGTCGTCGTCGATAACTCCTCCGCATTCCGCATGGATCCGAACGTGCCGCTGGTGATCCCCGAGATCAACGCCCGCCGCATCCGCGACCACAAGGGCATCATCGCCAACCCGAACTGCGCCGCGATCACCGCACTGGTGCCGCTGTGGCCGATCCACCAGAAGAACCGCATCAAGCGCGTGATCATCTCGACCTACCAGGCCGCGAGCGGCGCCGGGGCCGCCGCGATGGACGAGCTGGTCGAATCCACCCGGGCCAATCTCAACGGGCAGGTCTATACGCCCACGGTGATGCCGCACCCCTACGCCTTCAACCTCTTCAGCCACAACACGGCCGTCGATCCCGAGACCGGCTACAACGACGAAGAGACCAAGGTCATCAAGGAAACCCGCAAGATCTTCGAGGACGACAAGATCGCGATCGGCGTCACCTGCGTGCGCGTGCCCGTACTGCGCGCCCATTGCGAAGCCATCACCTTCGAATGCGAGAAGCCGATCAGCGAGGACCAGGTCCGCACCATCGTGGCCCGGGCGCCCGGCGTGAAGGTGGTCGACGACCGCGCCAAGAACTACTTCCCGATGCCGATCGACGCCTCGGGCCAAGACGACGTCCTGGTCGGCCGCATCCGCAAGGATCTCGGCGATCCCTCAGGGCACTCGATTTCGATGTTCGTGGCGGCGGACCAGCTGCTCAAGGGCGCGGCGCTGAACGCGGTGCAGATCGCGGAGCTGCTGCCGCAGCGCGTGATGGCATAACGGCGCGTGATGGCACAACGGAAGGCGGGTGGGTGAATAGCCGCGGCTACGCGAAGCGTAGTCCGCTGGCGCACCACCTCTTCTGCTTCCGCGAAGACTGACAGCGGTGGGTTACGCCCTACGGCCAACCCACCCTACGGCGCTGCCCGAAACAACAAGCACGCATCCCCATACGAATAAAACCGATACCCGCTCGCGATGGCGTGCGCATACGCGCCCTTCATCGCCGCCAGCCCTGAAAATGCCGACACCAGCATGAACAGCGTCGACTTCGGCAGATGGAAATTCGTCATGAGGACGTCGACCGCACGGAAGCGATAGCCGGGGGTGATGAAGATCGAGGTCTCCGCCGCGAATGGCTGGACCGTTCCGTCCTCGCGCGCTGCGCTCTCGAGCAGCCGCAATGACGTGGTGCCGACGGCGATGATGCGGCCACCATTCTTTTTCGCGGCGTTGAGCCGCTCCGCCGTTTCGGCCGAGATCGTGCCCCACTCGGCGTGCATCTTATGCCCTTCGGTGTCGTCCACCTTGACCGGCAGGAAAGTCCCTGCCCCGACATGCAGCGTGACGCGATTGATGCCGACGCCGCGCGCGCGCAACGCCTCCTCCAATGCCGGCGTGAAATGCAGCCCCGCGGTCGGCGCGGCCACCGCGCCTTCGTTGGCCGCGAACATGGTCTGGTAGTCGGCGAGATCCTGATCGTCGGGTGTGCGCTTGGAGGCGATGTAGGGCGGCAGCGGCGGGCTGCCGAGATCGGCGACGGCTTGATCCAGCGCCGGCCCGTGGAACGAGAAGGACAGCGTCACCTCGCCTTCGCTGCCCTTGGCTTCGACCTCGGCGTCGAGATGGCCCAGCAGGCAGACCTTGCCCTCGTTGCCGAAGCGGATGCGATCGCCGGCTGTGAGCTTCTTCGCCGGCTTGACCAGGGCCTGCCAGCGCGAGCCGTCGAGGCGCTTGATAAGCGTCGCCTCGATCTTGGGCTCGGTCTCGCGGCCGATACGGCGGCCCTTGAGCTGCGCCGCGATCACCTTGGTGTCGTTGACGACGAGCTGGTCGCCCGGCTTCAGCCATTGCGGCAGGTCGGCGATGGCCTGGTCGTGCAACGCGCCGTTCTCCACGACCAGCATCCGTGCGGAATCGCGCGGGCTCGCCGGGCGCAACGCGATACGCTCGGCGGGCAGATCGAAATCGAAGAGATCGGTGCGCATGAGCGCTGTCGCGCCTTAATTCGCGTGATTCCGGGCAATGCGCAGGATCGAACCCGCCTGGTGCGGCCCGGAATGACCTCTACGCGGTCATTCCTTGTCCGCGGCCATCCGCGCCTTGACGATCTTGTCCGGATTCATCACCGGCTCGCCGCGCTTGATCTTGTCGACGTTCTCCATGCCTTCGGTGACCTTGCCCCAGACCGTGTACTGGTTGTCGAGGAAACGGGCGTCGTCAAAGCAGATGAAGAACTGGCTGTCGGCGGAATCCGGGTTTGCAGCGCGGGCCATCGAGGCGGTACCGCGCACATGCGGCTCCTTGTTGAACTCAGCCTTGAGCTTCTTGCCGGAGCCGCCGGTGCCGGTGCCGTGCGGACAGCCGGTCTGCGCCATGAAGCCCTCGATCACACGATGGAAGACGATGCCGTCGTAAAAGCCTTCGCGGACCAGCTCCTTGATGCGCGCGACATGGCCGGGGGCCAGATCAGGCCGCATCTCGATCGTGACGGGGCCCTGCGTGGTCTCGAGGATCAGGGTGTTTTCGGTGACGCTCATGCTCGTCTCTCTTGCGTTTGGGGTGAAGTCTTGTCGGGCGACGTCTTGCGGCTGCGGAACTGGATCGCGAATGGACGCCCCGCTGCGGCGCCGGCCATTGCATCGGTAAATGGCACCGGCGTGCAGCGTTGCAACGCCTCCATCACCGCGATCCGGTATTGCAGCCGGTCATTGTCGGAAGCCTCCGCAGATTCATAGGTAATCCTCGGATGGCCCAGAATGTTTCCGGAGCGGTTAAAGCTCACGACGACGGTGATGTCGAGTGGGCGCGCCCTGGCGGGCGACGGCGGTCTCCAGCAGGTGCGCAGATGCCGGAAGATGTCCTGGATGGTGTTGACCTGCGCGTCCCCGGCGGCCGAACGGGGGATGCCAAGCAGCAGCATCGCGGCAACCAGCATGAGCCTGCCGCGGCGGCGCGCCACGGCCTGCGCCTACTTGATGTCGGATGCGACCTGCACCTTCACCATCTTGTCTGGATCGGTGACGCTGCCGCCGGGTGAGCCGGGAGGTGCCTTCTTCAGCTTGTCAACGACGTCCATGCCCTGCACGACCTCACCGATGACCGTGTACTGGCCATCGAGGCTGCCGCCGTCGGCGAACATGATGAAGAACTGCGAATTGGCGCTGTCGACGCTGTCCCCGCGCCGCGCCATTCCGACGATCCCGCGGGCGAAATGAACCTTGGAGAATTCCTGCTTCAGGTTCGGGTATTTCGAGCCGCCGGTGCCGTTGCCGTTCTGACCATCACCCGTCTGCGCCATGAAGCCGTCCATGACGCGGTGAAACGGAACGTTGTTGTAGAAGCCCTCGCGCGCGAGCTGCTTGATGCGTTCGGCGTGCTGAGGGGCGATGTCGGTCCTGAGCTTGATGACGATGCGGCCCTTGGTGCTGTCGATGACGATGGCATTGGCCTTGTCGAGATTTGCCGGCAATTGCTGCGCCACCGCCGGCACCGCGAATACAAGCGCGGCAAGGACTGCGAGAATTCGGATCATGATAACTCCGGATCAGAGACAACAGGAATAGCGCCACATCAGGCGAATTTGGCCTTGAGCTGTGCAGCAACCAGCGGCGGGACGAAGGCCGAGACGTCTCCGCCCATACCAGCGATCTGGCGCACCAAAGTGGCGGTGATCGGGCGAACCGCGGGAGAAGCGGGCAGGAAGACAGTGTGCACCTCGGGCGCCATCGCTTCGTTCATACCGGCGAGCTGCATCTCGTAATCCAGGTCGGTGCCGTCGCGCAGGCCACGGATCATGATGGTTGCGCCATGCTTGCGCGCCGCGGTGACCGACAGATCGTCAAATGTGACGGCTTCGAGCACGCAGCCGGCCTGGGCCGCCACTGGCCCACAGACGTCATGAAGCATCTTCAGCCGCTCCTCGGTCGAGAACAGCGGCTTCTTGCCGGGGTGGACCCCGATCGCGACAACGAGCTTGTCGCACAGCGGCACACTGTGACGGACCACGTCCAGATGGCCGTTGGTGATGGGGTCGAAGGAACCTGGGTAAAAGGCGATGCGCGACATGGCATCCGTCCTACCGCGCCCGGGCCGCCCCGGCAAGCCGGCCGGGTTCCCTGTCGGATAGTCGGCAAACCCTGGTCGGATCGGCCGGATTGTTTCGTCCTCGGGGGTAGCCACGAAACAAAACGGCGCAGAAACGAAACCATTTCCCGCATCGGCGAAGACGTCCGGAAACTGGCCATGGTTACTAATCCAGCCAACGAATGACGGGCCGCACACCGGGCGTGAGCGGCCGCATCACAGGGGACCGTCAATGATCAAGACTCTTTCAGCGATCGCTCTGTCTGCGTGTGTCGCCGCGGCTCTCACCCTCCTGCCCGGCTTTGCCCCGAAGGTCGAAGCCAGCGTGCCGCAGCCGCTGGCCAAGGGCGACCGGCTCGATATCCGTGCCATTGGCAGGGACTGCTCGCATCAGGCATGGCCGAACTTCGAGGCCTCGTGCCTGCGTCGCGCCGGCACCAAGGCCAACATCCGCGAAGCCCGTCTCGTCACCGCGGATCGCACCCCGTAGCCGGGTCTGACCACGCCGCATCCGCTGAGCCGTGCTTAGCCCGGCTTGAGCGGAGCGCAATCCGAGCTGCAGGCGAACGCTACTCCCCGTTCGCGCCGTTGCTCTCCGCCTCTTCGGTGATGTGCTCAACCGACACCACGTGCTCGTCCTCGGCGGTGTCAAACACGATGACGCCTTGGGTCGAGCGGCCGGCGATGCGGATGCCTTCGACCGGGCAGCGGATCAGTTGCCCCTTGTCCGTAACCAGCATGATCTGATCGGCCTCTTCCACGGGGAAGGACGCAACCAGGTTGCCGTTGCGATTGTTGACGCTCATGGCAACGATGCCTTTGCCGCCGCGGCCCGTGGTGCGGTACTCGTAGGACGAGGTCCGCTTGCCATAGCCGTTGACGGAAACCGTCAGCACGACCTGCTCCTGCGCCGACATCTCGGCATAACGCTCCTGCGACAGCTGGAAGCTGCCTGAGGTCTCCTCGGCCTCGGCATCGGCCGGAGCCTCTTCCACCGCAGCCTCGCCCGCCACCGCACGTCGCATCTTCAGATACGCCGAGCGTTCATCCGACGTGGTCTCGACATGACGGAGGATCGCCAGCGAAATCACCTTGTCGCCCTCGCCGAGCGCGATGCCGCGCACGCCCATCGAGGTGCGCCCGGTGAACACGCGCACGTCGGTAACGGGGAAGCGGATGCACTGGCCGCCGGCCGCCGTCAGCAGCACGTCGTCGCGCTCGGTACAGATCTGCACGTCGACGATCGCCTCGTTGTCGTCGAGCTTCATCGCGATGATGCCGGAGCGGCGGACGTCGACGAAATCGGACAGCTTGTTGCGCCTGACGTTGCCGCCTGTCGTGGCGAACATAACGTCGAGCTGAGCCCAGGTCGATTCGTCCTCGGGCAAGGGCATGATGGTGGTGATCCGTTCGCCCTGCTCGAGCGGGAGGATGTTGATCAGCGCCTTGCCGCGCGCGTTCGGTGCCGCCATCGGCAGGCGCCAGACCTTTTCCTTGTAGACCTGCCCACGTGAGGAGAAGAACAGCACCGGCGTGTGCGTGGAGGCCACGAACAGGCGCGACACGAAATCCTCGTCGCGGGTCTGCATGCCGGAGCGGCCCTTGCCGCCGCGACGCTGTGCCCGGTAGGCCGACAGCGGCACGCGCTTGACGTAGCCGGCGTGCGACACGGTAACGACCATGTCCTCGCGCTGGATCAGGTCCTCGTCCTCGACCTCGCCTTCCTGCTCCATGATCACGGTGCGGCGCGGCGTGGCGAACTCCGCCTTCACCTCGGCGAGCTCGGTCTTGATGATGCCCAGCACGCGTTCGCGCGACCGAAGGATGTCGAGATAATCGGCGATCTCTCCGGCGAGCTTGTCGAGCTCCTCCCGGATTTCATCACGGCCGAGCGCGGTGAGACGCTGCAGGCGGAGGTCGAGAATGGCCCTCGCCTGCTCCATCGACAGCCGGATCGTGCCGTCCGCGCTGATGCGGTGGCGCGGATCGTCGATCAGCGTCAGCATGTCCTCGACGTCTCGGGCCGGCCAGTCGCGCGACATCAGAGTGTCGCGGGCGGCGGTCGGGTCGGGCGAGCTCCGGATGACGCGGATCATCTCGTCGATATTGGCGACCGCGATCGCGAGACCGACCAGGATATGCGCCCGATCGCGCGCCTTGGCGAGCAGGTACTTGGTGCGCCGCGTGACGACTCGCTCTCGGAAGTCTACGAAGATCGTCAGCAGGTCCTTCAGATGCATGATCCGCGGACGGCCGCTGTCGAGCGCCACCATGTTGACGCCGAAGCTCGTCTGCAGCGGCGTGAATCGGTACAGCTGGTTCAGCACCACATCCGGCACGGCGTCGCGCTTCAACTCGACGACGACGCGGTAGCCTTCGCGGTCGGATTCATCGCGCAGGTCGCCGATGCCCTCGATCTTCTTTTCTTTCACCAGCTCGGCGATGCGCTCGACCATCGTCGCCTTGTTCACCTGGTACGGAATCTCGGTGATGATGAGCGCCTCGCGCTCCTTGCGGATGGTCTCGATCGCGACCTTGCCGCGCATGACGACCGAGCCGCGACCGAGGTGATAGGCGGCGCGGATGCCCGCGCGGCCGAGAATGACGCCGCCGGTCGGGAAGTCAGGTCCCGGCACGATGTTGATGAGTTCGTCAATGGTGAGCGCAGGGTTGTCGATCAGAGCGACGCAGGCGTCGATGACCTCGCCGAGGTTGTGCGGCGGGATATTGGTCGCCATGCCGACCGCGATGCCGCCCGCGCCGTTTACCAGAAGGTTCGGGAACTTGGCCGGCAAGACCGACGGCTCGGTCTCGTTATTGTCGTAGTTCGGCTGGAAGTCGACGGTATCCTTGTCGATGTCGGCCAGCAGAGCCAGCGCCGCCTTCGTCAGGCGCGCTTCGGTGTAACGATAGGCGGCCGCCGGATCGCCGTCGACCGAGCCGAAATTGCCCTGGCCGTCGATCAGCGGCACCCGCATCGAGAAGTCCTGCGCCATGCGGACCATGGCGTCGTAGATCGACTGGTCGCCGTGCGGGTGGTACTTACCGATGACGTCGCCGACCACGCGGGCGGACTTGACGTACTTCTTGTCGGGTGTGTGCCCCTGCTCGTTCATCGAGTACAGGATGCGGCGGTGCACCGGCTTCAGACCGTCGCGCGCATCGGGCAGCGCCCGCGCCACGATCACGCTCATGGCGTAGTCGAGATAGGACTTCTTCATCTCCTCGAAGATGGAGACGGGGCGAATATCCGAGGGTTGCGCCGGCTGGTCGCCGGGCTTGTCGTCGTCGTCAGCCAAGGGGAAATCCGGTGAGGTTTATCTGGGAATCATATAGCGCATCGGGCCTGTGATAACCACCCTCGCGCATGTCCCTGCAAGCGATTTTTCCGCCTATTTTTCCAACAACTTAGGCCCTTACGAACCCCGCTCCCGAGAGGCCCGGAATCGCCTCCCCTGCTCAATGGCGCGACGAACCGTCAGCCTGCTTGCCGGACGCAACTCAAGCTCGCTTCAAACATGAAGCGGGCCCGGAAAACCCGAGCCCGCCGCCGACCAACACGAATTGCTGCCACGACACGCTAAGCAGCCGACCAGACGGTGCGCCTTGGCTGTGCGGTCCGCGTTCTCAGAACGGGATATCGTCGTCCATGTCGCTGTTGCGACCGCCGCCGGCTGCAACCGGCCGGCGCGGCGCACTGCTGACGGGACCGGAGGAGCCGAAATCGCCGCCGGGCTCATCGCCGAAGCTGCCGCCCCCTCCTCCGCCGCGGCCGTCGAGCATTGTCAGGGTCGAGTTGAAGCCCTGGAGCACGACTTCGGTAGAATACTTCTCCACGCCACTCTGGTCGGTCCACTTGCGGGTCTGCAGCGCGCCCTCGATGTAGACCTTCGCGCCCTTCTTCAGATACTGCTCGGCGACCTTGCAAAGCCCTTCATTGAAGATCACGACGCGATGCCACTCGGTCTTCTCCTTGCGCTCGCCGGTGTTCTTGTCACGCCACGTCTCCGAGGTGGCGATGCTCAGATTTGCGATCGGCCGCCCGTCCTGGGTCCGGCGGATTTCAGGATCTTTGCCGAGATTTCCAACCAGAATGACCTTGTTGACGCTTCCCGCCATCGCCGCTCTCCACTCCGAATGCCACTGAATTTCAATAGGGCGAGTCCCGCTGCCCGCGTTCCTCTGCGCCTCGTTGAGGGCGACCCTATACGCTCGCGGCCCCGGATCGGCCCGTCGCACCGCAGGTTATCCCCACATATAGCACCAATTCCTCGCCTGTTCTAGATTTGTTCCAGAAAATCGATGGAACAACCTGGAATGGAACTCTGCCGGAAAATTTGAGGCGGGCGGGGAACCCGATGGAACTTTTTGCGGTTCCCGTGACAGCACGAAACTTAATGAACATCATCTACTTAGCTGGCTCACGATCGTGAGGGACTGTTGCATTTCGGAGACGGACTCGATCACCAAATCGCGCTACGGTTGACTCGGACTTGGACGTTATGGGCATCGCGCTTAACCGCTTCGGGGATCTCGCAAGAAGCGGACAACTTTGGAGGGCTTTAGGAAATGAGAAAGACCTTGGTAATTGCATTTGGGGCCGCTGCGCTGGGCCTCTCTGCTCCGGCAAACGCGGCGGATCTCGCCGCTCGTCCGTACACGAAAGCGCCGGTGGCTGCGCCCGCGCCGATCTACACCTGGACCGGTTTCTATGCTGGTATTCAGGGCGGTGGCGGCTGGGGCGACAGCGACGAGACGTTCTTCCTCTTTCCGAACGGCCCGGGCTTCGCAGGAACTCAGAACTACGACATCAGCGGCGGTTTCGTCGGTGGCGTGTTCGGCTATAATTGGCAGTCGGGCCCGGTCGTTTTCGGCATCGAGGGCGACTATCACTGGTCTGATATCAGCGGCCGTTCGGCGGAAATCAATGCCGGCCTAGGCGACACCTACTTCACGAAGATCCGCAGCTTCGGCGATATCAAGGGCCGTCTCGGCTATTCGACCGGTCCCGCTCTGTTCTTTGTCAGTGGCGGTGCCGCCGTTGGCGACCTGCAGCATCGCTATGATGTTCCTCTCGTCGGCAGTGTCGTGCGGAATGACTGGCGTTGGGGCTGGACCGTTGGCGCCGGCGCGGAATACATGTTCGCCCCGAACTGGTCCGCCAAGGTCGAGTACAACTACATCGATTTCGGCACAAGCACGCTGCAGTACACCGCTCCGGCTGTTGCCGCGAACCGCTCCGAGTGGACCGACACCGTTCACACGGTCAAGGCTGGCGTGAACTATCACTTCAACTGGGGCGCGCCCGCTCCGAGGTACTGATACCGCGAATCGCGCGTGACGATCGAAGGCCGGCCTCGCGCCGGCCTTTGTCGTTTGGATGCAGCTCGCTCGGGGTAATGGGTCAGTAACCATCACCTTTTGTGACGTTGTGGCTTTTCGGAGACACAACTTGCAGCTTTGATGGTGTAAATGCAGCGCCAGTTGGGCCGTTGAGTCCGCTCCCTTCCGGTCACGGAAGGCAACAACAGAAACTGGTACTGGGATTAAGTTGAAAATGAAAAAGGTTTTGTTGGCTTCGGCCTGCTTGTTCGCCCTGGCAGCTCCTGCTTCGGCTGCTGATCTCGCGGCTCGCCCCTATACCAAGGCTCCGATGGTTCCGGCCGCTGCCGTCTACAACTGGACGGGCTTCTATCTCGGTATCGTCGGCGGCGGCGCCTGGGAAGCCTCTTCGGGCGACCCGAAGATGCAGGGCGGCTTCGTCGGCGGCACCGCTGGCTACAACTGGCAGGCCGGCAACGTCGTGTTCGGCCTCGAGGCCGATGGCGCCTGGGCAGACGTCAGCGCCTCGGCGGCTGGCACCGTTTTCGTCGCCGGCGTCGGCGGCGTCCCCGCATCGGTTTCCTCGAGGACCGACGCGATGGGCACCGTGCGCGGTCGCATCGGCTGGGCCGTCAACAACGTGCTGCTGTACGGCACCGGCGGTTACGCCTGGATCGACAACAAGGTCACCGCCACCCTGGGTGCTGCCTCGATCTCCGACAGCAAGTTTCACTCCGGCTGGACCGTTGGCGCGGGTGTCGAGGCGTTCTTTGCTCCGCAGTGGTCGGTCAAGGGCGAGTACCTCTATCGCAGCCTCGGCGGCGAGACCTACTTCTCGGGTACCGTTCCCAGCGGCACGCTCAACCTTCACACCGTGCAGGTCGGCGTGAACTATCACTTCGGCGGCCCGGTCGTCGCGAAGTACTGATCACGACCGACGTCACATCGTCACGAAAGGCCGGCCTTGCGCCGGCCTTTTTTGTTTTGCCCGTTAGAGCTCCGAAAGTCCCTGCTGCCAGATGCCGCCAGCACGCCAACAATCCGTTGACGATTCGCAAGTCGCACTGGAAATCCTCTCTCGTTCTTCCTACGTTCGCTGACATACCCATCGGCGCCGATCCGGTTCCGGGCGAAGCGCGCCTTTCCCTTGGCGCGATTGCGCGTCTTTGGGCTTCCTTGAGGACCAGCGGGATGGACGAAGTGATCAAGGCGAAGCGCCAACAACAGAACGCGGGCTCCAGCCTTCGCGCAATTACGATCCGCGGCGCGCGCGAGCACAACCTCAAGAATATCGACGTAGAGATTCCCCGCGACAAGCTCGTGGTGTTCACGGGCCTATCGGGCTCCGGTAAATCCTCCCTCGCCTTCGACACCATCTACGCCGAGGGCCAGCGCCGTTACGTCGAATCGCTGTCGGCCTATGCCCGCCAGTTCCTGGAGATGATGCAGAAGCCGGACGTCGACCAGATCGACGGCCTGTCGCCGGCGATCTCGATCGAACAGAAGACCACCTCGAAGAACCCACGCTCCACCGTCGGTACCGTCACCGAGATCTACGATTACATGCGCCTGCTCTGGGCGCGCGTCGGCATACCCTATTCGCCGGCCACGGGCCTGCCGATCGAGAGCCAGACTGTCTCGCAGATGGTCGACCGCGTGCTGGCGCTGCCGGAAGGCACCCGCCTCTATCTGCTCGCTCCGGTCGTGCGAGGCCGCAAGGGCGAGTACCGCAAGGAACTCGCCGAATGGCTCAAGAAGGGCTTTCAGCGCGTCAAGATCGACGGCACCTTCCATGAGCTTAGCGAGGCGCCGGCGCTCGACAAGAAATTCCCGCACGACATCGACGTCGTGGTGGACCGCATCGTCGTGCGCGCAGATATCGGTCAGCGCCTCGCGGAAAGCTTTGAGACCGCGCTGAAGCTCGCCGAAGGCCTCGCCGTCATCGAGTTCGCCGATGCACCCGCGACCGCGCCCGCGGAAGAGAAAAAGAAGACGGCGAAGATCCACGACAAGAGCGGCCCCGAGCGCATCCTGTTCTCGGAGAAATTCGCTTGCCCGGTCTCGGGCTTCACCATCCCCGAGATCGAGCCGCGCCTGTTCTCGTTCAACAATCCCTATGGCGCCTGTCCGGCCTGTGGCGGCCTCGGTGTCGAGCAGCATGTCGACGAGGACCTCGTCATTCCCGAGAAGGATCTGACGCTGCGCAAGGGCGCGATCGCGCCCTGGGCCAAATCGTCATCACCCTATTACGTGCAGACGCTGACCGCGCTCGGGAAGCATTACAAGTTCACGCTCGACACCAAGTGGAAGGATCTGCCGAAGAAGACGAGAGACGCACTTCTCTACGGCTCCGGCGAGGACGAGATAAAGTTCTCCTACGAAGACGGCGTTCGCTCCTACGACACCAAGAAGCCGTTCGAGGGCGTCATCACCAACATCAACCGCCGCTATCGCGAGACCGAGAGCGAGTGGGCCCGCGAGGAGCTGGCGAAATATTTCCACGACGTGCCCTGCGAAGGCTGCAAGGGCTTCCGGCTCAAGCCGGAGGCGCTTTGCGTCAAGATCGGGGGCAAGCATATCGGCGAAATCTCGGAGCTGTCGGTCAAGAAGGCCGGCGAGTGGTTCGAAGGCGTGCCTGATACGCTGAACAAGCAGCAGAACGAGATCGCCGGCCGCATTCTGAAAGAGATCCGCGAGCGCCTCACTTTCCTGCTCGACGTCGGCCTCAACTATCTCACGCTGTCCCGCTCCTCCGGCACGCTGTCGGGCGGCGAGAGCCAGCGCATCCGCCTGGCCTCGCAGATCGGCTCGGGTCTGACGGGCGTGCTCTACGTCCTGGACGAGCCTTCGATCGGCCTGCATCAGCGCGACAACGCGCGCCTGCTCGATACGCTGAAGCGGCTGCGCGACCTCGGCAACACCGTGGTCGTGGTCGAGCATGACGAGGACGCCATCCGCCTCGCCGACTACGTGCTCGACATCGGCCCAGGCGCCGGCATGCATGGCGGCAACATCGTCGCCGAAGGCACGCCCGCCGAGATCATGCGCAACCCGAAATCGCTGACTGGCAAGTATCTCACCGGCGAACTCGAGGTCGAGGTGCCGGAGCGGCGCCCGCCGAACCATCGCCGCACCATCAAGGTGGTGAACGCGCGTGGCAATAACCTCAAGAACGTCACCGCCGAGATCCCGCTCGGCCTGTTCACCTGCGTCACCGGCGTCTCCGGCGGCGGCAAGTCGACACTGCTGATCGACACGCTCTATCGCGCCATCGCCCGCAAGCTGAACAACGCCAGCGAAGGCGCCGCGCCGCACGATCGCATCGAAGGCCTCGAGCACATCGACAAGATCATCGACATCGACCAGTCGCCGATCGGCCGCACCCCGCGCTCGAATCCGGCGACCTATACCGGCGCGTTCACACCAATCCGCGAATGGTTCGCCGGCCTGCCCGAAGCGAAAGCGCGCGGCTACGAGCCCGGCCGCTTCTCCTTCAACGTGAAGGGCGGCCGTTGCGAGGCCTGCCAGGGCGACGGCGTTATCAAGATCGAGATGCACTTCCTGCCGGACGTCTACGTCACCTGCGACGTCTGCAAGGGCAAGCGCTACAACCGCGAGACGCTGGAAGTGCTGTTCAAGGGCAAGAGCATCGCCGACGTGCTCGACATGACGGTCGAGGAAGCCGCCGAGTTCTTCAAGGCAGTGCCGCGCGTGCGCGAGACCTTCAACACGCTGCACCGCGTCGGCCTCGACTACATCCATGTCGGCCAGCAGGCGACGACGCTCTCGGGCGGCGAAGCCCAGCGCGTCAAGCTCGCCAAGGAGCTGTCCAAGCGCGCCACCGGCCGCACGCTCTACATCCTGGACGAGCCCACCACCGGCCTGCACTTCCACGACGTCAAGAAGCTCCTGGAGGTGCTGCACGAGCTGGTGGCGCAGGGCAACACCGTCGTCGTCATCGAGCACAATCTCGAAGTCATCAAGACCGCCGACTGGGTCATCGACCTCGGCCCCGAAGGCGGCGACGGCGGCGGCGAGATCGTGGCGTGGGGCCCGCCCGAGGACATCGCGAAGGCGCCGCGCAGCTATACGGGGAAGTTTTTGGCCCCAGTGTTGGAGAAGGCACGGAAGCCGAAGCGGAGGCGGACGAGCGAGGCGGCGGAGTAGGTAGCGAAATGGGGCGAGCCATCGGCGCGCATAGGACGGAATGAACAAGGCCAACCCGCCCTACTCCCTCGCCATCTTCGACCTCGACGGCACCCTCGCCGACAGCTTCCCGTGGTTCCTGCGCACCATCAACGACGTCGCCGATCACTTCAATTTTCGCCGCGTCGCGCAAGAGGACATCGAGGAGCTGCGGCATGCCTCGAGCCGCGAAATCCTTTCCCGGCTCGAGGTGCCCTTGTGGAAGCTGCCGGCGATTGCGCGGCATGCGCGGTGGCTGAAGGCGGAGGCAGCTGGCGAGATTTCGCTGTTTGCGGGCGTCGAGGCGATGCTGCGGATGCTCGCCGACAACGGCGTGCAGATGGCGCTCGTGACCTCCGACAGCGAAGCCAACGCGCGCGAGAAGCTCGGAGACGCCGCGGCGCTGTTTTCACATTTCGACTGCGCGGCTTCGTTGTTCGGCAAGCCCACGAAATTCCGCAGGGTCATCCGCCGCGCCGGCGTCGCGCCTGCCCGGGTGATTTCGATCGGCGACGAGGTTCGTGACATCGACGCCGCGCGGGCCGTCGGGATCGCTTGCGGTGCAGTGTGCTGGGGTTATGCGGCACCCGCGGCGCTGCAAGCGCTTCGGCCCGACCATGTGTTCGAGCAGATCAGTGACATCGCGCCGGCCCTGATCGGTGCCAGAAATCCCATGCAGGCTTAGCTGCCGCGGGGCGGATCGTGCTTCTCCATCGAGACCGCGATCCGCTCCAGCAAGCCGTTCATCCGCCGGGTCTCGGCCACCTGCTGCTCGTAAAGCTCGATCAAGGTCGCACCGGACGATCCGCGTGCCTGCATGCCGTTTCGTCGCGAGAACCAGAACCAGACTGCGATAAGAAGCACGAACGGCAGCCACGCCACCGCGAGTTCGACCCAGTTATTGTCCATTGTAAATGTTTCCGCTTCCTGCCGTGCATCTCTCGACGGAGAATCAATCCTGGAGAGCATCTGTCGGCGTAGGGCGGCTTCGGGTTCGAGCACGAGGCGTAGCCCGCATGGACCAAGGTGGGATCCCGCCACCCGGCCCGGCACTAGCTCACTCGCCGGATCGACCGGCAGCCTTGCGCGACGCCCCTCCTCCGATTTCCTTGTCCAGGCACGCAAAAGCCTCCTTCACGTGGGTGGCCAGAGGTCGCTTGCCCTGGTCGCGATTCCAATTGTCGATCGCCAGACGCAGCGCTCCGACCGACATCATGGCGACCACGCGCAGCGCAGCCTGGCGATGGGGCTGCGGCCACATGTGGCGCAGCGCCTCGAATACGGCTTCTTCCTTCTCGACGTATTTCGCCTGCTGCCGGATGCGAAGCGCCTCGTTCGCGGACATCAGGCGTTCGATCACCTTGGTCTGCCTGTAGTCGACCTGAAAGCGGGCCGTCAGGTCCAGCAAGGCGCTCTTCACGGCATCGAGAGGCGACTGCCTGGTCGTTTGCTCCAGCACGGCGGCACGCAGCGTCTCGCTGAACCCGCCGTCCTGCCACGCCAGGAGGATCTCTTCCTTGGACTTGAAGTAGTAGAAGAACGTCCGCCGCGAGATCCCCGCCGCCTCCGCGATCGCGTCCAGCGTGGTGGCGTCGTAGCCCTTGGTCAGAAACAATTTCAGGCCTTGCTCGGCGATACGATGCAGCGTTTCGCGCCGCTTCCGTTCGCGCAGGCCTTCCTCCTTTCGGGGCGAATTTTTCATCGCCCGTTTCTGCCATGAAATCGACCAGTTTGCAAAATTACACTAAGTGCAATTGAAACTTACACTCGGTGGGACTTTGGTCAAGGTGCATTCATGGTGAACCGGTCGGGCGGCGACACTCCCTCTCGGCATGTTCGATCTGCGCGCAGCCCCGGCGAAGCAATCGCTCTTGAAAATATGACGCGACGGCGCCTCGGCACCATGCTGCTCGCAGTCGCGGTTACAGCGGCGCTCACCGCACATCCAGCGCAAGCGCAGTCCGCTCCGCCCGCTTTCATCGATTTCGACTGGGCCGATCCCGCGCGTTCGCGGCCCGTTCCGGCGCGCCTGCACTGGCCGACGGATGCCGCGCCGGGATCGCGTGTGCCGCTCATCGTGTTCTCCCACGGCCTCGGTGGCTCTCGCCGCGGCTACAGCTATCTGGGGCGATATTGGTCGGCCCGCGGCATTGCCAGCTTGCATGTCCAGCATGCGGGCAGCGATTCGTCGCTCTGGGCGGGCAATCCCCTCGCCGTCGTGGACCGCTTGCAGCGAGCCGCCCATGAGAGCGAGGCGCTGGCGCGAGCCTTGGACCTGCGCTTCGCCCTAGATCGCATGCTGTCGAGTCCCTATGGCGCCCACGTCGATCGCCGGCGCGTCGTGGCGGCGGGGCATTCATATGGAGCGAACACTGCTCTTGTTGCCGTTGGCGCCCGCGTGATGCGCGAAGGGAGATGGTTGGAGGCCCGGGACCCGCGCTTTGGAGCCGCCATCGTCATCTCGGCCCCTCCATTCTATGGCGAGTCCGATCTTGCCTCGGTGCTGAGCAGGATCACCGTTCCAACCCTTCATGTGACGGCGACGAACGACGTCATTCAGATTCCCGGATACTACTCGCCCGCTGCCGACCGGTTGAAGGTCTTCAACGCCATTGCCACACCGCGAAAGCTGCTCGCCGTGTTCGAAGGTGGTTCGCACAGCGTCTTCACCGATCGCGTCTTCACGGGTGGTCCGGCTCTCAACCCCAAAGTCAAGCTCGCGACCGCCGAGCTCAGTCTGGCCTTTCTCGACCTGGTTTTCGAAGGCAACGGGGCAACGCTGGCGCACTGGAATGTCACTTGGCAGCCGTTGCTGGCGTCGGCGCCGGGGGCCGCACCTTCTCCCCTGCCCGCCGCGCATTCCCGGCGCATGGCCCAGGGAGCGACCGATCTCGTTTCCTCGCCATGAGATGGCCCGCGGTAGCAGTCTTGAGCTTGATGGCGGCCGGTTGCGCGGCCGCCCCGCTCGAACGCGCCGGGTCGCTTGCCTCATACGACAATCTCACGCCGTCCGATGGTCTGCTGACGAAGTCGCAGCTCCGGATCAGCAAGGCCGATGTTCTCGCAGCGAAGACGGCTCGCATCGAGCCGACCGCCTTCACGGCAGCCGCGGCGAGCCGGCCGTTCTCGCAGCAGCAGCGCACGCTGATCAAGAATGCGGTCAACAGATCGATGTGTCTTGCGCTGAGCGAGCGCTTCCGGATCGTGGCCACCACGGAGGCTGCGGACTTGAATGTTCGCGCGATCATCACACACATTGCGCCGACCGATGCGACGGCAGCGGGCGTCTCCAAGGTCGCGAGCGTTGTGCCGTCCATCGTTGCTCCCGGCGTGCCCATTCCGGTGCCGCGGCTTCCAATTGGACTTGGGAGCCTGTCCGTCGAGGCCGAGGCCCGCGATCGCAGCGGCAACCAACAGGCGGCCATGATCTGGGCGCGCGGGGCGAATTCCTTCACCAGCTCTCCGCGTGTATCGAGCGATGGCGACGCCTATGATCTTGCCGACGCTTTCGGAAGCGATTTCGGGAGGTTTTTGGTGACCGCGGAGAGTCCGTTCGGGAAGGTCCCAGCGCCACCGTCCGCCGACAGATTGAGCGCCTCGCTCGGTGGCGCGCCCAAGGAAGCGATCTGCGAGACATTCGGCCGAGCGCCGGGATTGGCCGGCCTCGTCGGAGAACGGATCGGCTTGCCGCCGGACTGGACCGATCGGGGTGCGCCAGAGGACGCCGTGTCAGAGGCGCAGAACGTCAATTGAGCTTTGGCGGAATGGTCCTGGGTTGAGACCCGGCAGCCGCACCGTTCGAAAACGCCCCACGCTTGCGCGCGGCCGCTCCTTCATCGCTCCATCAACCCCCGCCCTATCCAGCTTGAGGCCCTGCATCGGCCGATTTGGGCCCCTTTGGGAAAGTCACCGCGGGTTTTGACGAACTACTCGGTCCTGCGCAAAAACGCCCCGAACGCGCGCGGGCCGTCGCCGGTCTTGATCTCACCCACGACTTTCAGTTCGGCCGCATCGATGATGCTGAGCGTGTTGCTCTCCCAGCAGGCGACGATGATGCGCTTGCCGTCCGCGGTTGCCGCGATGCCTTCGGGATAATCGCCGACACTGATGCGCTTGATCGGCTTCAATCTCGCCAGGTCGAACACGGTGACAGTGCCGCCATATTGGTCGGTGACGAAGCCGCGGCCCTGCGTCAGCGCCACCGCATAGGGGCGCATCCCTGCCGGTACACGGCCGATTTCGCGGGCCTCCGCTATATCGATGACCGAGACATCGTCGGAGCCGACATTGGCGGTATAGGCGCGCCTGCCATCGGCGTCGATGGTGATGCCGAACGGGCGCGTACCGACCTTGATCATGGCCTTGCGCTGGCGCGTCGCGGTGTCCACCACCGAGACACTGTCGTCGTCACGGTCGGCCGAGAGCAGCAGCTCGCCATCCGGCGTCACCGCGAGGCCCGATGGCGAGGCGCCGACTGCGATGCTGGCCGTGACGCTGCGCGAGGCCGTATCGATCACCCGCACCGCAGCAGCATACCAGTCGGCGACATAGGCGGTACGGCCATCGGGTGCGACGGCAATGCCCAGCGGTCCGCCGCCGACCTCGATCCGCCCCGCGACTTGCCGCGCGGCCGCGTCCACCACCGTCACCGCCTTGGCGTCGGGACTCGTCACATAGGCAAAACGCCCGTCTGTGCTGACGGCCACGCCCGCCGGCTTGCCGCCGATCGGGATCGTCGCAACGCTGCGCGACGTCGCGAGATCCACCACCATCAGATCATCGCTCAGCTGGTTGGTGACGAACGCCTCTTCGGCGACTGCAGTGCCGAGCGCAAGGCCGCCAAGGCCGGCGGCTAGCGCCGCCAGAGCCAGCGCGCGCACGATCAGCTACCGCTCTCGATCTTCTTCTTGAGGGCCTCGAGCCCGGCCTTGTACAGCCCGCTCACTGCAGCCTTGGCAGCCTCGTCGTTCAGCTCCGGCGGCGGATCGTTGTTGGGATAGCCGCGGTAGAACGCGCCGGCCCATTCCACCTTCGCCTTGCCATCGGATGCAGGCGACACCGTCAACGTCGAGGAATAATTGGTGACGGGCAACACCTTCACGTCCACCTTGGTGATCCGATACGAATAGCTCAACATGTCGGGCTCGTATTTATAGAGCTCCTCCTCGACCGTCGCGCCGCCCGCAAGGGTCAGCGTCCGTGTCGCGCCGATCTCGTTGCCCTTTTCGCCCGTGGTCTTGGTGACGGGTGGAAGCCAGCTCATGTCCTGAAAATTGCGGATCGCGGCCCAGACCTTCTCCTGCGGAGCATTGATCTCGATGGCTTCCCGTACCTTCTGCCGTGTCGGCCCGTGGGCCCGGACCGGTTCAAAGGCAGCCGTCAGAGTCATCCCCGCAACCACCAGCGCCGCCACCCCGGCGACCGCCGCTCCGCTTCTCATCCTCATGTCGTTTCCTCATCCTTCGATCTGCGCGACTTGGGGCGCGCTGAGATCATCGTAGCGCATTTTTGGACTCTGGGGAGACTTGTTCGTGGCACGGTTGTGGCGAGGCCCTAGCCGTCGTCGCCGCGGAAAGAACCCGGATTGCTTCGCTCCGCTCGCAATGACGACGGAGAGAGCGGCCGCCGACTGCGCCATCACTCGGCCAGCGTCGCTTCTACGAACCCACGGGGATCTGCGCAGAACTCCCGCATCAGGCGGTAGTGATCCGTCTCCTCCACCGTCACGGGTTCAAGTCCATACTTTGTCAACTGCAGAAGCCGCGCGTTGGGATAGGCCATCAGCATCGGGGAATGGGTCGCCATGATGACCTGACAATTCCTGGACGTGTCCATGCGGTGCAGCAGCTTCAAGAACTCCATCTGGCGCGCGGGCGACAGCGCCGATTCCGGCTCGTCGAAGATGAAGATGCCCTGCTTCTGACATCGCTCCTGGAAGAAGCGCAGAAAGCCTTCACCATGGGAGTAGGACAGAAAATCGGGCGGCATATCGGAGACTTCGTCGAGATATCGCGCAACGGAGAAGAAAGTCTCGGCGCGGAAGAACCAGCCGTTGGTGATCTTCGGCACCCACCCGGCGCGAAGCGCGGCCGACAACTCCCCGCCCATGATCTCGCGCGCACTGGAATGATCGACCGCGCGATAGCCTTTGCCCCCGCCGGCGTCGTCATAACCGGCGAGCGCTGCAATGCCCTCCAGGATGGTCGATTTGCCGGTGCCGTTCTCGCCGACGATGATGGTGATCGCGGTGTCGAAGCTCAGATCGAATTCTTGGCGGAAGATCGGAAGGCAGTACGGATACGTTTCCCAGTCGGGGACCAGCGTGCGGTCGAGCCAGACGCGCCGAAGATAGGGAGCCGGCAGCCTGATGTCCCGCTGTCGCCCTCGCATCTCCAGCCCTCCCTTTGCCTCGTCCGGTCATAGGAACATATCAGGAACAACGATCCTGAGGAAGTGGTTTCCGCGGCGAACGGCAAGCCCAGGCTGTGACCTAATCCACCACCTCCAAGACCAGTTCCATCGTCATCAGCACGGGATTGTCCCCGCGGATCAGGCAGCCCTCGGCGATGCCGCCGGTATAGTCGATCAGGGCGGCGTCGAGGATGGCCTCAAGCGCGCCGGCGCTGCCCGGCGCTATCGTGCCGGCCTTGACCGCAAGCTCGGTCGCAAACGGCTCAATTACTCCACCATGTGTGAAGCGAGCGCCGATGGTCGAGCCGACACCGCCGCGGATCCTGGCGCGTGCAATTCCGCGCGCCCGGCAAAAATCTTCCAAGCAGCCGGCAAAGTCCTGGTTCGGACGCAGCCGCATGGCAAACGCACGGCTCGTCGTCCGAGCGCCGGTGCTCTCGGCCGACACCGGCCCGAACAGCTTGAAATTGGTCTCGGAATCGGGTTCGGCCGTGAACATCGCGCCATCGATGCCGAAAGCCTCGACCTCGAACGGTTCGGCGACGACGGTCTCATCCGGCATCATGTGACCGCCGCTTGTCTTACCGTCCGCCTCCGTCCACAGCGCATGGCAATGAAAGAACGGCGCGCCGTCGCGCATGCCGAGCGTCATGCTGCCGAGCCGCACGCGCGTCACGCCCTTTGGCCGGAACGTGTCGCTGTAGAATGCCGCGTTTTCGCCGGTCTTCGACAGCGCCGGCATGACATAGGCGAACGGTCCGAGCGCGCCGCGGCGAAAGTTCAGCACGCCGCCCGCAAAACCCTCGGCGGCGAAGCCGCGCAGCGCAGCCTCGAGCAGCGGCAGGCCGGCTTGAAGCGTGAACGTGAACGCGCGTCCCCTCGCCTCCACCCATTGAACGCGTTCGGGGGACGGCAAGCCGGGCTGCTTGATGCTCCGCATTCCCTTCGCTCAGCCCGCCTGCTTTTCATTGAGATCGAGCAGCCCGCGCGCTTCGAGTTCGTCACGCACCATGCGCTTGGGTACTTTGCCGTAACCGGATTTCGGCAGCGCCTCCCAGAAGAAAAACCGCTTCGGCATCTTGTAGCGCGGCACCTTCGGCGACAGGAACGCCGCCATCTCCGCTTCGCTCACTGGCTTCGCGCCTTCGCGCGCAACGCAGACGGCGACTCCGACCTCGCCCCAGGTCGCATCGGGCACGCCGAGTACGGCGACCTCGCCGACCGCGGGATGCGTCAGGATCTTCTCCTCGATCTCGCGCGGATAGATGTTAGAGCCGCCCGAGATATACATGTCGGAAGCGCGCCCGGTAATGTAGACGAAGCCCTCCTCGTCCATGTGGCCGAGATCGCCGGTACGGAACCAGCCGTTGCGAAACGCCTTCGCATTGGCCTCGGGGTTGTCGTAGTAGCCCGCGAAGACCGCTGGCCCGATCACGCAGATCTCGCCGCTCTGGTTTGCTTGGAGCTCCCGGCCCTCGTCGTCCTGGATGGAGACCTGCATGCCGGTGCGCTCGAAGCCGCAGGTTCCGATCTTGGCGTGCGGGCCGTCCTCGGGATCGTGCAGCGCGGCCGGCAGCACGGTGATGTTGCCGGTGACCTCGCCCAGCCCAAAATACTGCACGATCACGTTGCCAAGCTTCTTCAGCGCCGCCTTCTGGTCCTCGCGATACATCGGCGCGCCCGCATAGATGACGTGACGCAGCGAGGAATGGTCGTGTTTGTCGGCGGCGGGATGCTCGACCATCATCTTCAGGATGGTCGGCACGGTGAAGAGATTACTGACGCGATGCTCCTCGATGAGGCGGAACGCCTCGTTGATGTCGAACTTCTCGGTCGGCAGCAGCACGGTGCGTGCGCCACGCGCGGTCTGCATCAGCTGATGGACGCCGGCGCCGTGCGACAATGGCGCCACCACCAGGGAGGCATCCTGCTCCGTCACCCCCGGCGTGAGATCGGCGAGATGATTGGTGACGACGAATCCCATCTGGCCGTGGGTCAGCACCGCCGCCTTTGAGCGGCCGGTGGTGCCCGAGGTGAAGAAGAACCAGCAGGGATCGTCGTGCTCCACGGCGACGTTCTCCACGGCAGCATCCTGCTGCGAGGCGATCGCGTCAGCCACCGATCGCTCGCCGAACGCGGCCTTGCCGTCGATGCTCCAGGTGAACTCCAATGCGCCGCCCTTCACTACCGCAGCGTGCTCGGGAAAATCGACATGGCACAGGAACGCTTTGGCGCCGGAGGCCTGCGCGAGATAACTGACCTCGTCGGGCATCAGGCGGAAATTGGTGGGCACCCAGACTGCGCCGAGCCGGAACGCGGCGAACATCGAAACGAACATCTCTTCGCCGTTCTTGGAATGAACGAGAATGCGATCGCCTTTGGCGATGCCACGCGCCGCAAGCGCGGCTGCCAGTGCCGAGACCTGTGCATCGATCTCGCGCCAGGTCCAGGACTTGTCGCCCCAGACGAAGCCGGGGCGCGATGCGTGCCGCCGCGCGTTCTGCGTCAGCATGTAGGCGAGATTCATGACGCGTCGGGACATGCGCAAGGGCTGCATCGGGCTTCCTCTTCGACGATGGGGCGACACGCGAGCCACCCGCTCATTGCAGCCCATTTATCGCCAACGCCGGCGTCCCTGCAAGGCCGGCTCCCTCCGGCTTCCTACGGCTGCTTGAAGGCAAACGGCGTCGCCGTGATGGCCTTCGTCTTCTGGCAGGCCTGCGCGCCGTAGCCCCCGCAAAAGCTCCCGTGCAGATCGAACCGGACGATGCGCCCAGCGCCGCGCTTCATCGGCGGGGCCATGATCTTGTAGCGGAGCACATGGCCTTCGAACACCTCGCGTACGCCGCCGTCGGGCAGTGTCACCAGGATCTTCACGACACAGCCGCCAGTTCCGCAATAGGTCGTCTCGCGATCGCCGCACTTGGTGTCCTGGAAATCGACGATGTAGTCCACGCGGCCGTCGCCGGTCAGATCGATCTTGCGCACGGTGTTCGCTGCGAAAGTCACTTCGCCGCCCTCCTGGCGGTCGCATTCCTCGTTGGCGTAGCGGACCGCCTTCTGCACGCCAGGCGGATAGTCGGCCGGATTGAACGGCGTTGCGTCGTCCGTGCGCGCGCAAGTCACGACCAAGGTGAGCAAGAGGATCAGATATCGCATTGGCGTTGGTCGCAACTACGACCGCAATCGTTCAGGAAATCTTAAGCATGATCGACGCACCCTTCATCGGTCCCCCGCGTACAGAGTGCATCTCATGATCAAAGCGCCCGTCATTCTCCTGTTCACGCTGGCGCTCGCCGGATGTGCCGCGACTCCGCAGGCGCCTCTGGCCAAGAACCCCGCTTTCAAGCCTGCGCGCTATGCTTGGGATGGCGCCGGGCAAGATCCCAATCGGCCGCGCCCTGCCGCGCAAGCGACGCGGACCGCTGCGCGCTCCGAGCACAACAGGATGCAAGCCGGCGTTCAGCCCTATTCGAAGGAATGGTGGCAGGCGCAGGACGGCATCGAGGCCGAGCAGGACGCCAGGGTCAACCGCTCCTTGGTCATCTGCCAGGGCTGCCTCCGCCCGCAGCCGCGGGCCGAGGATTCCAGGCTCGCCAAAGCGGCCGATTAAACGCGAGCGAGCGGGCCTGCCGCCCGTGGGCGGCGAGCCTGCGAGAGCGCCGGCCTATTGTCCATGCTTGAGCATGTCCTGGTCAGTCAGGTCCCAGTCCTGCCACAGCTGGAGCAATCCGAGCAGCACCACCACCGCACCGAGGCCGGTGTGATAGACGCGGAGAAAGCCGTCACCGGAATAGCCGATCACGTAGGGCGAGGCGATGAGCCAAAGTCCGACGAAAATTGTCGCCACCTCTTGCCATCGCTGCAAGGCGACGTACTCGAGCTGGCTGACGCCAAACACGACCAGACCGACCGCGATCGTATTCAGAACCGCCGTCTGATTTCCGGCGATCGCCGCCTGATCCTGCACGGGAAACCACGGCGAAACCACGATCAGCGCGCCGACCAGCATCCCGCACCAGTCTTCCCATGTCCGATGAGTCTTCAGGAAACCAAAGTCCGACATCGTACCCTCCTGCAAAAGAGGCATACGTCTGCGGCCGGCGATCACTCCGAATGTGTAACGACCCTGCCGGCCGCATTCGGGCGTATGTCTAATCCACGACGTGGGAACCGTAGTTCGCCTTGCAAGAGCGACATGGAGGAATATTTACGGTCAATTCATCGGGCCGCGGAGCGAGAAGTGCATATTGCGCTGCGCTGCAACGGCGCGCACTTGCGGATGTCTCGTCAGAGCCAATCTCCTTGGTCTCACCTTGGCAAGAGCGGAATTAGCCCCCTAGATCAGGTGTCAATCTGCATTTCGGAAGGATCTTGCATGACTGCATCGGTACGGGACAACAAGGACAGAAGCCGCTTCGAGCTGGATGTCGGGGGTGACGTGGCCTTCGCCAATTATCGTCTGACGCCCTCGGCCGTGATCATCACCCACACCGAAACGCCGCGCGCGCTGCGCGGCCGCGGTATCGGGTCCGAATTGGTCAAGGGGGCGCTGGACCTGATCCGGCGCGACGGCAGGAAAGTGATCGCCGGCTGCAGCTTCGTCGTCGACTATATCGATCGGCATCCGGAGGATGCGGATCTGGTCGCCTGAAAGCAAAAGGGCCCGCGAGATCGCGGGCCCTTCCGGCGACGATGGGTCAGTGCTTGATCTCGGGCGGCAGCTTGCCGCCGTTGGCGGCGAGCTTGGACATCACCTGCTTGTGCAGCCAGACGTTCATGCTGGCCGAGTCGTTCATGTCGCCGCTGTAGCCCAGCTCTTTGGCAAGATCCTTGCGCGCAGCGAGGCTGGAATCAATGTCGAGTGCCTTCATGAGGTCGACAATCGAGGTGCGCCATTCCAGCTTCTCGCCCTTGTGTGCAGCTGCCGCCTTGTCGACGATTGCAGCCACGTCGACCGCGGCCATGGGCGCGGCGGCGGGCGCCGAAGCGCCTGGCGTCCCTGCGGGCGCGCTGGGCGAAGCGGCGCCACCGGCGGGCGCGGCGGAGGCCGATGGGCCGCCGAAGATCGCGCCCATGATTTTCCCGAAAATGCTCATGTCTGCTCCCCGAAAAAGGATCCGTTGGAAGGGCCTTGAGTGGCACTCATACACGAAGTGACTGCGTTGCGCCCGCGAAGTTCCGCGAACATCAGCAGCATCAGCCTATCTGCGGCGAAATGACGACAGAATGACGCCGTCGTAGTTGCGCCGCGGCATTGAATTCACCCAAGCGTGAGGGACAGGACTCGGAGTTGGGAGTATGCTTGCGGTTCAGCTCGCGATGCCATCCGGAATTCGCGCCTGGTCGGGATCGCGATCATTCAAGAGAGCGGTCGCTTGCGTTGTTTACCGGCGCAGGACCGGCCGCGAAGGGAGCTAGCGACCATGGCCACACTCTATCAGGGCAATGTCCCCACGATGGCCCAGCCCTCCGATGCGGCTGGACCGGTGATCCGAACCATCCAGCTGTCCGATCTCCACGACGCGCTCAGGCGAGGCTGGGAAGACTTCAAGGCTGTTCCGAGCCACGCCATCATCCTCTGCGTGATCTATCCAGTGCTCGGCCTCGTGCTTGCCCGCGTTGTGATGGGCTATTCGGTGCTGCCGCTGTTGTTTCCGCTGGCGGCCGGATTCGCGCTGATTGGGCCGTTCGCGGCGCTCGGACTCTACGAGCTATCCAGCCGGCGCGAGCGCTACGAACCTGCCAGCGCCTGGGATGCCATGGATGTGCTGCGCTCGCCTTCATTCGGTGCGATGCTCGGCGTCGGCACGTTGCTGCTCGCTCTGTTCGTGACCTGGGTCGCGACCGCGCAGGCGATCTACATCGCGGCGTTCGGCTATGAGGGCGCGGCCGGGATCTCGGATTTCCTGACGCGCGTCCTGACGACCGAGCAGGGCTGGTGGCTGATCGTGGTCGGCTGCGGCACCGGCTTCCTGTTCGCGCTCGCTGCGCTGTGCGTAAGCGTCGTATCGCTCCCCTTGATGCTCGATCGTCATGCCGGCGCGTTCGAGGCGATAAGCACGTCGCTGCGCGTTGTTGCAAGAAACCCGGTGCCGATGGCGGCGTGGGGCTTGATCGTGGCGGTGCTGCTCGCGCTCGGCACCATTCCGGCATTTCTGGGACTCGCCGTCGTGGTCCCTCTGCTCGGGCATGCCACTTGGCATCTCTACCGCAAGGTGATCGTCTCAGAGCCGGGCGCAAATCCGGTGCCGCCCCCGCCGCATCGTCCGCGCAAACCGGCCGCCGACTTCCCGGCCAACCTCTTCCCTTGGCGCAACCGAATCGACGTCTGACGATATCGTGACATGCGATCCTGCCCTGGCCCCGGCCTGGGCAGGATCTTCCCCTGTCGCGCGCCTTGCTTTGGCCGCGGTTCCGACCGAGATTGCGTCCGCCGGTCAGATCGCTTCACGGAATCCATTTGCTCGAATGACCTCGACGATTTCTCGTCTCGCTCTTGCTGCCCTCGCCCTCTCCGCCTCAATCCTGTCCGCCCAGCCAGCTCTGGCCGCCGTCGCCTGCGGTTCGGGCAATTTCGACGCTTGGCTTGCGGATTTCAGAACCGACGCCGCGGCGAAAGGCATTTCGCAACAGGCGATCAACGCCGGGCTGGCCGGCGTGACGCTCGATGAGAGCGTGCTTAACCGTGACCGATCACAAAAGGTCTTCGCCCAGAGCTTCGACGAGTTTTCAGGCCGCATGGTGCCGCCACGCCTGCAGCGCGGCTCGAACAGGATGAAGCAGTACGGCTCCGTTTTGTCGCGCATTGAGCAGACCTATGGTGTACCCGGCGAGATCCTCGTTGCGATCTGGGGTCTCGAGACCGATTTCGGCGTCAACACCGGCAAGTTCGCAACGATCCGCTCGCTGGCAACACTTGCCTATGACTGCCGGCGCTCCGAGATGTTTCGCGCCGAGTTGATGGATGCGCTGCGCATCGTCCAGCGCGGCGATCTTGCGCCTGCCGACATGAAGGGCGCCTGGGCCGGCGAACTCGGCCAGACCCAGTTCATGCCGTCATCCTGGATGAAATACGCCGTCGATTTCGACGGCAACGGCAAGCGCGACCTCTTGCACAACGCGCCCGACGTGCTCGCCTCCACCGCCAATTATCTCGCCGGCTATGGTTGGCAGCGAGGCAAGGATTGGCAGCCGGGCAGTCCGAACTTTGCTGTCCTGCAGCAGTGGAACAAGAGCGAGGTCTACTCCAGGACCATCGCCTATTTCGCGGCCCAGCTTGCACGCGCCCCCTAACTCCACAGGGGCGAGACGGACCGTATTACCTCCAAGCGCCCCGCCGCAAACCATCCGCTCGGCAGCGCCCACGCCATGGGTGTGAATCGGAGCTTCATTACTGGCCGCCCTCAATTAATGAATTTAAATTCATTTTTCTCATGCGAATCACGCAGGTAAGAATTGAGTCTAGGAGCTGAACAGCCGCCCCGACAGGCCGTCTACAAGCAGATCATTTCCGCGATGATCAAGATCAATTGTCCGACGTAAACCCGTGATGTTACGGATATTTATGACTAATCTGACGCTCTTTGAGGCAAGCTTTGGGTGGGAGTGCCCTCCGGTTAATCGTCCGTTACTCGCGCTATGCGTTCTTCGCTTAGCTGCATCGCAACATCGGAACTTTCGCACTGCACCACTCCCATCTATATTCACTTCAACGATGAGGCTCCGGCAAGAGCTGAATCGAACTACAGGAGACTACCAATGCTGCTCTCGCTCATCCGCATGATCCAGGCTTTCCGGGACTATCAGCGCAATGTTGCCGAGCTGTCACAGCTCAGCGATCGCGAGCTGGCCGATATCGGCCTTGATCGCTCGGACATCCCGCGCGTTGCCGCCGGTCAGTATCAGGGCTGATGCCGTTCAGCCCCCTTCACTGGACGAACCGATAGCGCCCGCCTCGTGCGGGCGTTGTCGCATCTGGTGGCAGAAAACTCGATCTCGGCGATTCCACTCCCCGTCGAAAAGCGCTACCTGTCCGCCCCATGACAGGACCCCAATCCAACATCGTACACGTCATCGGTGCCGGCCTCGCCGGTTCCGAAGCTGCTTGGCAGGCGGCCAAATCTGGCGTGCCCGTCGTGCTGCACGAGATGCGGCCGACTCGCATGACCGAGGCGCACCGCACCGATGGGCTTGCCGAGCTCGTCTGCTCCAATTCATTCCGTTCGGACGACGCCGCAAACAACGCCGTCGGCCTCCTGCACGCGGAGATGCGCCGGCTCGATTCGCTGATCATGCGAGCGGCCGACGCGAACCAGGTGCCTGCTGGCGGCGCGTTGGCCGTTGACCGCGACGGCTTCTCGGCGGCCGTGACCAAGGCTCTGAACGATCATCCCCTGATCGAGATTGCCCGGGGCGAGATCGCCGGCCTGCCGCCGGCAGACTGGAGCAACGTCATCGTGGCGACCGGGCCCCTCACCTCTGCACCGCTTGCCGACGCGATCCGTGAACTGACGGACGAGAGCGCGCTCGCCTTCTTCGACGCGATTGCACCGATCGTTTACCGCGAGTCGATCGATATGTCGGTGGCATGGTTCCAGTCGCGCTACGACAAGGTCGGCCCCGGCGGCACCGGCGCCGACTACATCAACTGCCCCATGACCAAGGAGCAGTATGACGGCTTCGTTGCGGCGCTGATCGCGGGTGAGAAGACCGAGTTCAAAGAATGGGAGACCAACACGCCCTATTTCGACGGCTGCCTGCCGATCGAAGTGATGGCGGAGCGCGGCCCCGAGACGCTGCGCCACGGTCCGATGAAGCCCGTCGGCCTCACCAATCCCAATGATCCGACCACAAAGCCTTACGCGGTCGTTCAGCTACGCCAGGACAACAAGCTCGGCACGCTCTACAACATCGTCGGCTTTCAGACGAAATTGAAGTACGGCGAGCAGCAGCGCATCTTCCGCACCATTCCCGGGCTGGAGAAGGCCGAGTTCGCCCGCCTCGGCGGCCTGCATCGGAACACCTTCCTCAACTCGCCAAAACTGCTCGATGGCGAACTGCGTCTGCGCGCACAGCAGCGGCTGCGCTTCGCCGGTCAGATGACGGGCTGCGAGGGCTACGTGGAATCCGCCAGCGTCGGCTTGATCGCAGGCCTCTACGCCGCCGCCGACGCACGGGGCGAGACGCTCGTCGGCCCGCCGGGCACGACGGCGCTGGGATCGCTGCTCGGCCACATCACAGGCGGTCATATCGAGACGATCGAGTCGGGCGCGCGCTCGTTCCAGCCGATGAACATCAATTTCGGGCTGTTTCCGCCGCTTGCGACTGCGCCGACGAAGAAGCCGGACGGCACGCGGTTGCGCGGCAACGAGAAGACGGTGGCCAAGAAGCAGGCGCTGAGCGCACGGGCGCTTGCCGATCTCGATCGCTGGATCGCCGATCACCTGCGCTTTGCCGCCGCCGCATGAGTTCTCGATGAGCCTCCCTGAAGACGACGCCGCGGCACTCTCGGCGCGATGGACCGAGGGCGTGCTGCTCAAGCGCGACGTGTTCTCGACAGTCGAGCGCGGCCGCTTCCGCACCGAGACCGGCGAGGTCGATGCGGTGCTGCGCCGGCTCGACGAGGTGCCATGGTGGTCGTTCCTGCTGGCACGCCATCTGTTCGCCCGCGAGAAGCGCGCGCTGGTTCGCGCCAAGGGCCTTGATGCCGGTCCCGAGCTGCTATGGACCGGGCGCCGCGCGCTCGTGCGGGGCTTCGTCGACGGCGTTGCGCTGCATCTGGCAAAGCCGCATGGCGATCTCGCCTATTTCCGCTCCGCCAAGGCCGTGCTGCGCCGGCTGCGACGCGCCGGCATTTGCCACAACGATCTGGCCAAGGAGCAGAACTGGCTGGTCGGGCGCGACGGCCGAGCCTATGTCACCGACTTCCAGCTCGCCGCGTGCTTTGATCGCCGCGGTCGACTCTATCGAATCCTGGCCTACGAAGATCTCCGCCATCTCCTCAAGCACAAGCGCTCCTACGCGCCGGAGGCGCTGACTCCGCGGGAGCGGAAGATCCTGGCGAAGAAATCGTTCGCCGCGAGCCTGTGGCTCGCCACCGGCAAGAAGGTCTATCGCGCCATCACCCGCGGCCTGTTCAACTTCACCGATCGCGAGGGCGGCGGCCGCCGGCTGGTCAACGACGCGCCCGTGCTGGCAGAGCTGATCCGCAGGAACCCCGCGGTGCGCGACACCGCCATCGTCGCCTTCGCCGACCGCCGTTCCGGTGTCGGGCTCTATGCCTTCGTCGAAGCCGATCAAGCCGCGCTGGAAGGCGAGCTCCGCAGCGAGCTCGTAGCCGCAAAGGGCCCGAAACCGCCGGAACACATCCAGGTCGTCCACGCCCTGCCGCGCGACACCAGCGGCAAGCCGCGCACCGAGGTTCTTCAACTGGTCGCCATGAACCAGCTCGATCTGATCGAGCCAATGATGAAGAACGACCAGGACCGTGCCTTCCTCAAGGACATCCTCGAGCAGCGCAAGAACCTGCGCGACCGCTTCAATTTCGAAGCGAACCTGCCAACCGGCTAGCACGGCCCGTGCCTTGAAGCGTCCACATTGGCGATCGAGAAGCGTTCAGACAACGCAGGGCCGGCAAAGAACATGGGCGTTCGGGGGATCGTAATGCATCGTGTGCTTGGGGGAATGATCGCTGGCCTTCTGCTGCTGGCAGGCGCGCCCGCGCTGGCGGACTCCCCGGCCGAGCTGATCTCGAACTTCCGCCTGAAGCATGGTGAGGTTCGCGTCGTCCGCGATGCCACGCTCGATCGCATCGCCATGGACCAGGCCCGCGCGATGGCGGCCAAGGACGATCTTAGCCATGACGCGCTCGGCCCGTTCAACCGCCGTGTCGCACCGGCTGGCGCGGGCCGCGCCGCCGAGAACATCGCCTACGGCTACGATAGTTTCGAGAAGACGCTGGGACAGTGGATCGACTCGTCGGGGCACCGCAAGAACCTGTTGCTGCACAAGGCTTCCCGCGTCGGCATTGCCAGCGCCAAGAATGCCAGCGGCAAACGAACCTATTGGGCCATGGTGATTGCCGGCGATTACGAGCCGAAGGGCAAGGGCAAGGGTAAGGGCAAGAAGGACAAGGAGCCGCTGGTCGCGGTGAAACGCGAGGCTGCTCCGGCAAGCAAGCCCAAATCCAGCAGCTGCCACATCAAGCTGCTCAGCCTCTGCATTTGAGGCCAAACCTGGCCCCGTCTTGCTCCCATACCTGGACGCGCATAATTCAGGACGAGGATCGTCAGAAGCGGAGGCCCCAATGATCGACATCGGCCGGGTACGCGATGACACGCCTGCCACAGCGCGGCTTGCGTATCTGCATAACGCCGGCGCGGCTCTGATGCCGGCGCCCGTTGTCGCGGCGCTGAAGGGGCACATCGATCTCGAAAGCGAAATCGGCGGTTATGCCGCAGCCGACCAGGAGTCCGAACGGCTCGACGCTGTGTATGGCTCGGTGGCGCGCCTGCTCAATGCCGCCCCCGACGAGATCGCGCTGATGGAGAATGCAACGGTTGCCTGGCAGATGGCGTTCTACGCGCTACCGTTTTGGGAGGGCGACCGCATCCTGACAGCCGAGGCGGAATACGCCGCCAACTATGTCGCGTTTCTGCAGGTCGCGAAACGAACCGGCGCGACGATCGACGTCGTGCCCAGCGATGCCAGCGGCGAGCTCGGCGCCCACGCGCTCGAACGGATGATCGATGAGCGCGTGAAGCTGATCGCCGTCACCTGGGTTCCGACCAATGGCGGGCTGGTCAACCCCGCAGCCGCGATCGGCAAGATCGCGAGAGCGCACGGCATTCCCTATCTGCTCGACGCCTGCCAAGCCGTTGGGCAAATGGAGGTCGACGTCGATGCGATCGGTTGTGACATGCTGTCGGCCACCGGGCGTAAATTCCTGCGTGGCCCGCGCGGGACTGGCTTCCTCTACGTCCGCCGGGCGCTCCTGCAGCAGCTTGAACCACCAATGATCGACCACTTTGCGGCGCCCTGGGTCGCACGGGACGCCTATCGGCTGCGGGACGATGCCCGTCGATTCGAGACCTGGGAGAACAATTACGCGGCCCGGCTTGGCCTCGGTGCTGCCGTCGATTATGCACTCGACATCGGCATGGGTCCGATCGAGCAGCGCTGTCGCCTGCTCGCGGGCCGCCTTCGTGATGGCCTCGCCTCCATCCGCGGCATCACCATTCGCGACCTCGGACGCGCGCCGGGTGCCATCGTCAGCTTCACGATGGAGGGGTACGAGGCCGACACCATTGTTCGTAGCGCCGCGGCGTCGGGCATCACGATCGGCGCGTCAGACCCGTCAAGCACCCGCATCGATGCCGAGCACCGGGCTCTGCCGCCGCTCGTGCGCGCTTCCCCGCATTACTACAATACGGAAGCCGAGATCGATCGGCTGATCGGTCATCTCGCGGCTCTGGCGTCGCGATAGTGAATGGCCGGCAAGCGGTTCAGGTGCAGCGCGCGCTCAATCCGGACGCGCTGAGTCTGGCCATGACGTCATCGAGATGAGCGCCATCGCGGGTCTCGATGACGAGTTGAAGCAGCGTCGCCTTGGCCGGAAGGTCGGAGAAGGTCCGCTGGTGCGAGACCTCGATGATGTTGGCGCCGGCTTCGGCCAGCAGCGCGGCAACGGCTGCCAGCTGCCCTGGGCGATCGGGAATATCGAGGGACAGTTGCGTCAGCCGCCCTTCGCGCGCCAGTTCGCGGGTGAGGACGGAGGCGATCAGCCGCGTGTCGATATTGCCGCCGCTGAGCACGAGGCCGACCTTCTGACCGGCAAAGCGGGACGGATCGGACATCAGCGCGGCGAGGCCGGCGGCTCCGGCGCCTTCGACCACTGTCTTCTCGATTGAGATCAGTGTCGCGACCGCGCGCTCGAGCTCGGCTTCGTTGACGAGCGCAATGTCGTCGACGAGGCGGCGGACCACTTCCGTAGTGATCTTACCCGGCGATTTCACCGCGATGCCTTCGGCGAGCGTGTCGCCGCGCACCGGCAAATTGCCGCGATGGATGGCGTTGTACATCGAGGGATAGAGCCAGGCCTCGACGCCCAAGATCCGCAGCGACGGCTTGATCGCCTTCGCGGCGATCGCAATGCCGCTGATCAGCCCGCCGCCGCCGATCGGGACGACCAGCGTGTCGAGCTCCGGCACCGCCTTGAGCATTTCCAGCCCGACCGTGCCCTGCCCGGCAATGACAAGTGGATCGTCGTAAGGATGGACGAAGATCATGCTGCGCGCTTCACCGTGGCTTCGCGCAAAGGCGGCCGCCTCTTCCAGCGTCGCGCCCGTGACCACCACTTCGGCGCCGTGATGCCGGGTGTTCTCGATCTTCACCATGGGCGTGCCGACCGGCATGACGATGGTGGCGGGAATGCCGAGCCGCCTGGCGTGATAGGCGACGCCCTGCGCATGGTTGCCGGCGGACATCGCGATGACGCCCCGCGCACGCTCTTCCGGCGCCAGCGCGGTGAGTCGATTCAGCGCGCCGCGCTCCTTGAACGAAGATGTGAACTGGAGGTTCTCGAATTTCAGCCAGATGTCGCAGCCGCAGATGCTGCTCAGCGTGCGGCTATGGCTACAGGCCGTCTCGACGACGGCGCCGCGGATCGTCTCGGCGGCGGCATGAATGTCGCCGGGTGCGACCGGAAAGCCGCTGAGACCGGATGACGTGCTTTGGGACAACTCAGCCATGGGACAGCATAGAGCATTTGGCAGGCTGAGGCGATAAGCCAGCCGCTATTTGGTAAACTCACGTGATCGCGAGGCGCGCCACAAGGTCCAGAGGGTGCGCAACCGGGACGGCGGCTGCAGCGTAAACGGATTGCGCCCAGGATGCGACAGGCGCTTTAGATCGGCCCGCACCTGGCTCAGCGGCAGGAACGCCGGCCGCACGGACGGCGCCACCTGCGTCAGCAGCGAGGAAGCCGTGGTCACGTGCTGCCGGGCTTCTCCCGCGAGCTGCGCGAGCACCGCATGGAGTTGAGGCGTGTCCTTGCCGGCGAACACATCCTCCATGCTGCAATTGTGCTTCTCCAAGAGCTGCTGCGGCAGGAACAATTGCCGGTGCGCGGCATCGCGCGGCAAATTGGCGATGACCTGCGCGATGCCCTGCGCCAGTCCGGCATGACGGGCGAGATGCTCGACCACTTCCGACGGCGGTGCCAAAACCCGCGCCGCCAGACCGAACAGCGCCGACGAAGTCGCGGCCAGATAGCCCTCCAGCGCAGCCATGGTCGGCATCGGATCGTTGTAGAGATCGAACTGATGCTCGTCGGCAAGCAGCGACAGCGGCTCGACGGGCAGGTCGAAATCGTGGATTGCGTGGAGCAGCTCGGCTGCGACGGGATTGCCCTCGGCGCTGCCATGGACATGGCCCGACAGCATGTCGGTCCACCATTGTAGGCGGATCTCGCCGGGCAGGGGTTGGCTCACCTGGTCGCGAACGCGGACGATCTCGACGTTGAAGGCGTACAGCGCCAGCAGCGCGCGACGCTCGGCGGCCGGCGCGAACAGGGTCGCGGCATAGCGCGGAAAGTCATGGCTGCGCACCACATCGGCGCAGAAGGCGGCGGAGTCGGGTGGCGGTGCCGGGCGGCTCATGGCACGGCGATCAGCGCGGCGGCCACCCGCCGCCGTTCGCCGATCATGATGTTGTAGGTTCGCACGGCAGGCCCGGTCTGCATCGTGTCCAGCACCACCCTCGCCGCCTTGAGCGCGTGACGCAGTTCCGGCGGCGGCAGCCACAGCCCGGTTCCGGTGCCGACCAGGAGCGTGTCAATGCTGTTGGCGGCCGCGAAGACCCGATCCAGCGAGTAGCGGTCGATCTTCTCGGGGTCCGTCACATCCCAGGCCCAGATCGCGTCGGGCAGGCAGAGCAGCGAGCCCCGATGCGACATGCCGGCGAAAGCGAAGCCGCCCTTGCCGTAGGCCTCGATGGGCGCCGAGCGCGGGAAATGCGGAGCGTTTGGATCGCCGGCCATGAGCTTCGTCCGAATGGGCTTACTGCCCTCGCAAACTCCTGCGAGGGCACGAGGTTCGGATCATGCCTTGCTTTTCTTCGCCGGCGCAGCCGTGTCGGGAGCATCCTCGCGGTGCTCGCCGACGCCGAGATAGATCAGGATCGGGGCCGCGATGAAGATCGAGGTGTAGGTACCGACCAGCACCACGCCGAACATCATGACCGCAGTGAAGCTGTGGATGGCGTGACCGCCGAACAACAGCAATGCGAGCAGCGCCAGCGTCACCGTGACGTGGGTGATGATCGAGCGCGACAGCGTCGAGTTGATGGACTCGTTGAGCAGCTGCGGCATCGGCATCTTCTTGTAGCGCCGCAGCATCTCACGGATGCGGTCGTAGATGACGACCGTGTCGTTGAGCGAATAGCCCAGGATGGTCAGCAGCGCGGCGATGCTGGTCAGGTCGAAATCGACCTGGCTGATCGACATGAAGCCGATCGTCAGCACGATGTCGTGCACGTTGGCGATCATGGCGCCCAGCGCGAACTGCCATTCGAAGCGGAACCAGAGATAGATCAGGATCCCGAGGATCGCGAGCATCAGGCCGAGCATGCCGAAGGCCAGCAATTCGCCGGAGACACGCGGGCCGACCACCTCGACGCGGCGATATTCGACGGAATCGCCGAGCGCGGTGCGCACCTTCTGCACGGCCTCCTGCTGGGCGGCGTCGCCGCCCGGCTGCTCCGCGACGCGGATCAAGACGTTCTCGGGTCCGCCGAACTGCTGCAACTGCACCTCGCCGAGACGCAAGGAGTCCAGTGTCGTGCGCATCGCCGCGATATCGGCGGCGCCCGACTTGGCCTTGACCTCCAGCAGCGTTCCTCCGCGGAAGTCGATGCCGAAATTCAGCCCGTGGGTGAAGAACAACACGATCGCGAGGATCGACAGCGCCGCCGAGATCGGAAAGCTGATGCGACGGAATCGCGTGAAGTCGAAATGCGTATCGTCCGGGACGATGCGCAGGGACGGCAGCAGGCCGAGCGCCGAGACCACGGTGAGAATGGCAATGAGGACGCCGAGCCCGATGAGAACGGTGTGAGTCACGATCAGGCTCCTAGATCGGCACGCTCTGCGGCCGCTTCCACCGCACCCACCAGGCCACGATCAGCCGGGTCAGGGTGAAGGCGGTGAACACCGTGGTGATGATGCCGATGCCGAGCGTCACGGCAAAGCCGCGGACCGGTCCGGTGCCGATGTAGAACAGCACCGCGGCAGCGATGAAGGTGGTGATGTTGGAATCGAGGATGGTCGCGAGCGCCCGCTTGAAGCCGGCATCGATCGCCGAGATCGCGTTGCGGCCACCGCGCAATTCCTCGCGGATACGCTCGTAGATCAGCACGTTCGAGTCGACCGCAATGCCGACGGTGAGCACGATGCCGGCGATGCCGGGCAGCGTCAGCGTGGCATTGAGCAACGACAGCAGGCCGAAGATCATGGCGACGTTGATGGCCACCGCGATGTTGGCGAACACGCCGAAGAGCCGGTAGGTCAGGAGCATGAAAATGATGACGAGGATCGAGCCGACGTAAGCCGCAAGCTCGCCCTTCTCGATGGAGTCCTGGCCCAGGCCCGGACCGACCGTGCGCTCCTCCACCACCGTTAGCGGTGCCGGCAGCGCGCCGGCGCGCAAGAGGATCGCGAGATCGTTGGCCGATTGCACGGTGAAATTGCCGGATATCTGGCCCTGGCCGCCGGTGATCGGCTCGCGGATCACGGGCGCCGAGATCACCTTGTTGTCGAGTACGATCGCGAAAGGCAGTCCGACATTCTCGGTCGTAGCCTGCGAGAACTTGCGGGCGCCCGACGTGTTGAATTTGAAGCTGACGACCGGCTCACCCGTACGCTGATCGAAGCTCGCTTGAGCATCGGTCAGATCGCCGCCGGCGACCAATACCTGCTTCTTGACCACGTACGGTGTCGGTGGTGGCGAGGCGCTCATCAAGAGCTCGGATTCCGGTGGCACCCTGCCCTGCTGCGCCTGATCCGGCGGCACGGAGGTGTCGACCATCCGGAATTCCATCTTCGCGGTCCTGCCCAGCAGCTCCTTTAGGCGCGTCGGGTCCTGAAGACCGGGCACCTGCACCAGGATGCGATCGTTGCCCTGGCGTTGGATCACCGGCTCGACGGTGCCGAGTTCGTTGACGCGGCGCTCGACGATCTGGATCGACTGCTCGATGGTCCTGCGCAGGCGATCAAGTGTCGCCGGCTGCGGAACGGTCAGGCGGATCACACCGCCGCCCGCATCGGCCACCTCGAGGTCGCGCTGACCGCTCGAGCCCATCAGTCCGCCGAGTGGCTGGGACAGCTCGCGCAGCTTGGCGAGCGCCGGCTGCACGTCGGTTTCCTTGGTGATGCGAACTTCGACAGCGTCGTTGCGCACAGTGACGCCGCCGGTGAAGCCGATCTTGGCATCGCGCAGCGTCCGGCGAACCTCGTCGCGGACCTGGTCGAGCCGCTCCTTTTTCACATAGGCCGAGTCGACCTCGAGCAGCAGATAGGAGCCGCCCTGGAGGTCGAGGCCGAGCACGAGCCTGCGCTGCGCCCAGGCGGGCCAGGTCTTGACCTGCTCCTCGGGGAAGAAGTTGGGGACCGCGCAGAGGCACACGATCAGCGCCGTCAGGATAACCCCCAGCGCCCTCCACCGCGTGAAATACAACATCGACTGGACCTGTCAGATCGGGAGACTTGAGATGCTCGCGGAAGCGCTCACTTCGACGCGGCGTCGTCCTTGGCGGTTTCCTTCGCGCTGTCCTTCGACTCCTTGGCCGGCTCGCCCTTGGCGCGCACACCCGAGATCATCTGGCGCATCTGACGCACGCGCACGCCGTCGGAAATCTCGAACTCGATCTGGTCGTCATCGACGACCTTGGTGACCTTGCCGACGAGGCCGCCCGAAGTCACGACGGTGTCGCCGCGGCGGATGTTCTTCACGAGTTCGGCATGATCGCGGACCTTCTTCTGCTGCGGGCGCAGAATCAGGAAATACATGATCACGAAGATCAGGGCGAACGGCAGCAGCGACATCAACATGCTGTTGGTGTCGCCGGCGGCCGCAGCCTGGGCATACGCAGGAGTAATCAGCATTCGGACGATCCTCGTGAGAACGGGGGAAAGCCGGTCAGGCCCTCAACGGCGACCGGTTCGGTCAAATTCGCGCGGACTATAGCGGCCATTGCCCCAATTGCAACGCTGCCAGGCTGCCCTTTTGGGCCACCTTGCGGCGGACCGTCAGGCCCGATAAGGCTGCGTTCTCAGGAACTTCGGACATGCCCAAAAACCTTAGCAAAAGCCCGGCCGGCAAAGGCCCCCGCACCCCTGCCAGAAAGGCCGCCCGCGTCGCGGCAAAACGCCCCACGGCAGCCTCCAAAGCCATCAAGGCAGCCCCAGAGCTCGCGCAGGAACGCATCGTCCGCGCGTTGGAGACCATCGCGGCGCACCTCTCCGCCCAGGGCAAACCAGCCGTCGAACGCGAGTCGTTCGAACAGACGGATGCTTATGTCTGGCATCCCGACGGGCGGCTTGCTGCCGTGCCGCGGGTCAGCCGCGTCGAGCTGTTCCTGCTGAAGGGCGTCGACCGAATGCGCGACATCCTGATGGAGAACACCGAGCGCTTTGCCAACGGCCTGCCGGCCAACAATGCGCTGCTCTGGGGCGCTCGCGGCATGGGCAAGTCGTCGCTGGTAAAGGCGGCGCATGCCAGCATCAACGCGGAGCGCAAACAGGCCGACAGGCTGAAGCTGATCGAGATCCACCGCGAGGACATCGAGAGCCTGCCCGCGCTGATGGACCAATTGCGCGCTTCGCCGTTCCGCTTCATCGTGTTCTGCGACGACCTGTCCTTCGACGGCAACGATGCCTCCTACAAGTCCCTCAAGGCTGTGCTCGAAGGCGGCATCGAAGGCCGGCCCGAGAACGTCATCCTCTATGCCACTTCGAACCGCCGCCATCTGCTGGCGCGCGAGATGATCGAGAACGAGCGGTCGACCGCGATCAATCCCGGTGAAGCGGTCGAGGAGAAGGTCTCACTGTCGGATCGCTTCGGCCTGTGGCTCGGCTTTCACCGCTGCAGCCAGGACGAATATCTCGCCATGGTGCGCGGCTATTGCAGCCATTTCGGCATCAAGATTGACGATGAAGCGCTGGAGCGCGAGGCGCTGGAGTGGTCCACCACGCGCGGCTCGCGCTCGGGCCGCGTCGCCTGGCAGTTCGTGCAGGAACTGGCGGGCCGGCTTGGCGTGAAGCTGACGGCGAATTAGCAGCCGCGATCGACCAACCTGCTACTGTCGTTCCCCGCGAAAGCAGGGAATCCAATACGCTGCGGCCTCTCGGCTCCATATTGACTGTCTCTGAAGCACAGGATCGTCCGCTTTGACGGACGATGACAGTTTGAATGTCGCGCGGACATCGTCCGCTTTGACGGACGATGACAGTTTGAATGTCGCGCGGACATCGTCCGCTCTACAGACTGCGGCGCCTCACGCCCCGTTCAGGAATTGAAGCGGGTCAACCGGGCTCGATCCCTTGCGGATCTCGAAGTGGAGCTGCGGCGACGCCACTTCACCGGATTGACCCGACTTGGCAATGACCTGACCGCGCTTGATGGTATCGCCGCGCTTCACCAACAGCTCACTCGCATGGGCATATGCGGTGACGTAGCCGTTGGAGTGCCGAACCAGGACCAGATTGCCGTAACCTTTCAGCTCGTTGCCGGAATAGGCGACGACGCCGTCTTCAGCCGCCTTGACCGGCGTCCCCTCGGGCACCGCGAGATTGATGCCGTCGTTGGATTTGCCATTGGTCTTGGCGCCGTAGCTCGTTACCACCTTGCCGCGGACCGGCCAGCGGAAGGTCGGCAGCGCGCCGGTAGCTTCCGCCGCCTTCGCAGGCGTCTCGGCGGGCTTCTCTTCGACATTGGACGTCGCCTGAGCCAGACGCGCGCTCTGCACCGGCGCGACGGCGGCCATCTTGGTGGCAGGTGCGGGAGCGGCGGCGACGGGCTGAAGCGTTCCCGCAACAGGCGCAGCTGCGACCGGAGCCGCAGGCGCAGCGACGGCCGCGGTCTTGGCGCCGGGCACGGTCAGCCTGGTGCCAAGCTTGAGTTTTGCCGATGGATCGATGCCGTTGGCGCGGGCGAGCTCAGCTGTCGAGATACGGTTCTTGCGGGCAATGCTGGCGAGTGTGTCGCCCTGATTGACGAAATGGGTGCTCGACGGCGCAGCCACGGCCGCAACGGGCTTGGTAGCGGCTGCGGCGGTGACGGGAGCCGCGGCAGGCGCCGTCGCCGGATGCGGGATGATCAGCTGCTGGCCCGGCGACAGCGCGCGCGGCCCCTTGTAGCCATTGGCGGCAAGGATCGCCTGCGGGGTGACGCGGTAGCGCTTGGCGAGCACATCGAGCGTATCGCTGGTGCCGACGATGATCTTGGTTCCGCCGGCTGGCTGGGCCGCCGCAACCGAGCGCGGCGGCACGGTGGCCGTGGTTTCCAGATGCGGCTGCGCCGGAGGCGCATAGGAGCTGACCCCGCGCCCACCGCCAGAGACTCCCCCGCCCGACGAGACCGGATAGGATTGCGGCGCAGCTACGGCCGGCGCTGGCAAAGGCTGCGATTGATAATAGCCAGGCTGCGTCTGCGGCCGCGCATATTGCGGCAACTCACGCTGCGGCGGCGGGGCCTGCTGCACCGAGCCCGTGGATTCCGAGGCGAAGGGATTGGAGAAGTTCGACTGGGACAGCCGCGACGACATGTCGGCGCTGCATCCTGCAAAGCTGAAGGAGATCAGCGCCAGCACCGCGACCTGCGGCACGCGGCGCGAGTAAAGCAACTCGGCGACAGCGGACATGGTTACTCACTCGTACGCAACAGAACTGGTGTTTTAAGTAAACACCCGCCGAGTAAATAACGGCTTAACCCTCCCAATAAGACGTTGGCAGCGCAGCCGATCCCGGATTCTACAGCTCACGCGCGACGCCAGGCAGCGCCGGCACGAAGCGGACCTCGACGAGTTCCTTGCGCTCGATCCCGGTGTCGGTGCGGGTCAGGCGGGTCAGCGTCTGTACGCCCTGATGCGGGCCGACGGGAGCAATCAGGATGCCCCCGACCTCCAGCCGCTCGACCAGGTTCTCCGGGATCTGCTCCATCGCGGCGGTGACGATGATGCGATCGAATGGACCAATGTTGGGAGGCAGATTGAGACCGTCGCCGAGCATCACCTCGACATTGTGACAATCGAGCTTTTCAAGCCGGGCGCGTGCCGTATCGGCGAGCTTGCGATAGCGCTCGACCGTCAGCACCTGGCCGGCGAGCCGCGACAGCACCGCAGCCTGGTAGCCGGAGCCGGTGCCGATCTCGAGCACCCGGTGCTGCTTCTGGAGCTGCAGCTGCTCGGTCATATAGGCGACGACGAAAGGCTGGCTGATGGTTTGCCCGCAGGCGATCGGCAACGCGCTATCGCGATAGGCGCCGTCACGATCGGCTTCGTCGACGAAAAGCTCGCGGGGCACCTCCTCCATCGTCCGCAGCACGGCCTGATCGCTGATGCCGCGACGCCTCAGCGTCAGCTGAAACATCATCTTTTCCGTCGGGTGGTGCTGGGACGTCATTGCTGCTGCTCATCTCGTCTGGCGGAACGCCGCACTGCGCCGCAAGACCCCGAGGTGAGAATCTTGTTCCGGCTCAGGAACTCATGCTAGCCTTTCGGCCCAGCATTTGACCACAATCGGGCCTTCAAGGCGCTAAGCCATTTGCGGGTTTGCCTTCGCCGAAACGCGCATTGCGTCACTTATCGTTATCTGCGAACGTTCGCGAGAATGGGCAAGGACTCACCTATGACTGCGACAGGGCTTTCGGGCCGCTCTGTTTTCCTCGTCGAGGACGAGGTCATGATCAGAATGATGGTCGCGGACATGCTGGAGGAACTCGGCTACAAGGTTGCCGCTGAAGCGGGCGACATCGCCGAGGCCATGCGGCTGGCGCAGACCACTGATTTCGACTTGGCCATTCTGGACGTCAACGTCAACGGCAAGGTCATCTCGCCGGTGGCCGATGTCATCATGGCGAAGGGCTGCCCGTTCATCTTCGCCACCGGTTACGGCTCCTCCGGCCTGCCCGAACAGTACCGCGACCGGCCGGCGCTTCAGAAGCCGTTCCAGCTCGACGCGCTCGGCAAGACCATCGAAGCAGCGCTTCGCGGCGGCTAGGCCTATTTCAGCGTCGCGCTGAGCTGCTCCGAAAACGCCTCATTGGTGCGGTCGAGCCTGAGCGGGGTGACCGAGACGTAGCGCTCCCGCAGCGCCGCCAGATCGGTGCCGGCGTCGGGCGTGTCGAGCATTGCTGTCCGCTCGAAGCCGATCCAAAAATACGGATTGCCGCGGCCGTCCCTGCGCTCGTCGATCCTGAGGAAGCCGAGGTTGCGCTTGCCCTGCCGCGTGACGCGGACGCCCAGCACATCCTCCGGCGCGCATGACGGGAAGTTGACGTTGATCACCGTGTCCTTTGGAACACCGGCGGCGATCACCTTGCGCACGATGTCGGGTCCGAACTTGCGCGCGGTGTCCCACGGCGGCCTGTCGCGGGTCTCAACGCTGAACTCTTGCGACAACGCAAACGACGGCAGCCCCAGGATGGTGCCCTCCAGCGCGCCAGCAATGGTGCCGGAATAGACCACGTCCTCGGCCACGTTGCGACCCTTGTTGACCCCGGACAGCACGACATCGGGCAGCTTGGCCCCCAGGATATGGCGGGCTCCCATGATGACGCAGTCCGTCGGCGTGCCGCGCACAGCAAAGTGGCGCGGGCCAACTTCGCGCAGGCGTAAGGGATCGTTCAGCGACAGCGAGTGCGACACGCCGGACTGGTCGAGCTCGGGCGCCACCACCCAGACATCGTCGGACAAGGCACGCGCGATCTCCTCCACGACCTTGAGCCCTGGGGCGTGAATGCCGTCGTCATTGGTGCAGAGAATGCGCATGCGCCAGGTCGATTCCAAAAGCCGTTTGATCTGTCATATCCGGCCGTGGCCGATCAGGCAAACCGGCCTGATCGGAGCCCGGACAGCAGGTTCCCGCCCCGACCCCGCTAGCGACGAATGCGCCATTGCGGCAGGAAGCGCGCGAGCCGGCCTTCCGCGCGCAGGCTCATCGCCGGCACGACAGGACTTACGACGGGAGTCTCGATCACGCCGAGCGTCCCCCGCTGGGCGACGACCGGACCAGACACCGGCGCCTTCGGAAAGCGTTCGCGTGCCACCGTCAGCGCCTTGTCGAAGTCGGCAGCATTGACACCAGGCTCGGCCCGTCGGCTCTGCACGAGATCATCGTCCCAGAGCCGCGCGATCGCGATGTCGAGCACACCGCGAAGGCGCTGATCGATAGCCTGGATTCCGGCACCAGTCACCGCCCATTGTCGGCCGACCCAGAAGATGTCGCGGTGCAAGGGCATGAACGGTGGGTTCGCGTTGAGGCGCCAGCAGGATAGCCGGCCGGCCAATCTTCGCAACCCTACTCGCGCGCGACCACCTTTAGTCCGCCCATATAGGGTTGGAGCACGTCCGGCACAGCGATCGAGCCGTCCTCCTGCTGATATGTCTCCATCACAGCGATCAGTGCCCGACCGACGGCGGTGCCGGAGCCGTTCAGCGTGTGCACGAAGCGCGGCTTGCCGTCCGGCCCGCGCGAGCGGGCATCCATGCGCCGGGCCTGGAAGTCGCCGCAGACCGAGCAGCTTGAGATCTCGCGGAACGCCCCGCCCTCGCCCTGGCCCGGCATCCAGACCTCGATGTCGTAGGTTTTTTGCGCCGAGAAGCCCATGTCCCCTGCGCACAGCGTCATCACGCGATAATGCAGGCCGAGCTTCTGCAGCACCTGCTCGGCGCAGGACAGCATCCGCTCCAGCTCGTCCTTGCTGGTCTCGGGCGTCGTGATCGAGACCAGCTCGACCTTGGTGAACTGATGCTGGCGGATCATGCCGCGGGTGTCGCGGCCCGCCGCGCCCGCCTCGGCGCGGAAGCACGGCGTCAGCGCGGTGAGACGCATCGGCAATTGCTTCTCGTCGAGAATGGATTCGCGCGCGAGATTGGTCAGCGAGACTTCCGCGGTGGGGATCAGGCCGAGGCGCTCCGTCTTCAGCCGCTCATGGTCCGGCGATGCGAGCAGTTCGCCCTTGATCGCCCAGAACTGATCGTCCTCGAATTTCGGCAGCTGTCCGGTGCCGAACATCACCTCATTGCGGACCAGCAGCGGCGGATTGATCTCGGTGTAGCCGTGCTCTGTCGTGTGCAGGTCGAGCATGAACTGGCCGATGGCGCGTTCGAGCCGCGCCAGCGCCTTCTTGAGCACGACGAAACGCGCACCAGAGAGCTTTGCGGCCGCCTCGAAGTCCATGTAGCCGAGCGCGGTGCCGAGATCGTCATGGAGCTTCGGTGCGAAGCTGTAGTTCCGCTTTTTACCGAACACATGGTGCTGGACGTTGCCGTGCTCGTCGACCCCATCAGGCACGTCATCGAAAGGAATGTTCGGGATTGCCGACAGCTCTTTCGCCAGCTCCTCGTCGGCTGCCTTCGCAGCGGCTTCGAGCTGCGGCATCGTGGTTTTGAGCTCGGCCACTTCGGCCATCAGCTTCGCTGCGCGCGCCTCGTCCTTGGCCTTCTTGGCGTCGCCGATCTCCTTGGAGGCCGCATTGCGCCGCGCCTGCGCCTGCTCGGAGGCGAGGATCGCCGCGCGCCGCTTCTCGTCGATCGCCAGCAGCGAGGCCGACATCGGCTTCAAACCGCGCCGTGCGAGGCCGGCGTCGAAGGCTTGCGGATTGTCGCGGATCGATTTGATGTCGTGCATGGCTGCTTTCCCGTCGTGGCCGGGTCTATCCCGGCCATCCACGTGTCTGCCGCCTTAGATCAAGTCGTGGATGCCCGGGTCAAGCCCGGGTATGACGAATCATGGCGGAGCAGCGCGATGATCGGACGAAAGCGCCCTACTCCGCCGGATTGGCCGGCGTCGAAACGTCGGTACCGGTGGCAGCCTGTGCGGCGGCCGCCTTCCTCTCCACCATCGCCACCGCGAGGATCGAGCCCTCGTACAGCGCCATCAGCGGAAACGCGAGGGAGCACTGGCTGAGCACGTCGGGCGGCGTCAGCACGGCTGCGATCACGAAGGCCAAGACGATGAAGTAGCGGCGCTTCTCGCGCAGCATCGTCGAGCTGACGATGCCGATCCGCCCGAGCAGCGTCAGAATCACCGGAAGCTGGAAAGCGATGCCGAAGGCGAAGATCAGCGACATCATCAGCGACAGGTATTCGCCGACCTTGGGCAGCAACTGGATCTGTGCTGTCTCGTCGCTGCCGGTCTGCTGCATGCCGAGCGAGAAGCGGACCAGCATCGGCAACACGACGAAGTAGACCAGCGCCGCGCCCAGCACGAAGAAGAAGGGGGTGGCGACCAGATATGGCAGGAAAGCCTGCTTCTCGTGCTTGTAGAGCCCGGGCGCGACGAACTTGTAGATCTGCGTCGCCACGATTGGAAACGAGATGAAGCCTGCGCCAAACAGCGCGAGCTTCAGCTGCGTGATGAAATATTCCAGCAGCGCCGTGTAGATGAACTTCGAATTCTCAGGCCCTGCCACCCACACGAACGGCCAGACCAGCACGTTGTAGATCTGCTTGGCGAAGAAGAAACAGAAGATGAAGGCAATGCCGAAGCCAAGCAGCGCCTTGATGAGCCGCGAACGCAGCTCGATCAAATGGTCCATCAGCGGGGCTTTGCTGGCCTCGATATCGGCGTCGGTCATGACGCTTTGGCGTCCTTGATTGCCTCGGATGGTGCGGTGTCCTGCGCAACCGCCGTCTGTTCGACCTCACGAGTGATCGCGAGCGGCTCGTTCGCAGCTGCATGGGCCTCGGCTTCCATGAAGGTCGCGGGTGTCGGCGCTTCCGGGGTCGTGGGCGTCGAAGGCGGATCGACGGCTGTCGTCGTCGACGTCTCCGCCGGCTTGTCTAGCGCATCAACACGAAGCGCGTCGCTGACGTCCTTCTGGAGCGAGGTGAGCGGATTGTTGCTGGTGAAGCCGGTCGCGGCTTCCTTGACCTCGTCGAAGCTCTTCTTGAGGTCGGCCATCTCCGCCTCGCGCATAGCTTCCTGGAACTGGCCCTGGAATTCGGCGGCCATCTTGCGGGCCTTGCCCATCCACTGTCCGACCATACGCAGCACGCCCGGCAGCTCTTTCGGGCCGATGGCGATCAGGGCCACGACCCCGACCAGGACCAGTTCACTCCACCCGATGTCGAACATGAGGTCTTCCGTTCACGCCAGCCGAAGCCGGCCCAATCCCTCGCGCGCAGGATCGGGGCCGCTACCCACGTCTCGCGTGCTCTTTCGGCTCAGACGGCCTTGCTGCCGACGTCGGACCGGGACGCGGTCGGCGCGCCATTGTGCTCGATGGACTTCGCCGGCTCGGGCTTGTCTGCGGGCTTGTCGTCGTCCTGCATGCCCTTCTTGAACGCCTTGATGCCCTGCGCCACGTCGCCCATCAGATCCGAAATCTTGCCGCGGCCGAACAGCAGCAGGACCACTGCGATCACCAAGATCCAGTGCCAAATGCTGAGTGAACCCATCCTGCAACCCTCCAAACGCGCATGGCCGGGGACCCGGCCGATCTTCACCGAAACCTAGGCTTGGCAGGTCTCAAAAACAAGGACCAAGGCGGCGCCAATTCGCTGTCGGCACTACGCAATCTTGCTAGTGTTAACCGGTCGCAGGGGCCGTAAAGCACCGGGCCTCACTCGTTGGTGCCACCTTCGCTGCTACCCTCGCCGGCTCCCTCATCGCCACTTGCCGGCGGCTCCTGCGAGGTCTCGGGCTCGACCGCTGGCGCCAGCGCAAGATCGAGGTCGCCTGGTTCCAGCGGATCCTCGTCCTCGCGCAGCGCCGGATCATCGGACGGCGTCGGTACGCTAAATCCGGTCGGCAGGCGCGAATCCAACAGACCCGTGCCCTTCAGCTCTTCCAGGCCCGGCAGATCGCCGAGCTGTTCCAGGGTGAACTGCGACAGGAATTCCTCAGTGGTTCCGAAGGTCAAGGGACGGCCCGGCGTCTTGCGGCGGCCACGCGGCTTGATCCAGCCGGTCTCCAGCAGCACGTCGAGCGTGCCCTTTGAGGTGACGACGCCACGGATCTCCTCGATCTCGGCACGCGTCACGGGCTGGTGGTAGGCGATGATCGCCAGCACCTCGATCGCGGCACGCGACAGGCGGCGCGTCTCGGTACTCTCCCGGGTCATCAGCCAAGCGAGATCGCCGGCAGTGCGGAAGGTCCATTTGTTGGCGACGCGAACGAGGTTTACCCCGCGCAGGGCATAGTCGGCCTGCAGCTGCTCGAGCGCGGCCTTGACATCGACGCCCTCCGGCATCCGCTTGGCCAGCGTGGCGGTATCCAGCGGCTCACTCGACGCAAACAGCAGCGCTTCCAGCAGCCGCAATTCCTCCGGACGCGCCTGGGATTCGTTCTCCATCGGCTCGGCCTCTTCTACGCGCACTTCAGCCAGGCTTGCCATGGCAGATTCTCCTTCTTGCACTTAGGCGACCGGCGCATCAGGCGCAGGAGCTGCGTCCGGGACCGGTTTTTGGCGCCCTTTCCGGAAATAGATCGGCGCAAACGCCTCTTTCTGGTTCAGCTCGAGCTGGCCTTCGCGCACCAGCTCAAGCGCGGCGGCGAAGCTCGAGGCGAACACTGTTGCCCGCTGCGTCGGATCGGCGACGTGTCGGATCAGGAAATCGTCCAGCACGCCCCAGTCATCCTGTTCGTTGAGGCTGCCAACCAGGCGCTCCAGCGTGGCGCGCGCTTCGGCAAGTGACCACACCGTGCGCTTGGCCAGATGCACGCTCGCCAGCACGCGCGACTGGCGCTGCGCGGCATAGGCGGTCAGCAGATCGTAGAGCGTTGCCGTGTATTTCGGATGCTTGATCTCGGCGATCTGCTCGGGCTCGCCCCGCGGGAAGATGTCGCGCTGCAATTGCGGCCGGTTCATCAGTCGGTTGGCGGCTTCGCGGATGGCTTCGAGGCGGCGCAGGCGGTTGGCCAGCGCCGTCGCCATCTGCTCCGCGCTCGGCCCCTCCGCGCTCGGCGGCTCCGGCAGCAATAGCCGCGATTTCAGGAAGGCGAGCCAGGCCGCCATGACGAGGTAGTCAGCCGCCAGCTCCAGCCGAATCTTCCGCGCGGCCTCGATGAAGTGAAGGTACTGGTCGGCGAGCGCCAGGATCGAAATCTTGGCGAGGTCGACCTTCTGTTGACGCGCCAGCGCGAGCAGCAGGTCGAGAGGCCCTTCATAGCCTTCGACATCCACCACCAACGCCGGCTCACCCTCGGCGAGCTCTGCTGGCCGCCCGGTTTCGAACGATAGGATTTCTGCGGTCATGCGGATGCCGTGTTTGCCCGTGCGATCAATGCGTCCAGTTCCGCGCGTGCGGCCGCCCGATCGAACGGCTGCGGCGGCTTGCGGGCCGCAAGCGCGGCGTTCGCGCGCTCCAGCGCCCTGCCGGACAGTTCGGGTGCCTGGCCGGCGACGTCGCGCATCTCCTCGATGTTGCCGTTGCAATGCAGGGCCACGTCGCAGCCGGCCGCGAAGATGGCGCGGGTCCGCTCGGCGATATTCCCCGACAGCGCGTTCATCGACACGTCATCACTCATTAACAAACCCTGGAACCCGATTGCGCCGCGAATCACGTCAGCAATCATTGTCGCAGATGTCGTCGCCGGATGGGCGGGGTCCACGGCGCTAAACACAACATGTGCAGTCATGGCCATCGGCAGGTCCGCGAGCGGCTTGAACGCGGCGAAATCGGTCCGTTCCAGTTCGGCCCGAGCCGTGTCGACCGTCGGCAGCTTGAAATGAGTGTCGGCGGTGGCCCGGCCGTGCCCTGGAATGTGCTTGAGCACCGGCAGCACGCCGCCCTGCTCCAGCCCCTCGGTGACCGCCCGGGCAATAGCCGCGACCTTGCCCGGCTCAGTGCCGTAGGCCCGGTTGCCAATGACCGCATCGGCGCCCGGCACCGGCACGTCGGCCAGCGGCAGGCAGTCCACAGTGATGCCGAGATCGGCGAGATCGGCCGCGATAAGCCGTGCGCTGAGACGCGCCGCGGTAAGCCCGAGGGCCGAATCAGTGTCGTACAAGGCCGCGAACGTGGCGCCCGCCGGGTAGACCGGCCAGTGCGGCGGGCCCAGCCGTTGCACCCGTCCACCCTCTTGATCGATCAGGACAGGCGCGTCGGGAGCATTCGCGACAAAGCGCAATTCCGCAACCAACGCAGCGACTTGCGCCGGCGTCCCGACATTGCGCTTGAACAGGATGAAGCCCCACGGGCGCTGGTCACGGATAAACTCCCGCTCGGCGGCGGTGAGTTCCGTTCCGGATACGCCGGTAATGAAGGCCCGCGTGCTCATGACGGCCGATTAACCCTGACCCGCGAGGGGGTCAAGGAAACGGCCTTTAATTCCTCTGGACGAAGCAGGCGGACAAGCCGGCGGCCCTCAGGCTGTTGCAAGCCTGCGTCGCCTCCTCGGCCGAACCGTACGGGCCAGCGAAGGCGCGGTAGACGATCCCCTTGCCCTTGTCGGTGAGGTCGACCCGCTTGATCACCGGCGAGCGGGAGCCGAGTACGTTGCCGTACTTGCTCTGAAGCACGCGGTAGGACGCGGCGGCACTGTCCTCGCTCTGCTGCGAGGAGACCTGCACGATGTAGCCGCCGCCGCTGCTGGCGGGCGCGAGCGGAGTCGGACTAGTCGCAGCCATCCTCTGCGAAGGCTCGGCCGCCGGTTGCGGGGCCAGCGACATCGGCTGATGGACGCTGGCATTGGCCGAGGTCGGCGGATTGCGCGGCGTGGCCGGCACAGCGGGTGCAGCAACAGGCTTCGGCGCCGCTGGCGTCGGCTTGACTGCAGCCGATTGCGGTGGCGCGCTGTCGGTCTGGTCTCCCTTCACGGCCACGGTCCGGATCGGGCGCGGCGAATTGCTTGGCAACGTTCCATTGCTCGGGACGGCTCCCGAGTTCGGCGCGGGAATCGCAGACGGCGAGACGCTCGCCACAGACGGCGGGTTCGCATTCTGGTTCAGTGGCGGGAACACCACTCGGGGACCGCCCGCCTTCGCGTTGACGTCGACCGGGGCTTCCTCGCGCGGCACGATCTTCTCAGTGCCGTCACCGCTGACCATCCGGTCCGGCACCTTGGCCGAGGAATCGCTCGGCGCGGGCACGATCTTGGTCGGCGCATTGTCGGCCCTGATGATCGGCGGCTCGCCGCTGCGGGGCGAGCCGATATAGGTCTTGTACGCGAAGGCCGCACCAGTGCCCACCACGGCAAGCGCCAGGATCGCCGCGACTGTCATCATGCCGCCGCGCTGCTTCTTCGGCTCGTCGAGTTCGGCTTCGGGATAGTCGCTCTGGAACGCGTAAGGATCGTCCGGATAAGACGGATCGCGCTGATAGTCCTGCTCACCTGTCTCGAGGCGGCCGTAGAGCGCATCATCGTAGCGCGAAGGATCCGGCGCGTACGGCTCCTGATAGGACTGCTCCTGATAAGACGGACGGTGCTGCTGGTAGGCCTGATCCTGGTAGGACTGATCCTGGTAGGACTGATTCTCCTGGCCGTGATCCTGATAGGCCTGCGGCTGATGAACAGGTTCGGGCGCGGCGGACCTGGCCGAATAGCGATGTAGCGGATGAACCGGGCTTACCGAGACGGGATAGTCAGGCTCCGGCGCGGGTGCCGGCTGCGGCTGCACATTGGCGCGCCGCATCCATGAGGGTGGCCCAGGCGGCGAGGCCTGCTCGGCGTAATCCTGCCGGTCGTCGTGCTGGCGGTAATCGTCTTCCCGATAGCTTTGCGTGGGCGCGGCCGGGGAGCGCGCGGCCGGCCGTCCCTGCGCCGCAAACGGATCGGTCTGCCCGATCAGACGGGCGAGCTCGGCCAAGGGATCGCTCTCCGCCTTCCCATACTGATCGCCACCGCGACCATAGTCATCGGAAGGAAACGGTCTGTCCTGATATCGTTCGGCCATCGTGATGATGCGTCCCTTCGGGAAAGCCGCGCGCCCCTCGACCAAGGCACGGCTTTCGACCCACAAGGCTTTCAACCAAGTCTAAGCGATCCGGCTTCTGCCGGTTACCCCCGAATCCCCTTAAGTAGTTCGCCCCAAACTACCGCATCTCGTCCGGGGCATGGACGCCGAGGATGGCGAGGCCCGATGCCAGGACCGAGACGACGCCCTGGACCATGGCCAGCCGCGCCTTTGTTAGATCTGCATCATTATTGATAATGAAGCGTAAATAGGGCAAATCGCGCCCCTTCGTCCAAAGTGCATGAAATTCGCTGGCTAAATCATAGAGATAAAAGGCGATTCGGTGCGGCTCGTGGGCCGCGGCGGCGGCTTCGAGCATACGTGGATATATTGCGAGGCGCTTGAGAAGTTCAAGCTCGACCGGGTCCGACAGCCGCTCGACCGCCGACTCACCGAGCCAGGCGATCCGAGTACCGGTATCCTCAGGCAGCTCCGGGAACACCTCGGCGCGCGCGTTACGGAAGATCGAATGGCCGCGGGCGTGGCCGTACTGGACATAGAAAACCGGGTTGTCGCGCGACTGTTCCATGACCTTGGCAAGGTCGAAATCGAGCACCGCATCGTTCTTGCGGTAGAGCATCATGAAGCGGACGGCGTCCTGGCCGACCTCATCCACCACCTCACGCAAGGTGACGAAGTCCCCGCTTCGCTTGGACATTTTCACCGGTTCGCCATTGCGCAGCAGCTTCACCAACTGCACGATCTTGACGTCGAGCGCCCCCCTGCCTGACGTCGTCGCCTTCACCGCCGCCTGCATGCGCTTGATGTAGCCGCCATGGTCGGCGCCCCAGACGTCGATCATCTCGGCAAAGCCGCGGTCGAACTTGTTCTTGTGATAGGCAATGTCGGAAGCGAAGTAGGTGTAGGAATTGTCCGACTTGATCAGCGGACGATCGACGTCGTCGCCGTAGGCTGTCGCCTTGAACAACAGCTGCTCACGGTCTTCCCAATCCTCGACCGGCGCGCCCTTCGGCGGCGGCAGTCGGCCTTCGTAGATGTCGCCCTTGGCCTTCAGGAAATCGATGGTCTCGGCAACCTTGTTGTTTCCGGTCTCGATCAGGGAGCGCTCGGAGAAGAATACGTCATGGCGGATGTTGAGGGCGGCGAGATCGTCCTTGATCTCGTCCATCATCATCCCGATCGCCTTGGCGCGCACTGTCGGCAACCATTCGGCCTCGCTCTTCGCCAGGAGCTTGTCGCCATGCTCCTTGGCCAGCGCCGCTCCGACCGGCTTGAGGTAGTCGCCGGGATAGAGCCCTTCCGGAATGGCGCCGATGTTCTCGCCGAGCGCCTCGCGATACCTCAGGAACGCTGAGCGCGCGAGCACGTCGACCTGGGCGCCGGCGTCGTTGATATAATATTCGCGCGTGACGTCGTGACCTGCGAACTGAAGCAGGCTCGCCAGCGCGTCGCCGAACACCGCGCCGCGGCAATGGCCGACATGCATCGGCCCCGTCGGATTGGCGGAGACGTATTCGACATTGACTTTGGAGCCGCCGCGCACACGGCCGTAATCGGCCCCTTCGCGCAGCACCGTCCGCAGCGCCTCGGCCCAGGCGGCTGGCTTCAGCGTCAAGTTGATGAAGCCGGGTCCGGCGACGTCGACCTGGGCTATGAGCGTGTCGGCACGAAGCCGCTCGGCGATATTCTCGGCAAGATCGCGCGGCTTGGCCTTCGCCTCCTTCGCCAGCACCATGGCTGCGTTGGTCGCCATGTCGCCATGTGAGGCATCGCGCGGCGGCTCGACAACGACGCGCGAGAAATCGATGCCCTCGGGCCAATTGGCTTCCGCGGCGAGCGCGCGGCAGGCGGCGTGCACGCGCGCCAGCACGTCGGCGAACAGATGTAGGGATGAGGAGGTCTGGGGCATGGGCGCCGCCTAACGCAAATCCGGGGTCGAGTCAAAAAGCCGCTGGTGCTCGGTCAGGGCGAAACGGTCGGTCATTCCGGCGATGAAATTGCCGATCCGGCGCGCCCGGTCGCCCTCATTGTCCGCCTCCGCGCCCAGCAGCCATTCAGGCGGCAGTTCGGACGGCTCCTTCAAATACCTAGCGAACAGGTCGAACAGGATCTGCTCCGCTTGCCCCATCACCCGCATCACGCGCTCGTGGCGATACATGTGCTGATACAGGAAGCCCTTGATGGCGGCTTCCTCCTCGGCAACCTCGGCGGGGAACGCGATCAGCGCCCTGCTCTGCTGCCGGACATCCTGGGCCGATTGCGGCTTGAGCGCCGCAAGGTTCCTCTGGGCCTCGGTGAACACCGCACCGATCAGATGCGAGATCAGCTCGCGCACCAGTTCGGCACCGCGCCTGACGTCTTCGAGATCGGGATAGTGCGCCGAAGTCTCGGCAATGATCTCCGCGGTGAGCGGCATCACCTTCAGATCGTCGAGATTGAAGAGGCCGGCCCGCAGTCCGTCATCGATGTCGTGGGCATCGTAAGCGATATCGTCCGCGATTGCGGCGACTTGCGCTTCCAGCGAGGCGAAGCTCCACAATTCAAGGTCATAGGTCTTGATGTAGTCGGCGATTCCGACAGGAATGCCGTGCTCACGATAGCGTCCGGCCGGGGCGCCGCTGCGATCGGTGAGCGGACCGTTGTGCTTGACGATTCCTTCCAGCGCTTCCCAGGTCAGGTTCAGCCCATCGAACTCGGGATAGCGGTGCTCGAGCGAAGCGACGACGCGGAGCGTCTGGGCGTTGTGATCGAAGCCGCCAAACTCCCTCAGGCAGGCATCCAGCGCCCGCTCGCCGGCATGGCCAAAGGGCGGATGGCCGAGATCGTGGGCGAGCGCCAGGGTTTCCGTAAGGTCCTCATCCAGCCCGAGCTGTCGGGCCAGCGCTCGCGCGATCTGTGCCACCTCCAGCGAGTGGGTCAGCCTGGTGCGATAATGGTCGCCTTCATGGAACACGAACACCTGGGTCTTGTACTTCAGGCGGCGGAACGCGGTGGAATGGATGACCCGGTCGCAATCCCGCCGGAACGGGCTGCGGGTCCGGCTCGGGGGCTCGGTGACCAGCCGGCCTCGGCTGCGATCGGGGTCGCAGGCATAGGGCGCGCGGGGGGCTGCCATTCCGACGGACACGACGAATTTAGTCCCTATCCATTTGATTCTGCGTATCCTTGCACTTAACTATGCCGGACGCGGGACACCAAATGAAATGGGCAAGACCTTTCTGTGACTGCGGGACGATCGGAGACCGACCATGACGACTGCCGTGACCATCAGTGACCGCGCCGCACGCCGGATTGGGGAGATCCTCAAGGGCGAAGGCTCCGGCGCGATGCTGCGCATCTCCGTCGAGGGCGGCGGCTGCTCCGGCTTCCAGTACAAGTTCGACATCGACCGGGCCCGTACCGACGACGATCTCGTGATCGAGCAGGACAATGCGGTGGTGCTGGTCGATTCCGCCTCCCAGCCGTTCCTGGCGGGGTCGCAGGTCGATTTCGTCGATGACCTGATCGGCGCCTCGTTCCGCGTCAACAATCCGAACGCCACTGCGTCCTGCGGCTGCGGCACCAGCTTCTCGGTCTGAGGCGGCTACGCTCCGGTTATCTGCCTTTCCTCTTCCGTCCACTCCACCTCGATCGGCGCCAGCTCCGGCTGGAGCGGCGCGTCCTCCGACATGGTGTAGCCGTCGAGCGCACGCAGCAACGCCGCGACCAGCGCCGGCTTGCGCAACGGCTTGGCAAGGAAGTCCGACATGCCCGCCTCGCGGCAGATCTTGACATCCTCCGAGAAGGCATTGGCCGTGAGTGCTATGACGGGTAAGGCTTTGCAGCTCCCGCCTTGCGCCCGGATCGCCCGAGTCGCGGCGAGCCCATCCATATCGGGCATGCGCACGTCCATCAGCACGACATCGTAGTCGCTCTCGGATGCCGCCGCGACGGCCTCGACACCATCGGTGACGACGCGCAATTCGACCTCGAACGCGCCCAGCATCTTGCTTACAACCATCCGATTGACCGCATCGTCCTCCGCGACCAGCACCTTCAGCGGCCGGTCGAGACTGGCGATACGGGCCTTGAGCTCCTCGGCCTCATCGCGGCCTGCGGCCTGGTCTGACACCGGCACCTGGCTCCAAGGCAACACCAGCGTGAAACGGAAACTCGAGCCCTCGCCCGGCGTCGAGGTGACCCCGATGGTGCCGCCCATCTGCTCGATGATCCGCCGTGAGATGGCAAGCCCGAGGCCGGTGCCGCCAAAGCGGCGGCTGATCGAAGCGTCAGCCTGGGCGAAGTCGCTGAAGAGCTGGCCCAGCTTTTCCGGGGCGATGCCGATGCCGCTGTCGGTGACCGTCCATTCGACGGTCGCCAGCAAGTCGCGCCGCGCCTGGCAGGTGACCGAAATCGTCACCTCGCCTTCATCGGTAAACTTCACCGCGTTGGATGCGAGGTTGAGCAGCACCTGGCGGATGCGCGCGACGTCGCCGCGCAGCGTCGGCGGCAGGTTTGGATCGAGCTCGACGTTGACGGTCAGTCCCCTGCTCTTGGCGCCTGCGCGAACAACGGTTGCGACAGCTTCGACCAGCGCCTGCGGGGCGAAATCGATCGCCTCGAAGGTGAAGCGCCCGGCCTCGAGCTTGGACAAGTCGAGAATGTCATTGAGGATACGCTGGAGATTATCGCCGGAGTCGCGGATCGTGGCGACGGCTTCGCGTTGCTCGGGGTCGAGCGTGGTTTCAAGCAACATGCTGGCGAGCCCGAGGACACCATTCATCGGCGTGCGGATCTCGTGGCTCATCACCGCAAGGAAGTCGGACTTGGCGCGGCTTTCGGCCTCGGCCTTTTCAGCGCGCCAGCGTTCGGTGACGTCGCGGCCGAAGCCGCGATAACCGAGGAATTGGCCGTCGCGGTCATAGGCCGGCTTGGCCGTCAGCGACCACAGCCGCGCCTCGCCGCCGGCGACGACCGTGAGGTTCATCTCGTGCAGCGGTTCATTCTGCTCCATCAGGCCGACGACGTTGTAGGCTGCGCGCTTGTCCTCTGGGCAAAGCATGTCGAGCACATCGGCGAAATGTGATCCCTTCAGCAGTGGAAGCGGCAGCTGCGCGACGTCCGCGAAGCGTTGGGGTACGTCGACCAGATGCCCGTCGGCATCGGTCTGCCACAGCCAGTCGCTGGCGTTCTCCTGGAAGTCTTTCAGCAGCAGCGAGATGATCTCGGTCTGGCGCTCGAGCTCGAGCTGGGCCTTGAGATTGCCGAGGAACAGGTTGCCCTGCGAGACGATGTTGCGCGCCATGAAGAATGCGAACAACAGCAGGAACACCGAGGTCACCAGATAGGGCCCGGTGCCGCACAGGAGCAGCGCACCGGCGCAGGCGACGGTCATGGTGGCGAGATAAACGAGACCCGCACGAGGGAATGTCGAGAGCGTGAAGGCGCCGCCCGACATCATGCCGACCATCAGGCAGGCCAGGATCAGCTGGCCGGTCGGCTCGATGCGGCTGAACAGGGCGAGCGGCAGCGCGCCCCAGATTGCGGCGAGGAAGAAGGCCTGCCGCAGCATCTGTCGGCCAGCGCGGGTGGAGGCTTCCTGCGGCGGATTTTGATGCGACCGGCGCCATGAGCGCACCGCAAGCGAAGCGGTGGCGGCGAGCGTCAGGCCCCAGATCGCGAGGAAGTCGTTCCAGCCTCTGCCCCAGAACATGATCAGGACGATGGCGACGTTGAGCATCGTCACCGCCATGGTGACCGGGATCAACCGCGTCACGGCGTCGATCTGCTTGGCGCGGATGCGGCGGACCTGCCGCTCGCTGAGATCGGCGATCAGGCCGTCCTCGATCTCGAAGCCGCCGAGCCAATACAGGAATGCGCCGATCAGGCCGTCACGCGGCTCAATTCGCTTCATTGACTGTCCGGCCATCCCATCAGCAACCTTTTGACGATCAATGACCTGCCGCCTGCTTAAGCCGGGTTAATTTTGTGGGTGATTTTGCGGCGTCCTTGACGGGCGCGTTTGCAGTTTGTTCTAACCATGCCTCCTGCCCGGAGCCGTCGATATGTCCATCAGAGTAGCCACCTGGAACGTGAACTCGGTCCGGCAGCGGATTGATCTCCTCCTGACCTGGTTGAAGGAGTGCCAGCCCGACATCGTCTGCCTCCAGGAGATCAAATGCGTCGACGAGGCCTTCCCGCGGCTGGAGATCGAGGCGCTCGGCTACAACGTGGTCACGCACGGGCAGAAGACGTTCAACGGCGTCGCCCTGCTCTCCAAGCTCCGGTTCGACGAGACCAAGTCGGGGCTCGCCGGCGACGACGAGGATACGCATGCCCGCTTCCTCGAAGGCGTGGTGACCCTCAAGCGCGGGGTACTGCGTATCGCCTGTCTCTATCTACCCAACGGCAATCCGGTCGGGACGGAGAAATACCCTTACAAGCTCAAATGGATGTCGCGGCTTCTTGAATATTCGAGGGAGCGTCTCAAGGCGGAGGAGCCACTGATCCTCGCAGGCGACTTCAACGTCATCCCGCATGCCCGCGACGTGCACAATCCGGCCGCCTGGACCGAGGACGCCCTGTTCAAGACGGAGACGCGGGAGAGCTTTCAGTCCCTGCTCGGCCTCGGCCTGACCGATGCCTTGCGGGCCGTCACCGACGAGCCGGGGCTGTACACCTTCTGGGACTACCAGGCCGGAGCCTGGCAGAAGAACCAGGGCCTGCGCATCGACCATCTGCTGCTGTCGCCACAGGCCAGCGACCGGCTCGCCAATGTCGGAATCGACAGCTATGTCCGCGGCTGGGAGAAGCCGTCGGACCACGTGCCGGTATGGGCGGATCTGGATCTGGAGGCGGCCTGAAGCCGCCTCGGCCACTTACTCCCGGCGGCCCTGCACCCACTGCTCCAGCATCTGCAGGCACATGGCGCGGTCGTCGTCCGAGGCCTTGGCGAAGGCGCGGTTGTAGCTTTCCTTGATCCAGACCTCGTCGGGACCTGCGCTGTCGCGCGCCAGGGTCAGCCACATCAGGCCGCGTGCGGCCTGCCGCGGCAGGCGGTCGCCGTTGAACAGCATCTGGCCGAGCAGCGCCTGCGCCTGGTGCTGTCCCTTCTGCGCGGCGAGACCAAGCCAGCGCGCACCGTAGCGGAAGTCCTCACGCGAGGCGTCGGGGGTCTTCAGGTACAGACGGGCGAGATCGTACTGCGCGTCCGCGTTGCCGAAATAGGAGGCGGCATAGGAGAACATCTCCCGCGCCCGGTCCGGATCGGCCTTGACCTTCGAATTCGGAATGCCGGCCAGATAGTAGCGGCCGAGCGCGACGAAGGCGTTGGCCACGATCTGCGCCTGCGGGGCCGACGGGCTGTCCTCGGCATGCGCGTTGGCGATCCGGCTGAAATATTCGAAGGCGCGCAGATCGTCCTGAGCGACACCGTCGCCATTGGCGTACATGCGGCCGAGCTTCCACTGCGCGATCGGGTGACCGCCCTCGGCAGCATATTGCAGGGCGCTGAGCGAGGTTTCCTGCGTCACCGGCGCGACCTTGCCGCGCAAGGTCGTCGCGGTTCCCGGCAAGTTGGTCACGACGGGGATGGCCGCATCCTTGGGGTTGACCGGCGCACCGTCAAAGGCGAGCGCCGGCGCGGCCAGCGCGGCCGCCCCCAACACAAACGCAACTGTGGCACGCCTAAATGTCCGCATAGCACTGTTTCTCGTGCGCGCCGCCCGGATGGGTCACTGCCCCTCCGACCGCTGGTCCAACCTGCTGAGCATACTTCCAGAGCGCACCCGACGTATGATTAGTCGCGCGAGCGCTCCATTTGGTCTTGCGCTGGGCGAGCTCGGCGTCGCTCAATTTTACGTTAAGGGTACCGGCGACCGCGTCGATTTCGATGATATCGCCGTCCTCAAGCAGCCCGATTGGTCCGCCGACCGCCGCCTCCGGCCCGACATGGCCGATGCAGAAGCCGCGGGTCGCGCCGGAGAAGCGGCCGTCGGTGATGAGCGCGATCTTGCCGCCCATGCCCTGGCCGGTCAGCGCTGCTGTGGTCTGGAGCATTTCCCGCATGCCGGGGCCGCCCTTTGGCCCCTCGTAGCGGATCACGATCACTTCGCCTTCGCGGTAAGTGCGCTTCTGAACCGCCTCGAAAGCATCCTCCTCACGGTCGAAGCACCTGGCCGGACCGGTGAACCTGAGGTTGGACATTCCCGCGACTTTCACGATCGCACCTTCTGGCGCCAAATTTCCCTTCAGACCGACCACACCGCCCGTGACGGTGATGGGTTTGTCTGCCGGGTGCACCACGTCCTGGTGCGGATTCCACTTCACGCTCTTGAGGTTTTCAGCGATCGTGCGGCCCGTGACGGTAAGGCAATCACCGTGCAGGAAGCCGTTGTCGAGCAGCGTCTTCATCAGAAGCGGTATGCCACCTACTTCAAACATGTCTTTGGCGACATAACGGCCGCCCGGCTTCAAATCCGCGACATATGGTGTCTTTTTGAAGATTTCGGCGACGTCGAATAAGTCGAACTTGATGCCGGCCTCATGTGCGATCGCCGGCAGGTGCAGCGCAGCATTGGTCGAGCCGCCTGACGCGGCGACCACGGCAGCCGCATTCTCCAGCGCCTTGAGGGTGACGATGTCGCGCGGCCGGATGTTGGACGCGATCAGGTCCATCACCTTCTCGCCCGCGGTCATGCAGAACGCATCGCGGATCTCATAGGGTGCCGGGGCACCGGCCGAGTATGGCAGCGCAAGGCCGATCGCCTCGGACACCGTGGCCATCGTATTGGCCGTGAACTGCGCGCCGCAGGCGCCCGCCGAAGGGCAGGCCACGCGCTCGATCTCGTCGAGATCCTCGTCCGACATCGCGCCGACCGAATGCTTGCCGACGGCCTCGAACATGTCCTGCACGGTGACCTGCTGCCCGCGGAAATTGCCGGGCAAGATCGAGCCGCCGTAAATGAAGATCGAGGGCACGTTGAGACGGACCATCGCCATCATCATGCCCGGCAGCGATTTGTCGCAGCCGGCAAGCCCGACCAGCGCATCATAGGCATGGCCACGCACGGTCAGTTCGACGGAATCAGCGATACATTCGCGTGACGGCAGCGAGGAGCGCATGCCGTCATGGCCCATGGCGATGCCGTCTGTCACGGTGATGGTGCAGAATTCGCGCGGCGTCCCACCGGCCGATGCCACGCCCTTCTTCACCGCCTGCGCCTGGCGCATCAGAGCGATGTTGCAGGGAGCCGCTTCATTCCAGCACGAGGCGACGCCGACGAAAGGCTGGTGGATCTGCTCGGTGGTCAGACCCATCGCATAGAAGTAGGACCGATGCGGCGCGCGCGCAGGGCCTTCCGTCACGTGACGGCTCGGCAGCCTCTGCTTGTCGATCTTCGCGCCCATGCAACCAGTTTCCCCAGCCAACCCTTTCAGACCCGAAAAATCAGAGCCAAGATTTGAATCGACCTTGGGATTTTCTCGTCGCCTTCGAAGACCGCCGCTGCTCTCTAAAACATTAGAGCGATTTTATTCATGTTCGGGTGTGGCCAAAAAGCGGCGGCGATGCGAACCACCCGCGACGAGGGTTAAATCGAAGGGGAGTGTTGCGCGGGCGGCACAATCGTAACCAGGAAGACACGGATTAGCCTACCGCGATACCTCGCAGGGACGATGTTATACAACCTTTGATTTTTTGGCTGGAGAACTGCACCTCGTT
>Ga0268287_100026_pt1 | contig 184075 bp, 143 predicted proteins | sample MetcocultureR3M_FD_191348 | JGI IMG/M metagenome (GOLD analysis project Ga0268287, IMG submission 191348) | Soil microbial communities from Anza Borrego Desert, Southern California, United States - Methanotrophic co-culture R3-M | ecosystem: Environmental > Terrestrial > Soil > Desert | place...
GGCCTTGAGACCCTGACCGGCGCTGCTGGCACCGACGTCGTCACCATCGGTTCGGCCGGCGGCACGCTGCTCGCCAACCTGCTGGAGACGATCACCGGCGGCACGGGTTCCGAGCTGGTCTTCCTCGGCACGGCCGGCAACACGGTTCTGGTTTCCGGCATCGACATCCTGATCGGCGGTGCGGGCACCGACGTCGTCACCTTCGGCACCACCGGCAACACGGTGCTGCTCCGCGGCATCGAGGTTCTGACCGGTAACGTCGGCACCGACATCCTGACGCTGGGCGATACGGGCAACACCGCGACGGTTTCGCTGTTCGAGACGGTCATCGGCGGCACCGCCACCGACGTCATCAGCATCGGCACCTCGGGCAGCACCCTGTTCGTCTCCGCTGTCGAAACGCTGATCGGCGGCACGGGCACCGATGTCGTCACCATCGGCTCGGTCCTCGGCAACACCATCCTGGTGTCCGGCATCGAGACGCTGACCGGTCAGGTCGGCAACGACGTCGTCACGCTGGGCACCGCCGGCAACACCGTCCTGGTGTCGCTGCTGGAGACCCTGACGGGCGGTGTCGGCACCGATGTCGTCACGCTCGGCACCGTGGGCGGCACCCTGCTGGCCTCGGGCATTGAGACGCTGACCGGCAGCACGGCTTCGGATCTCGTCTTCCTCGGCTCGGCCGGCAACACCGTCCTGGCTTCCGGTCTGGAGTTCCTGATCGGCGGCACGGGCATCGACGCCATCACCCTGGGCACGGCCGGCAACACCGTCGTCGTCCGCGGTCTGGAGTCGCTGACCGGCGGCACGGGCACCGACGTCATCACCATCGGCGACACCGGCACCACCATGGTGGTTTCGGGCATCGAGACGCTGGCCGGCGGTGCGGGCATCGACGCCATCACCCTGGGCACCTCGGGCAGCACCCTGCTGGTTTCGGGCCTTGAGACCCTGACCGGCGCTGCTGGCACCGACGTCGTCACCATCGGTTCGGCCGGCGGCACGCTGCTCGCCAACCTGCTGGAGACGATCACCGGCGGCACGGGTTCCGAACTGGTCTTCCTCGGCTCGGCCGGTTCGACGATCGCGGTGTCGGCCATCGACATCCTGATCGGCGGTGCGGGCACCGACATCGTCACCCTGGGCACGGCCGGCAACACGGTGCTGCTGCGCGGTGTCGAGTCGCTGACCGGCGGCACGGGCACCGACGTCATCACCCTGGGCAACACCGCCAACACCCTCGTGGTGAGCGGCATCGAGACGCTGACCGGTGGTGCGGCTTCCGACGTCGTCACCCTGGGCACCTCGGGCAACACCCTGCTGGTTTCGGCTCTCGAGAGCCTGACCGGCGGCACGGGCACCGACGTCGTCACCCTGGGTTCGGCCGGCAACACCATTGCGGTGTCGCTGATCGAGACGCTGGCCGGTGGTGCGGCGACCGATGCCATCACGCTCGCCGGCACGGCTGGCAACACCCTGCTGGTCTCGGCCGTCGAGACGCTGACGGGTGGCGCGAGCACCGACGTCGTCATCCTGGGCACGGCCGGTAACACCGTCCTCGCCAACCTGCTGGAGACGGTCACCGGCGGCACGGGCACCGATGTGATCTTCCTGGGTTCGGCCGGTAACACCGTCCTGGCCTCGAGCATCGAGATCCTGGTCGGCGGCACCAACACCGACGTCGTCACGCTGAGCACGACCGGCAACACGGTGCTGCTGCGCGGCATCGAGGCGCTGATCGGCGCCGTGGGTACCGATGTCATCACCATCGGCGACACCGGCACCACCATGTCGGTTTCGGGTATCGAGACCCTGGCCGGTGGCGCGGGCCTCGACCTGATCTCGCTGGGCACGGCGGGCAACACCCTGCTGGTTTCGGGTCTGGAGACCCTGACCGGCGGCGTGGGCACCGACGTCGTCACGCTGGGTTCGGTGGGTTCGACCCTGGTTGCCAACGCGCTTGAGATCATCTCGGGCGGCACGGGTTCCGACCTCGTGTTCCTGGGTTCGGGCGGTTCGACGCTGCTGGCGTCGGGCATCGAAATCCTGGTCGGCGGCACGGGCACGGACGTCGTCACGCTGGGCACGGCCGGCAACACGGTGCTGCTGCGCGGCATCGAGACGCTGACCGGCGGCACGGGCACCGATGTCGTCACGCTGGGCAACACGGCCAACTCGTTCCTGGTGGGCGGCATCGAGACGCTGATCGGCGGCACCGCCTCCGACATCGTCACGCTGGGCACCGCGGGCAACACCCTGCTGGTGGCGGGCATCGAGACGCTGACCGGCGGCGCGGGCACCGACGTGGTGACCATCGGTTCGGCCGGCGCCACGCTGCTGGCGGTTGGCATCGAGACGCTGATCGGCGGCACGGGCCTTGAGGTGATCCTCACCGGTACGGCCGGCTCGACCCTGATGGTCTCGGGCGCGGACTTCGTGGTCGGCGCTGCCGGCACCGACGTCCTGACCCTCGGCACCACCGGCAACACCACCACCATCCGCGGCATCGAGACGCTGATCGGCGGTGCGGGTTCCGACCTGGTGTTCCTGGGCGACACCGGCAACACGCTGACCCTGGGTTCCAACATCGAGATCCTGGTCGGCGGCACCGCCACCGACGTGGTGACCATCGGCACCTCGGGCACCACCCTGCTGACCCGCGGCATCGAGACGCTGATCGGCGGTGTGGGTACCGACGTGATCACCCTGGGTGACACGCCGAACACGATCACCGTGACGGGCATCGACACCCTGACCGGCGGTGCGAACACCGACATCGTCTTCACCGCCACCACCGGCGTGACGATGACGGTTTCGGGCGTGGAGTTCCTGGTCGGCGGCACCGGCACCGATGTCGTGACCCTGGGCTCCTCGGGCAACACCGTCATCACCCGTGGCATCGACACCCTGTCGGGCGGTACGGGCAGCGATCTGGTGTTCCTGGGCGATACCGGTGTCACCATGACGCTGGGTTCAGGCATCGAGATCCTGGTCGGCGGCGCCGGCACCGATGTCATCAGCACCGGCACCTCGGGCAGCACCCTGCTGACCCGTGCGGTCGAGACGCTGATCGGCAGCACCGGCAACGACGTGATCACCCTGGGTGACACGCCGAACACCATCACCGTGTCGGGCATCGAGACCCTGGTCGGCGGTGCGAACACCGACGTCGTCTTCACCAGCTCCGCTGGCGTGACGATGACGGCTTCGGGCGTCGAGTTCCTGGTCGGCGGCACCGGTTCGGACGTCGTTACCCTGGGTTCGGCGGGCAACACCGTCATCACTCGCGGTATCGAGACCATGATCGGTGGTTCGGGCAGCGATCTGGTGATCCTGGGCGACACCGGCGTCACCATGCGGGCCGAGAGCGGGATCGAGATCATTGTCGGCGGTGCCGGCACTGATAGCGTCAGCCTCGGCAACGGTGGCAACACCGTTCTGCTGCGTGGCATCGAGACGCTGACCGGCGGTACGGGCAACGACGTGATCACGCTGGGTGACACCGGTGTGACGATGTCGGTCTCCGGCATCGAGACGCTGATCGGCGGTGCCGGCACCGACTCGATCACGGTGACCGGTAACACGGGCATCCGCTTCCTGGGCGGTGCTGGCGACAGCATCAGCCTCGGCGGTGGCACCGACACGGTCGTGTACTCGTCCACCGACATCGCGTCGCTGGGTGCGAACACCGGCTTCATCTCGGTGTCGAGCTTCCAGTCGGGCACCGACAGGGTGGAACTGACCGGTGCGGCCCGGACCACGGCGGACAAGAACGGCGACGCCTCTCTGTCCACGGCGACCGCTGCGACCAACGGTGTGAGCATGACCAACGAGTTGGTCAGCCTGACCTCGGTCGTCAGCGGCAGCCTGACGGATGCCTCGCTGGCCAACTTCCGCACGGCTCTGGGTACGCTGACGAACTCGTCGGCTGGTGCGAGCACGCTGGTTCTTGCCAACAACGGCACCAGCTCCGGCCTGTACCAGGTGGTCGACACCGACGGGAACGGCCAGGTGGCCGCCACCGAGGTTCGCCTGCTCGGCGTGTACAACGGCACGCTCTCGCTCACCGACATCAACCTCGGCTGAGCTTAAGCACTGCTGCAAAGGGAAGGGGCGCCCGCAAGGGCGCCCCTTTCTTTTTATGCGGACCCTTCATGACAAGCCGTGTTCCGGGTCCACCTTTCGGCGGGATCGGCATGGAGCGGGCCTGCCAGATCGGATGATCGGAAGAGCAGTTGGGGTCTTCGGTTCGACGTGACGATCCGGGGCCGACGCTTGCAGAGTCCCGCCAGAGGCGGGGGGTGGAAAGCCGGTGGGAAGCCGGCTAGGGTCGATCATGGGTTCGCGCAGGTGACGGCGGCCCGGTTCCGCCTCACTGCTCCGGCTCCCGATGCCTTCGATCCAGGATGTTCTCACCCATGCCCAGCAGCTTCATGCCGCCGGGCACTTCACCGAGGCAGCGACGCTCGCGCGGGCGGTTCTGCGGCTGGCGCCCGATCATGCCGTCACCCGGCACATGCTCGGCACCGCCCTGTGCGCGTCCGGCCAGGGCGACGAAGGACTGGCCCACATTGACGCAGCCATGCTTCTCGATCCGGGCCAGCCGGTCTATGCGGTGAACCGGGCCATCCTGCTCCATTCCCTTGGCCGCAAAGCCGATGCAGCGGCTGCCTTCCGTCGAGCCTTGCGGCTGCGGCCGGCCGATGCCCGGTCGCTCGACGGGTTGGGAAGCTGCCTGGCCGACCAGGGCCATACCCCACAGGCGCTCATTCCCTTCAAGCATCGGCTGACGCTGGAACCCGGCATGGCGGAGGTCTACCGCAAGGTCGCCATCGTTGCCCAGCGTGCCGGCCGGCTGGACGAGGCGCGGCGGGCTTACCGCCGGGCTTGGCGGCTGGGTGGAGGAGACGGGCTTCTGGTGCGCGAGGCGCTGAGCCTGCCGGTCATTCCCAGCTCAGCAGCGGAGATCGAGGAAAGCCGCGCCCACTGCGCCGCGGTGCTGCGGCAGGCGCGCGAGCACGGCCTGCACATCGCCGATCCGCTGCGCGAGGTCGGCGTCACCTCCTTTTTCCTGTCCTATCATGGGCTCGACAATCGCGCCTTGAACGGTGAGCTGGCCGCCTTGTACCGGGAGGCCTGCCCCTCCTTGCTCTACACCGCCGCGCATTGCCGGGAGCCCCATCATTGGAAGACCGGGGAAACCGGCGTGGCGGGGGACAGAGCCGGACGGCGGCTGCGCGTCGGCTTCATCTCCGATTACTTCTACAACCACACCATCGGCATGCTGAACGAAGGGCTGATCGAGCGGCTGTCGCGCGAGCGCTTCGAGGTGGTGCTATTCCTCACGCCGGGGCCGGACGACGCCCTGCGGCGCCATCTGCGCATGGTGGCGGGCCGGGCTGTCGACATCCCGAACGATCTCGATGCCGCAAGGCGGATCATCGCCGAGGTGCAGCTGGATGTCCTTTATTACACCGACATCGGCATGTCGCCCTTCACATACTTTCTCGCATTCGCCCGGCTGGCGCCGCGGCAATGCCTGACCTGGGGGCACCCGGACACCACCGGCATTCCCACCCTGGACTGCTTCCTGAGCTGCGATGCAATGGAGCCGGAGGATGGCGAGGCTCATTACAGCGAACGCCTGATTCGCTTGCCCGGCCCGACCGTCTGCTACCGGCGCCCGCAGCTGGCCGAGCCGCGCAAGACCCGCATCGACTTCGGCCTGCCCGCCGAAAGCCGGCTCTATCTCTGTCCGCAGAGCCTGTTCAAGATTCATCCCGACTATGACGAGGCGTTGATCGCCATTCTGCGGCGGGACCGCGACGGCATCCTCGTCTTCGTCGACCCGCGCGGCCAGGGCGCTGCTCTGGTGCAGCGGCTGGCCGCCAAGGGACCCGACGTGGCCGGCCGCATCCGCCTGCTGCCGGGGTTGGCTGCGGCTAATTTCATCGCCTTGACCGCCGACGCCGATGTCATGCTCGACCCGTTCCATTACAGCGGCGGCAAGACGAGCCTGGAGGCCCTGGCCTTCGGCACGCCGGTGGTGACCTGGCCCGGCGCCTTCATGCGCGGACGCCACACCCTGGGCTTTTACAAGCTGATGGGGCTTGACGACTGCGTGGCCACCGACCCGGCCGATTATGTCGACCGGGCGGTTCGGCTCGGCACTGATCCGCTGCTGCGTGGCCAAGTCCGGCAGCGCATCCTCGAACGATGCGGTGTCCTCTTCGACGACGAGGCGTCAATCCGGGCAATCGAAGACTTTTTCCAGGAGACGGCCTGACCGGCACGAGGCCGGCCGTTCGGCCGGGGGGATCAGTGCGCGGGCAGCGCCGACAGGCGGTCGGCCATCCGCAGGACGCCCTGCGCCAGCCGGACGATGGCGGGGGATCCGATGAACAGCTCGCGCAGGGCCGCCCCTTCGCCGAAGCGCAGGACGAAGCCGTTCGGGTTGAAGACCACCGCGACCTTGGCGGCTTCCGACAGGATATGCTGGGTGCGGCCCTGGAACACGGCGTCCAGGATCGACCGGGCCAGCTCGCGGGCGTCATCGACGTCCAGGCAGGCTATCTCCGGCCCCAGCCGGCTTTCATTGAACAGGAAGACGCCCTCCAGCCGCACGGCGCCGCCGCCATCCGGCGTTTCGCCTTCATGCAGGGCGATGTGGGACAGGAACTTGCCGTCCGGAAACAGGACGGTGCGGTCGTCCATCTCGATGTTGATGACGAGCTTGCTCCTGGCCGACATGGGACGGGCTTTCTTCGAAAGGCTGATCTGGAAGGATGGCGTTGGCGGCCGGGCTCTCCGGGCACTCAAGCGGTGGATCAGGCGGTGGACCGGCGTGCCATTTCGGCGTCGGCCAGGCCGCTGACCACCTCGACCATCCGGCGTTCGGCCCGCCATCCCAGCAGCTGTTCCGCCTTGGCGGAGTTGCCGACGCTGAACGCGATGTCCGACGGGCGCAGAAGGTCCGCGTTGCTGACGACATGATGGCGCCAGTCCAATCCGAAACAGGAGAAGGCCTGGGCGACGAAATCCTCCAGCCGGCTCGCCTCGCCGGTGGCGATCACGAAGTCCTGGGGCTCGTCCAAGGCCAGCATGCGGGCCATGGCGTCGACATATTCCGGCGCCCAGCCCCAGTCGCGGGCGATCGACAGCGTCCCCAGTTCCAGGGTCTCGGCCTTGCCCTCGGCGATGTCGGCGGCGCCGCGGATGATCTTCTGCGTGACGTAGCGGGTCGGCCGCAGCGGCGATTCATGGTTGAACAGGATGCCGGAGCAGGCGAACAGCCCATAGGCCTCGCGGTAGTTGGCGACCGCCCAATAGGCGGCGGCCTTGCCGACGCCGTAGGGGCTGCGGGGATGGAAGGGGGTGGTCTCGTCCGCCGGCGCCTCGGTGTTGCCGAAGCATTCGCTGGAACAGGCGCTGTAGAAGCGGGTGTCCAAGCCCAGGAAGCGGATCGCCTCCAGGATGTTGATGGTGCTGGAGATGGTGCTGTTCAGCGTCTCCACCGGCTGGTCGAAGGACAGCCCGACCGAGGCCTGGCTGGCGAGGTTGTAGATCTCGGCCGGGCGGACGCGGGCGATCACCTCGACCACGCTGCGGAAGTCGGTCAGCACGGCCGAATGCAGGACGATCCGGTCGAAGATGCCGAGCCGCCGCAGGTTGGCGAAGCCCGCCATCTCCCGGTCGCGCGAGGTGCCGTGAACCGCATGGCCCTTGTCCAGCAGCAGCTGGGCGAGATAGGCGCCGTCCTGGCCCGAAACGCCGAAGATCAGGGCCGTCTTCGGGGCGCTTCGGGTCGTTCCTCCAATGGTCATGGGACGGCGCCTTCAGCGGTCACGGGGGGGGCGGTCACGGGTTGCGGTCACGGGGGTGCGGGCGGGGACGGCGTCAGCGGTGATCGTCGCCGCCGGCCGGAAGACGCATGTCGGCCTCGACCATCTCGCGGACCAGATCGCGGAAGGCGGTGGTGTGGGTCCAGCCCAGCTTCTCGCGCGCCTTGCTGGGATCGCCCAGCAGCAGGTCGACTTCCGTCGGGCGGAAATAGCGCGGGTCGATGCGGACCACCACCTTGCCGGTCTTCTGGCAGAGGCCCTCCTCGTCCACCCCCTCGCCGCGCCACTCGATGCCGCGGCCGACATGGCCGAAGGCCAGCTCGACGAACTCGCGCACGCTGTGGGTCTCGCCGGTGGCCAGCACGTAATCGTCGGCCTCGTCCTGCTGCAGGATGCGCCACATCCCCTCGACATAGTCGCGGGCGTGGCCCCAGTCGCGCTTGGCGTCCAGGTTGCCGAGATACAGGCAGTCCTGGCGGCCCTGCTCGATGGCGGCGACGGCTCGGGTGATCTTGCGGGTGACGAAGGTCTCGCCGCGGGTCGGGCCCTCATGGTTGAACAGGATGCCGTTGCTGGCGTGCATGCCGTAGGCTTCGCGGTAGTTCACCGTGATCCAGTAGGCGTACAGCTTGGCGGCGGCATAGGGGCTGCGCGGGTAGAAGGGCGTGGTCTCGCGCTGCGGCGTCTCCTGCACCTTGCCGTACAGCTCCGAGGTGGAGGCCTGATAGAAGCGCGCGGTCTTCTCCAGCCCCAGGATGCGGATGGCTTCCAGCAGGCGCAGCGTGCCGATGCCGTCGGCGTTGGCGGTGTATTCCGGCGTCTCGAAGCTCACATGGACGTGGCTCTGGGCCGCCAGATTGTAGATCTCGGTCGGCTGGATCTGCTGGACCAGACGGATCAGGTTGGTGCTGTCGGTCAGGTCGCCGTAATGCATGAAGAAGCGCACGTCCTCTTCATGGGGATCGCGGTAGAGATGCTCCACCCGGCCCGTGTTGAAGGACGAGGAGCGGCGCTTGACGCCGTGGACGACATAGCCCTTCCCCAGCAGAAGCTCGGCAAGATACGCGCCATCCTGGCCGGTGGCGCCGGTGATGAGGGCAACTTTGCTCAAAGGACCGACCCTTGATCTGTACGGCGTTGATGATCGGGCACTATCCTCAAAGGATCCGGGCAAGGCAAGGGGCGTTGCGCCCCGGTCCCAGAGAAGGCACGGGCCACGACGCCACGCTATCCGGTTCCCGGCAGGCCAGGGAAGAAGCGGGGGAGAAGCGGGAAACGCGGCATGAACGGAGTTGAAGCGCCTATCGCGGAACGATAGGGTGCGCGCCGAACGGGCCGGTCGCCCCGGCGGCCCCGGTCGGGTGCGGCCGCGGGGCCGGGGCCGGAGGCCGCACAGCACGGATCGTCATGGCTACCGTTGCCGAAGCATTGCAGATCGCCGTTGGACTCCAGCGTGCCGACCGCCTGGATGAGGCGCGCTCGCTCTATCTGCGCATTCTGGAGGTCGAGCCGCGCAACGCCCACGCCTTGCATCTGCTGGGGCTGATCGAACGGCGCCAGAACCGCCGGGACAAGGCGCTGGAGCTGATCCGCGCCGCTCTCGACATTGCGCCGGACATGGCGGATGCCGCCTGCAACCTCGGCAGCACCCTGTCCGAACTCGGCCAGGTCGATGCCGCCGCCGCGGCGTACCGCCGGGCGATCCAGCTCGACCCCGCGCTGGAAGGGGCGCATCTGGCGCTTGCCTCGCTGCTGGGCGGGCGTGGCGGGCCGCGCGACTGGGCGACGGCCGCCGTGGCCTATCGCCGCGCACTGGGGCTGAACCCCTTCCGTCCCGAAACCTATCACGACCTCGGCATCGCGCTGCGGCAGGACGGGGCGGTGGAGGGGGCGCAGGCAAGCCAGCGGAACGCGCTCGCCCTGCATCCGGGCTTTGGCAGTGCCTATGCGAAGCTCGGAAACATCCGGCTTGAGTTGGGCGATCCTCCCGGCGCCCTGGTCTCCTTCCGCCGCTCGCTCACCCTTGAGCCGGGGCAGGGGGGGACACTCTACAACCAGGGCAACGCCCAGCATGCCGCCGGGCTGGCCGACGCGGCGGTCGAAAGCTATGCCGGCGCGGCGCGTGCCGGCGTCACTTTGGCGCTGACCCGGCTGGCCGACGTGCTGAGCGGCCTTGGCCGGCCGGCCGAGGCGGAGCAGGTGCTGCGGCTGGCGCTGATCCGGCCGGGCAGCGACGTGCCCGGCGCCATCGACATGCTGTCGGCCCTGCTGGCGAGCCAGGGGCGGCATGAGGAGGCCCGGCGCTTCTTCGCCGACTACCGCTATCCGCATTCGGCCGACCCCAACGCCTTCCGCGTCGAATGCCTGACCGCCGTCGCCGAGAACTGGCTGGCCGCCGGCGAGGTCGACCGCGCGGTGGAGGTGCTGGCCCGCGTCCACGGCCATGGCAGCCGCTTCTTCACCGTGAAGTCGATCGCCGGGCTGCAACAGGCCCTGGCCCGGCAGGGCAAGCGGCTGGAGCGTCCGGCCAATCCCGACCCGTCGCAGCCGCGCATCTGCTCCTCCACCCTGGCCACCCACGGGCGCTTCGCCCACAACGTGCTGGAATACGTGCTGCTGCGGCTCTACGCCGAGAAATTCGGCTACCGGATGGAGACGCCGGACTGGGTCGGCGGCTATTACTTCGACCTCGACGATCCCAAGCCTTCGGGCGGGCTGAAGCCGATGCATTTCGCCCGGCGCATCCTGAACGATCTGGTGACCGGGCGGCGCGACGATCCGCGCCCGGACGTCGACATCCTCTCGCCGCTGTTCCTGTTCGATTACCGCGAGGAGTGGCGCGAGCGGGTGCAGTCCTGGCTGCGGCCGCGGCCGGAATGGCGGCCCCATGTCGATCCGGTGATGCAGGCGCTGAAGGCCCGCGGCAACACGGTGGTGGCCCTGCACATCCGCCGCGGCGACTTCGTTTGGTTCCGCTACACCATCACCGAGACCTCCTGGTACGTCGACTGGCTGAAGGCGCTGTGGCCGACGCTGGACCGGCCGGTGCTGTACATCGCCACCGACGACCCGGCGACCATCGCCGACTTCGCGGAATTCGCGCCGGTGTCGCTGACCGATGTGGCGCAGCCCTGGACGGGGCTGGAGTTCCTCCAGGACTTCCATGTGCTGATGAACGCCGACGTGCTGGGCGTCAGCGCCCAGAGCGGCTACAGCCAGCTGGCCGCCCTGCTGAACCGCAACGCCCGTCTGTTCGTCGAGCCGGATGCGGCGGTACAGCGGATCAGGCCCTATTCCCCCTGGACGGTTCCGGCCGACACCCCTTAAGACCACCACCATCACGACCAATGCGACGCCCTCACAAGGGCGGGAGGGCAGCCCCATGGATCTCGCGACCAAGGAATTCTACGACGACTTCTGGCCCCGTTTCGTGCCGATCTACGACGAGACCAAGAAGTACATGCTGGAGACCCTGACCGAGCGGCAGATCGGCCGGGCACTGGACGCCGGCTGCGGCCACGGCATCTGCTCCGTCATCCTGTCGGAGATGGCGGAGCAGGTGGTGTCGGTCGACGTGTCGTCGGACAGCCTCGCCACCGCGCGCCAGCAGGCCCAGCGCTTCGGCCGCGACAACATCGAGTTCCACCACCAGGACCTTCAGGAACTGGACACGAATCTCGGTCCGTTCGACCTGGTCTGGTGCTGGGGCGTGGCGATGATGGCGCCCGACCCGATGAAGGTGATGCGCAACCTGATGGCCGTCACCAAGCCGGGCGGCACCGTCTATCTCGGCCTCTACCTGAAGACCTGGCTGTCGCCGGTGCATGAGGGCGTACGCCATTTCTGCCGCGCCTACATGGACACGCCGGCCCGGCGCAAGCTGGTCGGCGGCTTCTTCACCGGGCTGACCAAGGTCGCCTGCATGCTGAAGGGGCAGGAGATCAACCGCCGCGCCGACAACGTGTCGATCCAGGCCCAGGTCGAGGACTGGTACTATCCGCCCTACAAGACCTTCTATTCGATCGAGGAGATCGTCGCGCTGTTCGAACGCAACGGCTTCAAGGCCGACTGCATCCAGGACCGGCTGGGCCGGATGAAGAGCGCCACCATCTTCGTCATCCGGGCGACGAAGAATGCCTGAGGCGGCGGCGGGACAGGAGGGTCGGACGCTTCCTCCCGATTGGGAGGAATTGGGCCGGCTGCTGTCCCGCGGCTACATCGACAGCGGCTTCATCGGTGGCGTCACCCGCGTGCCGGTCGCCGACGTGGTGCGCGACATGCTGTCGGAGGCGCGGGCCGACGAACAGGTGGCGGAGCTGCGGCGCACCGCCGCCGCCGCCGGCGTCGATGCCGACAGGGCGCGCATCCTGGAGGTCGGCTCCGGCTGCGGCATGACCGTGGTGCGCGGGCGCACCGCCCATGGGCTGGACATCCACGGCATAGAACCGAGCATGGGCGAATACAGCTCGACGCTGGACGTCTGCCGCCGGCTGATCGACCATTACGGCCTGCCGGCCGACGCGGTGCGGGACGCCACCGGCGAGGCGATCCCCTTCGCGGATGCCAGCTTCGACATCGTCTATTCCTCCAACGTGCTGGAGCATGTCGGCGATCCGGCGGCGGTGCTGGACGAGGCGCTGCGCGTGCTGAAGCCGGGCGGGCTGCTGCTGGTCGTCGTGCCCAACTACGGCTCGTGGTGGGAGGGGCATTACGGCATTCTGTGGCTGCCGCGGATGCCGGCCGGTCTGGCCAAGCTCTATGTCCGGCTGTTCGGCCGCGACCCTTCTTACGTCGACACCCTCAACCTGATCGACCGCCCGTGGTTCGACCGCTGGCTGGGCCGCCATCCCGGCCGGCTGGAGGTGCTGGACTGGGGGTGGAGCGTCTTCGAGCAGCGCCTGCGCACGCTGGGCTTCGGCGACTGGGCGGCGCTGTCGGTCGCCAAGCGCATCGTCACCTTCGTCCACCGCTCCGGCCTGCTGGAACCGGCGATCTGGCTGGCGCGCCGCCTGCATTGGGAAACCCCGATCATCTTCGTGGCGCGCAAGCGGTGAGCGGAAGACGGGGGCGGCAGCCGTCCGCGGCCTCCCCCGCGCGTCCCAATGCGCCGACCGTCAGCGAGCCGACCGTCAGCGAGCCGTCGGGCCGTCGGGCACCACCTGCGGGAAGGGCGCCAACAGGCTGCGCTGCACGGTTCCGCCCTGGCGGCAACGGATGTCATGCCATTTCTGGGACAGTGCCGCGCCGGTGACGTGCATCACCTCGATCCGCCTGGGCAGGAGGCCCGGCGATACGAAGACGCCCTCGTCCCCATCCCATTCGGGAAGCTGGGAACTGCACACCCAGTTGAATTCCGCCGGCAGGCGGGCCGCCGTCAGGTTCCGGTTGTAGATCAGGAAGTTCAATGATGCCTGGTCGCAGTTCAGGAAACGGGCGCGCTTGATGCACTCCCCCATTTCCCGGCTCCATTCGCTCCACAGGGGGCTTTCGGCCCGGGCGGCGAAGACGCCCGCATTATGCACCGGCAGCATGCTCAGGATGTCGCCGGTCTCCTTGCCGTAGCAGGCGTGATAGACATAGCGATGGCTGGCGCGGGAGGCATCGTTGGGACGATACAGATACTCGAACGCATGATGAAGCTCCGGCACGATTGCCAGATCGCCGTCCTTCGCCGCTTCCAGGAAGGCCCTGACCGACTTGCCGGACTGTATCCAGGTGTCCGCATCCATCCAGACGTAATGGCTGTATCCGGGAAACATCGAGGGAAGGAAAGGACGCGCGGTCAGGCATTTCGTATGCTGAGGCAGTTTCGCGATATCGAAGATGTCCATGAATGGAAATCCCCATCCGATCTCGGCGAATTTGACCTGGATGCTTTCCAGTCTTTCCTTCTGCTCCGTCGATAGGCCCGCATCAATAACGATGCAGTCAATATGGCGGGTTTCCTCGAAATACTTCAAGGACCTCAGGAAGCTCCACAAAACCTCGAAATACTTCTGGTCTGACCCTGTGACGATCAGTGGATTGATGGCCTGCGTCATGAAATCGTGCTTTCGTCGATATGGATCGTTTCGAGGGCGGCCGCATGGATGTCGGATGGCGCGGTGCTGGTGTCAGTGCCCCGCCCGGCGAAAGGCGATCAGCGACTTCCATTCCAGCGCCCGGTTCTCCCAGCGGTAATTGGCGGTGATGGCCTGCCGCTGGTGCCGGAGCGAGGCCCGAAGCTCCGCCCCATCGCCGTCCTGCCACTGCCTGATCTTGGCGATCAGGGCGGCCGTGAACGCTTCCTCGAAGTTGCCGCCGCCATCGCCGTAGGGGATCATGGTGGCGAAGCCGGCCGTGCTTTCCGGCAACGCGCCACGATCCGTGCAGACGAGGCTGCAGCCGGCGGCGAGCGCTTCGATGGGGGCGATGCCGGACGTTTCCTCGAAGGCGGTGGGGTAGGCGACGACGGCGGTGTTCAGCAGCCGCTCGGCCAGGCTGGCATGAGGAAGAGGGCCGCGATATTCGGCGCCTTCGACATCCATGCCGCTGAGCAGGCGGTTGTAGCGGTCGTGCGCCTGCGTGATGCCGTAGATCGACTGCCCGGAATAGACGGCCAGCTTGGCGGCCGGGCATTCGGCCCGCACCGCCGGCCACAGCTTCAGCAGCGTTTCAAGACCCCGCGTCGGCGCCGAGACATAGGCCACCTCCAGTGCTGCCCGTTTGGCATCGAACAGCCCGGCTTCGTCGTCGCGCTGCCGCAGGACGAAGGGGTTGCAGGCGTTGCGGATCACATGGCATCGCTCCGCGGGGATGGTGTTCCTGAACATCTCCAGGAAAGTCCGCTTCTGCCATTCGCTGACGAACACGATGCCGTCGGCGGAACCTGCGTGGCCGGTGTCCAGGTAATGGGCGAGGCACTTCAGGTCGTGGAACCACACGTCGTGCTGGATGTGGACCCACAGGAAGACCGGCACCGCGGGAAGCACGCGCTTCACCGCCGTCACATTGTTGGCGTTGTTGCTGACGATGACCGCGTCGATCCCGGCCAGATCCGCGGCGGTGACCTTGGTGCAGTCGGCGATCCTGACCCCGCTCCGGCGCATGCTCGGTTCACCAGCGATGGCGAGCAGGACCTCATGCCCTTCGGCGGCGAGGCTGTCGGACAGGTAGATCAGCGACGAGGCGATCCCTCCCATCCCTTCCGCCTCGCTGTAGGCATCGCTCGCCTTCTTCACATGGGAGTCGATGATGAGGAGGTTCATGGACGAAAAGCCTTTTCGGAAGGGCGTGAAACGGGAGCAGGCCGGGCCGGCTGCCTTATGCCGCCGATTCGGGAGTTATAGGCCGCGCACCTGCCCGTTTCCTAGATCGGATCGCCAGACGTAAATCCACAGCGTCGTGCGTTTCACAGTGAACGCACGACGCCGCTGCGGCTCCGCCGGCTCACGGGGCCGGCTGGCCGTCGAGCACCACCTGCGGGAACGGGCACAGGAGACTGCGCGAGACGACGCCGCCCTGATGGCATGGAATGTCGTGCAGATCCTGGGACAGGGCGGCTCCGGTGATGTGCATCACCTGGATCCGGCGCGGCAGCGGGCCGGGGGAGACGAACACCCCCCGGTCCCCGTCCCAGCTGGGCGCAAGAGCGCTGCATACCCAGTTGTATTCGGCGGGCAGCCGGGCGGCCGTCAGGCTCCGGGTGTAGATAAGCTGGTTCAGTGCGGCCTGGTCGCAGTTCAGGATCTGGGAGCGCACGATCGCCCTGCCCATTTCATCCCGCCACTTGTCCCACAGCGGGCTGTCGGCGCGGGCGGCGAAAACACCGGCATTATGCACCGGCAGCATGCTCAGCTTATGCCCGATCTCCGGCCCGTAGGTCAGCCCGTAGATATGGCGGTGCCGGGTGCGGGGAAGGCTGTCCGCATCATACAGGTAGTCGCTGAGATGGTGCAGTTCTGGAACGATCGCGATGTCGGCGGTGTCGGCGGCCGCGATGAAGGGCTGCAGTGCCTTGCCGGACTGGATCCAGGTGTCGGCATCCATCCAGAGATATTGGTCGTAGCCCGGAAAAAGCTTCGGCAGGAACGGCCGCGCGGTCAGGCATTTCACGCGCTGCGGCAGGGATTTGGCAAGATCGCCCTCGATGAAGGGAAATCCCCAGCCGATCTCGGCCACTGGAACATGAAGCTCCGCCAGTTTCGCTTTCTGGTCCTGAGTGAGACCGGCATCAATGACGACGCAGTCGATATGGCGGGTCTCTTCGAAATATTTGATCGACCTTATAAAGCTCCAGAGGATCCTGAAATATTTCTCGTCGGATCCGGTAACGATCAAGCGCTTTTGCATGTGTGGCCCTGGCTTGCCGCCGCATCGACCGCAGGCTGGTCGAGGAAGCGATGGGTGTTCGTTTTACTCTTCGATGGCGTCTGAAGCTCTGAGCACTAGTCACTGATCAAAGCGCTCACACAGAGAATATGATGGGCGGTTGGAAGATTGCGTCAGGCTTCTTCTGCCATGACCCGGCATGCGGTGGAAGAGCGGTGATGCGCGACACCAGAATTGAATATGCTGGAATCAAAGCCAGAAACCCCCTGATCCCACTTGAGCAGCCGAGTGGATTTTCATTTTTACTCCTACCGCGCATCAATTTGCGAGCGGTCACCGCGGGCAGTCGCGGGTCACGGCATGGGCAGACTGGATAGGTCTGGATCGGTTCGATGGTTGCGTATAATCTCCTTATCCTTACCCAATGGCTCAGGCGCAGCAGTAAGAATAGAGTGCTTCTTGCAGGAAAATACAGGCGGAAAGGCTTCTGAAATGACATATTGGCAAAATAAAAATAACTCCATCACTTTGGTGAGTTGCCTTTACAATATCGGACGCGAGCACTGGGGGAAAGAAGGCCTGAGCAGTAGATCTTGGGATAATTACATGAAATATTTTAAGGACTTGGCTGGAATCCAAGAAAATCTGCACATATTTTTACCAAGTTACCTTGTTTAAGAAGTGAGGGAGTTGCGGGAGCATTTCGATCCAGGGTTGAAGCATACAGTGATCGAGCAGTGCGAATTCCATGAATTGCCAGCTTTCCAGCATTTTTCAACTTTTTGCAGAATTCTTGTCGATCCTGCTTTTCGCGAGAAAATTGCGCAGCCTGATAACCCGGAGATGTGGAATCCACTGTACTTGACCGTCATCCACTCGAAGATCGGCCTTCTGCAAAGATCACTTTGGCAGAACCGGTTTGGCAGCGACCATGTGTTTTGGATTGATGCTGGATTGATGAAGGGGCAGATTAACGCAAATGGTGCGACGATCAGCCGTCCAGAAATCATGAATAAGCTTGGCGATGGACGTTTGCATGCTTTGACCCGTAACCAATTTCTGCCCGCTTACACTGACCATTCTTACTTTCTGCGTGCCGGGATCACATGCATAGCTGCTGGTTTTTTCGGTGGATGCAACAAAGTCATGCAGGAATTTTGTGTCGAGGTGGAGCGCGAACTACAATATACGCTGGCGGAACGACTGGTTGGTACTGAGCAATCCTTGTATAGCTTGGTTGCCATGCGTCGACCAGAGATTTTTCACCTTTATTTAGGGGATTATCTAAGACTGTTTGAATACTTTTGTGGCCGTGCTCACCTCGCGACATAACGGTTCCATGTACCTGTCGCTGGATACCGCATCTGGTTCGGCCTTCTCTTTTCCTGGTGTGCTGGATCAGTGACCGGCGGCATCAATGCCGACGGACGCCAATCGAACCGTGGAAATTTCTTGTGCCATGGGTCTGGGCGCGGCAAGTACGGGAACCGCCCGGCCTCGCCACTTTTTCGGTCAAGATCACGCTATGGAACAAGACGCCGCCCGCGCTCTCGAATTGTACAAGGCCGGACACCGCGAGGAGGCACTGGCCCTGGCGGAGCAGGTGTTGCGCGACACTCCCGACGATTGCGCCGCCTTGAATCTGGCCGGCGTCATCCTGTTCGAGGCCGGGCGGTTGGAGGAGGCCGAACATCGGCTGAGCCGGCTGGTGGCGCTCGATCCCCTGTTCGCGCAAGCCCGCATCAATCTGGCAGTGGTGATGCAGGCTCGCGGCGCCCAGCGGGAGGCCGCCGCCCAGTTCTGCGCCGTCTGCGTGCTTGCTCCCGATGACCCGGACACACAGAACCGGCTGGGCACCCTGTTGCATGGCCTCGGCAACTATGACGGGGCGGTGCGCCACCTGCGCCATGCCGCCCGGCTGCTTGCAGAGAACCCCAGCCAGAAGGTTCTGCTGGCGGTGGCGCTGCTGTCGAACGGCGCTCATGCCGATGCCATCGAGGTGCTGACCGAGACCCTGGTGCAGCAGCCCGACCATGCCGATGCCCGTCGTCATCTGGCCGCCGCCTGGCTGTCCCTCGGCCGGCCGGAGCTGACGGAAGAGGTCCTGTCGGTGGACGGGAAGATTCCGGCCGGCGCGGAGGCCGCAGCCACGCTGGCCCGCGCCCGGCTCTACCGGCGGATCGCCGCCGATGCGCACCGGTCCCACACGCCCGACGGGCTGCTGGTCCGCGCCCCCTTCTCGGTGCTGTCGGGCTATGGCGACTTCGCCCAGCATTTCGTGCGCAGCCTGATGGAATGCGGGACGACCTTGCGGCTGGCCGGGCTGATGGGAGAGGAAAGCTGGCGCCCGGCCTTTGGAGACCCGATCCTGCAGGCGGCGGCCCGGCGCCTCGGCGATCCGGTGCGGGCGCGGCTGGCGCTCAACGTCCTGACCCCGCCGCTGGTCGAGCCGGTTCCCGGCTTGCCGACAGTCAACTACACCATGTTCGAAGGGCCGCGCATCCCGGATTCCTGGGCCGCCTGCAGCCGGACCCACGAGCTGGTCGTCGTGCCGACCGACTCCTCGCGTCTGGCCTGGATCGCCGCCGGCCATCCAGAGGACCGCATCCGCGTCTGCCCCCCCGGCATCGCCCCCCATCCCGCCGATGCGGCGGCGCAGCCGCTGCCCATCCTCGGCCCGCGGGGACGGGGAGTGATGGATTACCAGGTGCGGGTCCTCAACATCTCCGACTTCGTCGCGCGCAAGAACCTGGGCGGGCTGCTGCGGGTCTGGCTGCGCGCCACCCGTGCCGGCGACGACGCGATCCTGATCCTGAAGGTGGGCAAGGGCGGGTCGGCGCTTGCCGGCGAGGTGCGCCGTCTGGTCGATCAGTGCATCCTGGCCACCGGCCGCCGACTGGAGGACGCCGCGCCGGTCGCTCTGCTGACCGATCGCTACGACGAGGCGGCCATCGCCGGCATCTATGCCATGGCCACCCATTATTTCAGCCTGTCGCACGGCGAGGGCTGGGACCTGCCGATCACCCGCGCCGGCTGTCTGGGGGCCGGGCTGATCGCGCCCCGGCACAGCGCCTACACCGCCTATCTGGACGACCGGGTCGCCCACTTGATCCCCTGCACCACCGGCCCGGCGCTGATGCCCTACAGCAGCGACCACTACCCGCCCTTCCACGGGCTGGACTGGTGGCACCCGGACGAAGAGGCCGCGGCCGACATCCTGGCCCGCGTCATCCGCGATCCCGCGGGCGAGCGCCGCGACGCGCGCCGCCATCTGATGGACAGCTTCACCTGGGATGCCGCCGCCCGCCGCCTGCTCGACGCGCTGGAGGGGGTGAGGCGCTAATTCTCCTCCAGCACGAAGCGGCGGCCGTGCAGGATGACGCGGGGGCGGATCCCTTCATGCCCGACGCTGCGCAAGGCGCGGATGCGGCGCTCCATCTCCTCCACGCCGATGTCCGGCGGCAGGGTGCGCAGCGCATCCAGCGCCTTGCGCGTGCAGCGGCGGCTCTGGTCCCAGGCAAGCTCCGTGCGGGGCAGCGGCCGGCCGGTCGCCGCCAGCTGCGGCGCCAGCATCACGAACAGCTGGACCAGCGCCGTGTGGGCCTGGTCGATCAGCCAGACCGGATCGGGATCGGCGGGCAGGGCGAAGGCGAGCGCGCCGACGATCGGGCCGGCATCCACCCGCTCCACCATCTCGTGGGCGGTGACCCCATACTGCGCCGCCCCGTCATAGAGCGCGAAGGTAAAGGGGTAGCGGCCGGGATAGGCGGGCGGGGCGGGGTGGAAATTGTAGGAGGGGCCCGAGACCCGGCGCAGGAGCTCCGCCGGCACCACGCAGTTGGTCCGGAAGGCGACGAGGCGGTCGACCCGCGGGCATCCCGCCATCGCGCCTTCCAGCTGCGACCGGTCGGCCGCCGTCACGACGGTGAGGTCGCGGTTGGCGCCGGCGAGGATGGCAGCGAGATGGCGCGCATCCTCGGGCTGGGACAGCAGGACCAGGGTGGCGGGCATGCCCGGACGGTCTCCTTCGATCGGCCCGCCCTTATTGCGTGGCGTCGACGAACGCCTCGGCGAAGGCGCGCCAGGTGCGCTCGGTGCGGATGAAGGCCTTGGCGCGGGCCGCACGCGCCTTGGCGGCGGCACGGTCGGCGTAGAGCCGCTCCAGCGCCTCCACCAGCTCGTCGACCGAGGATTCGCCCCAGCCGAAGCGGCTGCCGTCGCGGTCGGCCACCGGGACCTGCCGGTCCAGCGTCAGGCACAGGTCGTCGCCCTGGGTCGGGCTTTTCAGCAGGTCGCGGTGGCCGGTGTTGTTGGACAGCACCACCGGCACGCCGCAGGCCATCGCCTCCATGGCGACGAGGTTGGTCGCCCCCTCGCAGCGGTTGGGGAAGACGGCGGCGTGGCAGTCGGCCAGCACCCCGGCGATCTGGTGGCGGCCGAGGAAGCCCAGATCGACGAAGCCCTCCTCGTCGGCGCCGTTCTCCATCGCCCAGCTCTTCACGTCGATCATGTTGTTGGGCAGCACCCGCGGCGGCTTGGCGGCCAGCGGCGATTCCGCCATGGTCATGCCGACCTCCGGCCAGGCGTTCTGCCAGGCGGTGACCAGCAGCGCATCCGGGTGGCGCAGACGGAAGGCACGGAAGGCGGCCAGCACGATGTCCTGCCCTTTGCGGAACTCCAGCTTGCCACCGGAAAAGACGACGAAGCGATCGCCAAAGCGGCCGCTCGGCTCCGCCTCTACCATCTCGGTCGGGTCGATGCCCTGGAAGGCGAGGCCGACATTGTCGAAGCCCCAGATCTCCAGAAGCTGTTTGTTGTAGGTGGAATGCACGACGATGCGGTCGTACTGGCGGGCGCGGGCCATCACCTCGGGCGTGAAGCGGGTGTCCTCATAGGCGATGACGCCGATGTTGCGCCGGCCGCGGAAGCGCGCCGACGGGCCGCCGGCGGTGAAGCCGTTGCCCAGCGCGTGCAGGACGTCGAACTCCTTCAGCAGCAGCATGTGCCCCTTGGCGTTGTCGGCCATGGCGAGGACCTGCTGGCACGGGCCTTCCAGCGGCTGGAGCTTCGCGCGGTTCTCCGGGCGCAGGGTGCCCATCAGCGGCTTTTCCAGCAGCAGCGGCGGCCGGCCCTGGTCGGCGAGGTAGAGAGCGGTGTGGACACCCACCAGCCCCCAACCGTGGACCTCCGTGAGCTGCCAGGTGAAAGCCAAATTCGGAATCATGATGGAAACCCCAATTCTGGGTGCAAATACGGCAGCCCAGGCGGCCGGAAGATCCCGCGCCGGGGCGGCGCTTGTCAAGCCGAGCGGAGCGGACTGGATTCACCGCTTGCCCGATGCTACGACAGCGACGGCTTTCCATAGCGGCAGGTGCTCAAGGTGCGGACGGAATCGCTTTTCTCCCTGGAGGGCAAACGGGTCTGGGTGGCCGGGCATCGCGGCATGGCGGGGGCGGCCATCGTCCGCCGGCTGGAGCGCGAGCCTTGCGACCTGCTCACCGTCGGCCGCGACCGCGTCGACCTGCGCCGCCAGGGGGAGGTCGAGGAGTGGATGGCCGAGGCGAAGCCGGATCTGGTCTTCGTCGCCGCCGCCACCGTCGGCGGCATTCTCGCCAACTCCACCCGCCCGGCCGAGTTCCTCTACGACAACCTGGCGATCGAGACTAACATCATCCACGGCGCCTACCGGACGGGGGTGAAGAAGCTGGTCTTCCTGGGTTCGTCCTGCATCTATCCCCGGCTGGCCGAGCAGCCGATGCGCGAGGACGCCCTGCTGACCGGCCCGCTGGAGCCGACCAACGAGTGGTACGCCATCGCCAAGATCGCCGGCATCAAGATGTGCCAGGCCTACCGGCGGCAGTATGGCTGCGACTTCATCTCGGCGATGCCGACCAACCTCTACGGCATGAACGACAATTTCGACCTGCAGGGGGGCCATGTCGCCGCGGCGTTGCTGGCCAAGATCCACCGCGCCAAGGTCGACGGCCAGCCCTTCGTCGAGCTGTGGGGAACCGGGTCGCCCAAGCGCGAGTTCCTGTTCGCCGACGATCTGGCCGACGGTCTGGTCTTCCTGGCCGGGCATTATTCGAACGAGCCGCACGTCAATGTCGGCACCGGCAGCGAGGTGTCGATCCGCGAGCTGGCCGAGCTGATCCGCGACGTCGTCGGCTATGGGGGCGAGTTCCGCCACGACACCTCCAAGCCGGACGGCAGCCCGCGCAAGCTGATGGACGTCAGCCGGATGACGGAGATGGGCTGGACCGCCCCCACGGCCTTGCGCGACGGCTTCGCCACCACCTACCGCTGGTTCCTGGAAAACGTCGACCGCGGCGCCCTGCGGGGACTCTGACCGCGGCTCCGGCTGCAGGGGCCGCGCTCATGGCATCAGGACCTGGACCTGCTCCTCCGGCCAGCCGGCGGCGACGTCGTCCGGCGTGCTGAACAGCAGGTTGGGGAAGTGGCCGGCGCGGATCGCGGTGCCGGCCGGAATCAGCTTGGGCAGCGATCCGTCGTGGTTCAGCAGGAAGGTGGCATAGCCGAACCCCTCCATCAGGCGGCGCAGCCCGGCCTGCGAACCGCCCATCTGCTCCAGCCCGAACTCGTGCAGCTCGGCGACCACATAGGGCACCCGGCGGTCGCGCAGCAGGGCGCCGGCCCCGGTCAGGATGCGCTGTTCCGCCCCCTCGGTGTCGATCTTGATCAGGCGGGGAACGGGCAGCCCGGCCTCGGCCACCGCCTTGTCCAGCGTCGTCGCCTGCAGGCTGTGGGCGACCGGCGTGGCGCGGGAGCGCTCGTTGGCCGGAAAATGTCCGGGGTCCCACAGGGCGTTGCCGCCGCTGTCGTCGCTGTTGATGTAGAAGCTGACCGGCCCCTCGGCATCGCTGACCGGGCGGTCCAGCACCGTGACATGGTCGAAGCCGTTGAGGGCGATGTTGTTCCTCAGCCGCTCCAGGTTGCCGGCTCCCGGCTCCACCGACAGCACCCGTCCGCCCGGTCCGGTCAGGGCGCCCAGCAGGATGGTGAAGAAGCCGGCGTTGGCGCCGATGTCGACCGCGCAGTCGCCATCGCGCACCAGCCGGGTCAGCGCCAGCGACACGTCCGGCTCGTAGAAGCGTCCGCCCTGGATCCAGCCGGCGATCGTCCGCTCGTTGCTATGGCGGTCGTCCAGGTCCAGGAGGATTCTGGGCTTACGGTCGGGCAGGTCCAAGACGATGTCGATGACCGGCATGAAGGGGTCTCCCGTAAAAAGCGGGCTCTGGTCGGGATACCTTTCATAGCGGTTGCGCTCCGCATGTTCAAATCGGCTTTTCCGTCAGCCCAGCGCCTTCTCCAGGCCAGCCGCGGAGATCAGGCCGGCGCGGTGGCGGCGGAACAGCTCCCGCCGTTCGGGAGACGGGCTGAACGCCCGCGCGGCCTTGACCCGATCCAGGATCAGGGTGCGAGCCGACGAATCGGTCATCGTCCCGGAGAAGATGGCGTCGGTCCATTCCTGGGTGCCGCAGTAGAGCAATCCGAACCCGTCGCACCGGCGCGTGTAATTCTCTAGGAATACCGTAGGGTCGACCATGTCAGTATAATGGTCGACACCGGAAACCGCGAAGTTCTGGCCGGACAATTTCTCTTCGCGGACCAGAAGGATCCGGCCGGTGTAATGGGGGCGTCCTATCAGGAAATATTTTTGCAATATCCATAGGTAAAGCGCCACATATTCCCAGTATATAGTGCTGGACATGTTGTAGCGGATGACGTCGAGACGGTTGGGCTGCCCGCCATAGGTCATGTGCAGGATGTCGCCATATTCTTCCAGCAGGGGGAAATGGCGGGAGAACGGGTAGCGATAGCGCCGGATTTCGGCGGAGGACGGGGTGTCGGGCAGGCGCTGGTCCGGCCGGTCCAGGAAGAAGTTGTTCAGCTCGAACGACATATCGAAGTTGCAGAGCTGCATGGCGTCGTGGCGGGTTGCCAGGAACAGCAGGTCGTTCACATAGAACGGGGAGGTCGCCTCGAACTGCGGCACCCAGACCCGGCGTTCGAAGACGAAGGGATCGCGGGGAGGCGGCGGCGCGTCCATCAGGCGTTGGGCGAGCGCCGGCATGGCGTCCAGATCGAGCAGGACGTCCGGCCGGGTCTTCAGCACCAGCGCGTCGGCGGGTAGGACCCGCAAGGCCCCGTGCAGCAGCGTCATCTGGTGGAAATAGCTGTGCGGCACCGTCACGGCGGACGGCGGATTCAGCCCGACCACCTGGATAGCCGGATGCCGGAACCGTTCGAGCAGCGATGCATGGGCCTCGATCTCGCTGTGCCAGGTGGCGATCGTCGCCCCTGCGGCCTGACCGCGCTCGATCAGCCCGATGACCTGGCGCAGCGACAGCTCGAAAAGCTGCGGCGTGCGGATTTGCCCGCAGAAGGCGATGTGAAGCGCGCTCATCTTGCTCCTCTGGCTGCTTCTCCGGTTCGGGCGTCAGGCTCCGACGATGAAGTCGGACAGGCGCCCGACATTGCGGGGGATGTTCACCGCCTCGGCGGACGGGTAGGGGTTGGACGGGGCGAAGTCGTTGACCAGCACCCGCGGGCCGTGGTGGCACCCCATCACCAGCGCATGCCAGGACAGGCCGGCCTCGCGCAGCACCGCCTCGACCTTGGCGCGCAGGTCTTCGGGACGGGCGGTGACGAAGACGAACTGCGCTCCCTCGGCTTGCAGGCGGCGCAGCGATTCGACGTTCTCGGCGATCGGCTCGTCGGGTTCGGTCCAGTAGGGCGGGAAATACTGCCCCTTGTTCTTGACCACCACCCCGTCGAAGTCGAGGAAGAAGGTGCGCATGCGCCGTTGCAGGTCGGTCCATTCGCGCAGGGTGCCGGCATCGACCAGCCCCTCCACCTCGACGCCCAGGAACACTGAACCGTCCAGAACGGCCTGGGAGATCAGGTGCGAGATGAAGATCTCGCTGCTGCGGTCGTTGCGCATCAGCGCATCGAAGATGTCGCAATACTGCCTGGCCGAATTCCAGACATAGCCGCCGACGCTGATGAAGTTGGACTCGACGGATTTTTCCCAGATGTTGACGACGATGCCCTGTTCGTTCAGCGAGACGAAGCTTTTGCCGGCAACGTTGGTGACGCCGGGGTTGCGCCGCAGATCGGCGATGCAGACGAAGTTGCTGCCCTCCGGTGCGGCCGGCAGCGAGAACCAGCTGTCGGAATCCTTGATGATGACCGGCCCCTCGACCCCGGCGCGCCGGATCATCTCGTAGGCGGTTTCGGCGGGACCGCGCGTCACCTCGTCGAAGACGACGATCTCCACCTCTTCGCCCAGCGCCCGGCGGATCCCAGCAGTGGCGGCATAGCGCTCCTCATGCTCGCGCAGGATGCCGACGACCACCCGGCTGCGGGCGACTCCCTCCAGCGAATCCAGCGCCCGGCGCAGCATCAGCGCGCCGTCGGGTGTCGACAGCATCCATTTCGGCCGCATGTTGGGGTAACGGCTCGACCGTCCGGCAGCCGGGAGGAGGATGGTGTATCCGCTCATGAGAAGGTCGCGTCCTTGTCGATGTCTTGGATGCGCCGGAGGACGAAGGCGAGGACTTCGTCCGACCGGCAATAGGGCACGATACGGAAAAGCTGGAACTGGGTCAGCACCGGCAAGCGTTCGTACAGGTCGGGCCAGAGGGGATGGAGGTGGCCGTGCAGCAGCGCCGCCAGCTTGGCGGCGGCGATGCGCAGGCTACGGCCGCGCGGGCCGGAGCGCTGTTCGTCCGGCAGGGTGCGCAGGAACCAATGGCCGTGCAGGTCCTGGTGCAGCTTGGCGACGTCGAGCCAGCAGGAGTTCAGCGGCCCGTCCAGGAAGTCGATGAAGCAAAGCCCGCCGTTCGGACGCAGCAGCACGTTCTCCACCGTCAGGTCGCCATGCCCCTGGGATGCGGGGATGCCGCTCCAGTCATGGGCAGCGAGACGGGCGGCGGTCTCGCTGATCGCCGCCCGCCTCCCGCCCGGATCGTTGCCGCCGTCCAGACAGGGCGGGACGGCGGCAACGACGGCGGCGATCTTGTCTAGGAACAGGCCGGCGGGCAGGCGGCCGGACACGGTCGCCGCCAGCCCGCGCAAGGTGGCGGTAAGCGAGCGGGCGACCGTGTCGAACAGGGCGCTGTCGCCATGCTCCAGCACGTCCCCCAGGCTCTGGCCCCGCACATACTCCATATCGAAGCAGTAGCGTCCGGCCAGCTCGCCGTCCCCCAGCAGCCCCTCCTTGAGCACCGCCGGGCAGGGCAGGCCCAGGGCCGCCATCTCGCCCTGCTTGTGCCGCTGGTCGCGCAGCCGGCCGTCGTAGCCGGCGGAGCCGGAGATCTTGCGCACGCGGTAGGCATCGCAATCCCGCTCCCGCTCCCGCTCCCGCAGCAGCAGCAGACGGCAGCCGGAATGCCCGTGCAGTTCCTTCACCAGGATCAGCCGGCCATCGTCGTCGGGCAGAGCCAGCCCGGCGGCGGCGGTGTCGGCGGGAATGTCGGCGGCGGCGGTGCCGGCACTGGCCATCCCCACCGCGTCTCCCGTCCTCCCGTTCATGGCCTTCCCGCTCATCACCCCTTGGCCACCCAGTCCTGCCACATGGCGCGATAGGCCGCCTCGACCCCGCGGGCGAAGCCCTTGTAGTCGGTCAGCGGCGCGGCGTTCAGCCGGTCGCGCATGGTCCGGCGCAACTCGCCTAAGCGCTCCGGCGCGCCGGCAAGCGCGACCGCGGTGGCGATGTAGCTCGCCTCGTCGGAGGCCACCAGTTCTGTCAGGCCGCAATGGGTCAGCAGGCTGGCGCCGACGCGGGCGACATGGCTGGCGCCGGTCACCGTCACCACCGGCACGCCCATCCACAGCGCCTCGCAGGTGGTGGTGGTGCCGTTGTAGGGGAAGGGATCCAGCCCGATGTCGATCCGGTCGTAGGCGCGCAGATGCCCGTCGGCGGCGTCGATGCGGGCCAGCAGCTCGACCCGGCCGGCATCGATCCCGAACTGGACGAAGGTGTTCAGATAGCGCCGGCGCGTCTCCTCGTCGCCCATCTGGGCGCTCTTGACGATCAGGCGGGAGTCCGGCACCCGCTTCAGGATCTCCGACCAGACGCGCACCACCTCCCCCGTCACCTTGGAGGTGTTGTTGAAGGAGCCGAAGGTGACATGACCGTTGGCCAGCATCGGCGGCTCGGCCGGCGGGGCGACGTCCACCGGCGGGCGGTAGCTGTGGAAGCCGTGCGGCAGCCGGACGATGCGCTCGGCGCTCAGCCGGTCGGCCTCGCCCGGCGGCTCGGCGACGGCATCGCTGAAGCGCCAGTCGATCGCCCTCATGCCGGTGGTGTCGGGATAGCCCAGCCATGTCGCCTGGACCGGCGCCGGCTTGCGGGCGAACAGGGTCAGGCGGTTGTTGGCGGTGTGACCGGTCAGGTCGACCAGGATGTCGATGCCGTCCTGCTCGACCAGCGCCGCGGCGTGCGCGTCGTCGATCCCGACCAGCGACCGCCAGCCGTCGGCCAGCCCCTTCAGACGTTCGGTGACCACGTCGGACCTTGCGGCGGCGTGATAGCAGAACACCTCGAAGCGGCTGCGGTCATGCTCGCGGATCAGCGGCTCGGCGAAGAAAGCCACCGAATGGGCGCAGAAATCCGGCGAGACATAGCCGACACGCAGGCGGCGCGCGGGATCGCGCGGGTTGGCGTGGCGCTTGCCGGCGGGCAGCAGCGGATCGGCATGGCGCTGCGCCCACACCGCATGGGCCTTGAAGATGGTCTCGGGCGGAACGGCCGGGGTGTAGTGCAGGGCCAGCAGCAGGTTGGAATGCATCAGCGCATGGGTGGAATGGGCCTCCAGCCCCTTCTGGAAGACGGTGATCGCCTCCTCGATGCGGCCCATCTCCTTCAGCGTCTCGCCCAGGTTGTTCCAGGCCTCGGCCGATTTCGGGTCCGCCTTCAGCGCGGCGACGAAGCATTCCACCGCGCGGGCCAGTTCCACCGCCCCCTTGTGCAGGTCGCCCAGGTTGCACAAGGCCGCCGCCATGTCGGGCTTCAGGCGCAGCGCCTCGCCGTAGGCGGCTTTTGCCGCCTCGCGGTCGCCGCGGTTGCGCAGGATGTTGGCCAGATTGAAATGGGCCTCGGCATAGTCGGGCTTCAGCCGGACGGCGGTGCGCAGCGCTTCCTCCGCCTCCGCGGGCCGGCCCATGTCCAGCAGCAGGCAGCCATGGTTGCTGTGGACGAAGGGGTCGCCGGCGTTGCGGTCGAGCGCCCGGCGGTAGCAGCCGAGCGCCTCCTCCCAGTCGCCGCGGGCGCGCAGGATGATGGCGAGGTTGTTGTTGGCGTTGGGGTGGCCCGGATCGGCGGCCAGAACGTCGCGGTATCCGGCCTCCGCCTCGGCCGTCCGGCCCTCCCGGTGCAGGGTCAGCGCCCGGGCGAAGCCGGCGTCCGCAGCAGAAGCCGGGGCCGCGCTCCGCAGGGTGGGGGCCGGAATGGCCGGGCGTTTGGCCTTGGCCTGCTTGCGTGAAGGCTTTTTCATCGGGCTGCCCGCTTGGCTTTCAAGTCTCTGTCGGCAGAAGAGCCGTCCCGGCGGTCGATAGCAACGACCGTGCGGTGTCCGCAAGCGGCATCTCGTCCATGGACTGATGTGCCGCAATGGACACAGCGGGTGGAGACATATGATGGATGGCGGATGGACCCCGGGACAGATGGCTTGCCGCTGTTGGGCCACTTCTGCTATCTCAACGGAATCGCGTGGATATGCATCGTCTGCAAGTGGCGGACGCGAACCGCGCTTCGTCGCGCCCCCCGGCCCAAGGAGCGCATGGTCGATCGAGACCGGGTGACCGAACGGTATGAAGACCTTGCTTTCGCGACGCATTCCACATTTTTTACGGCGGTTCCCATGACCCTTGCTGCGGAAGTCCCCTGCGCCCATACCGGGCTGCACTCCCTGGCTGCGGTCGCGCGTCAGCGCGGCCTCGACGTCTCGGCGGAGCGGCTTCAGCACAGCAACGTCATCGGGAACGAGGAGCTGGACACCGCGCGCCTGCTGCGCGTCGCCAAGTCGATCGGCCTGAAGGCCGAGGCGACGACGCTGGAGTGGGAGGATCTGGGCAAGCTCCAGGACGCCTTCCCCGCCATCCTGCGCCTGCGCAACGGCAATTCGATGGTGGTCGTCGGCTTCGGCAAGCAGGGCGACACCGACGTCGCCATCCTGCAGGACCCGCTTGCCGGCCAGGAGCTGATCCTGCCGGTCGACCGTGTCCGCCTGAGCCAGGCCTGGGCCGGCGAGATCGTGCTGCTGAAGCGCGACTACGGCCTGAACGACGCCGAGCAGCCTTTCGGCCTGAAGTGGTTCCTGGTGGAGATCCTGCGCCACAAGCGCATCTTCCGCGACATCGGCATCGCGGCGATCCTGATGAGCCTGTTCGCGCTTGCCGTGCCGATCTTCTTCCAGCTGGTGATCGACCGCGTGCTGGTCCACCGCAGCATGGGCACGCTCAGCGTGCTGATGGTCGGCATGGTCGGCGTCATCCTGTTCGAAGCGGCCTTCTCCTATCTGCGCCAGTACCTGATGCTGTATGCGACGAAGAAGATCGACGCGAAGATGAACGTCCAGGTCTTCAACAAGCTCGTCGGCCTGCCGATGCATTATTTCGAGCGGGTGTCGTCGGGCGAGATCGTCAAGAACGCCCAGCAGGCCGAGCGCATCCGCAACTTCCTCACCGGTCAGCTCTTCATGACGCTGCTGGACACGGTCTCGCTGGTCATCTTCCTGCCGATCATGTTCATGTACAGCGTGCCGCTGACCTTCCTGGTCCTGGCCTTCTCGATCCTGATGGCGATCAACATCGGCATCATGATCCCGCTGATCAAAGGCCGGCTGAAGGATCTGTACCAGGCCGAGGTGCGCCAGCAGTCCTTCCTGATCGAGAACATCCACGGCATGCGCACGGTGAAGTCGCTGGCGCTCGATGGCCGTCAGAAGCTGGAGTGGGACCACCGCGTCGCCCGCGCCGCCGAACAGCGTTTCGACGTCGGCCGCATCATGATCATCGGCCAGACCATCGCCCAGCCGCTCAACCAGCTGATGATGGCCTGCCTGCTTGGTCTGGGCACCTATCTGGCGCTGAACGGCGAGATGATGATGGGCGCCTTGATCGCCTTCTACATCCTGGCCGGCCGCGTCACCCAGCCGCTGTTGCAGATGGCCCAGTTGGTGCAGCAGTTCCAGGAAGTGTCGATCTCGGTCCAGATGCTGGGCACGATCATGAACCACGCGCCGGAAGAGGGCCGTACCGGCCGCGGCCTGCGCACGCCGCTGCGCGGCACGGTGGAGTTCCAGGAGGTCCGCTTCCGCTACGCCCCCTCCTCGCCGCCGGCGCTCGACGGGGTGTCCTTCGCCGCGTCGGAGGGCACCATCCTCGGCGTCATGGGCCGTTCCGGCTCGGGCAAGACCACCGTGACCAGGCTGCTGCAGGGGCTGCACCGGGCGCAGGAAGGCCTGATCCGCATCGACGGCCGCGACTTGCGCGAATACGACCTCGACCATCTCCGCGCCTCGATCGGTGTCGTGCTGCAGGACAATTTCCTGTTCACCGGCACCATCCGCGAGAACGTGTCGGCCGCCAAGCCGGGCGCGACGACCGATGAGATCCTGAAGGTCATCCATCTGGCCGGCGCCGACGAGTTCGTAGAGCGGCTGCCCAAGGGCCTGGACACCATGCTGGAGGAAGGCTCGTCCAACCTGTCCGGCGGTCAGCGCCAGCGTCTGGCCATCGCCCGCGCGCTCCTGACCAACCCGAAGATCCTGATCATGGACGAGGCGACCTCGGCGCTCGACGCCGAGAGCGAGGCGATCGTCCAGGCCAACCTGATGAACATCGCCCGCGGCCGCACCATGATCATCATCTCGCACCGTCTGTCGTCGCTGGTGCCGTCCGACACCATCCTGGTGATGGACCGCGGCAAGGTGGTGGACAGCGGCCGCCACGACGAACTGCTGGAACGCTGCGACATCTACCAGCATCTCTGGCACCAGCAGAACCGGCACATCTAGGAGCGCGTCCAGTGACCGCACAGAAGCTTGCGACCATCCAGACGACGCGCGTTCCCGCCAACGACGTGGCGCCGCAAAAGCCGGGGCAGCCGCTCGACAAGCGGACCAAGGCACGCGGAAAGGCGGCGATCGGCGCCTTCCAGAAGGACACGGAGGCGATCCAGAACGCCCCCGATCCCTTCCTGGCGCGCGTCACGCTGCATCTGCTGGGGCTGTTCGTCATCGGGGCGATCACCTGGGCGTCGCTGTCCTACCTGGACAAGATCGTCGCCTCCCAAGGCAAGATCATCTCGACCGAGCCCAACGTGATGGTCCAGCCGATGGAGATGGCGGGGATCAAGCAGGTTCTCGTCCGTGCCGGCGACGTCGTGCACAAGGGACAGGTGCTGGCGACCCTAGACCCGACCTTCACCCAGGCCGACGTCCTGCAACTGGAATCCCGCCTTGCCGCCGCCGACGCGCAGATCGCCCGGCTGGAGGCAGAGCATGACGGCAAGCCTTTCGTGCCCACCGCGGACCGCTATGGCTACGGCACGCTGCAGCAGGCGCTGTGGCGTGAGCGTCAGGCCCAGTACCAGTCGCAGATGCAGAATTACGAGGAGAAGCTGGCGCGGCTGCGGTCCAACGTCTCCAAGTACGAGATGGACCGCGTCCATCTGAACGAGCGGCTGAAGGTGGTGCGCGAGATCGAAAGCATGCGCTCCTCGCTGATGGCCACCCAGGTCGGCAGCAAGCTGAACCTCCTGCAGGCCACCAGCGACCGCATCGACATCGAACGCAACCTGGTCCTGAACCAGAACGAGCTGCAGGGCAACCGCCACGACCTGCAGGCCCAGCTGGCCGAGCGCGACGTCTTCATCCAGCAGTGGAACGGCAAGATCATCGAGGAGCTGACCACCCAGCGCAACGAGCGCGAGGCGCTGCGCGAGCAGCTGACCAAGGCGCGCAAGCGCCAGTCGCTGGTCCAGCTCGATGCGCCGGTCGATGCCATCGTTCTGGAGGTCTCGCCCAAGGCCACCCCCGGCTCCATCGCCAAGGAGGCGGAACCGCTCTTCACCCTGGTGCCGGTCGGCGCGCCTTTGGAGGTCGAGGCCAACATCGACGCCCGCGACCTCGCCTTCGTCCAGATCGGCGACAAGGTGCGGGTCAAGCTGGAGGCCTACCCCTACATGCAGCACGGCTCGCTGGAAGGCGAAGTGGCGACGATCAGCGAGGATTCCTTCTCCAACAAGGACAACGCGAACGGCATCCTCTTCTACCGGGCGCGGGTCAGGTTGCTGACCACCACGCTGGACAATGTGCCGTCCAACTTCCGCCTGATCCCCGGCATGCCGCTGACGGCCGACATCAAGGTCGGCGAACGCCGGATCATCACCTATTTCCTGCGCCCCATCCTGCGCGGGTTCGACGAAAGCCTGCGGGAGCCCTGATCTTGTTCGGCAAACTGCTGAAGCGAAACAAATCCGCCGGGACCCGCAAGCCGGATTTCCAGAACGGCCTTGCCGCCTTCGAGGCGGAGGACTATGCCGGCGCCGTCGCCAACTGGATGCCGCTGGCCGAACGCGGCCATGCCGAGGCGCAGTACCGGATGGGCCAGTTCTATGCCCGCGGCCAGGGGGTGGTGCGCGATTTCGGCGACGCCGCCCACTGGTTCCGCAAGGCGGCCGAGCAGGGCCACACGGAGGCGCAGTTCTCGCTCGCCCTGTGCTACGCCAACGGCGAAGGGGCGGCGCAGGACAACGCGCTGCCGGTGCGCTGGTACAAGACCGTGTCCAAGGCCAGCCCGCCGACGGCCGAGGCGAACCTCGCCCTGCTCTATCCCAACGGGCTGGGGATCGCGCCGGACATCGCCCAGGCCCTGCACTGGTACCGGCTGGCCGCCGAGGCCGGCCATGCCGAGGCGCAGTACCACATGGGCCTGCTCCATGCCTTCGGCCAGGGGGTGCAGCAGGACCTCGCCGTCGCCGCCGATTGGTACCGGCGTTCGGCCGAGAACGGCTATGCGATGGCCCAGCATGCCCTCGCCTCCTTCTACGCCAACGGCCAGGGGGTGGAGCGCGACATCGCCCAGGCGGTCTCCTGGTATGGCCGTGCCGCCGAACAGGGCTTCGCCAACTCCCAGCTGGCGCTCGCCATCATCTACGAGCACGGCACCGGGGTGGAGGCCGATCCGGTGCGCGCGGCGGCCTTCTACCGCCAAGCGGCCGAGCAGGGCCATCCGGTGGCGCAGGTCAATCTGGGCCTGCTCTACGCCCGCGGTCACGGCGTGCCCAAGGATTACCGCGAAACCCTGAAATGGTGCCGCCTGTCGGCCGAGAAGGGCAACGTCAACGCCCAGTTCAACCTGGGCCTGATCCATTCCAACGGGCTGGCCGGCGCCCCCGATTATGCCGAGGCGGCCGTGTGGTACCGCAAGGCGGCGATGCAGGGCAATGTCGGCGCCCAGGTCAATCTGGGCCTGATGCTGATCCATGGCTGGGGCGGACGGCCCGAACTGGTCGAAGGGGTGGACTGGCTGCGCAAGGCCGCGGCACAGGGCCACACCGGGGCCATGAGCAATCTCGGCGCGCTCTATGCCGACCAAGGCAGCAAGGCCTACAACCCCGTCCAGGCCTATGTCTGGACCATCATGGCCGCCGCCGGCACCCAGCCCGGACCCGATCGCGACGGGCTGGAAGCCAAGGCGCATGAACTGGGCAATCGGTTGAGCAGCGATGACCGCCACAAGGCGCAGGTCATCATGGAAGACTGGAAGAAGAACCCGAAGCTGATGGTGGCGGCCTGATTTGCGCTTTCGGCCGAAGAGGGCGCCTGGATGGGACGCCCTCTTCGGCCTGCGGCCATCAGGCCGTACGGCCTTCCAGCGTCTCCACCTTCGCAGCCAATTCCTGCACCGCCTTCAGCGGTGCGATGAACTGGTCGTAACGAAGGGCGAGGCTGCCGTCCGCGGCCCGGACGAAGCCGCCGAAATCGATCCCGGCGGCGGTGGCGGCCGCCTCCACCTCCTGCGCGATCAATCCCCAATGGGTCCGGCATCCCGGCCTGGGAGTCAGGACGCGCCGGATCCGTGGCGTCTCCACCCGCTTCAGGACCGGCTTGCGGTAGACCGCCTGGCGGAGCACCGCGTCCTGCCCCTCGGCCTCCGGCCGGACCGTTTCCATGGCCGGCGTGCCGTCGGCATTGAACAGCGGGAACTCCTCGAACAGCGGCTCCTCCACCGTTTCGACGAGGCGGCGGCTGGTCCGGCGGTATTGGCCGTCGATCAACTCCACCTGCTCGACGTCGCGGGTGACGGTGGCCGGACGGGTCGCCTGGACCCAGGACACCTCCGGCTCGCCCTCCACCTCCTCCACCTCCGTGCCGCCGTCGATCCAGCGGAAGGAGACCGGACGCAGGGAACGGACGAAATCCAGGTCCAGGGCGGCATCCCTCACATCGGTCTTCTGGCGGGCGTCGGATGTCTGGATCGTGCCGTTGGCAACCCAGAGCGACGCCCAGCGCGCTCCCGACGCACCGCACTGGAGGGTGTTGTCGCCCTGTGGCAGCAGGGACGCGGCGGCGGCGATGTTGCCGCCATTGGTACCGATCACCGGGTTTCCGCCGTTCGATCCCGTCGTATAGATCATGCGGTTGGCGCCGGGGGTGCGGAGGATGCTGAACTGGTTGTCCCCGCCGGACGCGAAGAAATAGCCGCCATTCCCCTTGGTATAGTATTGGATGGGGATGTCCGCTGCCGTCCCGTTCGTCGCCAGCCGCGCCGAGGACCCGACGGTGCCGATCTCGATCCGGCTCGTCGTTCCGCCGGGGGCCGATCCGGAGCAGGTCGGCTCCCGGTGCGGCGCCGAGATGGAGCGTGCCGTCGCCCGCCACGCGCAGCCGTTCGGCACCGGCCGTGACCAGCGACAGGCTGTCCGCTCCCGCGGACTGGGCGATGCCGGTGTCCGGGTCGTCGGTGACGGCCAGTCCGGGCAGGGCCGTGCTGCCGGCGGCGATGCGCGCCTGTCCGGTGAAGGTCGGGGCGTTGGCCGGAGCAAGGCCGGCGCGAAGCTGGCTGACGGTGGCGCCGCAAGTCCGCCCGGACTGGACGAGGGGCAGGATCTCGTCACCGCCCAGGGCGGCGGCGGCCGGCAATTGGCTGATCTTGGTGGTGGTCATGGCTCACTCCACAATGAGCGTGGCGCCGTCTTCGGTCGCGAGTGCCGTTCCGGTCCCGGTCGTCAGGGCGCCGGAGGCCGGCCGGCGGACAAGGGACGCCAGCAGGAAGCCCAGGCGCAGCATCACTCCTTCTCCGACACGTAGAGCGTCCCGGTGGCCGGGGTGCCGCCGCCACCGGCCGCAGTGACGGCCAGATGGGTGTGGCGCCCGCCGGCAGTGGCGCCGAGCGACAGGTCGTAATAGATGCCGTCGGGGAAGTAATGGTCTCCCGGGCCGGCCGTGACCGTCCCGTCGCCGGTCCGGATGAAGACGGGCACGGTCGGGTGGATGGAGACGACGCGGGTATCCGGCGCGAAGGGGCCGATGCGGCGGCTGCCGGAAGCCGCGTCGGCGCTGTGCGCCCCCCGGCTTCAACCGCAGAGCCGGGATCGGCTTGTCGTTGTCGTCGTAAGGCATCAGGGTGGGCATGAGCCTGTCTCCTCGGAGGAAATATTCCAGGAGACGACGGCGCCATCGTCATGACAACCGTTGTATCTTGACTATTTTCCTAGGTCAAGTCCGCCATGGTGATCCGGGACCCCAACGGAATTGACGCTCCGTTCTGAAGGGAAACCATTGATTGTGGTATACTGAGGCTGTATTCCTTGCGAAAACTGGTTTTTTTGAGCGCCCGATGACTCCTTTGGTTGTGTTGTCAATGCCCCGATCGGGCACATCCCTTGCCGCGCAAATCCTCGGCCTGCTTGGATGCGCCCTGCCGGACGACCAACTCCCGCCGAGTGAACAGTTCAACCCGGACGGCTTCTTCGAATCCGAAGCGTTGCTGCGGCTTCGGGTTGGGCTCGAAGATGCCGTGGGCATCAACTTCTCCTTCCCGCGTTGCGTGCGCGACGCCGATTGGAGCCGAATCCACGAGCCGGTCTTCAATGAGTTCCGTGCCCGCGCCCGCGAGAAACTCGCCGGGATGGCGGAGCGATGCGCGCAGGAAGGGACGCCTTTCTGGGTATTCAAGGATCCGCGGACATCGGCTTTGCTGCCCTTCTGGACCGACTTTTTCGAACGGGAAGGCATCCAGCCCCGCTATGTGGTGGCGATCCGCCATCCGGCCGCCGTGGCCCGGTCGGTGCGGAACTTCACCGGCTTGACGGCCAAGATGTCCGAGCTGCTCTGGCTGGAAAGCGTCGGCGGCATTTTCTCCTTTCTCCAGGACAAGCCCTTCGTCCTGCTGACCTACGAGCACTGGTTCAACGACGACCGGCAGGTCGAAACGCTTTGCCAGAGCCTGGCGCTGGATGGGCTGCCGTTCCGGCCGGACCGGCTGAAGGCCGCGACCCAGGCGATCAAGCCCACCCTCAATCACGGCAAGGTCGACTGCATGGACATGGCGCCCGGCAGCCTGGCCTTGCGGCTGTACGAGGAGGCTGCGCGTCTTCACGTCCGCAATGCCGGACTGAGCGGGGCGATGCGGGAGCTGACCGGACAGGTCGGGGAGAGCCTGTCGATCATGAAGGATCTCAGTGCCTTCCTGCAGCCGGAGGCCTATGCCCAGATGACCGACTTCGACCAGCGCACCCGCGCCTGGCATGCGCGCGTGGATGAACTGGAAACGACCATCCGGGAGTTGGAGGCGCAGATCGCAGAAATGTCCGCACAGGCTGGCGGGCAGGCCGGCGAGAACGAATGAGGCGATGCGGGAAAGGCGACGGGACGGCTCTCTTCCGTCGCGTCGTCTTCCCGCCAGGACCTTTCTCCGCGGTCAGGCGGCCTGCATGACGGTGGGCCGTCCCTCGCGGCGGCCGGCGTGCAGCCAATGCTCGAACCCCGATTGAAGTTGCCCGTTATCGAGCAAGGGCATGATGTCGGGATTGTTGATGCGGTAGGCCGCCTCGTCGAAGCCGCTGTTGGGGCACAGCCCCTGGGCAGCCCCTTCGGTCACGTAGTGACGGAACAGGTCGCGCGGGGCCGAACGAACTTCCGCCGGGAGCGCCGTCGCATAGGCTGCGGCATACCAGCCGGGATCGAAGAAGCGGTTGGCGACGAGGTTCTGCAGGATGGCGCCGCCGAAATACAGTCCCCACAGCGATGTTCCCGGATGCCTTTCCAGCAGGCGGGTGACCTGGATGCCCGCCTTCTCGGCCGCCGCGGCAAGCCAGGCGTAATCCATCAGCGGATGCGGGGCATGGCCGGCGAACTGCCCGACCGCGGCGAAATGATGAAGGCCGGACAGCCAGCGCCCCGTCTCGACTTCACGCCGGGCATCGTGGTGACGGGCCAGATACCAGTCCTCCCGGAACAGGGGAGAGAAGGGCAGCCCCATGCCATGGCCCTTGCGCAGGTAATGCCCGACCGGATCGTGCATCAGCGTGTCGTCGTCCTGGTTGCCGCCGGCGGCGACGAGGCGGCGCTCATAGGGAATGGCATCGAACAGATAGGCGACCGACCGGACGGCCTTTTCGAAATCCCTGCCATCGGCCGTCGGGACGGCCTGCGGCGGGGATCGACGCAACCGCAAGGAAAGCAGGCAGGTCTCGACCTCCTGCCGGTCGCGGCCCACGAACACCGCTTGTCCGATGTCGTTCCGGCCGGTGACGCCTTCCAGGTTGCTGCAGACCGACGGGGCCGCGGCAAGCCAGCGGTCCTTGTGGCTGATAATGCGATAGGATTCAGCGGGCGTCGCCGCATCGACCGCCCAGGGCCCGCCCGCCGCCTCGATCATGCGGACACGCCTGCGCAGATCGTCCTGGTCGGTATCGAACAGCACGAAATCCTTGATTTCCCGGCAGCCGAATTGCGTCAGATCCAGCGTGCCGACCGACTGATGAACCGCTACGAAGGAATCGGCCCATTCCACGATCCGGTATGAGCCGACGGTCTCGATCGCCTGGAAGGGTTTGACATGTGTGATCCGGTCGAGCGAACCCAGCATCTGATCGATGTAGCCGATCAGCTGTTCGCGCGTGGCTTCGCCGGGGCCCCCCACCGCCAGGCCCGGCATGCCGCCGTGATGGCGCTGAAGGTTGTCGAACTTGCGCAGCACGCGGTCGTACAGCTCGAACCAGCCGTAATGCCGGCTGCTGCGGCGGTGGCAGAACTGGGCCAGGATTTCCAGCTCCTCCACCGTCACGCGCTCGTTCGGGTCGCCGGACTTCACCCATTCGCGGATCTGGGCGCCGATGACGAAGACGGCGTTCAGGAAGGTCGACACCCGCCGGCAGCCGGGATTGTATTCCGAAACCTGAAAGACGAAGCGCATGTCGACGGCACCGGCATATTCCAGCGCGCGGATCAGCCGCAGAATGCCGATGCCCCACAGGAAGCGCGGGTTCTTGCCGCGCGACCGGGCGAAACGGAAATTGGAGTCGGCGTTGGCTTCATTGAGGAAATAGCGGATCAACGGCCTTGAGACCAGGATCGCCTCGGAAGCCCGGAAGCAGTCGAGGAAGGTTGCCACATGGGTGTAGGCGATGCTGGCTTCCCGGTAATAGCTCCAGTTCGCCTCCATGACGGTCTTGCGGTCGAAGATCAGCAGCGAGAAGCCCGCACACAGGTTCATCATGCCGCACATGATGACCAAGTCCGAGAAGCGGCCGCGCCACAACTGCTCCGGCATGGGAACGAGATGTTCGTCGACCAGTCCGCCGCTGTGCGAAACCAGCGACGGATTGAGCACGAACAGGCTGGCCCGCTCCCGCTCGATCAAGTCGCAGAGCCAGGGAACCGCATCGGCTTCCGGCACATCGTCGTCACACAGGGTCCAGACATAGGTTCCGCGACACTGGTCGAGGACGCTCGGAACATGCATCTCGGTGCAGTCGCAATGGACCTGTGGCATGATGCCGCGCAGGCCAGGAATTTTCTCCTGATACTCTGCGACCAGATCCGCCGTCGCATCGGTGGAGTGGTTGTTGCTGACGACCAGTTCGACCTTTCCGCCCGCGATCGCCTCGGCAATCCCGATCTGCCTGAACCGTTCCAGGAGAAGGGCCAGGAACCGGCTGCGGTTGTAGGTGGGGATCAGGATCGTGAGCAGCGGCAGCGTCGCGGCGGAGAGCATGGTGCGTGGCTCTTTCGTTGGAGATCGAGGCGGTTGGCAGGCCGCCGGGTGAATTTTCGGCCGGAGATCGCCGGTTTTCAGAACCACCATCCGCGGATGGTCAGGAAAGCTCGGCAGAAGCCATGGCGAATTTGCAAGAGTGAACACGCCGCTTGACAATTGCTCTGCATAAATATCTCAAATCAAAATTCTCAAATATGTATTCATAACTCATGATCTGTTCTCAGTATTTACTTGAAAAAATTTCTCGGCATTGTAGGGTTTCGCGATGCGGTGGAGGGCTGGTCGCGTATCGGTCTATCTGCTGTCTTTCATTCCTTGATATTTTCTCCTGACCCCAACTCTCCGACCTGGACCAGCCATCCCATGGAACAATCCTTTCAGGACCGGGTGTTTTCCACCTTCGACCGGATCAAGAACGGGCGTGAAGCCGACGGCTGCATCCGTTACCCGGACATTGCGCCGGCCCTGTCGCTGTCCCCCGTGACCCTGGACGCCATCGGCGATCCGGAGAACATCGCCTTGATGACGCAGTGGCGGCAGCGCTTCCAGCATGTCTTCCCCAGCCAGTTCCCCGTGTCGGAGGAGCGGACCGCCCGCTGGGCCGTCAAGCTTCTGCACGAGCGCCCCGACCGCATCCTGTTCTTCGTCGTCGACGCGAACGGCCGCAAGGTCGGGCATCTCGGCCTGTCCTCCTTCGACTTCGAAGCCGGCATCTGCGAGATCGACAATGTGATCCGCGGCTGCGACGACGCCCCCAAGGGGATCATGCAGGCGGCGACGGAAGCTCTGATGCGCTGGACCTTCGACGCCATCGCCCCCCGCGAGCTGCATATCCAGACCGGCAACGACAACACCCGGGCCCTTGCGCTGTATCTGCGTTGCGGTTTCCTGCCTTTCGACATGACCGCGCTGACGCATGTTCCCAGCGGCGAGGGGATGTCCTGGGTGGAGGCGGGGCCGCGGGACCCGGTGGGGCGGCTGGCGGTCCATATGCGCTATCGGCCCCAGCCCGGTTCCTGATCCGCTCTCCGTCATTCTCCGCCCTCTTCTCCGAAACGGGGCGGCGCGTCGGGCGCCGCTCCGCCTGGGGCCGATCCTCAGTCCTTCAGATAGCGTCCGACCCGCTCCATCAGGGCGTCGTCCAGGAAGGGCGACATCATGTGCAGCGGGTTGGACTCCATTCCGCCGCCGGCGACGATGCGGCTGCTGATCTTGGGGAAATAGGTCTGTTCCGGGTCGATGGGCACCAGGAAGGCCGCGGGGCCGGGCTGGTTGAACCGCTCGAGGAAGGCGGGATCGTCGGCGAAGCCGGGGGTCAGCCGCAGGGCCGGGACCTTGTAGGCGGCGAACAGCGCCTCCCAATCCGGCAGGCCGAGGCCGGTCTGCAGATCGCAGCCGACATAGCGGCCGCCGAAATAATTCCGCTGCGTCATGCGGATGGAGGCATAGCCGCTGTCGTCGAAGATGAAGATCTTCAGGTTCAGCCCGTTCACCGCGGCGGTGCCGACTTCCTGCAGGTTCTGGGCGAAACCGCCGTCGCCCTCGATCAGGATAGTCCGGCGGTCCGGGGCGGCGAAGGCGGCGCCGATGGCGCCGCCAAGGCCATAGCCCATCGACGCCAGCCCCTTGTTGGTGATGATCGTCTGGCCCTGCTTCTGCAGGAACGCCTGCATCATCACGGTGAAGGCGCTGCCGCTGCTGCAGGGAATGACCGTGTCGTCGGAGCGGCACAGGTCGGAAAGGGTCTGGCAGAACTCGTAGGGCTGGACGAAGCCGGGACCGCATTCGTTGCCCGCCTCGCGCAGGGGCAGGGCGGCAGTCACCTCGCGGCAGAAGGCGACCCAGGACTCGCGGCGGCCCATCGTCCCGCCGTCGACCGGCTGGCCGGCCAGATGCAGCAGCACGCGGTCTGCATCCCCCCGGATCGGCCAGGCGACGTTGGGGTGCCCCTTTTCCAGTTCCGCCGGGTCGCAATCGACCTGGACCACGTCGCCCTTCGGCACGAATTCCCGCCAGTTGAAGCCGGTCTGCTGGAGGCCGAGCCTGGTGCCGAGCGCAATCAGCAGATCGGCCTGCTGCATCAGCAGGTTGGCATGGCGCTGCCCCCAGGTGTTGGGGCGGCCGAAATAGAGCGGATGGTCGGACGCGATGCGGTCGGTGCCGTTCCAGGTGGTCATCACCGGCACGCCCAGCCCCTTCAGGGACTCCGCGGCCTTCGCCGCAGCCTGCCGGGACACGCCGCCGCCGATCAGCAGCACGGGGCGCTGCGCGTCGCGCAGGCGGACGGCGAGCCGCGCCAACTCGTCGTCGGACGGCCCGTCCACCCCCCGGTGGCTGCCGCGGTCGAAGGCGGGCTGGCCGTTCAGCAGGTCGGGATCGACGTCACGCCCCTGGACATCCAGGGGAATCTCAATGAAGACCGGTCCCTTGCGGCCGACGCTGCCGGCCTGGGCCAGCCCGGTGAAGGCGGCACGGTCGAGCGGGGCGTCCAGCCGTTCGGAACGGACGGTGACCGGCCGGGCGATGTCCACCCCGTCGATCTCCTGGATACCGCGTTGGCGGATCTTGCGCCCGTTCAGGTCGGGAACCTTGACCTGCCCGCCGATGACCAGCAGCTCCCGGCTCTCCAGATAGGCGCCGCTCATGGCGGTCATCACGTTGGTCAGGCCGGGGCCGGCGGTGACCAGCGCGAAGGCGCGCTTGCCGCCGGAGGCCTCGTTCAGATATTCGGCGGCGATGCCGGCGCTGACCTCATGGACGACGGGGATGCAGCGGAACTTGCGGCTGGCGCTTTCCAGCAGATGCATGACGTTGCCGCCGGCAACGAAGAAGCAATGGGTGTAGCCGAGCTCGCTCAGCCAATCCATCATAAGGTCGCTGTATTTCATCGCCCATAGCCCTCGATGATCTGAAGGAAAGCCTGCCTCAGCAGGTCGATGGAGTGTTCGGTCTTGGGCAGGGCCATGCGTTCCAGCGCGCCGCCGTCATTCACCATGATGACCATGAAGCGGTCGGCCGTGTGCTTCTTGTCGGCCTGGAAACGGTCGAGCACGTCGTCCATTTCCACCCGGCCCAGCCCGTCGCGCAGGTCCGGCACCTGGCGCAGCAGCGCGTCGACATGCCGCTCCAGCGCCGACAGGCGGGACAGGCCGCCATAGCCGCGTCCCTGCAGGCGCCCAAGCCGCAGGGCGCAGAGCATGCCCAGCCCGACCGCCACGCCATGGCCGATGCGGAAGTGCGACGCGCCTTCCAGGGCATGGCCGAAGGTGTGGCCGAAATTGAGCAGGAGCCGTTCCGCCCGGTCGAACTCGTCGATCTCGATGAACCATTTCTTCGCCCGCAGGCTGAGGGCGACGATGCGGGCGAAGCCGCCGGTGTCCATGTCGATCGACGGGTTTTCGGCGAAATAGGCGTCGATGCTCTCGGGGCCGCGGGCGAAGCAGATCTTGGCCGCCTCGCACAGGCCGGCGATCCGTTCGGTGGCCGGCAGGGTTTCGATCAGGGCCGGATCGACGACGATCGAGACCGGCGGATAGAAGGTGCCGACGATGTTCTTGTAAGGACCGACATTGATGGAGGATTTGCCGCCGATGCAGGAATCCGCCATGCCGAGCAGGGTCGTCGGCACATAGAGCCAGGAGATCCCGCGCATGTAGATCGAGGCGGTGAAGCCGGCCACATCCTGCACGGTGCCGCCGCCGACCGCCAGCAACCGGGTGCCGCGCGTCGCCCGCCCATCGCGCAGGGCGGTGATGATGCGCGGCATCGCGTCCAGGCTCTTCGATCCTTCGTCAGCCTCGACCGGCAGGGTCGGGATCCCCGCCTTCTCCAGCAGGCCGGAAAAGAGCGGATCGCACAGGGCGACCGTGTCGGCACCGTCCCGCAGCAGACCGTCGAGGGCGCCCGTCTCGATCCGCACCCCGTAGGAGCCGGTCGAGGACACGATCTCAAAGAATTCGGACATGGCTGAAACCCAGGTCTGCGTTGATGAACTGCCCGGTCACCCCGGTGTTCCTGCGCGAGCACAGGAAAAGGGCGAGGTTGGCGACGTCGTCCAGCGCCGGCAGCCGGTTGAAGCGGGTCGCCCCCTCCAGCACGGCGATCTGGGCCGGAGCCAGATTCTTCCGGGTCATCGGGGTGTCCAGCGCGCCGGGCAGGATGGCGTTGATCAGGTGCCCGTCCCGCGCAAGGTCGGCGGCGGCCGACAGGACGAACCCCTTCAGCGCGGCCTTGGTCATGCCGTAGGACAGCTTGTTCTGCCGGGCCAAATCCTGCCAGATCGAACTGACCACGCACAGCCTGGAAGCCGGCAGCAGCAGGTTGCGGTCCAGCAGAAGCCGCAACGTCTCGACCACGAACAGGGCATTCGCCTTGTACAGCTCCAGATGCCGTTCGGAATCGACGTCGTAGACGCTGTCGTTCAGGTTGGCCCCTTGCGCCCAGCAGACGGCGCTGAACGGCCCCCCAGCATCCAGCACGGAGGCGTCGGCGCCCAGCGCGAAGGGGTCGAAGGCGACCCAGTCGGGCGTCCCGGCCAGCCCGGGCGGAAGCGTGCGTCCGGTGGCGACCACCGACCAGCCCTCGCCGAGAAAAGCGGAGCGGATCGCCCCCCCGATCGCCCCTGTTCCGCCGAAGAGCAGGAGCCGTCCTTCCGCGCTGTCCGTCATGTCTCGTCCAAAATCCGGGATCGCAATGTTCCAAGCCGCGCCATACGCTCCGCAGGCGCCGGGCGGCGTGGCGTTCCCCGACCCAGGACGGAGGGAAAGGCCACGCCGCGGCGGCCGGCAACGGAACGGCCGGCGGGTGCCGTCAGAGCCTGGAGGCCTTCCAGCGGGCTTCCAGCATCTCGATGCGCTTGTTGTCTTCCTGGTGGATGACGCCGTAGTAGTCGCGCTTGTTGAGCAGCCAGAGCAGTTCGAACTGCACGGCGTTCAGCAGGCCGGCTTCGATGTCGGCCTGGTCGAGCGCCGTGTTGGCGAACAGGACCTTGCGGGTTTCGAAGCGGGTCAGGTGGACCTTGTTGATCTGGCGCAGGGCCGGAATGGCGTCGGTCGAAATCCCGCCGCCGACGACGAGATCGAGGCCGTGGGCCTTGCAAACCTCAGCCGTGCGGACCGCATATTCGGTGATGGGCTGGCTTTCGATGTCGGCGCGGGACAGGCCCTGGGACAGCGTGAAGTCGACGCGGCCGAACACGATGCCGCTCAGCCCCTCGCCCTGTTCACGCGCCTTGACGGCGATGGCGGCCATCGAGTCCAGGCGCTTGTAGGTCTCCAGCGTTTCCAGGTTGAACAGGAATTCGGTGTCTTCCCGCTCTTCCTTCGAATAGACCTTGTTCTTGGCCTCGATGTACTTGGCCAGGGCGTAGTCGGTCTCGACCATCGGCGCGATGATGTAGTCGACGCCGATCTGCTTGCTTTCGATCAGGTCGCGGATCGCTTCACAGCCGCCGATCTTCAGACCGATCTTCAGGTCGGCCTTGCGTGCAATCTCGATCAGGCGGAGCAACTCGTCGACCCGCGTGCCTTCCGCCTCGAATTCAGCCTTGACGCCGACATAGCCGTAGCGGTCGCGACCCGACTTAAGCACGTCCAGCATTTGACGTTCGCGAAGATTCATCGTCCTTCATCCTTACAGGTAAGCGCCAAGACGCGCAAAAACGTTAAGCCTCAGTCCGTGGTGCTGCACATCGGGCGGCCGATCCATGCCATGCTTCGTCGGGAATATTTTTATTTCGAAACATTATCTCAGGCTGATCCGATCACTTTGCCTATGCGGGAAAACCCATGAAATTCTTCCGCAAATTCCGCATCCCAAATACTGCCGATAGGTTAACAAATAGTTGCCATTCCGCCACCGGGAGGGGTGTGTCCCGTGAAATCGCCCAAATTATGACAAGTATTCCGTCAAAAAATTCCCGCCTGTGTTGTGTTTGTCCTGGATTTCACGGCTGCGCGAATAGGGGGTATCCTTTCAATAGGTGCATTCCTCGTACAGCTTATTGATGTCCCCACCCCATGGTCCGGAATACAATTCCAGAAGCTTGTCCGAGAGACTCTTCCCGGACTTTGCGATCTCAAGAATTGGATCGATATGAATGGACTCGTCATGGCCGTCACGGTTGGTGCGGGCGCGGCGCGCCAGACCGTTGCGGGCGATGGCCAGAACCTCCAGCGCCACCTCGCGCACCGTCCCGTCGCGGAACGTGGTGCGCAGCCCCGACCGCGGCACCCCGGCGCGCAGATGCGCACGCTCCACCGTGGTCCAGTCCTTCACCAGATCCCACGCCGCATCCAGCGCCACCTGATCGTAGAGCAGCCCGACCCACAGGGCCGGCAGCGCACATAGATTAGGTGCCGGGCCGCCGTCGGCGCCGCGCATCTCCAGATACTTCTTCAGGCGCGCTTCCGGGAAGGCGGTGGTGGTGTGGTCGGCCCAGTCGGTGATCAGCGGCACCTCGCCCGGCAGCGCCGGCAGCTTGCCCGCCATGAAGTCGCGGAAGGACTGGCCGGCGGCGTCGATGTAAACGCCGTCGCGGTAGACGAAGTACATCGGCGTATCGAGGAGATAGTCGACATAGCGCTCGAAGCCGAAGCCGTCCTCGAACACGAAGGGGATGTCGCCGGTGCGGTCCGGATCGGTGTCGGTCCAGATGTGGCTGCGGAAGCTCTGGAAGCCGTTCGGCTTGCCTTCGGTAAAGGGCGACATGGCGAACAGCGCGGTCGCAATCGGCTGCAGGGCCAGCGACACACGGAACTTCTTCACCATGTCCGCCTCGGACGCGAAGTCCAGGTTGACCTGCACCGTGCAGGTCCGCGTCATCATGTCGAGGCCGAGCGAGCCGACCTTCGGCATGTAGTCGCGCATGATCTTATAGCGGCCCTTGGGCATCCACGGGATGTCGTCGCGCGTCCATTTCGGCTGGAAGCCCAGCCCCATCATGGCGATGCCCAGCTCACCCCCGACCTCCTTCACCTGGCGCAGGTGGCGGTGCACCTCGGCACAGGTCTGGTGCAGGGTTTCCAGCGGGGCGCCGGACAGCTCGACCTGCCCGCCGGGCTCCAGCGTGATGTTGGCCATGCCCTGGACCAGGGCGATGATGTTGCCCTTCTCCTCCACCGGCTGCCAGCCGAAGCGGGTCATGCGGGTCAGCAATTCGCGGATGCCGTCCGGCCCGTCATAGGGCAGCGGCCGCAGGTCGGAGGTGCGGTAGGCGAATTTCTCGTGCTCGGTCCCGATGCGCCAGTCCGGCGCCGGCTTGCAGCCGGATTCGAGATAGGCCGCAAGCTGGCGGCGGTCGGTGATGGGTTCGCCGCGCGTGGTCGGGGGTGCGGACATCTGATTTCCGTAGAACGTCGGCGGTCGATCGCCAATAATTAAGCCGGGTTGTGAGTTTCTCAGAGAGGTTTCTCTTATTCTGACATGATCTTCCGGCCCGGCGGGAAAGTCATGTCCATCACTTTCCGATCATTTGCGTTCATTTCAATTGAACGAACCGCTCCTGAGATTAGGCAGGCTTCCGTCATTCCTATGAATGCGTTTTGCCGGAGCGAAGGATATCGGGAGATATGCTGAGACAATGTTAGGGTGTGACGACTTGTCAGCTCCCCTTTCCCGCCGGAAGCCATATTCTGCCGAGCAACCCAGCCGGCAACCTGTGGGAAAGCTTCAGAAGCGCTGAGAATTGCACCGCTCAGCAAATTTCGCGTGTGAAAATCATGTATTTCTATTTTGAAACAATGCTCTTGTATCATCACGTGCTTCTGAACAGAGAAAATCATTGCTGAGTTACCTATACTTTGATATAAGCCTTTCGGAAAATCAACCTTATTAAATAAGGCGTAGTGATAGCGTCGACTGGCCGGCAGAACCAGACAAGTCAAGAGGGAAGTCATCATACGGGGCGCCCGTTGTGCGACTTTTTATCTCATGGCATGCAAATCGTTGGCTTGAAACGTCGATGGTTGTTCGCCTGAAAAGCAAGCTCCTGTAAGGAATGGCCTTCCCACAGTGCCTTCCCTTTCTTTGTGTCGAATCAAGATCCAAGGGTAGAGAATCTGAATGAGCACGGGTAATTCTTCGGCGCAGAACACGTCAGACTCTCTACGGCAAAATATCCTTGGGATGTGTGACGAGTACTTCACGTCGAAAGGTCAGGCAGAGTTCGTTCCTGGTGAAACCTATATCCCGTGCACCGGGAAAGTGGTCGACGCCCAGGATCTTCGGTATCTCGTCGATGCTTCGCTCGACATGTGGCTGACCACGGGGCGCTACTGCGACCAGTTCGAGGCCTCGCTGGCCGAGCGTTGCGGCCTGAAGCATGCGCGGCTGACGGTTTCCGGCTCGGCCGCCAATCTTCTGGCATTCACCGCGCTGACCTCGTGGAAGCTGCACGACCGCGCCATCGCCCCGGGGTCCGAGATCATCACGGTCGCCGCCGGCTTCCCCACCACTGTCGCGCCGATCGTCCAGAACCGCTGCGTCCCCGTCTTCGTCGATGTCGAGCTTGAGACCGGGAATGTCGACGTCGAGCGGCTGGCCGCCGCGATCGGCCCCAAGACCCGCGGCATCATGCTGGCCCACACGCTCGGCAACCCCTTCAACGTCGCGGCGGTGGCCGCCCTCGCCAAGGAGCATGGACTCTATCTGGTGGAGGATTGCTGCGACGCCCTGGGCGCCAGCTTCGGCGGGCAGAAGGTGGGAACCTTCGGCGATTTCGCCACCTTGAGCTTCTATCCGGCCCACCACATCACGATGGGAGAGGGCGGGGCGGTCCTGACCAACCGCAAATCCCTGATCACCCTGGCCGAATCCTTCCGCGACTGGGGCCGGGACTGCTGGTGCCCGCCCGGCAAGGCGGACAGCTGCGAAAAGCGCTTCGAATGGAAGCTGGGCGAGCTGCCCTACGGCTACGACCACAAATATACCTACTCGCATCTCGGTTACAACATGAAGGCGACGGACATGCAGGCGGCCATCGGGGTCAGCCAGCTGTCCAAGCTCGACGACTTCGTCGCGCGCCGCCGCGAGAACTTCGCGCTGCTGACCCAGGCCTTCCGTGACGAGGGGCTGGACGAGCATCTCCTGCTGCCGCAGGCGACGCCGGGCAGCGAGCCGAGCTGGTTCGGTTTCCTGCTGACCATCCGCGACGGCAGCCCGCTCGACCGCCGCGCGGCTGTCGCCTATCTGGAGAGCCACAAGGTCGGCACCCGCCTGCTGTTCGGCGGCAACCTGATCCGCCAGCCGGCCTTCCGCGGCGTCGAGCATCGCGTGGTCGGCGACCTGACCAACACCGACAAGATCATGAACGGCAGCTTCTGGATCGGCGTCTGGCCCGGCATCGGCGCCGCGCAGCGGGCTTATATCGTCGAGACCTTCAAGAGCATGGTGAAGGAGTTGGTCAAGTGAAGGCGGTCATTCTCTGCGGCGGCCTCGGCACCCGACTGAGCGAGGAGACCGACCGGACGCCGAAGCCGATGGTCGAGATCGGCGGAAAGCCGATCCTGTGGCATATCATGAAGATGTACAGCAGCCATGGCGTCCAGGACTTCGTGATCTGCCTGGGCTACAAGGGCTACATCATCAAGGAATACTTCTCGAACTATTTCCTGCACATGTGCGACGTGACCATCGACCTTCGTCAGGGCGGTGCGATCGAGGTCCATCAGAACGCGGCGGAACCCTGGCGCATCACCCTGGTCGATACCGGGCACGAGACGCAGACGGGCGGCCGGCTGCGCCGGATCCGCGATTTCGTCAAGGACGAGACCTTCTGCTTCACCTATGGCGACGGCGTCAGCGACGTCGACATCACCAAGCTGATCGACTTCCATCGCGCCCATGGCCGCAAGGCGACGGTGACCAGCACCACGCTGCCGGGCCGCTTCGGCGTCCTGGAGACCCGCGACGGCATCGTCACCCGGATGGCGGAGAAGGTCGATACCCAGAACTCCGAGATCAACGGCGGCTTCTTCGTTCTGGAGCCCGGCGTCATCGACTATGTCGACGACGACCCGTGCATCTGGGAACGCGAACCGATGGAGCGCCTGGCCCGCGAAGGGGAGCTGATGGCCTACCGGCATGACGGGTTCTGGCAGCCGATGGACACGCTGCGGGAAAAGCGTCTGCTGGAAGACCTTTGGGCCTCCAACAAAGCCCCGTGGAAGACCTGGTGACCACGATGGCCGCGCACGCCTCCTTCTGGTCCGGCAAGTCGGTCTTCCTGACCGGGCACACCGGCTTCAAGGGAAGCTGGCTGACCTTCTGGCTCGATGCGCTGGGTGCGCGGGTCACCGGCTATGCGTTGGAACCCCCGACCAGCCCCAGCCTGTTCCAGGCCGCCGGGCTGGCCGACCGCATGGTGCGCAGCGAGACCGCCGACATCCGCGACCGCGCGCGGCTGGAGGCGGCCCTGTCCGCCGCCCGTCCCGACATCGTCATCCACATGGCGGCCCAGCCGCTGGTCCTCCGCTCCTATCGCGACCCGGTGGAGACCTATGCCACCAACGTGATGGGCACGGTGCATCTTCTCGATGCGGTGCGCCGGGTCGACAGCGTGCGCGTGGTGGTCAACGTCACCAGCGACAAGTGCTATGAGAACCGCGAGTGGGTCTGGGGCTACCGCGAGAACGAGCCGATGGGCGGCCGCGACCCCTACAGCAGCAGCAAGGGCTGCGCCGAGCTGGTCACCGCGGCCTTCCGCCAATCCTTCTTTGCGCCGGAGAAGGGCGGGGCCGCCCTGGTGTCGGCCCGGGCCGGCAACGTCGTCGGCGGCGGTGACTGGGCGGAGGACCGGCTGGTCCCCGACCTGATCCGCGCTTTCCTCGACGGCCGTCCCGCCGTGGTGCGCAACCGTCATTCCACCCGGCCATGGCAGCATGTGCTGGATCCGCTGCACGGTTACCTGATGCTGGCCGAAGCCGCCTGGAACGACCCGGAAACCCATGCCGAGGGCTGGAACTTCGGTCCTGCCGAAGGCAGTGCCCGTCCCGTCCACTGGCTGGCCGACCATCTGGCGGCGCTGTGGGGCGATGGCGCCTCGTGGATCGACGACAGCGGCCCTGCCGGCCCGCACGAGAACCGCTTCCTGGCGCTCGACTGCTCCAAGGCCCGCCAGCGGCTGGGCTGGGCGCCGCGCTGGAACACGGAGGAGACCCTGGCCCGGACCGTCGACTGGTACCGGGCCTACGGCCGCGGCGAAAGCATTCCGGACCTCATGCAGGCCCAGATCCTTGGCTATGAGGCGTATAGGGATGTCCGTCCGGCGGCCTGACGAGGCGCCGCGGCTCCCTTCGCATCGGCGCTTTCCCTGAGACCGCCTTCCATGGTACCGCCACGCCGCTTTGCGCCCTGCGGCAGGGCGTCGCGTCAGCCGTCATGTGAAACACTTTCCCGAAGCCCGTGTCCCGTCATCTGCCGCCGACCACTGCATAGGAACAGCCGGTTCGGCGGAACTGTCCGCTTTTCGTCATTTGGGGGTTTGGATGCGTAAGAAGATCGCCTTTGCCGGTCCGTCTATCACCGAGAAGGAAGTCCAGTACGTCGAGGACGCCATCCGCAACGGTTGGTACGAGACCTTCGACAAGGACATCGTCGCGCTGGAGCGCGAACTGTGCGAGGTCACGGGCGCGCAATACGCCATCACCACCCCGTCCTGCACGATGGCCATGCACATGGCCGCGATGGCGCTGGGCCTGGGTGCGGGCGACGAGGTGATCGTCACCGACTTCAGCTGGGTGGCCACCGGCGCTTCCGTCGCCTATACCGGCGCCACCTGCGTCTTCGTCGACATCGACCCGGACACCTGGTGCATCGATCCCAAGGCGATCGAAGCGGCGATCACGCCGAAGACCAAGGCGATCATGATCGTCCACATCTTCGGCCAGCCGGCCCAGATGGACGAGATCATGGCCATCGCCGACCGGCATGGGCTGGCGGTGATCGAGGATGCGGCCCCGGCGCTCGGCTCCAGCTTCCAGGGGCGGCCCTGCGGCACCATCGGCGCCGCCGGCTGCTTCAGCTTCCAGGGCGCCAAGCTGGTCGTCGCCGGCGAGGGCGGTGCGTTCGTGACGAACGACAAGGACCTGCACGACAAGGCGCGCGTCATCCGCCGCATGGGCCGCACGGACAGCCACGGCGCGTTCTGGTGCGACATCCTGGGTTACAAGTACATCATGAGCAACATGCAGGCGGCGATGATCCGCGCCCAGCTGTCCCGCCTGGACGAGCTGGTGGCGATCAAGCGCCAGATCACCGCATGGTACGAGAAGCGTCTGGCCGGCCGGCCGGAGCTGAAGATGATCAAGCCCTCCAAGGGCGGCGAGAGCAACTGCTGCTATCCCAACATCATCCTCGACGAGAAGGTGAAGATCGGCCGCGACGTGCTGCTGAAGGTGCTGGAGGAGCAGAACATCCACGGCCGGGCCGCCTTCCCGCGGATGAGCCTGATGCCGATGTTCGAGGCACGCTTCCCCAACCCGGTCGCCGCCGCCGCCGCCAGCCGCGGCATGTCGCTCCCGTCGGCATCGAACCTGACGGAAGAGGATATCGATTTCGTCTGCGAGACGCTGATCAACGCGGTGAAGTTCTGATGGAAGCGGCCGGCCGGCACCCGCCGGCCGGCCCTTGGCGTGCAACCGCTTCGAACGGAATCGTCCGAAGCGGTCGCACGGAAGATCGAAAGGCTGGAGTCCGGCAGATGCGTCGACGAGCATCTGACGGATCCCACGCCGACACAGTCCGACAGGCCAGGCAGGCGGTCTGCGGGGTAAGCAGAAACGGGACAGCATGCCGACTCCTCTCCTGAGCATCCTCATTCCCGCAGCCATGCATGGCGCTCCGCTGGGGTTCTTCCTGGGGCGCCTGCTGATGTCGGGCACTCTCGACCCGGTCGAACCGGGAATGCTGGAGATCGTGATCGAGCGTTCTCCGGAGGTGGAGGCGCTGGTCGGCCATTATCAGCGCCAAATCCCCGTGTTGCGCATGACCTCGGGCCAGCCTGCCGCCTGTTCGCTTTCGACCCTGATCGTCGATCAATGCCGGGGCCGCTATGTTTGGGTACTCGACACCACGGTCGGCCTGGAATCCTCCAGCCTGCACCGTGTTTTCGGTGTGCTTGCCCAGAACCCCGCTCCCCTCTATGTCGTCGATCCGCCGTTGCCGGCCACCAGCTTGAACGGCGAGGACGTCCTGCGCGCGCCCTTTGCCGACATCGTGGCCTATTGCGGCTTCGCCGGGCTGAGCGGCAGGCTGTCCAGCCTGATCGTCCGGCGCGATCTTGCCGAAGCCTGCGACTGGACGGCTTTCGAACGCATCTCGCCCGCCCACGCCCTGGTCGGGGGGGTGATAGAGGCCTGCCACGGGCAGGAGGCCGTGCTGTTCTCCCGTGCCCTGGTGCGCCTTCCGCTGGACGGCGGCCATGCGGATGCCGCCTCCGACGGGACCGGCATGGAGTCGGGAGTGGGGCTTCTCCAGGTCCTGAACCGCCTGGAAGAGCGGGGCGTGATCGACGAGGACTACGTCTTCCGCTTGTCGGAGATCGTCGGCCCGTTCCAGCGCTACTCCACCTTCGTCGCCTGCATGCAGTCGGTCGGCGCCGGCATCCGCAGCTGGCTGGTCGAAGGCGACGAGGCGCGCAAGCCGACCGACGACGACCTGCGTCTTCTGGACCGTCTATGCCGCCGCGGCGGCGTCGCCTGGTACGAGCGGTTCGAATCCTACCGTGACGCCGTTCTGCTGGGCGACGGCATCGCCCCGGGAAATGGCCGGGCGGGCTATGCGGCGGTCTGGACGGGGTTGACGCGCAAAACCATAACCGCCCTCAGCAACCAGATCGGGGATTTCGCCCTCAAGTCGGTCGACGCGGTGCTGGAGGAGATCGCGAGGATTCGCGACATCCGGCCTTTCCAGGAGGTCGAGGAGTTCAAGGGCTACCGCATCGTCCGCTGGGCCGACCGCCATGTCGCCGTCCACCGCTCGGTCGGGCCGGTCAACCTCGTCCATTTCGGGCTGGTCGAGGTCGGCGCCCACATCATCCACGACCGGGATCTGCTGGACCTGAAGGCCCGCATCCGGGGACTGGTGGAAGGGTGGGACAAGGCGCTTCACGGCCCCCCCACCGACAAGCGTGCACCGCTGTCCTACCGGACGCTGCAATCCGGCACCAAGCATGTCGCGGTCAGCACCACCATGCGCGGCATGCTGACCCACGACGGTGTCGGCGAGATCGGGAACTGGATGTTCGTCGGGCACTCCGACGAGGAGGTCGCCACCTGCGTCCTGCGCTACCTGCTGATCGGAACGCGCCATATCGAGGATTTGGCCGCCGCCCGCAGCCTGCCGGAACGGAAGGGCGAGGCGTGGCTGGACCCCGTCCGCTACCTCTTCCACGAGGGCTGGTACCGCGCCCAGGCCGCCGCCTATGCGAGATACGGGGTGAAGGCCCCGGGCGAGCATGAGGACGCCTTCGACCATTACCGGAAGACCGGTGCCGGAGCCGGGCTGCTCTTCACGCCCTTCTTCCGTGAGGACTGGTATCTGTCCCACCACCCCGAGGTCCACGCCGGGGTGCGGGACGGGCGGTGGAGCAGCGGCCTGGAGCATTTCGCCGTCGAAGGCCAGTATCGTGCCTATTCGCCGCACCCGCTGATCGACGTCCATTGGCTTTTCGCGGCGCGGCGCCGGACGGATCCGTCGATCGACCGCATCCTGAGCGGGGCCGGTGCCGGAAAGGGCGGCGAGGGGGTGAGCCTGCTCTCCTTCTACTTCACGTCCGACGGGATGGCGGAGCTGGTAGCCAACCGCTTCTTCGATCCCCATTGGTACGGAACGCAGTATGCGGGGCTGCTGGTCGAAGCCGGGGCCACGCCGCGCGACCTCTTCCTGCATTTCCTGTCCCAGGGCGTGACGCAGGGCTGCCAGCCGAACCGGTCCTTCTCCGAAACCGACTATCTCACTCGCTATCCGGGCGCGCGCGAAGCCATCGCCCGCGGCGAGGTCGCGTCGGGATTCGAGCATTGGATGCTGATCGGGCGGGAACGCGGATACAACTGACGATCACCTCGGCAAATGGATGGGGGAGAAAATCCGTAGCGCCGCCCCCTCTAGTTCTACTGTGTCATAAATCTTGGAATGTGACAGAGGTTCGTTGTAATAGAGGGATTCATGCTTCGTTCAGAGAGGCGGTATGGCTCCCCTTGGCACGGCGGACGGCATCGAATCACGGTTTGCCGCGTATGTCGAGCGCTTGGCGCCGGCTTTGGGTCATGCTGATCGCGCGGCGCCGTTTCGTGCCTATTGCACCGGATTGATCCTTCCAGGCGACCGCAAGAGTGTCGAGCCGATGGCCGCGCGGGTGGAGCCGGAACGTGTCGGCGCCGCCCATCAGTCCTTGCACCATTTTGTTGCCAAGGCGGCCTGGGAGGATGCGGCTGTGCTGGCCGGGGTGCGTGATCTGGTTTTGCCGGCGCTGTTGGAACGCGGCCCGGTCCGCGCCTGGATCATCGACGACACTGGCATGCCGAAGAAGGGGCGCCATTCCGTTGGCGTGACGCGCCAGTACTGCGGCCAGATTGGCAAGCAGGACAATTGCCAAGTCGCCGTGTCGCTGTCGCTGGCAACCGACCACGCCAGCCTTCCCGTCGCCTTCCGGCTTTACCTGCCGGAGACATGGGCCGACGATGCGGAGCGCCGGGCGCGGACCGGCGTCCCGGACGAGGTCCTCTTCCAGACCAAGCCCGCCATCGCGCTGGACCAGATCCGCACGGCCATGGCGGCGGGTCTGCCGCCGGGCGTGGTCCTGATGGACGCAGGCTACGGCAACGACACCGCCCTGCGCGAAGGCGTGACCGCGCTGGGGCTGACTTACGTCGCCGGAGTCCAGTCCTCGCTGACCGTCTGGCCGCCCGGTGTGGAACCACTGCCGCCCAAGCCGTGGAGCGGCAAGGGGCGACCGCCGAAGCTCCTGCGCCGCGCCCCTGGACATGAACCGATCTCGGTAAAGGCTCTGGCCGAAGGGTTGGCGCCGGAGGCATGGCTCTCCGTAACGTGGCGGGAAGGCACGAACGCGCCGCTGGCCTCCCGTTTCGCTGCCGTTCGCGTTCATGCCGCGCACCGCGACGAGGAGCGGGCGGAGCGTCGCCCGGAGGAGTGGCTGCTGATCGAATGGCCCGAGGACGAAGAGAAGCCGACAAAGCACTGGTTGTCGACACTGCCGGAGACAATGTCGCTCGACGCCTTGGTGGAAACCGCCAAGTTACGGTGGCGCATCGAACGCGATTACCTCGAACTCAAGCAGGAACTCGGCCTCGGCCATTATGAGGGCCGGGGGTGGCGCGGATTCCACCATCACGCGACGCTGTGCATCGCCGCCTACGGATTCCTCATCAGGGAACGGGCGGCGATTCCCCCCTCAGGACCACCCCTCGCCGGGCGCCTCCAAGCGCCTGACGTTTCCGAAGGCTTCCGACCCCGCGGTTCCGCCATCGCGCCCTGAGCGACACGTTCCGACGTCCATCGCCACCCTGCGCATCGCAATCGCCAAAATGCTCGCAAGAACCCTCCAGCGATGTCCATGCTGCCATCAATTGCGCACTTTATGACACAGTAGAACTAGGGACTTCCTGCTGCGCCTGATCGCTGCCGTCCCCTACAAGATCCACACGGTGCTCACCGACAACGGCATCCAGTTCACCACACCGGGCGGCGGCGGATCGGCCGTCCCCCTGATCAAGGAAGCCATCGCTAAGGGCGAGCGCTTCCGGGCCCATGCCTTCGAACTTACCTGTGCGCGTCACGACATCGACCACCGCACGACCAAGCCCAAGCACCCGTGGACCAACGGCCAGGTCGAGCGCATGAACCGCACCCTCAAGGACGCTACGGTCAAGCGCTTCTACTACGAAAGCCACGACCAGCTCCGGCAACACCTCACCGACTTCGTGGCCGCCTACAACTTCGCACGCAGGCTCAAGACCCTGAAGGGGCTGACACCATACGAGTTCGTCTGCAGAGCTTGGCACAAAGACCCCTCCAGCTTCACCGAAAACCCGCACCATCAAATGCCGGGACTAAACATCTAGGAGTTCCAGCAGAGTGGAATATAAATATAATTTTCAAAGACACGGCAATTTGCAACGGGCTATACTCATGCAGAGCCGGTAAAACTCTCTAACCTTGGATAGAAAACAGAGGAACAAGAAGATTTCTGATAAACATCAGCGACGGCCGCCCTCAAACGACGAGCAAGCCAACGCTTTCGATCTGATGGAGACATTCCACCGGATCGAAAGCGTTTCTAATGATACGAAAAATATTAGTAGTTTTTTATGGAGAAGACGTTCTCCCCTATGTAAACAAAATCTCTATTAAGCTTAGAAATACATTTGATGAAAGATGATGAGTTAGATTGAGACGGATACATCCAATCATGAAGCTCGATTATCAGAATAGGGAACCGATCAACCCACTCGGTGTCTTTTGAGAAGACATCGCTCTCCCCTCCTTCAATATCGATCTTTACTATAAATGGTTCATACTCCTCACCCATTTCTCCCAGTATCTGATTTACAGATACGGCAGAGACATGTTCAACAAACTTCCCTTGTGAGAGTTCGGCCTCAGGAACGGCTCTAAACCCCCATTCGCCTTTCCCAGGATCAACGACTGCCATTTCACCAACTGTAGATGACAGCGCCGCCCTAATGCAGGTTATATTCGTACTTTCTTTTGTATTGATTGACAAAACTTCAAAATTCTTCGCCTCCGGCTCCAGAGCAATCACTCTGGACCTCTGGTATTTTTCTGAAAAATAGAGGCTGCTTGCCCCGATATTGGCCCCAGCATCGACAATCAGCGGCTTTTTCCCAGAAGACGAGATTGCCTCATATATTTCTCCTAACTCCTTGCCACGAGAAAACCGAAACAGGCCATAGGCATGCTCAACCCATATCTGCTCTATTACGGAACGATCGCTTGTTCCTTCTCGATAGAGCATTTTTATAAGCCTGTTCGGCTCAACTTGAATGGCGATCTCTTTCATGGCTTTTTTTGCATCCCAGTGGCGCGGAGGCGGGACGGTACAGAAGCATGACACTATGAAAAGATAAAGCGTTTAGGGTCCAGACTCATAACCAGTAGACGACGGTTGCGGCGATGTGGACGGCGGCCATGAAGTTGGTGGCGGAGCGGTCATAGCGAGTTGCGATGCGTCGGAAGTCCTTGAGGCGTCCGAACATGCCCTCGATGACGTTGCGGTTCCGGTAGAGGTAGGGAGAGAAGCAGTTTTTCCAGCGCTTGTTGGCGCGTGGCGGAATGTTGGGCGCGGCTCCTGCCTCTTCGATCTTCCGGCGGACGGCGGCGCTGTCGTAACCCTTGTCACCGTGCAGGAGATCGGTGGCAGGCATCCGGTCGAGCAGACGGTCGGCGGCGGTGCAGTCGGCGACCTGACCGCCAGTCAGCAGGAAGGCAAGCGGCCGGCCGCGCGGATCGCTCAGGGCGTGGATTTTCGTGGTTCTCCCACCTCGGGACCGTCCGATGGCCTGGGCACGCTCCCCCTTTGCCGCCGCTTGCCGAACGATGGGCGCGGACCGCCGTGGAGTCGATCATCACCTGGGCCGGTGGGCCACCCGCCGCCGCCAAGGCATGGAAGATGTCCTCCCACATGCCCTTGGACGCCCAGCGGACGAAGCGGTTGTAGAGCGTCTTGCGGGGGCCGGCGGAGCATCCGCCCAGCGCCCGCCCGACTTCAGCACATGGACGATCCCGCTGATCACACGGCGATCATCCACCCGCGGCTTGCCTCGGGTGTCGCGCGCAAGGTACGGCTCAAGCCGTCCGAACTGCTCCACCGTCAACCAGAACTGACCGTCGCTCATCGCAAAGCCCCTTTCCAGGGCGTTGAATCACAACGGTCCCATCCGGGAAAGGCCCTTTATGGGTCCGGACCCTAGCATTACAGCCGCGATGGATCGCCCTTCCGCCTGTCGGGCAGGCTTTGGGTGATCTTGCGCTGGTTCGGTGAACACCTCCGGCAAGCTCCGAAGGGAGCGGAAAGGTGTCTGCCGGCGAAGACGGGACGGCCCTTCACGGACGAGTTCAAGGCCGCCGCCGGCTGGGTTCCCGGGCCGATCTGTCGTGCATGACAATCGGCTTTGCCGGCAAGCCTCGCGGCGGCACTGCCGAACTGCCATTCCCCCAAGTCATCGAACCAACGGCCGCCGATCAGCACGACGGGTTCGCATTCCCCAGCCGGAATGGGTGCGGACAACGGTATTCACGGTATTGCCGGTGGCGAAATCCATTAGAAAAGCCAGCAGCGCACGAACCCTGTGAGTATAAAGATGGTTTGACGTCACGAAGTCGTGGCGCTTCATCGCTCCCTCGCTTCCGCCCTGGTCGAAAACGGCGATCGCTTTGTTGACCGCTTCATCAATGGCCTGGATGCCTCGGCTCATATCATAACGGACCACACCGAGACGTTCCGCGGTCTCGATGTCGATGACATGATCAAAAGCAGGCAGATGATCTGGAACGATCACCGTATGCCCCCACATCAGGCCGTCAAAGAAACGAATGGACAAATCCATATTCAATGGAACCACTATAGATGATTTGAATGAAAACCACCTGATAGCCTTTTCCTCATCGGATATGGCGCTATAGTATTTCCCTATTCTCTCCGAAGATTTTGTGTAGAAGCAAACGACTTCAGAAGACGCCCCGACAACTTTCTTCAAATAATTCGTTCTGGCCGAAGACTCGTACAAGAAATACGGCGCAACCGCCTTCGATATCCGGGGAAATCCTTCGTATCTCCTCATGATATCACCGACGATCTCGGTCGAAATGTTTCTATAGCAAGCCGGCAATATTGGGGCCGCAACAGAACGCTCATTGAGAATATAGTCTTCATGCTCAGCCCCATAATGAGAGCTGAAATATATATCTCCCTCTACGACAGATTTCTGATTTGCTTGATGAGCGACGTGGTTGTCATGAAGCCAAAAACATAGAACTCCTTTAAACCCGCGCCTTTCAAGGTAATCCCTCACCCCTTCTACATTTTCACCCCCGATATTCAGGATGATCATGTCGGCTTCCGCGAAATTCTCAGCCAATCTCACTCTGCCGGATACATTCCAGTCATCGGTTTCGAAGTCATGCCAAATGCCCCCCGGCGCACCAGTCAGGCCCTCCACACCTCTCAATGACATGATGCTAAAGCGGTCTTTCAAGAATACCGCTTTGACCTTCTCGTGTATTTCAGAAAACCGCTCATTCGGCGCATCTGAAGGGAGCATCACCACCACACCCTCTTCCTGTGGACTGATTCACAACATCACGAGCTTCTCTCGGCCGAAAAAAGCGCCTAAAAACTCACAGGCTCTCACCGCCACCATTCGTGATCGTCGGTGATCTCTGGATCGGGAATGTGGATGTCGCTGCCCGGCGGCAGGGCGAGGAGATTGACGGCGCCGATCCCTTCGAACAGGTCGGTGGGGTTCCCGGCGAAGTTGCCGGGATGGAACAGGCGCGCCGTGTGCCACCAGACCCGGTAGCCCATCGACCGGATCAGCCCGATCAGGGCCGCCGAGCGGTCGCGCCGGTCGTTCTCCACATACAGCACCGGCCGGTGGCGCGCGATCAGCCCGGATGCGCCGCGCAGCACCGCCTCCTCCATGCCTTCCACATCGGCCTTGAGCAGGCGGCAGGAGGGCAGGTCGAAGCTGTCCAGCGTCACCAGCGGAACCAGTTCGCCATACTCCCAGCCGCCGAGGCCGAGAGCACCGAAATTGTTGGAGCGGTTAGGATCGAGCACCGGCACCCGGATGATTCCGGCCTCGCTCCCCACCGCTATGCGCCGGGTGCGCACATTGGTGATGCCGTTCAGGGCCAGGTTGGCGGACAGCAGGTTGAACAGCATTTCCTGCGGTTCGAAGGCAAGGATGGTGCCGGACGGCCCGACCATGCGGGCCAGCGGCAGGGTCTGGGCGCCGATGTTGGCCCCGACCTCCACCGCCACGTCGCCGGGCCGCAGGATCGAGCGGAACACCGCCACCTCATGCTCGGCATATTCGCCGTAGAGGTCGAGCGAGCGCCCGACATACTGGTCGTTGCGGTTGTAGACCATCAGCCCATGGCGGCAGGGCCGCATGCGGTTGAAGCCGCCTTCCAGATCCACCGGCCCGCCGATCATCCGCCCACCCTCGTCCTGCCCGATCCGGGCAACATGGCCCTCGGGAATTGCTGTAATCCAAAGCGGGAACCGGAAGCCACGACTTTCCGCCCGCGCGGCTCATCATCGCATCCCCGGCATTTCGCCATGGCACCCGGCTGGGCGAGACGCTACACCTAGCCTCCGTCGCCACCTTCGGCAGTCCCTCCGGGAGAGCAGCCCCATGTGCGGTTTCGCCGGCTTCGCCGGACCCGGCGGCGAGCGCGACCTCGCCGCCATGACCGGCATCATCCGCCACCGCGGCCCCGACGACGACGGCGTCCACATCGACACCGGCGGCGCCTTGCCGGTCCATCTGGGCTTCCGCCGCCTCGCCATCATCGACATCGAGGGCGGCCACCAGCCGATGGCGACGGCCGAGGGCGACCTCGTCATCGTCTACAACGGCGAGATCTACAACGCCCCCGAACTGCGCCGCGCGCTGGAGCAGGCCGGCCACCGCTTCCGAACCGACCATTCCGACACAGAGGTGCTGCTGCACGGCTACCGGGAATGGGGCCTGGACATGCTGGAGCGGCTGAACGGCATGTTCGCCTTCTGCCTGCACGACCGCCGCCAGGGCCGGCTGGTGTTCGGCCGCGACCGTTTCGGCAAGAAGCCGCTGTTCTATGCCGAGACGCAGGATGGGCTGGTCTTCGCGTCGGAAGCCACGGCGGTGCTGTCGCATCCGTCGGTGCCGGACACGCTGGACCGCACCGCGCTGGTCAAGTATTTCGCCTACGGCTTCATCCCGGCGCCGCTGACCGCCCATGCCGCGGTGCGCAAGCTGCCGGGCGGCTGCAGCATGGTCTACGACCTGACCAGCCGGCGGCTGTCGGTCAGCCGCTACTGGGAATACCGCATGGTGGTGGACGACCAGCCGCCGGGCGGTCCCGACCAGTGGGCCGACGAGCTGCGCGAACTGCTGGACCGCGCGGTGGAACGCCGGATGCTGAGCGACGTGCCGGTCGGCTTCTTCCTGTCCGGCGGCATCGACAGCGCCGCCATCGTGGCGCTCGCAGCCCGACACCGCGACCCGGCGTCGATGAAGACCTTCACCATCGGCTTCGACGAGCCGAGCTTCGACGAGAGCGGCTATGCCGCCGATGCCGCGCGCCATTACGGCACCGACCACGCCTGCCGCACGCTGAACCTCGACACCGCGGCGGGGATGCTGCCGGAGCTGCTCGGCCGGCTGGACGATCCGATCGCCGATCCCTCCATCCTGCCGACGCATCTGCTGTCGCGCTTCGCCCGCGAACGGGTGACGGTGGCGCTGACCGGCGACGGCGGCGACGAGCTGTTCGCAGGCTACGACACCTTCGACGCGCTGCGCACGGCGCGGCTCTATCACCATGCCGTCCCCCGCCCGCTGCACCGGCTGGCCGAGGCGGTGGCCCACCGGCTGCCGCGGTCGGACCGCAACATGAGCTTCGACTTCAAGCTGCGCCGGGCGTTGCGCGGGCTGGGGCACCGGCCGGCGCATTGGATGCCGGCCTGGCTGGGTCCGGCCTCGGTGGAGGAGGTGTCGCGGCTGTTCGGCACCGACCTGACCGCCGACGAGCTGTATGACGAGGCCGACGCCCTGTGGCGGTCGGGCGCCAGCCGGCACGACGTCGACCGCTCCATCGAGTTCTACGGCCGCTTCTATCTGGGTGAAAACCTGCTGATCAAGGCCGACCGCGCCAGCATGTTCTGTTCGCTGGAGACGCGCTCGCCCTTCCTCGACCGCGACCTCGTCGCCTTCGTCAGCCGCCTGCCGGCCGGCGTGAAGCTGCAGCCGAACGGCATCCGGGGCGGCACCCGCAAATGGATCCTGAAGAAGGCGATGGCGCCGCTGCTGCCGCCGGCGATCCTGTCGCGGCCCAAGAAGGGCTTCGGCATCCCGCTCAGCCGCTGGCTGCGCCACCTGCCCCAGCCGCCGATGGAGACCGCGGCGCGCATCGGGGTGGACGGCAAGTGGCTGGCGGCGCGCTGGGACGAGCACCGCAGCGGGCAGGCCGACCACCGCGGCCTGCTGTGGGCCTGGACCGCGCTCGCCACCGCGCTGGACCGCCCGGCCCAGCCCCCGGCCCCGACCCCGGCACCGATGGAAAACGCCGCATGAGCTTAGACAGTCTGGATCGTCCGCTCTCCAAAATGCGCGGCGGGGCGGACATGCACGATGCTGCCCGCTCCGATGTGCCCGCCGGCCGCGGTTCGTCACCCGCCCGCATCCTGGTCGGGCTGCTGCTGGGGCTGGGGGCGCTGATCGTCGCCTATCAGTTCGGCATGAACATGCATGCCAGCACCGGCCTGCCCTATTGGGACGACTGGGGCTATTTCTTCGGCACCGCCCAGGGCGTGCAGCAGCCGCTGACCTTCCATTCGATCTTCGCCAAGGACAGCGACCATGTCGCGCCGTTCTTCAAGCTGCTGACCCACGGGCTGTGGCAGGCCATCGGCGTCGATTTCCTCGCCTTCCGGCTGGTCGGCTGGCTGGCCTTCGCCGCCATGCTCGCCGCTTACGCCCTTGTGCTGCTGCGGGACTGCGTGCGGTCGGCCTGGGATGGGGTGCCGGTGGCGGCGGCCGGGCTGTTCCTGACCGGCACGCTGAACAACGAGTATTTCTATTACCAGCACATGGGGCTGGCGCAGCCGATCTTCTTCACTTGCCTGTTCCTGTTCCTGCACACGCTGGCCCGCGGCCGGCTGGTGCTGGCAACGCTGTTCCTGCTGGCCTTCGGCTCCACCGGGGTGTTCGGCGCCAGCTATGCCCTTGGCGCTGCCGGGGCCGGGGCGGTGCTGGCGCTGCGCCAAGGCGAGTGGCGGGACCGCCTGGACGGCCGGATGCTGGTGGCGGTCGGCGGCGGGCTGCTGCTGACCGCGGCGATGCTGTGGATGACCTTCAGCGGCTCCTACGCCAACCACACCGGCCAGCCGCTGGTGCTGCCCTGGCACAGCGGCTTCTGGGCCTTCCTGCTGGGCGCCTTCGCCACCGCCGCCGGGCTGCCGGTGGAGGCGGTGGGCGCGCCACTATCGCTGGCGGCGGGGGCGGCGGCCCTGGGGCTGTGCCTGATCCCGGCGGCGGGCCTGCTGCTCGGCCGCGCCGGGCGGGAGAACCGCAACGCCGCGCTTGCCATTTCCGGGCTGATCGCCGGGGCGGTGATCGTCACCATGACCACCGCGCTGGGCCGGGCCGGCTTGTGCGGCGAGGGCATCGCCAACGCCATGCGCTGCGGCACCATCCCGCGCTACGCCTATCCGGTGCTGCTGGCCTTCCCCGCCGCGGTCGCCGGCTGGACGCTGCTGCTCGGCCGCCGGACGAGGATGGGGGCTGGCGTCGGGACCGTCGCCGGCGTTGTGCTGGTGGCGGCGCTCGCCGTCGGCCACGGGGCGGGCACGGACGCCTTCTGGCGGCATTGGAGCGTCGCCGGCCTCAACCGCATGGTGGCGGAGCGCGATGCGGCGGCGGAGCGCTGCGTCGCCACCCACCTGCAAGCCATCCGCACACCCGGCGGGAGGGATTCGGCCGGAATGGACTGGAGCCAGCCGCTGGTCTGCCCCTCCGCCTCGCCGCGCAACATCGCGCCCTTCCTCCAGGCCGCCTACGACCTGAAGGCCGGCTTCGTGCAGGCGATCCTGGCCGATACGGCGAGCCGGCCGGAGCGCGCGATGCTGGCTACCCTGCTGCGGGCCGGCCATATGGATGAGGTATCGGCACGGCTGCGGCTGGACGTGCCGCCGCGCGACGCCGGTTTGCTCGGGGGCGGACTGCACGGCTCGCTCGACCGCTTCACGCAGCTTCCCTCCGGCTCGCTGGCGGCGCTCGGCTGGGCGGTCGATGCGGCGGTGCCGGCGCCGGCCGCCTTCGTCCTGCTGGGGGTGGGCGACCGCATCGTGGCAACATCCCCGACCGGCGGCGCGCGGCCCGACGTCGCCGCCGTGCTGAAGGACGGGCGGATGGCGGACAGCGGCTTCACCCTGCCTATTCCGCCAGAGTTGGCCGGCCAGCGGGTGCGGCTGTTCGTGCTGGGCCATGACGGCGGGCTGAAGGAGCTGACGCCCCCCGGCGGGGTGGCGGCGACGCCCTGACAAACAGAAGGCCCCGCACCGGGAACGGTACGGGGCCTTTTTCTTATCGGGATCGTCAGTCCCGGATGCTGCGGTCCGGCGGCGGCGGCTCGTCGAAGTTCAGCATGGTCTTGATGGAATAGTGGCTCTTGCCCTGGCTCTCGAAATAGATGCGGACCAGCAGCTCGGCCAGCAGCCCCATCAGGATGCACATCACGCCGGTGACCAGCCCCATCGTCACTAGGAGCGGCAGCGGCGTCAGGATGAAGGAGATGCCGTCGACCAGCTTCAGGTAGATGGCATAGATGCCGGCCAGCACCGACAGCCCCATGAACATCAGGCCGGCGAAGCCGAAGATGTAGATCGGCTTGGTCTCGTACTGGGTCAGGAACTTCACGACGACGAGGTCGAGCACGACCTTCAGCACCCGCTCCAGCCCGTACTTCGACTGGCCGTGGCGGCGCGGGTGGTGGCGCACCGGCATCTCGGTCAGCTTGGCGCCCTGCCAGCGGGCATAGATCGGCACGAAGCGGTGCATCTCGCCGTAGAGCCGGTAGCCCTGCAGCATCTGGCGCCGGTAGGCTTTCAGCGTGCAGCCGTAATCGTTCAGCTTCACGCCGGAGATGGTGGAGATCAGCTTGTTGGCCATCTTGCTCGGCAGCGTGCGCAGCAGGAAGCCGTCCTGCCGGTCGGCGCGCCAGCCCGACACCACGTCGTACCCCTCGTCCAGCTTGGCGAGCAGCCCGCCGATATCCTGCGGGTCGTTCTGCAGGTCGCCGTCCATCGGCACGATGACGTCGCCGCGGGCATGGTCGATGCCGGCCATCATCGCCGCGGTCTGGCCGACGTTGCGGCGGAAGTTGATGACGCGGATGCGGCGGTCGGACGCCACGCGCTGCAGTTCCGCCTCCGTCCCGTCGGTGGAGCCGTCATTGACGAAGATGACCTCGAAGCTCCGCCCCAGCCCGTCGAGCGCCGGGATCAGCCGGCCGCACAGGGGGGCGATGTTGTCCTCCTCGTTATAGACCGGGATCAGGACCGAGACGGAAACCGTGCCGGTGTCCGTGGCGGCGGATCCGGGGGTAAGCAGGAGGGTCATCGAACGGGTCCGGAGGCTGCGGGTCATCTGTGGGGGCGATGCCGGGCCATGGTATGGCCGCTGGGTCCGGCAAGCGCAACGGCTAATTGGGCTGTGATTAGACGACCGGCTGTCGCGGGCAGCCGCCTGCCGTCGCTTACACCGTGCGGCGCTCCCGCAAAACCGTCAGGTCGATGACGGCGCCCAGCAGGGCCACCATCACCTGGAAGGCGAGGATGCCGAAGCCCAGCGCCAGCGACTGGGCGTGCGGGACGCCCACCAGATCGAGCAGGCCGACCAGCGACGCCTCGCGCAGGCCGATGCCCGCGAGGGTGACGGGCATCAGCACGATCACCGACATCAGCCCGATCACGGCGCACCAGACCGAAAAGGGCTGGTCGATGCCGACCGCCAGTCCCAGGGCCTGACTGCCGGCGACCGCCGCAAGCTGGACCGCGATCCCGCCGGCGATCGACAGCAAGGCCCGCCCAGGCCGGCGTGTCTGGTCGCGCCAAGCCTCCAGGAAGCGGCGCAGCGGCCCGAGCATCCAGGCCTCGCGTTTCGGCCCGGCACGCCAGCCGAGCAGAGCCAGCAGAAGGGCACGGGCCCGCGCCCAGGCCAGCAGCACGGTCGCTACGGCCAGCCCAGCCAGCACCAGCCCGACCGCGACCAGCAGCCCATCGCCGAAGCGCGCCGACTGCACCGCCAGACCACCGCCGGTCAGCAGCAGCAGCCCGGAGATCCCCGTCACCTTGTCGAAGGCGACGGCCGAGACGATGCGGCCGCCGTCACCCTCCCCACGCCCTTCGTCGCGGCTGAGCCGGTAGGCCTTCACCGCCTCCCCCGCCAGCTGCCCCGGCAGCACCAGCGCATAGAGCTGCGCCACCAGCGTGTAGGCGAGCAGCCGCCCCGTCCGCAGTTCCGGCAGCAGCACACGCAGCTTCAGCGCGTTCAGCACATGCATCAGGAAGAACAGCAGGCCGGCAAGCGCCATCAGCCCCGGCGATGCCATCGCCAGCACCCGCCCGACCTCCGCCACGTCGACCCGCCACAGCAGCAGGCCGACCAGCAGCGCACTGACCAGGGCTTTCAGGCCGGGACGCATTTACGGATGCCTTTTCATGAAGTCATGAAGTGATGTGAGGGGTTTATTTGGAGAGTTGTCGCTGGGTGCCCCCTCCCCGCCCCTGCACTTACGACCCCGGGCGGCGGGCCAGCACGTAGATGTAGTCGCCATGCGACCAGGAGTTCAGGCGGAAGATGTGGTACAGCGCCTCGGCAAGGAAGCGGCGGCCGGGGCCGTAGTCGCCTTCCGTGCCCTGGCCGCTGGCGGCTCCCAGCACGTTGCGGTAGAGCGGCGAGAAGAAGGGGAAGCCCCATTCCACCACCCGCTCGATCTCCAGCCCGACCGACTTGATCTTGGCCTGCAGCTCGCCGCGGGCATAGTTGCGGTGGTGGCCGACCGTGCGCTCGAAATCGCGCATCCGCCCCTGCAGGGTGGAGACCAGCAGGTAGCGGCCGGTCATGGCGGCAAGGTTGCGCAGCGCCGCGACATCGTCCTCGATATGCTCGACCACGTCGGTGCAGACCACCAGGTCGAAGCGGCGGTCGAGATGGCCGGCGGCGACGTCGAGCAGCCCGAACTCGGCATTCGGCGCGCGGCGGCGGGCGACGTCGATGGCCTTGGCGGAAAAGTCGAGGCCGGTGTAGCTGGCCTGCGGCTTCAGCGGCATCAGCGTGGCGAGCAGCGAGCCCTGGCCGCAGCCGACGTCAGCCAAGCTGTCGTAGTTCAGCGGGCGCACCATCTCGGTGACGATGCGGCGCAGATGCCGGCCGGTCGGGCCGTATTTGCGCATGTCGTTCCAGCGCCGCTCCCAGCTGTCGTCGTAATCGACGCCACCCGGGTGATCGGCCGCCGCGGCGGCCATGGGAGTGGGCAGGGGAGTGTTGGCGGACTTGAATGCGTCGTCGCTCATGCGGGCCTCCGGCGCAGGATGAATTCGTTGCAGCCCGTCGGCACGCGCGGCGGGCGGACCTCCAGCATGTCGAAGCCGAGCGCGTCCATCCGCGCCCGCACCTCGTCGGCACTGGCATATTCGTAGGGGTAGCCGCCGAGCCAGTCGGTCACGTCCACCCAGAACTCCATGCCGCGCTCCTTGCGCAGCGGGTTGGAGCCGGTGATCGCCCAGGTCGCCAGGAACATCAGCGAGCCCAGCGTCCAGTCCCAGAATTTCCGAAGGAAGCCCGGCGACAGATTGTAGACGATCTTGATCAGGGTCCAGATCGGCGAGGTCCAGTGGCGGTTGTAGAGCGCGAGCACGAAGGTGCCGCCCGGCGCCACCAGCGGGGCCACCGTCTCGATGGCCGGCCACATGGAACCGGTGTGGTGCAGCGACCCCCAGGCATAGACCACGTCGAAGCGGCCGAGCGAGCCGGCGAAGCCGCTGTCCAGCGCGGAGCCGCGGCGGAACTCGATGCGGTCGGCCAGCTCCGGCGCGAAACGGCCCAGGTTGCGGCGGGCGACCTCGACCCCGGTCGGGTTGACGTCGAAGCCCAGCGCGCGGGCGACGCCCAGCTTGCCGGCGGCGATGGTGAACAGGCCGGAGCCGGAGCCGACGTCGCAGAAGCTGGCGTCCTTCAGCCGGTCGGTCCCGACCAGCCCCTTCAGGCTGTCGATGGCCGCCACCAGCCGCGGCTCGTCCAGCACGGTGCGCGAGTAATGGTCCCAGTTCTCGCCGAAATCGAAGGCCAGGGCGGATGTCCCGGCCGGGGTGCCGCCCCCGCCTTCCGCCGTCTTCACCGGTTCCGCCACGCTGTCCGATCCCTTGCTGTCCAAGCCCACTCTGCCGCGCCGCCATACGCTCCCGAAAGCCGCCGGATGTCAACAGGACGTCAAGCGATGTCCCTCACTCCGCCCCCTCAATCCGCCCCCTTAATCCGCCGGGGCCGACCGGACCCGTCCCGCCGCAGTGCGGCCGGCGAGCGCCAGGTCGCGGTAGGCGGCGGCGACGGCGCGCCAGGAGAAATGCTCGACCACCCGGCGGCGGCCGCCATCGCCCAGCCGGCGGCGCAGGGCAGGGTCTTCAGCCAAACGGGCGAGGGCCGTGGCAAGCGCCGGCGTGTCGTCGGCGTCCAGCATCAGGCCGGTTTCCTCCTCCACCACCAGATCGCGGTTGCCGGCGATGCGGGTCGCGACCACGGGCAGGCCGGCGGCCATCGCCTCCAGAACCACGTTGGGCATGCCCTCGTCGCGCGAGGGGAAGACGAAGGCGTCGGCGGCGCGGTAGGCGGCGGGCAACTCGTCGCGCCCCAGCCAGCCGCGGAAGGCGATGCGCTCCGACAGGCCGAGCCGGCCGGCCTGGGCCTCCAGCTCCGGCCGGGCGGGGCCGTCGCCGACGATGGTCAGGTCGATGGCGCCCCGCGCTTCGGGAGGCAGGGAGGCGAGCGCCTCGAAAAGCACGTCCAGCCCCTTCTGCCGCACCACCCGGCCGACGAACAGCAGGGACAGGCGGTCGCCGGCGGCAGCCATGTCAGGGGGCGAGAAGCGGGCGGCATCGACGCCGTTGGGGATGATGGCGATCGGCTGGTCCGGGGCGAAGCGGCGGGCGAGATCGGCCAGCCCCTCGCTGTTGGCGACGACGGCCGACGCACGGCGCCACAGCCAGCCGATCGCCGGCCCGGCCAGCCGGTGATAGAGCGAGATGCCGTCATACTGGAAGCCCGGCACGTCGCCGCCGCGCAGGCTGACGACATAGGGCACGCCGGACAGCGCCTTGACCATCCAGGCCGCCGGGCCGCAGGGCAGGCCGAAATAGGCGATGGTGGCGTCCGGGCGCCAGCGGGCGGCGATCCAGGGCGCCATCACCAGCGAACTGGCGAGGAAGGCCAGCATCTCCACCACCGAACTGCGGTCGCGGCGGCGGCGCAGGGTGGGAATGCGGCGGATCTCCACCCCGTCGGCCCAGCGTTCCACCCGCGGCAGGTCGCCGAAGGCGGAGGTCAGCACCAGCACCTCCTCGCCCAGGGCGGCCAGCTCGCGCGCGGTGTTGTCGGTGGCGTTCGCCGCCCCGCCGCCCAGCGGCGGAAATTCGTAATTGATCAGCAGAAGCCGCGCCATGCCGCCCGCCACACTCCCCGTTCGACGAGCGCCATTGATGCGGGGGCGGGGGCGGCGATGCAAGCCCCGCCGCTCTTGACAAGCCGAACCCGCAAGTCGCCAATCCCGTCCTCCTTCCCCCCTCCTGCCGCCAGGCCACCGATGCCCACCCCTTCGGACGCTTCCCAGTTCGCCTTGGCCATGCTGACCCGGGCGCAGGCCCTCTACACTGCGGGCGATGCCGATGGGATGCTGCCGCTCGCCGCGGGGATCCCGGCGGATGGGCGTTTGCCGGGCGGCATCACCCTGTCGCCCGCCTTCGTGGCGGCGGTGGCAGGGATGCTGCACAATCTGTCCTTCGCCTGCCGCGATGCCGGACGGTACGACGCAGCGCTCGCCTGCTCCGGGGAGGCCTGCCGGTTGCAGCCGACCGACGGCACCTTCCATCTCCACCGGATGTACCTGCTGCTCGGCCGCCGGGCCTACCGTGACGCCTGGAACCGCGCCGACTGGCAGAGGGCCCTGCGCGACGCCCATCCGGCGCTGTGGGACGGGATCAGCCGCGTCGACGGCCTGCTGGTCAACAACAGCAACGGGCTGGGCGACTTCATCCAGTTCCTGCGCTTCATCCCCGAGGCCGCGCGCCGCGCCGGCCGCGTCTATCTCGAAACCCCGCCCGGCACCAAGGCCCTGTTCCGCCACACCCCGTTGCCCGATGGCGTCACGCTGATCGACAGCCGGGAAGGCATCTCCTTCGAAGCCACCTGCGAGATGGTCTGCCTGCCCTTCGCCATGGGCCTGGGCGCGGAGGACATCGCCACCCCCGGCGCTTATCTGCATGCGCCGCCCGAGCGCACCGGTCCGTGGCGCGATGTGGTCGCCGCCCATGGCGAGGGCATCCCGATCGGGCTGGTCTGGGCCAGCTGGGGCGACGGCAATCCGCGTTCGCTGCCCTTCGCCGCGCTGCGCCCGTTGCTGGAGATTCCGGGCCTGCGTGTCTTCGGCCTGCAGAACCACAAGGACAAGGCGGCGCTCCATGGGCAGGCGCTGCCCGACCACTTTACCGATCTCGGCGTCTACGACACGCGGAACATGGCCGCGATCATGCGCTCCATGCGGCTGGTCATCGCTCCCGACTGCGGGCTGGCGCATTTGGCGGCGGCGCTGGGGGTGGAAACCTGGTTGTGCCTCGCACGGGTCGGCGACTGGCGCTGGGGCGAAAATGGCGAGCGCGGCGACTGGTACCCGAACGTCCGGATGTTCCGTCAAAGCCAAGCCGGCGACGGCGGGAGCGATCCCTGGGCACCGGTGATCGCCGGCATCGCCGAACGGCTGCGGACGCTCACCGCCTGACGGCGGGCGAACGCTCCGCCCCGCCGAAGCGGCATCATCCCACCGGCGCCCCCGCCAGCGTCCGCAGGCGATCCGCGACACGGGCGACGACGCTGTCCCAGTCGCCCGGCGCCGGCTGCACGAACAGCCGCAGACCCGGATACCAGGGGCTGTCTTCCCGCCCGTCGAGCCACCGCCAGCAGCCGTTGAAACGCGACAGCACCCAGACCGGCTTGCCCAGCGTTCCGGCCAGATGGGCCACCGCGGTGTCCACCGTGATGACGAGGTCGAGCCCGCCGATCAGGGCGGCTGTGTCGGCGAAATCGTGCAGCGCCGCGGTCGGGTCGTGCAGGACCATGCCGGCCGGCGGATCGGCCGCCTGGGCCGCCCCCGGCCCCTTCTGGAGGCTGATGAAGCATATGCCGGGGGAGGTCCCGGACATCCCATCGCCTGCCAGTGCGGCGAGCGGCGACAGCCGGGCGAGCGGCAGGCTGCGCACGGCGTCCATCGCATGGGCGTCGGGATCATGCGGGCGGGGATCGCCGGCCCAGGCCAGACCGACCTTGAGGCACCCCGCCGGGACCGGCAGGCTGTCCAGCCACCCCCGCCATGCCGCGGCGCGTGCCGGATCGACGGCCAGCCGCGGGGTCGCCGGGATGCTGTCCAGCGTGGTGGCGAACAGCCGCGGCAGATCCATGATGGCGGCGTGGCAATCGACCGGCGGCGCTCCTTCCCTTTGACGCTCTCCTTGCGCCACCACCGCCTCGACCCCGCTCATCCCGTGCAGCAGCGCCACCAGCCCCGGCTGCACCTCCAGCACCACGCGCCCGCCGCGCGCGACGACCAGCGGGACGTAGCGGACGCATTGCAGGGTGTCGCCGTTCCCCTCGACCGCGTGCAGCAGGATGCGCCGCCCCTCCAGCGGCTCGCCGGCCCAGGATGGGACGCCGGGGAAGCGGGCCGCCCCCGCCTGCGCCCACAGGGTCCAGCCGCCGGGCAGGTCGCCCAGCCGCAGCCGGGTCAGTGCAAGGTTCAGCCGCGCCCGGCCGTCGCCGGGGTCGAGCCGCAAGGCGCGCTCGTAGCCGGTCAGCGCCTCCGCGTGCCGGCCGAGCGTGGCGAGGGCGACCGCCAGATTGTAATGGTGCCCCGCTCCACCGGGCTGGAGCGCCGCCGCCCGCCGCTGCAGCGCCGCCGCAGCCGCCGACCGCCCGGCGGACTGGGCAAGCATGCCGCGGTTGCCGAACGCCTCCGCCAGCTCCGGTGCCAGGAGATGGGCACGGCGGAACAGTCCCTCCGCCCCGGCACCCTCGCTGCTGCCGGCGCCGCGCGCCAGCCGGGCGCTGCCCAGCGCGAAGACGTGGGAGGCGTCCGCCGGATTCAGCGCGCCGGCCTGGACGAAGGCATGCTCCGCCCCGGCCGGGTCCCCGGCGGCCAGCCGCAGCGCTCCCAGCTCGTGCCGCAGCGCCGCGTGGTCGGGCAGCGCGGCGGCCACCCCGGCCAGCAGCCCGATGGCGGCGGCGGGATCGCCGGCGCCCCACCGCTCCCCGGCTTGCGCCATCAGGTCGTGCAGCAGGCGGTCCAGGTTGCGGGCCGGCGGCTCCAGCCCCGGACAGGCGTCCAGCAACGCCCGGTACAGCCGCGCCGCCTCCGCCAGCCGGCCGGCCATATGGTGCCCGACCGCCTGGCCGAACAGCTCGGATGGGGAGAGGGGCATGGGAGGGTCCGTCGTGCGATCAGCCGTCGCGCATTTCTAACGCAGCGGGCCGGAGCTTGGCGATGTCCTGTTTGGCGGTTTGTGGGCCCTGCCGCTTCTTGGCAGCGTCCGGCCATCTCTGCTACTGATCCAACCGTCCTTTCCCTGCCGCTCACCATACCTTTCACCTTGATCCCCGTGCCGGGGATCCCTGACACCGGGGCGCCGCGGACCTCATGACCATCGAGCAAACCTTCATGACGGCGGTCCAGTTCCAGCAAAGCGGCCGCGCCGACGAGGCTTGCCGGCTCTATGAACGGATCATCGACAAGGACCGCGCCTTCGCACCGGCCGTCAACAATCTCGGGCTGCTGTACGCCGAACAGGGCCGAACCGCCGAGGCGGTGACCCTGTTCCGACGGACGCTGACGCTGACGCCGGCGGGGCTCAACAGCTGGAACAACCTGGGCTCGCTGCTGTGCCGGCTCGGCCGCCGGGGCGAGGCGGCGGCGGCCTATCGCGCCTCGGTGCGGCTCAAGCCCGACCAGCCGGCCGTCCTCAACGAACTGGGCATCCTGCTGGAGGGGCTGAAATGCGTGGACGAGGCGGAGGAGGTCTTCGACCGCGCCGTCGCCCTGGTCCCGGACGAGGCGGAATACGCCAACAATCACGGCGCCCTGCTGCGCATGACGCATCGGCTGAACGAGGCGGCGGCCCGGTTTCGCCGCGCCATCGCGCTGAACCCGCAGCACAGCGGAGCCTACAGCAATCTCGGCTCGACGGTGAAGGACCAGGGGGCCTTCTGGGAAGCGCTGCTGTCCTTCCGGCGCGCCCACACCCTGGATCCGGCCTTCGCCGGAGCCCATTGGAACGAGTCCCTGGTCCGGCTGCTGATCGGCGACTTCGTCGAGGGATGGCGGCGCTACGAATGGCGCTGGAGGCACGGCCACCTGCCTTCTCCGCAACGCAGTTTCGTGCAGCCGCGGTGGGACGGGTCGGCGTTGCAAGGGCGCCGCCTGCTGGTCTACTGGGAGCAGGGCTTCGGCGACGTGCTCCAATTCGTGCGCTACCTGCCGCTGCTGGCGCGCAACGCAGGAAAGCCGGGCCAAATATTTCTGGAATGCCAACACCCCCTGGTCCCGGTGCTGCGCAGCCTGCCCGGCGTGACGGTGGTGGAGACCGGCGGGCCGCTGCCCGATTTCGACGTGCAGATCCCGGTGATGAGCCTGCCGTTTCTGTTCGGAACCCGGCTGGAGACGGTGCCGTCGCGTGTTCCCTATCTGGCGGCGGAGCCGGATCTGGTGGCGCGCTGGGGGGAACGGCTGAAGGGGTTGACGGGCCTGAAGGTCGGCATCGTCTGGGCCGGCTCGCCCACCCACGGCAACGACAGGAACCGCTCCATCGGGCTGGCCCCCTTCGCGCGGCTCGCCGCCATTCCCGGCATCAGCCTGGTCTCCATCCAGAAGGGACCGACCGAGGGACAGGCGGCGGACCCGCCCGGCGGCTTCCCCCTGCTGAACCTCTCCCCGGACATCCGCGACTTCGCCGACACCGCCGCCATCATGGAGGGCCTCGACCTCGTCGTCTGCGTCGACACCTCCGTCGCCCACCTCGCCGGCGCGCTGGGACGGCCCGTCTGGGTCCTCCTTCCCTTCGCCCCCGACTGGCGATGGATGATCGACCGCGACGACAGCCCCTGGTACCCCACCATGCGCCTGTTCCGGCAGCCGCAGCCCCAGTGTTGGGACGGCGCGATGGACCGCCTGGAACACGCCCTGCGCGAGCGCGCCGGAGAGAAAACATCCCAGGGGATGACAGCCCAGGGGATGACGGTTCAGGTCACCACGGCGTAGGGGCTGTCGCGGTGGACCATCACCAAGTCCACCTGCCAGAGCCTGTCGTCCTCCGGCCGGTACAGGGCGTCGACGATGTCCCAGACCCGGAAGCCGAACGGCGCCATCGCGTCGATGATCCGCGCCAGGCGCGCATCCTCGCCGAACACGGTCGCCTCGATCACGAAGACGCTGCCCGGCTCCATCAGGGTCGCCGCTCCGGCCAGCACCTCGAGCTCCAGCCCATCGACGTCGATCTTCACCAGGAAGGGACCGGCGCAGCCGCGCTCGGCGCACAGACTGTCGAGCGAGAGGGCGGGAACCTCCCGCAGGGTCCACTGCGCCTCGCCCGACGCCACCTGACGGTCCGTCTCGACCACGGACGAATAGAGATGATCGCCGGACACCTCCAGCGACACCGTCCCGCACTGCCGCCCCGCAGCGGCGATCACGAGTTCGGCATTGGGCAGTCCGGCGCACAGCCGCCGCAAGGCCGGCTCGTTCTCCGCCACCGGTTCGATCATCACATGGCGGGCGTCGGGGAACACCTCGTAGAGCGGCGGGGTGCCGGTCTGGGCGCCGACGTCGATCACGGTGGCAGGCCGGAACCCCAGGCCGCGCAGCAGGGCCAGTGTCTTGTGCTTGCTTTGGCGGGTCATCGCCCGTTGCGAGCGGATCAAGCCCAGCAGGGTCGCCGCCATCGGGTTCCCCGGGCTGACCCGCAGGATCTCGCGATAGAAGGCATCGGCCCGTTCCAGGTCGCCGGCGAGATGGATGTCGAAGGCGATTTTCAGCCCGTCGGCGATGCTCACAATCCGGCGCTCCCGCCGCGACTTGCGGTTCGGACCGCAGCCCGGCCGATGATTGACGTCGAGACCATCGACCCCAACGATAAAAGTGCCACGTCGGACGACCCGACGCGGCACAGTTTCGGCTGGAACCCTTTCCCGGGTCCATACAAACAGTTGATGGTATTGTCCTGGTTGTTCAAGCGCGTTCTTCAAAAACGGCCGCGTTTCCGCTTCCGGCAGCCATGTGTCTTCCAAAGGGCGGAAATGGCCTGGTCCGTTCGCCCCGTTCCCACGGCCTTTCACTCCCCCGCGCCGGCCCGGAGCGGCGACTCGGGAGGGAACATCTGAGGCCCGACTTGCCAGACAGGCGGGGCTCGTGGGATGAAGCCACGATCCCGCCCTTGGCCGAGCTGACGATGACCAGCCCCGATCCTTCCCACGCCGCCCAGGCCACTCTCCGGCCCGCCCTTCAGGCCGCCCATCAGGCCGAGGCGGCGGGCGACCGCGAGACCGCCAAGGCGCTGTGCCGCGATGTGCTGGAAAGCGCCGGCACCGGAAGCGCCGACCGGCTCGTCGCGCACGACGCGCTCGCCCGATTGCTGGTGGCCGAGGACATGGCGGCGGCCGCCGGGCACGCGCTCGCCGCGTGGCGCCTCACCCCGCAGGACCCGACCCGCCGGTCCAACCTGTGGCAACTGCTGACCCATCTGGGTGAAGCCGGCGACGTCGCCCGCTTCCGGGGCCGCGACGACTGCGTCGGGCTGGTGGCGCTGGGCAACGCGCTGCGCCGCGACGGACAGGGGCTGCGAGCCGAACGCGCCTACCGCCGGGCGCTGGAGCTTTATCCGGAGGTCTCCTTCACGCTGAGTCGGCTGGCCTGCCTGTGCGCCGAACAGCACCGGCTGGAGGAGGCCGACGCCCTCTTCCTGCAGGCGGCCGAACGCCATGGCGGACGCGACGGCGTCACCCGCACCGCCCCCGCATTCCTCCAGTCCCTGCGCGAGGCGCCTCCGCCCGCCGGCATCCGCGCCACCCTTGCCGAAGGGGCGGGAAGCGCCGACCGGCCGCTGGTGGTCTATGCATCCTGCGACGCGGTCTATGCCCGCAAGTTCCTGCCGACCATGGTGCGGTCCATCGTGGAGGACAGTGGCCTGGACTGTGCCATCGCCCTGCACCTGATCAACCCCGACGCGGAGGCCGAGGCGACGGTGGCGGCCCTGGCCGCCGCCCATGGCGCCGGACGCTTCATCGTCCTGCGCGAGACCATCGACCTGGCGCCGCTGGGCGGCGACGCCAAGACCTATTACGCCTGCAGCCGCTTCCTGGTCCTGCCCGACCTGCTGGCCCGCTGGAAGCGGCCGGTGCTGATGCTGGACGTCGACCTGCTGGCGATCCGCGACCTGACCCCGCTGCTGGCGACCTCCGCCCAATCGGATTTGGGCATGATGAGCCATGCGCTGAAGCGGCTGGACATCTGGAGCCTGCTCTACGCCGACGTGCTGCACATCCGGCCGACCACGGGGGCGCTGCGCTTCCTCGACCTCACCCGGCGCTACATCCGCCATTTCCTGGACCGCGGCATGCCGGTCTGGTTCCTCGACCAGGCGGCGCTCGCCGCCGTGCATCTGGCCGGCTTCACGGCGGAGGCGGCACCGCGCCTGACCATCTATCCGGCCGACATCCACAGCAGCACGGTGATGGTCGACGGCGAGGGCCGCTACTGGACCGACGACAGCGCCTATTTCTATTCGGTCCGCGCCACCGGCGGCGGCCAGCATGCGGTGCACCGGCTGAAGCGCCGCGCCGGCACCACCGCCGACGTGAAGCCGGGTTGACGCCGGGCTGACGCGGGCCTCACCGGGTCCAGCCCATCGCCCGGAAGCGGTCGATGTTGTCGCGCACCAGCCGCGGGTGACGGTCGAGCGGCACGACCTCGTATTCCCCGCGGGCGCCGGGGGCGCCCTCGGGAATGGCGCTGCCGCCGTCGAGGAAGCTGGCGACGCCGGTCATGCTGCGCTCGCCGAAGGATTGCGCATGCTCCTGGTGGGCGTAGGCGTTCAGCTTGGCGGCGAAGCGCTTCAGATCGCCCATCCAGCTGAAATGCCAGCCGGCGTCGCGGATGAGATGGCCGATGTCCTGCTTGGCGAGGTAGCGCACGGCATTGGGACCGGTCTGCCGGATGAAGCGGAACGGAGCGGCGCCGGCGGCCCGCCAGTTGCGGGCGAAGCGGTAGTTCAGCCGGTAGAAGAAGAGGTCGAGTTCGGCGGTGAAGACGGTGTCGAACGCTGGCCCGCCGCCGCGCAGCCGCTCCACCACCTCGCGCCGCAGGATCTCGTCGACGTCGGAGACGATGACCATGTCCTCGTCCCGGCAGCCGTCCAGCCCGCGCAGGATGGCATCGCGCTGATAGGCCTCCCGCTGCCAGGAGAAGGTGCCGACGAGTTCGTCCACCACCACGTAGCGGATCTTGTCCATATAGGGCCGGAAGCGCTCATGATGGTCGCCGAAGGTCAGCGCCTTGGGCTCGCCGGAATGGGTGTGGGTCGCCTCCACCACCACGAAGCGTTCGACCACGTCGTACAGCTCGGCCAGCCGGACCTCCAGGATCTCGGCCTCGTTGAAGAAGGTGCAGCAGTCGAAGATCCGCCGGGATGCCGGTTCCGCCGGGACGGCCGCAATGGCCGGGTCTGCCTCTTCGGCGAAGGGGTTGCCGGACAGCGGAAGAACGGGGTTGCGGCCCAGCGCCGCCGCATAGCCGACGAGGGCGCGCAGGCCCAGCAGGGTGGTCCAGCGTTGCGTGCGGGTCCAATTGTCGATGCCGGGCGCCTCCAGCAGGCGCTCCATCGTTGCCGACAGGCTGTCGAAGGAGGTTCGCGCCGCTGCCTGCCCGTTCATGTCGTAGACGTAGGCGTAGGCGAAGCCCTTCAGGCTCTCCAGCAACTCCTCGACCACGACATACTGCTGCGCCTGCGCCTTGCGCTCCAGCCCGGCCGGGCTGTTCCACAGGTCGAAGCCCTGCCTGTGGGCGTCGAGGGCCTCCCGGTAGCGCTGCCGCTCCTGCCGCAGCTCTCCCAGCCAGTGCAGGGCGGCCGAGGCCGCCTGACGCAACGCCTCCGCCCTGCCTGCCTGCCCCCAGCCTTCCGCTTGACGCGCCATCGTCCGGCACCGGACAAAGGCCTCCGTTTGGCCGGGCGGGCACAGGCGGTCGAGCGCGTTCAGAAGAGGAGCGGCCGGCCGGTCTTGCACCAGCCGGCCGGCCAGGGCGCGGATGCCCGCCTGCAGGGCGGTGTCGCGCAGCTGGTCGGCCTGTTGCGTCTCCGGGGCGAGCCGCAGTCCCCAGGCGATCGCCATGGCCGCCGCCGCCCCATCGCCATCGGCACCGCGTTCCAGCTGTCCAGCGACCAGAAGCGCCTGAGGGGTCGCCGGATCGAGGGCAAGCAGCAGACGGCAGGTGCGCCGGGCTTCGCGCCTGCGTCCGGCATTCGCATCGTCCGTGGCGCGCTGAAGCATCACGGCGACCAGAGCGTCGCGGTTGGCGCAGAGCTGTTCGCGCGGCGCCCCATGCTCCGCCAGAAGGGTGAAGCACCAGACCGCCGGCCCGAGGCGGCCATCCTTGTAGGCTTGGTTCCCCCTCGCGAAGATGTCGGTCAGCACCACCTGCGACAGGGCGGCCGCATCGGCATTCGCCGGGTCCCGCCCCAGGATGCGCCGCAGACCTTCTATGGCATGCCATGCACGCCCAGCTTCGGCATCGGCACGGGCCTGGGAGAGGCTGGGGTCGGTCATGCGGCGGGTCCTGAAGAAGAAACGGGGAAGGGGCCGGGCAGCGACCGGAGGAAGGCGGCCTGGCCCTGAAGCGCGCCGGCAATGCCCGCAGCAGCCGGGTGGCTATGCCATGACGATGCCGCGGCTGGCAAGCGCCGGAGAGGCGGCCTGACAGAGCCGTGACGTCATGAAAAATCTTGTTATCATGATTTCATGCTTCTTCTTCATGACGTGAAACCACTTCCATCTTTCCTGATCTTGCGTGTAAATCCGCGAAGCTCCCGCTCGGGTCAGCCCGCTCTCCATCCTTCGCTACCGGGAACCACCGCATGGCTCGGATCATCAGTTTCGCCTCCACCAAGGGCGGCGTCGGCAAGACCAGTCTGGTCATGGCGCTCACCTCCGAACTGCGCCGGCGCGAGGCGAGCGTGCTTCTGCTCGACTGCGACCCCAACCGGCATCTGGCCGAATGGGCCCGGCGGCGCAACGATGCCGGCGTGCGGGTGCTGGACGAGATCACGGAATCGAACGTCCGCCAGACGGTGCAGGAGAATGCGCCGAGCTTCGACTACACGCTGATCGACCTTGCCGGCTTCGGCAACCTGACCATGCTCTACGCCTTCTCGGTCAGCGACGGGGTGCTGATCCCGACCCAGCAGTCCTTCATGGACGTGAAGGAGACGGTGCGCACCTTCAAGGTGGTGGCGGATTCCGTCGGCGTGCTGAAGCACACGCCCGCCTCCAGCGTGGTGATCGTCCGCACCCAGGCGGCCATCGAATCCCGCGTCGACCGCCACGCCCGCGGCCTGCTGAGCGAACATGGCGTCCCGGCCTTCCGCACCGAGTTGATCGAGCGCTCGCTGCTGAAGGAGATGACCTACACCGGCCACGGACCGGGCGAGGTCAACCCCGACAGCAACGCCGACCTGAACGTCCGCACCCTGACCGACGAGTTCGTCGCCTTCCTGGAAGCCTCTCCTGCCAACCCGCTGATCCCGCGGGGGTGATGGGCAGGGACGCTCCCCCCGGACTTCAGGGACGCTGGACCACGGAAGCCGCTGAAATCAGGTCATGGCATTTATTCATGATTTCATGAAGTGGCTTTCTGTGAGTTGCCGGCGGAAGGCGCCGGACGCCCGCTTATGTCCGAGCATCGCCCCCAGCGGCGGAACGCCACGCCTCCACCGGGCCACGATCGATGCCGGGGATACTCAGCACTTCCCCGGCCAGGAACTCCACCAGCAGCCTGACCCGGGCAATGTCCGCCCGCTCCGGCACGATGAGCATGTTGAGGGATACGGGCGGCGGAGCATAGTCCGGCAGGACCGGTTCGAGCCGCCCTTCGGAAAGCAGGTCGTCGACCAGCCAAAGATGCGCCGGGCCGATGCCGCGGCCGGCAAGATAGGCCTCCCGAGCGGCAAGCCCGTGATCGACCCGAAGCCTTCCATCGAAGGGGACGAGGTGGGTTTCGCCGTTCGGCCCTTCCAGCGTGAGCGCCTCGCTTCCGGCGATGTTCGACATCCGGACGCCGTCGAGGCCGGCCAGGTCCCCGGGCGTCGCCGGCCGTCCATGCCGGGCCAGATACCCAGGCGAGCCGACGAGGATGCGCCTGCTCGCACCGAGAGTCCGCAACCTCGTGACAACTCCGCCGCCTGAAGGGCGACGGCTTCTCGGACCAGCTATGCGGCAACCCGCTGGCTTGGCGTCCGAAGGCCGTGTCCCGGCCCTGTTCCATGTCCTGCCCTATGCAGGATGACCTTTGCCGCCGCAACGTCCCGATCCATCACGCATCCGCAGGCGCAGCGATGCGTGCGGTCGGCGAGCGTCTTGGCCACGACGGCCCCGCACTCCGGGCAGGTTTGAGAGGTTCCGCGCGGATCGACGGCTTCCACCCGAACACCAGCGTTCGCAGCTTTGTAGTCGAGGAAGGATCGAAGTTGGCCCCACGCGGCGTTGTGAACGGCCTTGGCGAGCATCGACCGGGTCAGACGGTCAACGCTCAAGTCCTCCAAGGCGATGACGGCGTAGCGGTCTACGAGCGAGCGGGACAGCTTGTGCAGGAAGTCGCGGCGCCGGTTGGCCGTGGCTGCGCTGTGACGCGCCAGCCTGCGCTTTGCCTTGAGCCTGCGCTTGCTGCCCCGCCTGGCGCGGGCAAGCGCACGCTGAAGACGACGCTGTTTCTTGGCCGCACCCTTTGTCCACTGCGGAGCAGCGACCGTTTCCCCGTCCGAGGTCGCGATGAGCGACGACAGGCCGAGATCGAGGCCGACCGACGCGCCGTCGCGCGGCTGAACCTCTTCGTCGGGCATCGTGATCTGAAAGCACACGAACCACTTTCCGGCGGCGCGCGACAGGACGGCGGCTCCGACCTTGGCGAAGGCCGGAAGATCGCGGTGCCACTTCACCTTCACCTCGCCGGGGATACCAACGACACTGAGGCGCTTGCTCTTGCGGATCGTCAGCCCGTCGCCAACCCGGAACTCGGCGCTGTCGAACATGCTCTTGGCGCGAAAGCGCGGGAACCCGGCCTTGCCCTTCCTCACGCGACCGAAGAACGCCACGAACGCCTTGTCCAGCCGGCGGAGCACCTGTTGCTCGGCGCTGAAGCTGTAGCCGGCCAGCCGCTCGTCAGCCGCCCGGACGGCCTTCAATTCGCCGGCCTGATCGACGTAACGCAGGACCTTCCCGGCCCGGCGGTACGCTTCGATCCGCTGCTGGAGGGCAGCGTTGTACAGGTCGCAGAAGGCGCCAAGCATCGCCTCGAACCCGGCACCCTGCGCCGTGGTCGGGTAGAGGCGATACTTGTAGCTCAGGACCGGCATCGGTCACTTGCCCTTCTGATTTCCGATGTAGCGGCGGATCGTCTCTTCCGAGACGCTGCCGACCGTTGCTGCGAAATAGCTGCGGGACCAGAGCGTTGGAAGCCTGGACCGCAGCGCTGGGAACTCGTCACGAAGAACCCGGCTGGACTTTCCTTTCAGGCGGTTGACGATCTCGGCAACACCAAGTGTTGGATCAGCCTCAACGAAGACGTGAACATGATCGGGCATGACGTCCAGCGCGTGGAACGTCATATCGTACTCGGACGCCACTTCGCCAAGAACTTCCTTCAGCCGGTCGTCAATCGGTGGCGTCAGTACGGGGCGACGGTATTTCGGGCACTATACGATGTGGTACTTCAGCGAAAATACCGCCCCGGCGTTCTTAGCATAGCGTGTCGTCCTACGAGAGATTCTGCTTCCGCCAGAAAACTAACGCAACAGCAAAGGAGGCGCGACTTCCGCTGCCGGCTTAAGCCGGCAGTCCCCGCCACGAAACCATGATGGCGGCGATTACCTGATCCCCAGCCTCGAGCTTCGCCCTGGACTGGAAGAGTCCGGCGTTTCCGGCTTTTCCCTGCATCTGAAATGAAGGCTTCCGGGAAAAGGCGCTCAACCGCCGACAGGATCGGCAGGCGGTCCAGGCGAAGCGCTTGGCCGTCGGCTTGGCGGAGCCCGTCCTCCGCGTTCAGCCGCGACGCCAGGGTCGGCGTGAAGAGGGATCCGGCGCTCGGACGGGCAGGGGCTGCGGCTGATTTGCGGACAAGATATTATGTCATGATTTACTGGCATGGTGATATGGCAAGACAGGAAATCATCAAAGCAAGGCTGTTTCCCTCTGCCGGTGCCTTCATCGCTTGGCGCACCAAGGCCAACGGCGCGAAGGTGGTGGCGAGGAAACGGCCATTTATCATTTCATGATTTGCAGACTCTCCCGCCCCTTCCGGGATGGCGCCGATCCATGACCGGCCCTTCGCATGATCAAACGCGCAAGCAGTGCAGCAGCCCCGATGCGCCGACCATCTCCTTCCAAACGGGAACCGCGGTCATGATTATGCCCCCGCAGCGGGCGACCAGGGGAAACAATCCGGAGCACACCCGCCCCGGCCTTGATGACGCTTACACTCCCAGCATTTCATGACCTGTCTTCATGTCAGCGTTTCATGCGCTTGCTCCCGCCCCGATCCGGCATCGATCACATCCGGCATCGGCCACGCTTCGCTCCGCATGAGGAGGGTGGGGCCAGCTCCGCTGCCACGCCGAACGCCAGCCCTGCCGTCCGCAAAAGGCGGTCCCGGACCCACACTGTTTTCATTTTTTCATTTCATGTCTTTTTATGATGGCATGATTCATTGATCAGCCCCCTGTGCTTCCCGCGCCACGCCGGCCGGCTTTCCGCCAAGGAGCACTTCGCACCCGCCACATGCCGTGAAGACAGGACACCAAGTCATGATATTGCTTCATGGCTTATCCCGCCGGCTCCTCTGCCGGCGCAGTTCTTCCCGGAGTGCCCATGTCGACCGAAAGCCCCGCCAAGCCTCCCCTGAAGCCTGCCGCCAAGCCGTCCCGCCCCCCGCTGGGCGGGATCGGGATCGGCGGGCTGGGTGCGGACGACATCGATCCGATCCGCCAATACGGATTGAGCAAGGGCTTCCTGCCGACCGAGACGGAGCCGCCCGCCCCAACCCAGACGATCGCCCCTCAGGCCATCGCCCCCCAGCCTGCCATTCCCCAGCCCGCCCCGCAGCCCCAGCCGGCACCGGCGCCCGCCCCCACCATCGTCCGTCCGGCGCCGACCCGGCCGTGGCAGGCGATGCTGCCGGACTATCTGGTGGAGGAGCTGCGCCAGGCCGCCGCACGCGAAGGCACCGCCCAGAAGGTGATCGTCCTGAAGGCATTGCGGCAGGCCGGGTTCCGGATCGACGACATCGATCTGCAGGACCTGCGGCGGCGCTGAGGCTCCCGGCCCGACACACAATGCACACAGGCGTGGCCGCAGGGACGGTTTGACTCTCCAGGAGTAGCCGTCTATCCCCTGCACACGCTCCAGACCGACTGCCGACCACCAGCGACGACGAGATGAAGGCAAACATCACCCAGGCCGCCCCGGCGCCGTCCCCTGAGGCTGCCTCGCCCCTTCAGGCCTCGCCCCGTCCGGGATCGTCCGCCCCGGCGCCTGCACAGGCGCCTGCACAGGCGGGATCCCACGGCCTCAGCATCGACATGCTGGAACGGATGCTGGAGCAGCAGCCGAAGGACCCCAACGTGTGGAGCGCGCTCGGCGCCCTGCTGCGGCAGGCCGGCAAGCCGGAGGCGGCGATCGCCTGCCAGCGGCGCGCGCTGGAGATCGACCAGCGCCATGTCGGCGCCTGGACCAATCTGGGCAATGTCCTGGGCGACGTGGAGCGCTATGACGAGGCCATCGCCGCACAGGAACATGCGGTGGTGCTGTCGGGCGGCAACGCCAGCCTGCTGTCCAATCTGGTGGTGGCGCTGCGGCACGGCTGCCAGTTCGACCGCGCGCTGGAGATCCTGGACGTCGCCCTGCGCGCGCGTCCCGGCGACCCGGGCCTGCTGTGGGACCGCGCCCTGACGCTGCTGCAGGTCGGCCGCTATGCCGAAGGCTTCCGCGACTACGACTCCCGCCTGTCGCTGCCCAGCTACCAGAACCGCATCGCGGCAGGTCCGATGTGGGACGGCGGGCCGCTGAACGGCAAGACCATCCTGCTGACCACCGAACAGGGTTTCGGCGATGTGCTGCTGACCGCGCGCTATGTGCCGCTGGTCAAGGCGCGCGGCGGCCGGGTCCTGCTGGAATGCCATCCGGAACTGCAGCGCCTGCTGTCCGGGCTGCAGGGCATCGACGGCTTCGTGCGCGCCGGCACCGCCTATCCGGCCTACGATGTCCATTGCCCGCTGATGAGCCTGCCGCACCGGCTGGGCACGACCATCGACACGGTGCCGCCGCCCACCCGCCTGACCGTTCCGGATGAGGCGCGCGAGAAGGCCGCCCGGCTGGTGCCCGGCAATGACGGTACGATCAAGGTCGGCATCATCTGGTCCGGCCGCGTCACCTTCAAGGACAACGCGCGCCGCGCCACCACGCTCAGCCGCTTCCTGCGCTTCCTCGACGTGCCGAAGGTGCGGCTCTACAGCATCCAGAAGGGCCCGCCGGAGGCGGAGCTGGCGACGCTCGGCACCTCGACCCTGATCACGCCGCTGGGGCCGCATTTCAACGACTTCGCCGACACCGCGGCGGTGCTGGAACGGCTCGACCTGGTGATCATGACCGACAGCTCGGTGGCGCATCTGGCCGGCTCGCTTGGCCGTCCGGTGTGGAACCTGCTGCAGTTCATGCCCTACTGGGTCTATGGCGACGGCAAGACCGGCGGGGGCGACACCACCCCCTGGTATCCGTCGATGCGCCTGTTCCGCCAGACCACGCCCGGCGACTGGGACAGCGTGTTCGCCGCGGCCGAACAGGCCCTGCGTCAGGTGGTGGCGCTCAGGAGCTGAGGACAGGCCCCAGCCTGTCCCAAGCCGCCCTGCGCACCGAAGCGGGCAAGGTCATGCGACCGCCCGACGGGCGCGCAGACTGGACCGGCAGTCTCACGATCCGGCCTTGCCCTACCGCCTCTTCAGCATCGCCTGGACGCGCTCGACGACCCGGTTGGTGTCGGCGATGAGAGCGTCGAGCGCGCTGTAATCCACCTCCAGGCGATCCAGGCGGGTTGGCATCGCCGGTGCGGGCAACGGCTTTTCCACCGTCGCCAACGGCTGCTGCACCACGATCTTCGGCGGCCGCCCCCGCCGTTGTCCGTAGCGGCGCGGTCCGGCGGTCTCGCCGCGGATGCCCTCGGTGCCGGGCAGGCCGTACAGGCGGTGGCTGCCGCGGCCGGTCACTTCGACGGCGCCGCCGCAGGCCACCAACTCCTCCAGCATCATGCCGGCGCCGCGGACGCTGCAGCCGAGCAGGCCGGACAGCCGGGCCGGGCCGAGCAGCGGCGTCGCGGCGAGCAGATCGACGGCCGCCGGCAGCCGGCTGTTGGAACGGCGTGGTCCGATGGCAGCGCGGGCGGCGCGCCAGGCGTGCTCCAGCCGGCGCAGGATGCCGAGGCCATCCGCGGCCTCGCGCTCCAGGCTGCGGGCAAAGGCCAGCGTCCAGCCGTCCACATCCGTCGGGCTGTCCGGGCGCAGGGTGTCGGCACCGGCGAGGATGGGCAGCAGGCTGCGGGTCAGGCCTGTCGCCTGCAGCGCCGCCGGCAGGGCGGCGCGCACGGCACCGCGCGGGCGGTCGTCGACGAGCCATGCCCGCATCGCCCGGGCGAGCGCCGGCAGGCGGGCGCCGGGAGCGGCCTGCGTCAACGCCCACAGCGCGTCCTCGACAAGGCGCCGGTGCTCGGGGGCGTCGGTGCCGGTGTCGAGGTCCCGCTCGGAGCGGCGGTCGGCGGCGGCGAGCATCGGGCCATAGAGGCGCAGGGCATGATTCAGCGCATCGAGATCGGCGCCGCGTTCGTGAGGGGACGGGGTGTCCGGCGCGCGCAGGCGCAGCCCCTCGATATAGGCGGCGAGGCGCTGCGGGTCGACGCGGTGGCCATCAAGGCCGGCATGGACGCGCACCGCCTCCAGGCGCACCCAATGCTGCCAGGCGGGCAGCAGCGGATGGCCGTCGAGCGTGGCGTCGAGGCGGGTGTCGCTTTCTCCTGAAAATTTTCACGGGGTCTGAGCAAGAACATATCGACGGATCAAGGGCTTCCATGCAAAGCTTGCTGCTGAAAATTTTCTTGCAGCCGAACGCTTTCGCGGGAGGGCGTCTGGGGTATGGGACGGCGATCCGACGATCCACCCGATGACCCGCGCTGGTCCGAGGCCGAGCGCTTGGCCACACAGCTCGACCGCATTCTGGACAGCACCTCTCTGAAGAGCGAAGCACGTGCTGCCGCCGTCAAGGATCTTGCCGCCCGCCTCAAACGGACGCCTCAGACGATCCGCAACCACCTGCGCAAATACGGCCGGCGCCGTCTGGTCCGCGACCTGCTGCGTGACGATTCGGGGCGTGGCCCCAGACTGTCGTCGGAAGCCGAGACCATCGTCCGGACCGTCCTCGACGACAAGTATCTGACCCCTGAAGGGTGCTCCCTGAACGAGGCCACCATCGTGGTCAACGGGCGCCTGGAAGGCGCTGGGCTGGAGCCGGTCTCGTTCAACACGATGAAGAGGCGTCTCTGGAAGCACTGGACGGCCGAAGAGGTGGCACGTCGGCGTGGCGAAACCATCAGGGTGCGCAAGCATCGGCACCGGGGCGGTTCGCTGGTGCCGGATTATCCGCTGCAAATCTGCCAGATCGACGAGACGGAAATCGACGTGCTCGTTGTTGACGACGCGGGCCACCTGCTGAAGCGGCTTTGGCTCATCGTTCTGGTCGATGTGCTGACCCACATGATCCTGGGCTTCTGGCTGTGGCCGCGGTCGGCCAACCGGGAGGCGATCGGGCTGTGCCTTCAGCACGCCATCCGTCCGAAGAGAGCGTACTTTCAGAAGTTCGGCATCGAAGCCACGGATGTCTTTGGCCGACCGGAGCGCATCATTTCGGATCGGGCGGCCTGGTACAAGGCTCTGAAAGGCCACCGTAGCCTGGAGGATCTCCGCATCACGGTGGATCCCCGGCATGGTGAGCCGCATATCCGCAACGTGGTCGAGCGCCTGCAGGGATCGATCAACCAGCAACTCCGCAAGGCTCGCGGGCAGACCGGCCGATCCGTCGCCGACCGAGGCGACTATCCCGCCGAGGAGCGCGCCTGCCTCACCTATGAGCAGATCGAAAAAGCGGTGGCCATCATCGTCTTCCGTATCTGCAACGGGGAAATGGATGAAAAAACCCGCAAGCGTCCTGACCTTGAATGGAGCAAACACGCTTCCCGCATTCCCGAGCATCTCCTGAGTGTCGACTGGGAGGAGGTGCAACTCGCCTTTTTGCCGGAGCGCACAGGCAGCTTGTCCAGCAAAGGGATCCGGGCCTTCGGCCTCTTTTACTGGAAGCAGGATGATGAGCGGCTGGCAGAGTTTTACGCCAACCGCGGTCGCGAGAAGCTTCGGATCAAGATCAACCGAAATGACATCAGCCACATCTACCTGTGGCATCCGACACTGAAGCAGTGGCTCACAGTCCCCCGCGCAGATGGCGTGCTGACTGCCATGACGGACTGGGAGCTGGACGCTCAAAACGGCCGGGAGCGCAAGGAGGCGGGAACCTCCTGGGCGGAGCGAGGGAAGTCACGCGAAATGGTGGACGAAGCCCTGATTCCAAAGCCTCGCAAGGTGCGGGTCAGCCGAAAGACAGCCAGCGACGCCCTGGCGGCGCAAATCGCTGGCGACTCCCCCAAACCCTATGCGGAAGAGATGGAGATCAACCGGCTCAAAACCTCGGGTGATGGGCTGGGCCGCTTGCCGACGATCGAGGAGTGTTTCGATGTGGAGGCTTGGAAGACCACATGACCGACCATCTCAGCGAGGAAGCCCGCCAGCAGGTGGAAACCCTGGACACCACCGCCCGCTGCGCGGCCATCGGGGCGCAACGATGGATCGGCTATCCTGCGGCGCTCCGGGCTCTGGACGCGTTGAGCCAAATCCGGGAGCGCCCTGCCTCCACACGCACGGCCGGCGTGGCCATTTGCGGGCCGTTCCGCAACGGAAAGACCATGGTTGCCGACAAGTTCCTGAGCATGGAAACCATGCAGGTCCGCCCCTCCCACTACTATCAGCTGCCGACGGGCGCCTCACGGATGGAGTTCCTGAGTGGCATGATCCGGGCGATGGGACGAGTTCCCGACCCAACCCAAAGGACGATCGAGGGGCGGCGGCAGCAGCTGGAAGCCTTGCTCGACGAACACGAACCGCGTGTCTTCATCTTCGATGACGCCCATCACGGCTTCAGCGGCAGTGCCGCGAAAGAATTCCACACGCTGCTGCGCGTCATGGGCCACCGCTGGGACATGTCGCCGGTGCTGATTGGCGATCGGTCGTTGGCGGAAGCAATCCACAACGACGGCGAACTGCGGACCCGCCTGACCAACCGCCCCTTGCCGCGATGGCAGTACGACGCCGACTACGCGCGCTTGCTGAACAGTTTGGTGCGTGCCCTGCCGTTGCGCCGCAAATCCGAACTCACCGAAGAGCCTCTGGCCAAGCGCTTCTTCCTGACGGCGGAGGGACTCATCGGTGACATCGTCCAGAATGTCGCTGCTGCAGCGGTGGCAGCGGTCCGCTCTGGCGAGGAGCGTATCACGTTAGAGATTTTCAACTCCCTAAACCTGGAGCCGCCGTCGAAGCGCTTCTCACCGGGTGAGATGCGCGGGCTGGCCTGATGAAGGGCCATTTGCCGCCTGGGCAGCCGGATGACGTGTTTTCCGTGGAACCGCTGCAACGGGGCCGGCCGGAATCGCAGCGGATCACCTGGGCGTCAGACCCGGCTCCCATTGCCGACGAACTCTTGAGCAGCTGGCTCAGTCGGCGGGCCTGGGCGAATGCTATGGGACCGGATGCTTTTCTGCGCAGCCTTCGATCCAGTCTCGGACAGACGATCCTAGACCTGGATGGCGCACTCCCGCCCCGGTTCTTCGCCTTCCTGTCCCGCTGCACTGGGATGCCGATACAGCGGTTTAGGGCGATGCAGCGCTTTGCCCATCCGCCAGATACGGTTTGGGCGAGGCTCTTCGGTGCACCGCACTTCTGCCCCCAGTGCTGGACGGAGGACGAGGCACCGTACATACGCTGGCGATGGCGGGCGACGATCTTTGAGGTCTGCACGGACCATGGCCTTTGGCTGTGCAACCGCTGCCCAGCCTGTCAGGCGCCTCTGTCCATTTTTCGAGGACCACAGCGCCGCCCGCTCTGGCGCTGTTCCGGATGCCAACTTGACCTGCGGACAGCGACGGCGATGCGAGCGTCTGCAGACGCTGTCCGGGGACAGACCTTGATCCTGGACATCACCGATTTGGCCGAAGAAATCGGGCGACCGCGCCTTATCGAACAGGCCTCGATCGTCCTAGATGATGACCATGTCAGACAGGATGGTAGGCGTCGCAGCCCTCGGACAGGACTGGCTTTGATCGGCAGGTCCTGGAGACGGGCCTATTCGCTGTTGGACGGGACCCCGCGGGGAGGCGTCAGAACACACCTCCTGCGTCTCCTTCATGGCGGCTCCTTGGAAGCGGCTCTGACAATCGATCCGCGGCCGGTCCGTTGCTGGGAATCGACAGCCAAGCTCAACTCCGTCACCCTCGACAACCTTATCCATATGTACTGTAAACCTGGAGAGACCGGACGACACGTTCGTCCCGCGACCATCGATGACATCCCTCATGTGCAGACGTTCTGCCGCAGTTTGTTTGGAGACTACTTCGGCGATGAGGGGCATGGCGATCATGGTGCTCAAATTCAGACAGCCGTGGAGGCGCTTCTCTCCATTCGCTGGCAAGCCTTGATCGAGGCGCAGGTCCCATTACTCATTGGTCTGGAAGGTTCCAGTGTTGTCGGTTTTGTAATCGGCGGAAGGGAGAAGATCACTGGCCTCTTGGTTAAGCCTCGGTGTAAGGCTGCCTTCGTTCCCGTGCTGCTCGATGGAATTGCCAAGGTGATGCTCAGTTATGGCTTTAGACGCCTCGAGTACATGGTAAGTCAAGCAGACCAAAGGTACTTTGAGGAGGCTGGCTGGCGCAGGTCGGAGGCAGAAGCCGAACCCGGTCAGCATTGCATGGAATATTCCCTACCGATAGCGGAGACTCCATAGCCGATCCCAGCGACGATCATCCATTGTCAGCGAGTCGGGTCGGTAGGGCCCGACTCATCGTCATCGGGCGTCAAGGCCTGGAGCCGTGCCGTCACCCGCGCCGACGTGGCGGCCACTGTGGCTAGAGTGCCGGTGAGGTCAGTGGCCGATGGGCTGGGTCGGGTTTGCCGCCGAGCCGGTGAGAGCGGCGATCGGTCCACGGCTTCCGGCGAGGCCGGCGCCCCGGCGGGGGTGCCGTCAAGCACAGCAGTTTCGGCCAGCCCCATTGCGCGCAGGTCGTCCAAGTCGGGCAGGTCGGCCAAGCTCTCCAGACCGAACTGATCGAGGAAGGCGTCGGTGGTCACGAAGGTCAGTGGGGCACCCGGACGCGGGCTGCGCGGCCCCGCCCCTACGAGCCCTGCCGCGCGCAGACGCCCTACGGCGTCGGCATCGACGATGCGGCCGAGCAGACGCTCGAGGTCGCGCCGGGTCACCGGCTGGTGATAGGCGATGGTGGCGAGCAGCAGCTGGTCGGCTGGGCCGAGAGCGAGCAAGGCAGGGCCGGCGGGACGTACCGCCTGCAGTACCGGGGCGAGATGGGGGCGGGTGCGGTGATGCCAGCCGCCGGCGACCGCCACCAAATCGTAGGGCCGGGTGCGCAGCTCGTTCCGGATGTCGGCGATCACCGCATCGAGCGGGCAGTCGTCGCCGACCACCCGTGCCAGCACCGTCCGCGGCACCGGGGTTGGCGAGGCGAAGATCACCGCCTCGACCCGGCTCATCCACTCCCGCCACCGCAGCTCGGGCGGCAGATCGGCCAAGGCCCGGTCGAACGGCAGGTCATCTCCGGCCTTTGCAGGAGGCTGTGCCATGGTCCCTCGCTTAGAGCCCATAAAGGCGCGCGGTGGTTCGTCCGGTCAGTTCGCGGACGACACCGAGGGCGACCAGCCGATCAAACAGGCGGCGCGCAGCACGCTCGGGGATAAGGTCACGCACTCCGGCCACCGACAGCGCATCGCGGGTGAGCAGGCGCTCGACAACCCGCCCGGCGGCGCGGGCGCGCAGCCGCGACCGCACCGCCTGGAGGGCAGCGCTACGGTGACCGAGCAGGACGAAGCGGTCGAGCGCCCGGGCGCTGCCGCGCAGCACCACAGCGGCGAGAGTGGTCCCGTCGAGGGCAGCGAGATCGACGCTGCCCTGTGGCAGGCCGAGGGAGAACAGCGGCAGGCCATAGGGCCAGCCGAGCCAGCGGGCGAGGACAATGTCGACCGCCCACACCGCAAGGGCGCCGCGGTCCGGACGGGTCGCCAGCACCGCCTGGAGGGCGGCGACGGCGGCGGCAAGCGGACAGGGGCGGTCCGCAGTGGTGGCGAGGGCTTGGGCAAGCGCGTCCGGCAGGCCGTCGGTGCGGGCACCCAGCCCGGCGATCAGGCGGGGCAGTTCGTCCCAGCGGGGGCCCGGCGGACCCGAGGCAAGCCAGAGATAGGCGCCCAGCACCGGGGCCGCTGGACCCGACAGCGGCCCCGGGCTGACGGCGACCAGATCGCGCAACGCCGCTTCGTCCTCAGGGCGCCCACTGCGGGCAACGGCTGACGCCGCCGCGGCAAGCGCCAGACGGTCGGCCCAGGCTCCGGCGTGCGGGGCGGCGGCCGTGACCGCGGCATCGAGCACGGTGAGGGCGGCGCCGATCTGGGCAGGCCCGGCGGGGGCGGCTCGGTCCAGTCCACCGCGCTCGGGGAGGGAGCGGGTCACCCAGGCGGGGAGGTGCAGCGGGAGGACGGCAGTGGCGGAGGGCAAAGACGGTGTCATCGACCGGGAAAGGGCAGGGAACGGGCAAGCTGGGGACACGGCCTTTGACGGCAGCGGGGCCAGTGTCGGCGCTTTTGGCAGATTATAGCACGGAAAAGCGCCGTGGCTAAAGGAGCGCCGCTTATGTCCGATAACCTTCCCTTATCGGACATAGATCGACGGCGCCGCAGCCCACCACCCTGGCTAGGTTGCTAGTGTGCAAAAATAAGCTCTCCTGACGGCGTTTCGCCCGAAACCCTGGGTGTGATAACGCAAACTGGCGCGTGTCGCTGCTGCTCTCTCGGCACCAATAACCCTTACCGGCTATTGCATAGTGATGTGATTACTGGGCCTTGTGCCAAGGTCGCTGACACCCAACTTGCTGCTGCAAGCCGTCTGTCCCAATCGCCTGATTCGGTATCGAGACTGCTGGTAACGTTCCGCAGGAGGCGGGAATGCGTGCAGGACGTTTGCTGTTAAGCATGTTTGTCGCTGTGCTCATCGCCATCGGTGCCAGTTGGATTACCTACAAGCATGACTATGTTGTTCACGAGCGTGCAGCGGCGGAATGGGTGGCGCTGACGCTCACCGATCAAGCACTAACCAAGGCGCAATCGCCGCAGAATGCCGATGCCGCGGTATTCCTTTCGAACACCGTCATCGACAAGGCGCTTAAGCATCTCGCCGGCACGACTATCGCGCCGCCCGTATCAAAGTTTGGCGACCTCATTATCACAGTCGAAGATGCGCGAATCCAGCCCAGCCTTGGTCTCACAGGGGCCGTCATCGACGTGAATGTCGCGAGCGCACAGCGCGGCATCACGGTGAAAATGCAACTTGAGGGCAATCTTGCATTGCGCGGTATCACGCCCAACCCACAGCCCGGTGGACGGTCGATGGCAACGGCGGAATTTGCAGTCAGCGTCATGAAGGCAGAGCCGCAGCTTAAGTGGGGATTTCTTGATTTCACCGGCCGGAAGTTTCTATCAGAAGCGATTTCTTCCGGCCTGATGATTGCACTCGATGATCATTTGACCATTGCGGTTCCGTTTGGAGATCGTTTGAGCCTCAACACGGGGTTTAGCAGCGACGCGATCGTTCCCACCCCTGACGGCACGGTCACGCTCAACACGAGCTTGACAGGCACGGTCTTGGAAAAGCGCTTTTCGGTTTCAGCGCCCCTGTTTCTCCGCTCTGGCATTTGGCTTCTGGCCAGCACCTCACCCTCTGGACAAGCGCCTGTGGTTCCCCCCTCCGTTCCTAACCTCCAGCCTGCCGAACTTGATAGCCGAATTGCAGCATTGCGGGATCGTGTCGCAACGGCATCCCGAGCCTTAGAGCAGGACAGCGACTTCGTTCTTATCCTCAAGGGAAACACCCTGGTCAGCCTTGTCGACCAACTGAAGGGGTTGCCGGAGGCAAACCGGACCGTCGCAGTCCATTCAACTGGCGCCAAAGGGCACTTGGTGGACAATGGCACCCTGCTTCTCGAATTGCCTGACGCCAAAGACGTGAATGCCAGTATGATCATCGGTTCGCCCAGCGCAACATGGGTGCCCGGAAAGGGGGTCGCGCTCGCTGCCGATTTGCGGATGGACCTCCGTACGCGAGTTCATGCGCACGTCAAACCAGTGGTGAACGCGGGCACGGTCCTCGGATTGGAGGGGAGAGCCGGGAAGCACGTGGCAGGGACGCTAGAACTCACCCATAAGACCATCAACGGGCATTCGGTCCTCCTACTCGGGACCACAATGCCTTGTGACACCTTGACCGCAGATGTGACCACGGACGGACGGCTAGTGATGGGCCCCATCAAAGTTGATCTGGTCAAGGTCGGTGTTCGCTGGACGATGCCGGTACCGCCGTCGCTTGGCCAACCCACTTTAGTTCTCGATGACCTCCCCCGTCGCGTCGCTCTCAAAATTCCGAAACCGGATGATCAAGCCATCACGGTCACGCCGGCCCACAAGGCCATCGAATATGCGATCCATGTGACGAATGCGAAGGCCACTCAGACCGGCTACATCGTCACCGCCAATCTCGACATGCAGCCGGTCGACAATGTGGAATTGCCACCAGAAGCCAGTGCGCACCGCCAAGCACTTACCGACAGCGTCAGGGCAGAAGCGCGCACCACCACCGCATGCTCATCGGTCGATCCCGACATGAAGGTTCTCTTCGGCGGCGTAGAGTTCGGGAAGAACAATGAGATCGTGAAGGCCTTCACGAACATGCTCCACGACCTTCAACATGGGCCCGGGCCAAACAATGATATTGTGAGACACCTCAACAACGTAGGGAACGATATAAAGCACGGCCCTGGCGACCATAACGATGTGACGGGGCGACACGGATGGGTGCGTAGAACGTTCGGCTTCTAACCGGAGGTTTGGCTAATGGCCGATCAGAAAAATCCGAAGGACATGCTCCGTGAACAGTGGAGCAAAGCGTCGCGACTGACGCTTTCGGGCACTGTCGCGCTGTTTCTGCTGACACGCGGTGCGAAATCCGGAGCGGGGAAAATCCTGGAAATCCTCGGACTCGATTGGTCTTCGCTCAATGCTTACGCCGTCGCGCTCTTTGGTGTACCCGTCGTTGCGACGCTTTGCGTCTGGTCACTATGGTGGGCGAAAGCCTTCGCAAAGCGCCAAACCGGCGGCAAGTGGTTCGAAAGAGTCGTCACCAGAACCGATCTTGCGCTGATACCAGAGAGAGCACGCACCATTGCGATCTGGTCCCTAATTCTGTTCGTTGCGCTGCCCCTGATTGGTCTCGGCGCCCTCGAGGCGAAGTTTCTGCACGGGACCTTTTATTTCTCGATGGACGGCCGTTTCAGTTGCCCAGTTAACTGCACAGCGGAAATCGGTATTTTCGCACATTTCTGGCCCGCGAATGGATTTCCAAATATTCTCAACACGCCCTACCGTTACGACGGGAACCTCACTTACCTGCCGGTTGTGCAGCCGATCTTATGGTTACTCTTCGGTATCGGAGCTCTAGTTTACGCCCTATCTTACTTGCGTTTGGTCTTTCGGAATCCCCAGCGGCTTACATCCACGGCTCCCAAGCCAGCGTCATGAGGACTTTTTGCTACGGCGTTAGTCTGCATAATTCTTGCGTCATTTACGTGTAATTTCCTGAAATCGTTAAAGGAGTCACTGTTCGAGCGGGGGCTAATGGCTCCTTCGGGGCCTCGGCCTCCGCGGTGCTTCGCATCGCTACAGCGGTCGCAGGCCTCCCTTTCGGTGCCGCTTCACACCAATCACTGGCGATACGATAGAGGGACCGATTCGTTAAGAGCCTTTGAGGGCAGAGGGCCTGCCATGTCCGCCATCGGAGCTGGTGCAAAGAATAGCCCCGATATTGCTTATGTCGAGAACCACATCGAGCAGGCAGCGGCCACTCGATGTCAGGACGTGCTCAAATTAGCCTTATTGCGGTTAGGTCTGTCCTCCAGTTTGGGTTATTGAGCCCTGTTCAACAATATTGCCGCCGAGGTAAGTGTTTGGCGCTCGGGAGTAGACCAGTTTACGCTGTTCGGGATGCTGCCCCCTCGGATGCCTGTTGCCATGGTCTCGAATGCCATCCCCGCTCCCGCCCTTTCCCAGGATCAAGCGCTCGACCATCTGTCCGAGTTGGCCGACAAGGCCCGGGTCTACGCCCGCAACGCCAAGGCCGAGAACACGCAGCGGGCCTATGCCGCCGATTGGCGCCACTACAGTGCCTGGTGCATGCGCCGCGGCGTCTCCCCACTGCCGCCTGATCCGCAGGCGATCGGCCTCTATCTCGCCGATCTCGCTTCCGAGAAGGCATCAGCTGGCCGCCGCTCACGCTCTGCGGCAACGGTCGAACGCCGCCTGTCCGGTCTGGCCTGGACCTTTCGCCAACGGGGTTACCCACTCGACCGCAGCGACCGGCACATCAAGGAAGTGCTGGCCGGCATCCGCCGCAGCCACGGCCGCCCACCCGTCCAGAAGGAGGCGCTGCTCGCTGAGGACCTGCTGCGCATGCTCAGCTGCCTGAGCAGCGATCTCCGTGGTGTGCGCGACCGTGCCATCCTGCTGCTCGGCTTTGCCGGTGGGCTGCGGCGTAGCGAGATCGTTGGCCTCGACCATGGGGCGGAGGAGACCGCCGACGGCCGCGGCTGGGTCGAGGTGTTGGAGGGTGGGCTGGTGCTGCACATCCGCGGGAAGACCGGCTGGCGCGAAGTCGAGATCGGGCCGGGCAGCACGCCGCTGAGCTGCCCGGTGGCGGCGTTGAAGAATTGGATGGAGTTGGGCCGCATCGCCCATGGGCCACTGTTCCGCCGCATCGCCCGCAACGGAAAGCAAGCTCTGACTGACCGGCTATCCGACAAGCATGTCGCCCGCCTAGTGCAGGTCACCGCCCTGGCTGCCGGCATTCGCGGAGATCTGCCGGAGGGCGAGCGTCGCCACCGCTTTGCCGGCCACTCCCTGCGGGCCGGTCTGGCCACCGCCGCAGAGGCGGAGGAGCGTTTCGTCCAACGGCACCTTGGTCATGCTTCGGCAGAGATGACCCGGCGCTACCAGCGCCGACGCGACCGCTTCCGCATCAACCTCACTCAGGCGGCTGGTTTGTGAAGCTAATTCCCGTTCGATGGGTGTTTCCATCGACACCGGTAGCCCACAGGACAATTTCACCCTCCAGATCCTCGGTGCGATGGCCGAGTTCGAACGCTCGCTGATCCGCGAACGTACCAAGGCTGGAGTACGGGACGCCAAGGCGCTTGGCCGGTTGCCAAGCGACCCTGGCCTGATCTCCGGCGATCCGCTGACCCGTCGCCGTCGCCGGGGCCGACGCGTTCCTGCCCATCGTGCAGAGCCTGCGACAGACTCAGCCGTGGGACCGCGTTGTCAACGTGCTGTGAACACCGCAATGAAGAAGCGGCTTCGCGGCAATCCGGCGCCATGGACAAGCGACGGCACCACTCACCGAGTTCACGGCATCTTGCCCAGGAACGAGCACATCATTTCGCATGGTAAAGGTGCGTCGAAGTCATCGCCCATGCTTATTTGGCCATGAAGGAGACCCAGCGGCCGGGGTGTGGTGCGACGGCGTAACGCAATCAGTCGAGCCATCGGACGACCAGCTTTGGAAATGATGATTTCCTCGCCTGCTGCAGCACGATCCAAGAGCTGCGATAGGTGCGCCTTGGCATCGGAGAGACTCACAGTGGTCATGATGCGTGCTCTTTTCCAACTTGCGCCACAGAGTAAGCCAATTCTAATGGAGTGGTCTATTTACATATTTCCTGCCAAATTTTAATCTGATGCTTGATTAATATCGAAAGCAGTATGACGGCTTCGTCATGCTACGATGCTCAATCCACTGCAGGTGCAAACCAGAGAATTGCGCCGGTTTCAGTTCGACCCACAGCATGTACCAGACGTTCCTTTTCAGCATTGCGAAGGCTACCGCTTATTCTCAGACAAAACGTCTTAAAATATCTTTTGTGCATATCCAGAGATTTCTGTAAGCATATAATCTTACCAATCTCCTGTGTTGATAACGGATGAGATTTCTCTCTCAACACTCTCAATGCTGAATCTCTAATTTCACCACGTCTAAAATCTGGAAGCATGCGGAGAGGCGAAGAAAAGAATTGGGGTGGGCTAGAAGCTACCATGCTTCTTGATAGCAACTGGATTGTGCCCTGAAGCAATTCCATCTCTTTCTCGGTGTTGGCCAACTGCTCCATGAGCTTCTGACGATGTGCGTCCAACTCCGCACGTTTAGCGTCAAGAACAGCTAGAACATTGTCCCTGCTCGTAGCTGAGGTCACATGTGAGGCATCTGATTGCAATGGCATGGTCATAGCGGGGCGGTCATGAGCCACGGAAAGGGAAGAGAGCAATATCCGATTTTGGGATAATCCGGAAATGGGTTTAGCGGAGGTGCCGGCTTTTTCTCCTTCGGCGCCCGCTCGTGAAGTCCATCCACACCCCTGCTTACCGTGCTCTGATCACGGTTCTGGTGGACGCCAGACACACCGCTGGATTGACGCAGGATCAGTTGGCAAAGCGCTTGGGCAGGCCTCAATCGTTTGTGGCCAAGTACGAAAGGCGAGAAAGGCGTCTCGATGTGATAGAGTTCCTTTCACTTAGCAAAGCACTGGAGTTCGACCCATATGAAGCCATCCATCTTATTGAAGAATATATAAAGTAGATTAATTTTATTTCTCGATTCCGCGATAGGATAAATTTCCAATTATTATTAATTTTTATCTATTATTGTGGATTTTATTATACCAATGTTTCCGTAGCCTGCGGCTAGATTCCGTCCGCCATCATATGGATGCACCTGCATCCCACTTAATACGGGATGCCTGTAGTTTCCCCTTGATGTTAGTATAAGCAGTCCATGTTACATTCATAACAACAGGGGCTGGAGTGTAGCGCTGTGACCATACCAAAAACCTGATCCATCTCAAGAAGAACAAGAGAACTGCTTCGCATTGAATTACAAGAGGTAAAGGCGCGATGATTAATCTAACCGTCACTCCTGAACAGATTACCGCAGCTCTCTCTGATATTGACTGGGAAGCTATCGATGCTATGACTGACGAGGACATTGCCCGCCAAATTGCTGAGGATCCTGACGCTCCCCCTGATCTATCCGACGCCCCACCCGAACTGGTGCGCGTCATCCACCCACCTGACGGTGTCAACGTTCGCGGAATCCGCGCCAAACTTGACCTGACCCAGGAAGAATTCGCCGGCCGCTTCGAATTTTCGGTCAATCACCTGCGCGATTGGGAACAGGGACGGACCCAGCCCGACGCCTCCACTCAGATTTTGCTTCTGGTGATTGAGCGAGAGCCGGAACTGGTGGCCGCTGTGGTGGCGCAGAAGAGCGTCGGCTGGTCGGCGTAGCCGACGCGCTGAAACTCACCTCCCGCGGAGTTGTACAACCGGTGGCAAAATGGACAATCTGGTCTGAGGGATCAGAGTGTCGCGAAAAGGAGCCTCTCATGGCGAAGGTATGGCTGAAGCAATATGAGATCGAGGCGATCAAGTATGCCGCCGATCTGGTGCGCACAGCGGCAGAGGAGGCTGACCAGCACGTCTATGATCAAATGCCGCTGGCGGAGCTGTGCGTGCCCGTGGCTTTCGACTACCGCTGGCAGCCGGTGGCGAACGATCCGGACGACGATCATGTTCTCGAAACTACGATCGACGGCATGGCCGATATGATCGCGAGTTTCAACATCACCAACCTCACGGCCGGCGGCCAGCCTTTCGGAATCGCCACCGAACGGCCGGTGGACGCTCTTAGGAGATTATGATGGCCAGCTTTCCCCTCCGCATGCCCGACGATCTGAAGGACGAGGCGGCCCGTCTCGCCGACGCGACCGGTGTCAGCCTCAACCAGTACATCGTGGCGGCCCTGGCGTCGCGTGTTGGTGCGCAGGCGGAGGCGGCGCGCTACTTCGCCGCTCGGGCGGCTCGCGCGACCCCTGGACGCGCCAAGGACATCCTGAGCCGGTCCGGCGCCGGAAACGCACCGCGTGATGACGATTGCATAGAATAATCGTCCAGAAAGGGTGGATGAGCGAGATGAACGAACCCACGCCTCGCGCGGGATTAGCGCAGGCACGGCGTCTGTGGCTGCATTACCGATCACTGGCCGAGTCCGGCCGGCCGATTGATGCAGCGTCAGTCGCTGGCGATCTGGAGCGGCTGGTCGCTATGCTGGAGCATGATGCCGACAAGATAGACCTTTCCCGATAAGCCTTCGACAGTAAGCATTGTATGGCGACAACGGCGTGAATAGGTTGCCGGCGCCGTTCACCCCTGCTCTGGAATCGTGATGTTCCAGGGTAGAGATCGGCGATGCGGTTGATCGAATGATCCGCGGTGCAGCCGTGCACATGTCGCAGGTAGGCCTGTCGATCCAGGCGGCAGAGCTTGGCGGACTCTAAGATGGTGTAGATCACCGCGGCGCGCTCCCCGTCGGGTAGAAACGCTGTCCAAAACCTACTATGAGCTGAAACGTACCAACGACTTTAGCGTGTCGATCGGACGTTTGGATCAGTGCCTTAAAACGGCATCTGCCTCCCTATTTCAGGTCGGCTTGCAGTTTCTGTCATTAAGCTTGCGAAATGCGGTAGAGCCTCCTTCAATGACCACGTATATGAACAAGCCTTAGCTAGACTGCTCTGCAGCTCGGCTACACACTCGCAACAAACGGGATTAGGAAAGCTGTTCGCATGTCAGATCTGCTACAGCGCAAGCGCGGGCGCCCGAAAGGTAGCAAGAATAAACCCAAGGGTGCTGCTGCAATGGCTGACCTGTTCGGGTATTCGCCTTCTTCGGCGGCGATCACTGATTCCCATACGCCTACCCCATGCCCTGGCCCTACGCCAGCACCCAGCATATTTGTCGTTAAGGGAAAGCCAGTGCCTAGTCCCGTGTTCGACACATACTGGCGATTTGCCTGCGAACGCCAGAGTCTCTTTTTCAAAAAGATCCGGCATCCAATGCAGCCACCCTGGACCGACGACCCGGTGTTGCTCCGCCATAAATTCACTAATGTCTACCGAGCATCAGATCGTGTAAGCCAATACCTCATTAGTAACATAATAAACAATACGTCGGAAGATTTGAAAGACCCCTCCGACATATTCTTCCGCATACTTCTTTTCAAAATCTTCAACAAGATTGATACCTGGGAAATTCTGGAAAAAGATATTGGCTGCATTCGATGGAGAGATTTTGACTTTGCACGATACGACGCGATCTTGTCACGCGCTATTGGTGCAGGGAAACGGATTTATTCGGCAGCTTACATCATGCCTGCACCAGCGTTCGGATGTGAGCGAAAGCACAGTAACCATCTCCGTATGCTTCAGAGAATGTTAGATGACCGACTTCCAGAGAGACTTTTCCAGCAACAAGACAATCTACAGAACGCATACAGATGTATTCTTTCCTATCCTGGTATAGGGCCGTTCCTTGCCTATCAATATTCTATTGATCTGAACTATAGCTCTATCTTAGATGCTTCTGAAAATGATTTCGTTGTTCCAGGACCTGGCGCACTTGATGGGATTAAGAAATGTTTTCTCGATATTGGCGAATACACCCCTGCAGACGTAATACGCTTTATGTGTGATCAACAAGAATTATCATTCTCTCGTCTCAATCTACCTTTCATGGATCTATGGGGACGCAAACTCCATCTAATCGACTGCCAAAACCTGTTCTGCGAAGTCGATAAATATGCGAGAGTGGTGCACCCAGAGTTCAAGGGTGTTTCTAATCGCACCCGGATCAAGCAAATTTACCGTCCAAACATTAATTCAATTTCTTACAGTTACCCGACAAAATGGGGTTTAAACGGCAAAATATCTAATGATCCACAATATCAGATGTATGACGAACGAGCTCAAAGGGAAAATATCTGACAAATCTTAGCCCAAGTTCTCCGACACCTATTGACGAATAGCAGAGACTGCTTGCGCCAGAACAGCCAGATCGAATGATATGTGACATCTCTTTTCTGCAGTTCTCATATTCTATAATTGTGGCAGCCCTGGTGCCATCATCCCAGCCTGCCACGAATATGGCACTTAACTGCGTCAGTATCGTTCACATTCATCCCGCCCCCCTTTTTAAGTGTGGATCAGAACCGGTCTGAGGTTGAAGAAAATCAATGCCTTCAGCGCATCAGCCCGGAGTTTTGATAGACAATCTTGCTCTGTCAAAAGCCTCGCGATCTGACGGTGCGATGCCCATCTGACGGGTATCATGGAGAATCATCTGCTGTGCTTTGCGCGGCTGGCCCATGCTGTGGCGCGCCGCGCGCTCTCCGTCCCTCTGAGCAAGTACGCCGGCCCTGCCTATCGCCCCTCCAGCCTGTTCGCCGCTCTGCTCGTGAAGGAGCATCTCCACCCGAACTATCGTAAGCGTTGCATAACGACACATCCGACGTGATCGTGGTTCATGAAATATTCCGCTGGTCACAGCTCAGCGGGGTAAGAGGATGTCGGGTCAGGATCTGGAGAGCTATTGGCTCGGTCATGTTGGGGCCTGGGAGGGCAGCGGGCTGACGCTGAAAGCCTACGCTGAAGCTCATGGCATTGGACGCTGGGCTCTGGGGCGGTGGTCACGCCGCTTTGCTGCTGCGGAGGAGGTGAGCGCTCGCTGTCATAGGGATAGTCCTGGTGCTGTCCCTATGACAGCGAGCGCTCCCTTGGTGATGGAGATCGTCGAGGCGGCTTCCCGCCGGCGGTATTGGTCACAGGCGGAGAAAGAGCAGCTGGTGGCGGAAACCTGCGAGCCGGGCATGAGCGTGTCGCTGGTCGCCCGGCGGCGCGGGGTCGATCCCAGCCTGCTGTTCCGCTGGCGCCGCCAGATGCTCACTCCGGCCGAGCCGCCGCCCATCTTTGCGCCGGTGGAGGTGGCGGACACCACGCCGGCTCTTCCCCTCACGCCGCCAACTCCATGCGGTACCGGCATGATCGAGATCGAGTTGGCCGGCGGACGGCGGCTGCGGGTCGGTCGGGATGTCGATGCCGAAGCATTGCGCCGGGTGATCAGCGTGCTGGAGCGGCCATGATGCTGTCGATCCCGGCTGGTGTGCGCATATATCGGGCGCTGGAGCCCTGCGACATGCGCCGCGGCTTCGACGGACTGGCCCTGCTGGTGCAGCAGGCCCTCGGCAAGGATCCGTTCTGCGGCCACCTCTACATCTTCCGAGGGAAAGGTGCTGGACGCGTGAAAATTCTTTACGCCGATCAGAACGGCATGTGCCTGTTCGCCAAGAGGCTGGAGCGCGGCCGTTTCGTTTCGCCAACGACGCGGACGCCGGGCGGCACGGTGGTGCTGACGCCGGCGGAGTTGTCCCTGCTTTTGGAGGGGCTGGAATGGCGCCACACCGTGCCGGTGTCGCGGCCGACCGCAGCGGGATGAATGGCAGAAAAGGTGAGGAAAACCGCGGGCTTGGCTGGTCTATGGCCGTGATCCAAGGTACAATCGGCCATGCGCTTCGACCTCGACAACCTACCCGCTGATCCGGCCCTGCTGCAGCAGATGGTGCGCGATTTGGCCGAGGTTGTGGAGCGCCAGAAAGCCGATCTGGCGGAGTTGGAGGCTCTGCGTCAGCAGCTCCGGCAGATGCAGCGCACCGTCTTCGGGCGCCGCTCCGAACGGCTCGATCCCAATCAGCTCGATCTCGGGTTGGAGGAGCTGGAGGCGGACATCGCCCGGGTCGAGGCCAAACTCGCAGCCCCTGAACTGGAACCGTCGGCCCCTGCGGAACCACCCAGCCGTGGCCGCGACTTGCCCGATGATCTGCCGCATCACGATCTCATGCTCGAGCCGCCCGGGCTGGAGTCCGGCGCCGGGGTTTGCCCCTGCTGCGGCGGGGCTTTGCATGAGGCCGGCGAGACGGTGGCCCGGATGATCGACTACGTGCCGGCCCAGGTGCGGGTGCTGCGCATCCGCCGGCCCAAATACGCCTGCCGCGGCTGCGGCACGCTGCATCAGGCGCCGGCGCCGGAGAAGCCGATCGCCAAGGGCATGGCGACGCCGGCGATGCTGGCGCACGTCATCACCAGCCGCTACTGCGATCATCTGCCCTTCTACCGCCAGGCGCAGATCCTGGCCCGCAACGGCTTTCCTGTTGACCGCTCGGTTCTGGCGGGCTGGGCGGGACAGGCGTGTTGGTGGCTGGAGGCGCTGCATGAGGAGCTGGCCAAGGCCCTGTTCGCCTCGGCCAAGCTGTTCGCCGACGACACGCCGATGCCGATGCCGACGCTGGCGCCGGGAACCGGCCGGGTGAAGACCGGACGGCTGTGGGCCTATGCCCGCGATGACCGGGGCTGGCAGGGGCTGGACCCGCCGGCGGTGATTTACGCCTACACCAGCGATCGCAAAGGCGAACGCCCAGCCGCCCACCTGCGGGAGTTCCGCGGGGTGCTGCAGGTGGACGGTTATGCCGGGTTCGAACGGCTGGCTGCCAGCAACCGGGTCGTGCTGGCGGCGTGCTGGAGCCATGCACGTCGACGCTTCTACGACTTGGCCGAAAACGGCTCGCCGATTGCCGCCGAGGCGCTGCGCCGCATCGCCCGGCTCTACGCGATCGAAGAGCGCATCCGCGGCCGCACGGCCGATGAGCGCCGACAACTTCGGCAAGCCGAGGCCGCTTCCCAGGTGGCGGAGCTGAAGGCGTGGCTGGAGCATGAACTTCCCCGCCTGCCGGGCCGCTCCAAGCTGGCCGAGGCGATCCGCTATGCGCTCGGCCGCTGGAAGGCGTTGTGCGTCTACCTGGATGACGGCCGGGTGGAGATGGATACCAACACGGTGGAGCGCTGCATCAGACCGATAGCCCTTGGCCGGAAGAATAGCCTCTTCGCCGGCTCGGAGGGCGGCGGCCATCGCTGGGCGGTGATCGCCTCACTGGTTGAAACCTGCAAGCTCAACAGTGTCGAGCCGTTCGCCTACCTGCGCGACGTCATGGAGCGCATGGTGAACGGCTACCCCGCCGCACGCCTCGCCGATCTCCTCCCCTGGAACTGGAAGCCAGCTGTCAACGCTTGATCCGGTGCAATCACGCTCCGCTTACGAACTATCGCGGCTTGGAAGACCTGCTGCAGCTCTCAGGGCAACTCCGCCGCTTGTTCGGCTTCCTGAGTGTCCCTGACCACTCCACCTCGCGGGACACGATCTGGTGGTTCGCCCGCCGCTGACTCAGTGCGGAACTGGTGGCATCGGCTCTGGCCGAGACCGTGCGCCGGATCAAACATGATGAGCAGCGGTGCCAAGTTGCCTTGGACAGCACGGGGCTCTGGCTCAGCCATACCTCACGGTATTTCGAGTGGTGGGCCAAACGCGAGTGTGGTCAGCGTGGATGGCTGAAGTGGGCGTTGGCGATGTGGGTGGGTTCGCAAATGCTCTTGGCGCAACGTGTCCGTCCCGGACCAGCAGGCGCTTTCCCTGATCTGATCCCACTGGCGACGGACTCCTCTGCCGTGATGGCCTTCGACGAGGTGATCGCCGATGCCGGATACAACAGCGAGGCCAATCATCGCTTCTGCCGCGAGACATTGGGTGGCCACTCCCTCATGCCGGCCAAGAAGCGGCGCTCGATCAAGGTCATCGACCACTGTAAAGGCCGAATGAAGCTTCCCCAGAACGGTCGGTCGAAAAATCCCCAGATGGATTGAAGGGCTATGGATTGGCTTCGGTGTCGGCACTCCTTGTTTTCGGTGGCCGCCCTCGGCGCCGTGGTGCCGGAGGCGGGGCGGTTATCGGCCGGCTGCGGTTGTTGTCCGGCATCAGTTCGGCGTGGCGGCGCAGGCGGTAGCTGGCGCCTTCGATCTGCACCACCACGGCATGGTGCAGCAGGCGGTCCAGCAAGGCGGAAGCGACGACGGTGCCGCCGAAGACATCGCCCCATTCGGAAAAGCCGCGGTTGGAGGTCAGGATCATGGCGCCGCGTTCATAGCGGGCGTTGACGAGCTGGAAGAATAGGTTGCCGCCGCCGGGGATGACCGGCAGGTAGCCGATCTCGTCGACGATCAGCAGCTGTGGCCGACACAGGAAGCGCAGGCGCTCGCGCAAGGTCCCTTCGCGTTCGGCCTTGGCCAGCGAGCTTACGATGTCGGCCAGGGTGGCGAAGTAGACCGAGCGGCCGGCCTTGACGGCCTCCACCCCCAGAGCGAGTGCCAGGTGCGTCTTGCCGCAGCCGGGCTGGCCGAGGAAATGGACCACCTCGTGCCGGTCGACGAAGTCGAGCTGCGCCAAGGTCATGATCCGATCGCGATCGAGCGAGGGCTGGAAGGAGAAGTCGAAGCCGGTGAGCGTCTTGATGGAGAGAAGCCGGCCCATCTTCAGGGCCGCCTTGATGCGACGTCCCTCGCGCAACGTCAGTTCCTCGCCCAGCAGGGCGTCGATGGCCTCCAGGGCGGAGAGTTCGCCGCGTTCCAGCCGGCGCAGGATGTGCTCCAGCGCTTCCAGAGCACGCGGCATCTTCAGCCCAACCAGATATTGGCGAATGCGGTCGAGGGTGGCGGGGCCGGCTTCCAGCGACGTGGTGCTCATCACGGGCTCCCCGGCTGGTTGGCCAAGTGGCGGCCGATGGTGTCGTAGATGGCCAGCGAGCGGGGCGTGACGGTGCCGCCCTGCAGCGGAGGTGCCGGGGGCGTGGTTACCTCCCTGGGCGTCTGGCTGTTGGGCGGTGGAGGCTGGGTCCGATGTCCGGTGGCAATGCGCCGCTGGCCTCGTCCTTCTAGCGCCGGGTGGGATGCGACGGCTATGCCGTCCTCCAGGATGGTGACGGTGCCGGCGGTGACCTGCACCTCCACCGTCCGCCGGCGGGTGCAATCCGGCACGGAGTAGAGGTTGCCGCCGACCGACACCATGCCGTCTCGGGTGACGCGGCGTTCCAGGGCCAGCACGCTGTTGAAGGGGCCGGCTGGTAGCGGTTTGAGGTGGGGGCGCTCCTCGGCGAAATGCTCGGCGACGATGCGCTGGGTGGTGGCGTGCCGACGGCGGTTGGCGAACTGATCCAGCCACTGGGTGAACTGGACGTTCAGATCCTCGAGATTGCGGAAGCTGCGGGCCAGGAAGAAGTCTTCCCGCACGTAGCGGAAGGGCCGTTCGACTTTGCCCTTGGTCTTGGCGCGGTACGGCTTGCAGGCCTTCGGCAGGAAGCCGTAGTGGCTGGCCAGGGAGAGGAGCTTGGGATTGTAGGCGATCCCCTGGGCCGGTTGATCGGGGTCTTCGATCTCGCCCAGCACTGCGGTTTTCATGCGGTCGTAAAGGATCTGTTCCGGCACGCCGCCGAAGCTGTCGAAGGCGGCGATGTGGCAGCGGAGCACGGTTTGCAGGTCCTGGCGGGCGACGAAGCGGGCCCACATCATGCGGCTGTGGCCGAGCACCATGGAGAACAGCCAGACGATCCGCTCCACCTCGGGCTCGTCGGTGAAGGTCGTCTTGAAGAAGGCGAAATCGACCTGGGCCTGCTTGCCGGGCGGCGTCTCGAAGCGACGCTCGAAGGACGGTGATGGGGCGGGACGAATGGCGCGAACCACGGCTTTCAGGATGGTATAGCCGCCGGTGTAGCCGCGCTCCTTGAGTTCCCGCAGCAGGCGGCGGGCGCTGAGATCGGGAAAGGCCTGCAGGCGCTCCCGCAGATAGGGTTCGAAGGGTGTGAGCAGCGTCGGCCGAGCTGGCCGAGGGGTGTAGGCGGGCGCCTCCAATCCGCGGGCGATGTATTTGCGGATGGTCTTGCGATCCAGGCCGGTGCGGCGTGCGATCGCCGACACCGACAGGCCCTCGCGGGCGAGATCGAGAATCATGACGAGTTCCCCAAGTCTGACCACCTGCGCCCTCCCTCCGCCTCGGAGGGTGATCATGGGCGATGAGCGGCCGCAGGGCTCCGGGGCGTACGCCCCGGAGCCCTGCCGTTGCGTCAGCCTGGGGAATTTTCAGCCGCCCTTTCCGGGGAGTATCCAGCCGGCACTGACAACCACCCCATACCGACAGGAGATGCACCACCTGCCCAATGACCCAGGGGACGCTGCCAGCAAGCGCGCTTACCGGCAGCGTTGGAAGGTCGAAGCCGTCATGTCGGTTGTGAAGCGGAGGTGTGGCGAGGCCCTATCCGCCCGCACCGACCTTATGCAACGGTCTCAAGCATTGCTCAGAGGCGTCGTCTACAACGTCAACCGCCTTTTTTTGCTTGGTATTTTCCGCGTGAGGCTTTCAACAGAGCAAGACAATCTTACAGCGCGCCTCCGGCCTTATGCTTCAGCGCGCTGCAATACGTCTGCTGCTCGGGTTTCATACATAATTCGAGTTATTGGTTTGTCTTCTCTGATCCGTTGATTGCACCGCATGATCTGTCTTCACCCCTTTTCGGAAATTTATCGAGCGTGTCCAACAAAGGTGTGACTTCTTCCTTCCATTTGTTAAAATCTCTTCGCGCAGGGTTATTTGGCAGTTTTTCGTTGGCGCGTTTCAGACGCTGTAATGTGTCTACCAATTCCTCACACCCATTGGTGCACCTAAGCCAGTTCATCAACAACTCAAGCCCTTCGATCGCCGCTGGTACACCATCAGGATCATAGTCTTTAGTTCCGTCCCTCATGTCCTTTAAGCACTTCCGCCAAAGCTCTTCGCCATCCGTGAAATCGCGATCGCTCAAAACTGTGGCGATCATGGCGATACGCTCCGGATGAGTGTCTACCCATTGGTCAATGAGTGGCACGGCCACTTTGGTTGGCTGGCGACCTTGACTAAGTCGCGGATCTCCAGAAATCGTGATGATCCGTCCGGCAGTTAGAACGGCCTCCTTAGCAACTTCTAATTGGAGATAACGCAACTCAGCGACGTTCACCGGCCACCAATGGCGAAACTCCTGCGTCCGGTAATAACCAATGCAGTCAAGCATCCTGTTCTGTCGTAGGCAGAGATGAACAAAGCAGAAAGAGGCAAAAGGCCCCTTATCTGACAGATCACGTGTAGGATCTATGACGAAAGCGATAGCTTTGCTTGTAGCCTGACCGGCTTTTAGAATTTTTACAGCTCTTTCAATCTGGTCAAACCAGCCTCCGAATCGACGGAGGCGGCTTCCATGAATATAAGGAATTCGAGCCTCGATTCGAGATGACGGTTGCTGCCACCACTTTACCGTCTGCTCGAACCATTCAGCCCTACTTTTTTCATCCCCGTCATAAGGATAAGTAAGTGGTATCGGCAAATCTTCATTTTGTGGAAGATCGAGTGCGCAGATTAAAGGGCGTGTAGCACCGTCCGCAGCTTGGACTGCGCGTTCATACACATCGGTGACGGATGTACCCTCAATAACGATTGGTCCGGTCTTCCGCGCGCCCTCCTCCCACACTCGAACAGTTGGGTAGGGAAAACGCTTGAGCGTACGTCCAGCCGCAATCAGCGGAATACGACTTATGGTGCATCGAGGAGCATGTAGTGCATGTTCAATCTCAATCAGCCGCATAGGATCGCTATGGATATGCGCAGCGTGATAGAATGTTCCGCCTGAAATTGTTAAGACTCGGTGAGGTGGTGCTGACAGGTCCTCGTCGTCATAGATGTGGTCGTAGGTCAATGCCGTTTCATGTTTATGCCCGTGCACAATAATATGAAAATCAAGCTCACGTAGTACCTGCCTCAAGGCTCCCAAGTTAGTAATATCTGCAAATGTCTTAAATTCTTCTCGAGTTCCAACAGTCATGGTGTGATGATGCAGTACTGCGATACGGAGCGGGACGTCTCCAGTATCTTGCACTATTTTTTTTAGATGCTTCATCTGCAAATCAGAGACGCGCGCGATATCATGAAATATTAAGTTGTTTACAAGTTCCTTCAGATCTTCATCATCTTTTACTCTTTCTATAAGCGAATTCAATTTCGGGTAATCTTCGTTTGTGAGAACTAATTGGCACCAGTTTGCAGTGTTTATAGGAAATATTGCCCAGGTTTTATCAGAACTCTGAAGAACATGTTGCTTTCCAGAAAGATCTATACCATCCAAATAGGGCACCACCACCGGTGGATCTTGTAACCAGGCTTCTTCAAACATCTTATAGCGCTCTGAGGTACCTGGAGGGGCACCTTTAACGATATCGTGATTGCCAGGTACTGCTACAATGTTATTTGAAGAAATTCCAACTGGATCTAGCTTTTCAATAATCAAAGACCGAAGGCGCTTCTGCCCTTCGGCATCTCCCCTGTTCGTTCCATCGCCAGAAAACAGCACACCATCTAAATTTTGCTCTCTGGCTATAAGATCTTTAGCAAGCTCCTCTAAGGTGCTACTTAAAACCTCTTCTCGCAAAGGCGGACTCATTCCCTCAACTTTTACCTTCCGGTCAATTGTTTCATACCTATCCTTAGAGGAAAGATGACAGTCAGTAATATGCAGAAACCGGACGGGTGTGGGCACGTTAAGAGAGATTTTTTTGCCGGCCGTAGACATTATCACTTAGCTCCATTCGCAGAGAAACAGCTCATAATTGTATATGCTAGAATCTGTTGATCAAGGGAAAATAACTTTTCCAGAGGCATGCACATGCGGCGTTTCACCACTCTCCGCCTGGATCTATAGGCCACTGCAGGCGCTAAAAGTAGTGCTTTGCTTCCGATTTCCCCTCTCCTGCAGGAGAGGGGGACTTCCACCGGATGTGATTACAAAATACAGTGCCATTAGAAATTATGGGCGCAGACACTCTAAGTTTAGATTATGGCACTATTATCTATGGAGTTACTGCTTTCATTTCAGACAATCTCGATCCAGTTTTTGACATTCGATTTTCCCATGCTATCCACATTGCTGTAAGGGCACCATTGGTACAGGCGCTACTGGCTGCTGCTATCTCATCAATCCAACCACGCCGCCGGGCAGAATCGGCGGCGGCAATTCGTAGCATATTGGCCCAGGCATTAGGCAAAGCCGGCCGCTCGATCATCTCTCTTAGCCCTTCCCGGGTCAAAGCTGGGTCGCGCAGAGCATCCATGCTAGCACCTAAGGCTATTATCATTTCATCAAATTCGGACTTAGGCAAAGCCAAGCTTTCAACTGACTGCTCCGTTAACGGTGCCAAGGTTACCGACATAGTGCGAAGATCGCTCTCGTAGAGGTGCAAGCTATCCGATATTTGAACATAATGACCAAGCTCCAGTCCGAGCCATCCAGCCAAAACTTCTTGCAGCACCGTGAATTGCACAAAATTATGTGGCGTGCCAAGAAATAGGTCATTGCTACGCATAACCTGCAGCCACTCCAGACACCCCTCACGCACCTTTGGCATCGCGCAAACATTACACGGAATGTCTGGATCACGAGCACTACCGTCAGAATTAGGGAAATCTCGATTACCATCCCAGATCTGCAGCACAACCTGTCTGCTGTCTGGATTATTCGACAGCGCTCGCCAAGCGCCCTCTAGCTGATCGAACTTGAGATTTTTAAGCAAGCGTTGCCCATAAGCACCATTGAGCTTCTCGCTCCGCCCTACAAAACGAGGCAGCGCTGGGTTCCAGAACTGGAGAAAGGCGGCGTCATCTCGCCCCTGAAGAATCCAGACTACTTCCGCGATTGCAAATGCTGGGTTGAGCGCAGGTGTCCGCGAAAACACCCAGCGCTGACGTGGATTAGTTAAATGGAATGTGCAGTGAAGCAACTCACGCGTATAGCCCAAACGGCTATCTTGCTGGTGAACGGAGTTTCCATGGAGAAGCGTGTCGGCCGCCTGACGCCAGATTGCGTCCGCTGTATCAGCCCTAAATTGAGGCAGCATTGTGTGTGTATCCCACAATTTTTTCGGCGACGTCATTGACGCTCCACTTTGGCAAGTATCAGATTTCGGCTGCGAGACACCATATAATCCATTCGATGTTGACTCCAGCCAGTATAACGGTACTCGGTGACCACACCTGCTGCGTATGGCGTAGGACTGTGTTAGCTGCCCCACATCTCTTATGTCAGCAGATATCGCTGCTCGGTGCCACAGGGCACATAGCGGCATCATATTGGGCGGCTTACGAAAACGAAACAAGGCGTCCAGTGGATGATTGAGCAGCAGGCATTGTTGCTTAAACCAACGTGGTGGATAGCCCTTCCACCTTCCTGAAACGGTGAAGCTAAGACGCCAGGGCCCACAGCAGCAGCGGCAAGAAGCACCAGATAGGCGTCAGCATGTCAGCGCCGATTGGATACTGGTTCTTTCGCACTTTGCGTGAAGGCAAAGCTCACGCTGCATGAAGGACGTGGCTGCGCAGGAGTTTGAAACCGGCCCGGCCGAACATGGTGCGTTTGATGGTCTTCAGTCGGTTGATCCCCCCCTCGACCAGGCCGGCCGACTAGGTCTCGTCTCAAGTGCCGCCCGCACGGCCGCCAAGTCCTTCCGGAACCGGGACGCGAAGCCCTCCAACGGTGTCCCGGCGGTGGCAGCCAGCCAATCGCCGAGGGTGACCGTCCCTTGCTTGCGCACCAGCGCAGCGAAGCAATGCGCGAGAGCGCGGGGACATCAGCCAAAAGCGTGTCCACGAACACCCGCTCAGCCGCCGACAGATCCTTCCGGTCGGTCTGCAGAAGGCGCGCTACGCCCTGGATGGACGGAGGCTTCCATGTGTCGGCTTTCGAGGGTCCGGCGTCCAGCGTGTTCGGAGATGTCCGGCGCCGACTCGTGGCCCACGCCCGCACCGTTGATCGGCCGCCAGTGAATCCCAGGCCACCGATCTCCCGCCATAGCGCGGTGGCATTTCGCTGACCTTTGGCCCAGCGGTGCTCCAAGTGCTTGAGATGCGGCGGGAAGGGGCCAAGCACCACCGAGTGCGATGAGTTGATTTGGGCGTCGATCCGAGGAATTCATCAACGCCAGCAGGTAACGGCTGCGACAAATGGCCGGACACATGGATGCATCCTTCTCGGCCAGTCTGTACGAATTTCCCTCTTGCGCCGGAGGACGCCGTCCAAAACATTAGCTAATCAGAAATCGCAAAAGCCACCACCAAAGCCTTTACAAGTCGACGATCACCCGAGCACGTGATGCTCAACTTGGCACGGTGGTATTTAGGAGTGAGCGCAATTAGATGTTCGCGGGCGTCGCCCTTCAGGCATAACGTCGTGACATATGGCGTTTGCAGCACCTCAATCTCACGCCAAGCGATACCATTAGAGAATCCTGTCCCTAGCGCTTTGGCGCATGCCTCCTTTCCGCAAAAGCTTCGGGCGTATAATAACCCTGGGTCGATGCTAGCGGAGCAAAGGCGCTGTTCATTCTCAGAGAACAGATGGTCGATCCAATCATCAGAAAATCGTCGGAGCGAGCGGCGGATTCGCTCAACACAACAAATGTCTGTCCCTATACCAATTATCATTCTGCCTCATCAGATTTTATAAGCCATACCTATAATAAATTACTGAGATCTTTAAAGATGTTAATAAATAGTCATTGGCGAATCCACTTCACGTTTCTATAGTTTCTTCCTTGTATATCTCTCGGCACTTAGAGACCAGCGCCCCCACTTCTCGCTTCGTCCAATGTCCGCCCGAACCTTCGCCTGAGCCGGTGTCAATCCGCGCGAACGTCGAGTTGATGGTCAGGCCGCCGACCTGAAGCCCGGTTTCGCGTGCAATGAAGTACTGAAGCCGACCAAGACCAATAAGGTTACCCAAAAGACGTCGCACATAATAGTGCGAACGATAAGTGGCATTAAATCGTACCCTACCATCATGGACCTTAACACTTAGATGACTGAGACATGGTCCACCGTAGAGGCGTTTACGATCTGTAGCTGGGTCATAGATAGGGATGTCATCTTCGAGAAGATGACCTAACCCAAGCTCAAACGAGGCACGATATTTGCCATGGTTATTAATTTTTCCCACTATATCTTCCAGTGGCTTAAATATTTTTCCAGAATAATCCCTTTGACGAAGTATACGATAGGCATAACTACCCCAGTTGCCATCATCCCGAGCACTTTGTATTTCACGAACTCTTGATGGAAAATCCTCAAAGACAGCCCGGGCTCCGCCGTGCAGATACTCACTTAATGGGAAAATAGTCTCGGCTACGGTGTTGAGACCGAAGGCACCATGCGATTTCAAAAAGCTGTCGACTTCGTCATGAACTAACTTGTCCTTACTGGACAGAACTGTTGGTTCTAAGACATGGAGAAAAACATCAAAGTCTTCACTTCGAGGTGAGGCCGCCACATGCTCGACGGCCGCGAGCCAGACTGCCGGGGCCGTTTGTCCTTCAATAAGTTTCATTCGACCTCCTAGGTCAGCAACGCAGTTTCGTGGAGCTGGCGTTCAATATAGGGCCGAGGCAACCAGCCATAGCCTTCAATTCCCCAGCTTTTTCCCCAACTGTTACGAATCAACAACATCTGTTCGCCTGCTGCACTTGTGCCATGCCCAACCGCTAGAACGGCGTGACCGCCGCGATCTGTGTCCGGCGTTGTGAAAACGACACGTCCTTCACCATCTGGACGAAGAAAGGCATCGGTAATAACTAACCCTAAAATGACCGGGCTCCCTTGACCGAGAGCAGCGATAACATCTTCGAAGTTGCATTTACCGGGTCGCATGACCCCTTTGTGTAGTGGGCACGTGATCTTTGGCGGAATCCACGGCAAGATAGCGACGGGGGTATAGGGCCAAGCAGCCTCTACCGGCTGGCCCTCTTCGAATAAAGCTGCTGCTGCAGCCGCAAACGTCGTACCAACGTTAGGGTTTTTCCCGGGTGTGCGGGCGACCGAATGGAAATACAAATATTCTACTGATAGGTGCTCGCCCGAGCCGACCTGATGTTCATGAGCAGCCGAACTAGCGAAAGACAAGCACGACTGACGCCGCCCTTGATGACGCACAGACAGAAGCTCAGATCTAAGGTCAACGTTCGGCACGATCAAGGCTGCAACCTCATCCGACGGCGGCCAGCACGGGATATGCCTCCGGGTTCAGAGCCCTGCAAGGCAAGCGTAACCGTAAAGGTGGTATCGTCAAAACTTTCAATACCCCATGGCTGCGATTCTCGCAATACTACGCTCCCGCAGCCGCCCTCTGGTGGCTTTGCAATGAGCATGCGAATAGATGGCGCACCATAGAGAAGCGGATCAAGGCTGAAAGAAGACTCGTCTGCAACAACTTGGTAGCCAGCCTCACCAAGCGTCTCAACCTGCCATTGATAGCCGCTACTCGTATTCTCCTCCAATTCGATTCTCAAGAGGTCGTCCGAATTTCCAACGAGACGAGCCCCATTGTCCCTAAGCGTTAACCGCCAAACGTCCGACCAGGAATTGTTCGGCCTAAACTCACCACCTAAACGAGCCTTTAATCGGGTAACCGGCATCTTACGTAATACATCAACCTCGCTCTGAGGAAGAATTTGATGCCCCACGAGTCCCCAACAGGTTGCTTCATAGCTCGCACCCATGCGAAGCGAGAGTTGATAGACAATCTCTGGGTTATGAAGATCGCCGCTTACTGTCCAGCCTTGCGACTGTATGTGGTGACGGTAAAGCCAACGCGGTAAAAGAAACTCGGCAGCGAAGGCGTCTGCAGCCACCTCCTGTAAGTCGCGCCCCCTCGACGACACGAATGGTCCTCGCTCAAGAATTTCCCGATCAACACTTCCCTTGTGTTCTAGTATGCAATGTCCTAGTTCATGTGCAGCCGTGAAACGTTGGATGTGTAAGCCGCGTCGAGTTGTCACCATAATGCCGCGGAGTGGCGCCGGCAGACAGAGTCCAAGAGCCGATGTCAGCGGCTTGAATACCAGCGGAATGTCAAGTTCGTCGATCGCCTCGAACACATCGACTAAACCTTCACCGCTGGTCACACGCTCTTGCAGGCTGAGTTCACGATGCAGACGCTTAGCAGCAGCCACAGCATCCAGACGCACAGCGGCAGCAGGTGATCTAGCCACGGTTTGTGCTCCGGGGGCTTCGCGTCTGAAGGAATTCAGCAAACCTCAGCAATTCATTCCGATCTTCCACTGACAACTCAGTTGCCGCACGAGCAAGTGCTTGCACGCTTTCGGGCAACGGTGGAGTTCGTATAATGCCACTCAGCGCCTCAATTGATTGGCCATAGACTTTGGCAAAACGCGCAAGTTCAACGGCGTCGACCTTCCGACGGCCATTCTCAACCAACGACAAAGCAGATCGTGATAAGCCGACCGCTTCAGCGGCCTCCTCTTGCTTTAGTTCTAGATATTCGCGCGCTTGGCGGAGCCGATCACCGATCTCTCGCCATTTCGCGGCTTCGTCGTTCATTATTTCAACCTCACGCCGTCGCCAGGTCTTTAACCGGCTTACACTTTTTCACTTTGATTTCGCCAGTGTAAACCTTTTCCAGCTTGGGGAGAATGTCGGAGATCATCTCTTCAAAGCTGTTATAGCCACCAGGCTTGATAATCTCCGGCGGAAGTTCAATACCTAGAATTTTTTTTGTAGCCACAGTGGCGTCAACAACCCGTTTAGAGTCTATGGCTGGACCGGTAGCAATGATAGATCCTCCGGTTCCGGACGGCGCACCAGCAATCACGGTGCCGTCGATTGATGTCGTTTCCTCCTCATACCAAGTCTTCAACTCGGCAATGAGATTGGATGCCTTCGTAGCGAAGGCGTCTTTCAATTCCTCCTTGGTCGCGTCCATACGGCGCTCCACGTTCGATTTCCGAACATATTACGGCGCTGACGTGCAGAAAGTCAACGTCGACCAGAAATTACATGATCCGGAATTGCCTCATGGCCGATACCGATGTTGATAACGAGGTTCGGAGGCTCACCAATTTCCGCTTCTGGCGCGAAATAGCCGAATGTGAAAAATCCGCATTGGTTCAGAAGCGGATCCTTGAAGGTATCTCGAAAGGAGCGGTATGTCGGCGATCAGCTGGCCAGTACCGGGCCCTACCGGTCGACTGCCACGCCCTCCAGGTCCAGCACTTCGGCGTCGGTGTCGCCCTGAGCAATCACGTCGCCAGCATGCTGATAGAAATCAATACTTTCGTGCATCCGAGAATGCGCGGCGTAGAATTATCTCGCAAAATATTTTGTGGATGGAAGAGGGCGCTCGCCTGCAAAGAGGCATTCCTGTTCTGCCACCTCTTGTGTAGCGGGGGGCCGCGAACAGATGAGAACGACAGGTTATGGAGCAACGCATCGAAAAATCTCACCTGCTCGCTATGGGCTTCAGCGAACACTCCCTACTCGTCGGCGCTACTCAGGCTCGCTAGCCGACAGCGTCGACCAGCGTGAGTGCTGCAAGCTGGATGTTGAAGAAGTCGTCGCCAGTGTGCCGGCCCGCTAAACCGAACGTTTACGAGCGATATGTGGTGCGGTGGCGTGGAAAGAACGAACGAAAACAGCGTTCGGCTAAGATAGAAGAGCAGAGAGAAGCACAAATGTCATCGGCAAGATTTGCAATTCAAAACTTTCTCAGATGCCAATCAACTGATCCATTTGGTTTCTCAAGAAACTCAGTCTCTCTTGCGCTATGCAATCATGGCTATTTGACGCTCAAAAATTTTAATGAAAAACCTCAGGAGAAAGCCACAGCCGGCTCAAAAACTGACCCGGCATGCCTGCAGACCGAGGACAGCGCCAGGGGACCCATCGGGACAACCAAGTGGAGATTATCCGGCAAGCCCTTAGCCCGGATAATTCACCGGGGCTGAAGCTGGGGCGGCGGGCGCGATGATAAGCCGCTGAATTCGTGTATGATTCTGGTGCTGAAGCAGTCTCACCACGGATCAACGGAGTTCACGCCCGCCATGGCCGAGAGTACCGGGGTTCTGCCCGGCTTGTCACCGGTTGCCGGCAAGTCGGTTCACGCCGCCTTCGACGGCGGTCGTCTCACCTCCGACGCCGGCATCCTGCTGCTGGCCGAGATCGACCGGCGGCTTGGGATCTGCGAGCGTCTGGCGCACTGCATCGAGGATCCGCGCGCTCCGGAGCGCGTCCAGCACACGCTGGCGGAGATGATCCGCTTCCGCACCCTGCTGATCGCCGCCGGCTACCCGGGTGCCAATGACTGCGACGCCCTGCGCAGCGATCCCGCTTTTAAGATGGCGGTGGGCCGACTTCCCGAGAGCGGGGGTGACCTCTGCTCGTAGCCGACCATCAGCCGGCTGGAGAACCTGCCCAGTCCATTGGCGCTCAAGCGCATGATGGCGGCCATGGTGGAGCTGTTCTGCGACAGCTTCGCCACGGTGCCGCGGCGCATCGTGCTGGACATCGACGACACCGAGGATCGCGTCCACGGCGCCCAGCAGCTCTCGCTCTTCCACGCCCATTACGATGGGCGGTGCTTCCTGCCGATGCACATCTACGAGGCGACCACCGGCAAGCCGGTCGCCGTCATCCTGCGCCCCGACAAGAGGCCGGATGGCGCCGAGGTGGCGCTGGTGCTACGCCATGTCGTGCGTGCCATCCGTGCCCGCTGGCCGCGCGTCGATATCCTGGTGCGCGGCGACAGCCATTACGGCCGCCATGAGGCGATGAGCTGGTGCGAGCGCAACCGTGTCGGCTACGTTTTCGGCCTGGGCGGCAACACGGTCCTGCTCGGGCGGGTCACCGGTCTGGCCGAGGACGCCGCGATGGGCCGGATCGCCGGCGAGGCGGACAAGGTCAGGCGCTTCGGCGACCTCCGCTACGCCGCCCGCACCTGGAAGGTCGAGCGCCGGGTCATCGCCCGGATTGAGGCGTCGGCCCAGGGTACCGACAGCCGGTTCATCGTCACCAACCTGGCCGGCACGCCCAAGGCGCTGTACGAGACGATCTACTGCGCCCGCGGCCAGATGGAGAACCTGATCAAGGCCCACAAGCTGCATCTCGCCTCCGACCGGACGTCCTGCAGCAAGGCGACCGCCAACCAGTTTCGGCTGCTCATCCACACCGCCGCCTACTGGCTGCTGCACAGCTTGCGCGGATTGGCACCAAAAGCGTCGTTCTGGCGCGAGGCGCAGTTCGACACGCTGCGCATCGGCCTCATCAAGGTGGCGGCGCGGGTTACTGAGATGAAGACCCGCATCAAGCTGTCTCTGCCGACCAGCTTCCCCTATCAGAAAAGCTTGGCGATGCTGGCGGCCCGCACCGTCAAGCTGCCGCCGTGAACGCCGGGGCGATGTGCCCCCGAACGAGCCTGTCCCCGCAACTATCCAGTCCCGTCATCCCGCGCCGTTGGCGCCACCCATCGACGCGCCTTCGGACAGCCGTTCCAAAACGCTGATGAATGATCCGGGCTAGTGGTCTGCGCCTGACGAAGGGTTACGTTCTACAAGGCATCAAGCGATTGTCAGCGTTTCATAATTCGTGCGAGTTAAAAGGAATGATACTACGGATTGGCCATGATAGGTGACAGCTCCGGTGACGCAAAAACCGAGCTTTTTAAGTACATTCTGTGATCGACCATTGCTCGGGTGAGCAACGGCAATGACTGTATCAAGTTCTAGTCGGCTGAATCCATAACTTAGGATTGCTTGCCCTGCTTCAGTAGCAAGTCCCTGTCCCCAAGCGTGCCGAAGAAGGCGATAGCCCAATTCCAGTTGATCATTGCTTTCAAAAGGGAACAATGCGCACCAACCAAGGAATCCTGGGCGGTCGCGCCATTCAACAACCCATAGCCCACCTACTTGAGGCCAACCCGATGCAATTCGAGAAAGGATCTCCGCCCTGTGCTCTACAGGGTCTGGCGCGGAACTGAAGATATAACGATGAACCTCAGGATCGAGATCCATCCGCAAGTTGGCCTCTAGATCAGCTTCAGTTCGGGGGCGAAGAGTCAACCTTTTTGTTTCAATCACATCCACCATCTTTGCATCCTCCCTTGAGGCGCTATCATGGCACCGGATCCTGCTGGGTAGAACCAAGAGAACCATTTCGTTCTACATACGTTAAGCTTCGTCTGGCGCCCTCTACTGGTCATGTCGCCAAAGCAGCCCTTTCCATCCTCCATTTGGCTCGACTGTCTTACAAACCTTTCAACCCAATGTCCGCGTCGCTGAAAGTTTCAATGGCAGCGCAGTATTGGCAGGAGTGATGCCGCGGAGTGTGAGCCGGGTTAGCTTCGCCCGAACCGAGCCACGCAATGCCAAACCCATTTGGCCAACTGAGGGTCCATTCCGGCAGCCCGAGCGATCCCAACGTCTCGTGGTGTGATAACGCTGCACGCGCCCATCGAAGCGATCGCTTCGGCAGCGGCAATGCCTCGGTAGCGCTGACAATCGTCGAGGTGATCGAGAGGCAAACGGAAGCCCCCGTGCCATTCCAGCGCGCACGGCAGGTTGAGAGCGGCGTCCTCGACAGGAGTGTTCCGGTAGCAAGGGTCAAGCACGATTGCCTCAACGTCTTCGGCAATCTGTAATGGACCATGCACATGTGCCTCAACGTAGTCGTCTAGCCGATCGAGCTTCATTGAGTTCTCCACGGCCATGTCGATCAACGCTATCCGGTCCGCAACCCCGAAGTGCTCAGGCTGCAAGTGGCTGTCCGGGTAGCAGAAGGTTGTTCGGCTCAGCACGTGTGGGCGGAGGCGGAGGTGACAAGAGCCAAATCGTGGCGAGCCCCCGACAGGATCAGCCTGATAATTCAGGGCACCGTACTTGGGCCGCAGCGCCAAGTCGGCGCCGTCGCAGGTATCGTAAGCGCCACCGAAGATACGGCTCTCCCAAGACCAGCGGTCGCCGCCGGGGTAGGCGGTCAACCCTCCATTGCTGGTGCCGGTCTCAAACTGAGATCGATAAATTCCTTCACGGGCGAGTAAGGCAATCATCGGAATGCCGGACACGAATAAGTCGGGGTGGAAGTTGAGAGTGATCCGAAGGTTAGGAGAGATCGGTCTGCCGACTGATCGGTGCTGGACATATCGAAGCGCCCGCTCAACAGGACCCGCCATCACTGCCCTCGGTTCGCCGTCGACTCCTAAAGGGCATGTTCCCTGCTCGTTTTGCCGCATCCTAAACTCCTTCCGCAATCGCCCACGGCCGTCATAAGTTGAGGTACCGCAAAGCCTATCGTGTAAGAGCGTGCCAGCAGGGCCGCTACAAACATGTCGAGAAAAGAAGGTGTCACGGGGCAGGCCAGTACATATCTGGTTTGGGTGACGATAAGAACCATGTTGACCAACGCGATGTGGCGTCGGCTGTTGCCCTTGCTACCGCCACAGAAGCCCAGGACCGGGCGCCCCTCTCTCGATCACCGGTGCTTTCTGGAGGCTGTCCTCTGGTTGGCCCGCACCGGCGCACCGTGGCGCGACCTGCCGGAGGATGTGATGAACTGGCGCACTGCATGGCGGCGCCTGCAACGCTGGACCGCAGCTGGGATCTGGGGCCGCGTCGTTGCAGAATTGCGCGCCATGGCACCGAACGCGGGCTGGGATGTACACCTGCTCGATAGCAGCGTGATCCGAGCCCACGCCCATGCCGCTGGGACGCGGCATGCTTCTGGCGAGCAGGCGCTTGGCCGCTCGCGCGGCGGCTTCTCCACCAAGCTGCACCTGCGTGCCGATGCCAAGGGACGGCCAGTGGTGCTGTATCTTACTGGTGGCGAACGTCACGACCTGCTGGGCGTCGGCCCGCTGTTCGAGCAAGGTGCCCTGCGCAACGGAAAGCGTGGACGGCCACGCTGGAAACCCGATGCGGTGATCGCCGACAAGGCATACTCGGCAGCTTGGCTACTGAACGTGTTGCGCAGCAAACGCATCGTGCCGATCATTCCCAGTCGAGCCGATCAGCCGGAAAATCCAGACTTCGACCGCACAAAATACCGGCGGCGCAACCTCGTTGAGCGCTTGGTCGGAAAGCTGAAGCAGTTCCGTCGTGTGGCGACCCGCTACGACAAGCTCGACGCCCACTACCTTGCCTTCGCCCAGATCGCATCCGTCATGGTCTGGCTACGCAGCTTTGGCGACAGAACCCTAGATGGCCACCTCGCCGGCAGACGGCGGTGATCAGGATCAGGCTGGCCAGCACTCGCCCGGCCGGCTCTTCGATCTCCACCGCGGCCGCCAGCAGGTTGACGTCGAGGCCCTGCGCCTGGTGCCCCGCTGTCCGGCGCCAACGGCGCCGCACCGCCCTGGGCGGTCCGCTCGCCGGCGTGCCGGCGGCGATCACATTTTTCGCGCATGCGGCGACGCGCGCGGTAGAATTCTCCCGTGAAGGGGTGTCGCAATAGGGAGGCTACGCGCCCAGAATTTTGCAATCCAAACTTTTCCTCGACTTTAGATAATTGAATTTATTGAATTTCGTGGAGGTCGCAACTGCATTTTTCTGATGCGATCAGAGCTGTTTGGCGCTGAAAATTTTCAATGAAAAATCTCAGGAGAAAGCGACACACAGTGTCCACGGCAAATCCTTTAGAAGCAAAATAGCAAATTACTTCATGATCGTGAATTCTCCTGTGAAGGACCGACCTTGACCGGGCGTGGGGCGGCGGGGCGGCGCTTGAACGTTTTGGCGTCTTGTCGCGTGGCATCGGCCGGCTGCGGATGCGGGCGGCGGGAGCGAAGCAATCCAGCCCGACCGGCCCCACTCCGGCGAGCCGATGTAAAGAAAGCGATCTGCGCTGAAACGGTCGTTTACTCGTATCTGCAAAAACTTTACAAAGACCCGCCCGCTCCCCGACCTGCCTGGACTCCGCCATGGCGCTCATCGGCTACGCCCGCGTCTCGACCGACGATCAGACCACCGCCGCCCAGATCGACGCGCTGCGTGCCGCCGGCTGTGCCACGATCTTCGAGGAGAAGGCCTCCGGCGCCTCGCGTGCCCGGCCGGAGCTGGCGCGGACGCTCGCCCGTCTTGCCCGCGGCGATACGCTGGTGATCTGGAAGCTCGACCGGCTCGGCCGGTCGCTGGCCCACCTGCTGGAGGTGATCGAGGATCTGCGCGGCCGCGGCTGCCACTTCCGCTGTCTCACCAGCCCGATCGACACCGCCAGCCCGCACGGCACGCTGGTCCTGCAGATGCTGGGCGCCGTGGCGGAGTACGAGCGGTCGCTGATCCGCGAGCGCACGCGGGCCGGGCTGATGGCCGCCAAGGCGCGGGGGCGGGTCGGCGGCAATCCCAAGCTGAAGCAGGGCGACACGGCGACGGCACGGCGTCTGGCCGAGCGGCAGCGCCAGCTCTATCTGCTGGAGTTGACCCGGACGGCGGAGGAATGGCTGCCCACCGTTCGGCGGCTCCGGCTGGCCCACTCCCCGGCCCGCTCCTGGGCGGCGGTGACGCGGGCGGTGAACGCCAGGCTGCCCCCCGGCCGGCATTGGACCGCCGAACGGCTGCGCCGCGCCGTCCGCGCCTTCGTCGACGAAGGGCTGGCGGAGCGGGCGCTGCTCGACAAGGCGCCGGCGGTGCGCGGCTCCGTTCGTGGGGACGACCGGCTGATGGTGCTGGTGGCTGGCATCGCCCGGGCGAACCCGAAGCTGTCGCTGCGGGCCATCGGCGCCCAGCTGGAGGCGATGCGGGAGACCACGCCGCGCGGCGGGCGCAGCTGGGCGGCGGCGTCGGTCAAGAACCTGCTGGACCGTGCCCGGGCGCAGGGACTGCTCCTTGTCGAAGCCGGGGCCGGGGCCGCTTCCGCCCCGCCGCAGGGGAGTTGATCGGGGAGTTGATCGGGCAGCGTATGGGGCAGCGGCGCCAGCGGCCGCGAACCGACGCCCCTATTCGACGTAGAGCACGGTGTCGTGGTGGATCGGACTGTGATGGCGCAGCCGATAGCGGCTGCCCGGGCGCATCGTCTCGACCAGGCGGGGGATCGCCGCGAAATCCCCGATCTCGTGATACACCGCGATCGCCAGCTTCGGCCGATGGTGCCGGATGGTCCGTTCCGCCCCGCGCAGGGCGGGCATCTCGGCCCCTTCGATGTCCAGCTTGATGAAGCTCACCGGCCCCAGCCCGAGATCGTCCAGCGCCTGGACCGGAACGCTCACATCGCCCCCCTCGTCCAGCCGCCCGCCCGGCCCGTGGCCGCTGGAGAAGTGCAATGTGTCCGCATGGCTCCACAGACCGATTGGGTGAATGGTCACGCGGGGAAGGGCGGCGACGCGCTCCCGCAGGCGGGGGAGGTTCGTGGGGTCCGCTTCGAACGCGTGGATGTGACGATGGGTGCCCCCTGTGGTGCCGCCCCCTGTGCATGCGGCGAAGGCCGCCACGGTGTCGCCGTCGAACGCCCCGCCGTCCACCAGCACCTCATCCCTGCCGACGGCCAGGGCATCGGTGAAGAAATACATGTCCCGGTAGGGAAGCCGGACCGGTTCCAGCCACCGGGCGTCCCAGGTCAGGCGATAGAGCATCACCGACAGGAAGCAGCGGCGGCTGGCATCGTCGTCGAAGCCGTTCCAGTCCGCCTCCCATTCCGCCAAGGCGGCGATTTGCCCGGTGGTCCCCATCATGCCGGGCGGGCACAACCCGGCGGACCGCATCGCCTCGAACAGCGACAGCAGCGGCCGGCCGCTGGGCTGCCACAGCGCGTGGAAATGGGCGACGGCCTCGTCGGAGCTGCAGCACATGACGCCGACGGCCTGGGGTTCACGCCGAAGCAGGTCGCGAAGCCCGTCATCGCCGAGGATCGTCCCGTTCCCCGAAGGCCCGTCCCCCGAAGGCTGGCCGGCGCGGGCGTTGTCGACGATCCCGACGACCTTCCAATGCGCAACGGCATGCCGCACGAGGGGCTGCGCCATCACCGACCCGGCACCAAGAAGAATCAACGGAACTTCGCCCAGATCCAAATCCCGGCGGTCCTCGGCCTGAAGCACACGCCAATCGCCGGGCGTCCGCACCGCCTGGTCCAGCCGCTCGCTCAGCGCATGGCGGAGCGCCGGCACTTCGTCACCACCATTCCCCATGCCTCTTCCCCCTGACCTTGCCCTCTGCCGCACCGGATTTCGCGGAGCATAGCAGCACGCTTGCCCCTTCAGCGGGCGTAAGTTGCAGACGGGATCGGACAGGTGCCGGCGGCCTGCCGCACCGGCCTTTCCACCCGCCCTGTTCTTCTGCCTCATCCCCCTGTCCGAACGCGCGAACTCCCTCTCGCCGCGGTGGATTTATGCTCGTCCGCGTGCCGGCGATGGCCGGACTTCGGCAACCGTGACAGCAGTGGGAGGTTGGCATGGGTATGATAAGGCGCAGCTCCGCTGAGTTTCTCGGGACATTCTGGCTGGTCTTCGGCGGCTGCGGCAGCGCCGTGCTCGCCGTCGCCTTTCCGCAGGTCGGGATCGGGCTGCTCGGCGTGTCCTTCGCCTTCGGCCTCACCGTCCTGACCATGGCCTATTCCATCGGCCACATTTCCGGCTGCCACCTGAACCCGGCGGTGACGGTCGGGCTGTGGGCCGGCGGGCGGTTTCCGGCCAAGGACATCCTGCCCTATGTGCTGGCCCAGCTGGTCGGGGCCTTCGCGGCGGCCCTGGTCCTCTATGTCATCGCCACCGGCAAGGCCGACTACAGCCTGGCCGTCAACGGGCTTGCCGCCAACGGGTACGAGGCGCATTCGCCCGGCCAGTACAACGTCACCTCGGCCCTGGCGATCGAACTGGTGCTGACCTTCTTCTTCGTGCTGGTGATCCTGGGTTCCACCGACCGGCGGGCGCCGGCCGGCTTCGCGCCGCTGGCCATCGGCATGGCGCTCACCCTCATCCACCTGATCAGCATCCCGGTCACCAACACGTCGGTGAACCCGGCGCGCAGCACCGGCCCGGCGCTGGTGGTCGGCGGATGGGCTCTGCAGCAGCTCTGGCTGTTCTGGATCGCCCCGCTTGCCGGCGGGCTGGTGGGCGGACTGGCCTACCGCGCGCTTGCCGAGGATATGCCGGCAAAGCCCGCCATCACCGGCGAGGCGAAAAGCTCCACCTGATCCACAACGATGGGGCCGGTTCGCCAGGACCGGCCTCGGATACCGCCTGCCCCCGATACCCCGCCGATGTCGCAACGCCACCGCGCCGCCCACTGTTATTCAGGCAGGACAGACGGTGCAGAAGGCGTATCCATGCGGCAGTTCGACCCCGATTCCAACCCGATGACCGAAGCCGATTACGGCATCGTGCTGGGCCTGTTCATCGGCATCTATCTCGGCCTCCTGGCGGTGTCGGCCCTGCCATAGGGCGCCTCTCACGCCCGCCGTTCATGCCCCCGTCCCCGGCAGCATCAGGCAGCGGTTGACGAGGTTCATCAGCTCGCTCTGGCGGGTGGTTCCGGTCTTGGCGAAGATGCTGCGCAGCTGGCTGCGCACCGTGCTGATCGCGACGCCGCGGCGGTCGCCGCTTTCCGCCGGGGTCAGGTCGGTCAGCAGGTCGGCAACCAGCCGGGCTTCCACAGGCGTCAGGCCGAACAGGGCGCCCAGCCGCGCCTCCAGCCCCGGCGCCACGGCGGCGGGGTCGACGATGTAGACCGCGGCCCGGATCCGCGCCCCGCCCCCGCTCCCGTTCCCACCGTACGGCCCCGCCGCCTCGTGCGACAGCGGAAGGACGGTCAGCAGATAGGGCGCCCGGCCCGAGGGGCGCGATACCCGGAGGTCGGCCGCCTGCAGGCCGCCCCCCTGCTGGTTGGCCCCTTGCAGGTTGGCCCCTTGCAGGTTGGATTGGGAATGCGCCGGCCCGGCCCGGCCGGCCGCTCTTCCGCAACCCGACAGCGACGCCTCCAGCATATGTGCCAGCCGGCGCGCCTCGGCCCCCTGTTCGGCCTGCAGGCGGCCCTGCACGATCCGCAGCCCGTCGCGCGCGTCGATCATCGCTTGTCCGGCCCGGTTCACGGCGACCGTCCGCCCGGCGGCGTCGAGCAGGACGACCCCCATCGGCAGGCCGTCGATCATGCGGGCGCTCCAGGCGGTCTCCTCATCCCGGCCGTCCCGGCGCGCCCACAACCGGACACGCAGCCGCATCGCGCGTTGAAGATGCGGGGCGCAGTCCCGCAGGAGCCGCACCGTCTCCTCCAGAAAAGGCGGCCTGTCGGCGGGACGGAACAGGCTCAGCACCGGCTGCATCGGCGTCAGCTCCCCGCCGTCGGCCAGCGAGACGGAGCACAGCCGCCCCATCCCCTCCCGCTTCAGCATGTCGTTGAAAATCATCGAGCGGTGGAGGTCCGCCTCGGCCACCAGCTCCTCGCCGCGGCGAACCACGCAGCGGTCCAGCAGGCCCTGCGCCGCCGCCGCGTTGGCCCAGAGGTCGCGATGACGGAAATGGGTCGTGTAATCGCCGAGCAGCGCATCGGAGATGTTGTGGCGCGCCCACAGCGCCATGGTCCGGGCATCCTGGTTGAGCGCCGCCGTGAACAGGAAGCCGTGCGTGGCGTCGGCCGATGCGCAGATCCGCTCCAGGACGCCTCCCCAGCGCTCGGGGAATGTCACCGTGTCGTAGATGTCCTCGATCAGTCGGTCAGCCGCTTGCCCCATGGGAGAACTCCTCCGCCTTGGAACAATTTCTCGTACGCAATCGCTGACCCTCAAGGCCGATCAGTTGCGTATATCCAACGGACGAAGGTTCGCCCGTCATGTGAAGGATGCGGGTCGGCGGGATTTTCCTCAAAAGTCGATGACACGGGCGCCCCGTCGAAAACAGGAGCCTCCGAACCGGAGCCGCCGCCATGACCTCCTGCATGACCGTCGCAATGACCGATGACCGTACGCCGTCATCCCCCGCCGCAAGGCCGGCCACCCGCTCAGAAGGCCGGGTGCGCCGGGCGCTGGTCGCCGACCGCAACCCCCTGCTGCGCGAGGGACTGCGGCTTTACCTGGAGACACTGGGATGGCGGGCCGTGGCGGCCGGCACGGTGGACGAGGGGCTGGACTTGCCGACGCCCACGACCATCCCATCCCCGAAGATCGTTCCCGACCTGATCGTGCTGGGGGAGGCGGAGCGCCGCGGGGCGGCTACGCCCTGGCCGTCCGTTCTCGACCGGCTGGCGGCGATCCGGGGCACGGTGCGCCCGGTCCTGCTGTCCATCGCGGCGTCGAACCACGACCTGATGCTCCGGGCGCGCGACCGCGGCTTCGACACCATCCACATCGACCCGGCGCCTTTGAACCTGGACGTTCTGCTGCTGGACTGCGTGCGCCGGATCGAAGGAGGACGGAGCTGACGGGGCGGCGATGGACTCCATATGTTTTCATGAAACCATGTCATTTTGTTTTGTGCTGTTCTGATGATCGCCCGGGCCATGGAAAGAGGGCCGTGGAAAGAGGGGCGTGGACGGGAGCCATGGACAGGAGATACCGGTTCCTTGGCGACATCCGGGTTGACAAGATCCCCGCCCCAGCGGCTTTTCGACCCGGCCGGATCGCCGGACCGATTGTTTCTGCGAGGAGATGCGCATGCCCGACGACTTCGCCCCGGCCCGGAGCGCCGCTGCCGGGGACGGCCGCCGCAGGGCCGCCTTCTTCGACCGCGACGGCGTGCTGAACGAGGACATCGGCTTCGCGCACCGCCCCGACCAGATCACCTGGATGCCGGGGGCCAGGGAGGCGGTGAAGCGGCTGAACGATGCCGGCTTCCTGGTCTTCGTCGTCACCAACCAGGCCGGGGTCGCCCGCGGCCTCTACAGCGAGGAGCATGTGCGCACGCTGCATCGCTGGATGCAGGAGGAGTTGCGCGCCGTCGGTGCCCATGTCGACGCCTTCTACCACTGCCCGCACCATCCCGATCACGGCGAGCCGCCCTACCGGACCGACTGCCGCTGCCGCAAGCCGGAGCCGGGGATGCTGCTGCAGGCGATGGCGGAGTGGCCGGTGGAGCCGCGGGGCAGCTTCCTGGTCGGCGACCGCGAGACCGACGTCCAGGCGGCGCAGCGGGCGGGCATCGAGGGCACGCTCTACCACGGCGGCGATCTCGATGCGCTGGTCGCCGACATTCTTGCACGCCCCGGGCCCCGCTCCGGGAGCGGCGCGGAGGTCGAGGCCGTCCGCTAGGGCAGCCACGCCTCCAGCCAGGGACCCAGCAAGGGGGACAGCCACAGCCAGAGCAGGACGGCGGCGCCCAGCCACAGGGCGACCATCACCGCCGCGGCGGCGACGCTGACCGGCCGGGCGGCTTGGCGTGCCGCGGCGGCGGCCCGGTGTTCGGCCAGAAGCTGCGGCGGGATCAGGCGGACGACCAGCAGGATGCCGAGCGGCACGATCAGCAGATCGTCCAGGTAACCCAGCACCGGGATGAAGTCGGGGATCAGGTCGATCGGACTCAGCGCATAGGCGGCAACCGCCATCGCCAGCAGACGGACATGCCGGGGCGTCCGCGGGTCGCGCGCCGCCAGATAGACGGCAAGCACGTCACGCTTGATCCCGCGTGCCCATGTTTTAGCGCGTGCCAGTGTCGATGCTTCGGCGTTCGACGTCATGCCGCTGATGTCCGGTTGTGGTCCCTCCCATCGGCCGAACGGCAGGCAGGTTGAAAGGCTGTACCCCGAACCCCGGCATCCCGTCGAGCCCGGCGACCATGGAGCGGCGATCATCGGGACCACAGACCCGATACCACCCGAACGAGAGGGGAGCGCGATCTCGGCCGCCTTGGGTAGGGCCGGCAATCCTTTGGAATAAACCTCCCGCGTCCTTCCGGTCATGCGCAATCAGTCGTAGGTTTTTCTGCCCCTACAAGCAGGTTTCCCAAGAAGCGCCTTTGAACAAAATCCGGAGGCTCCCTATGCGGTTCCCGGTACTCGACGGATGGCGCGGTCTGTGCGCGTTATGCGTGGCTCTATATCATTTGCACACACTCGATCATTTCCACCTGTTCGGCTTCGTGCGCGGCAGTTACCTTTTTGTCGATTTCTTCTTTGTTTTGAGCGGTTTTGTCATCACCCACGCCTATTCCGGCCGCATCGGCGGGTCCGCATCGGCCGGTTCCTTCCTCGTCCGCCGCTTCGGCCGGGTCTGGCCGCTGCATGCGGCGGTGCTGCTGGCGTTCGTGGCGCTGGAATGCATGAAGGCCCTCTCCGGACCTGCGGCGGGAAATGCCGCCTTCACCGGCGCCTTCGCCCCATCGGCCCTGGTCAGCAACCTGGCGCTGGTCCATGCGCTGGGGGTGGAGGACCAATGGACCTGGAACGTTCCGAGCTGGTCGATCAGCGCGGAGTTCTTCGTCTACATCACCTTCGCCATCCTCTTCCTGACCGTGCGGAAGACCAGGGTGCTGATCGCGGCGATGGTGGCGCTTGCCGCCCTCGGCGCCGGCGTGGTGATGGGGTTCTCCGCCAACCACATCGACACCAGCATCGACTACGGCTATTTCCGCTGCCTGTACGGCTTCTTCACCGGCTGTCTCGTCTATCGGCTGTATCAGGCGATCGGCGACAGGCGGATGTCCCGCCCTGCCGGCGGGCTGGCCGAGGCGGGGGCGCTGCTGGCGGTCGTCGCCTTCGTCTCGGCGGCGGGGGGCAACGCCCTGTCGCTGGCGGCGCCGCTGCTGTTCGGGCTGGTGGTGCTGGTGTTCGCCTTCGAAGCCGGGCCGGTCTCCCGCCTGCTGGCGACATCCCCCTTCCAGCGGCTGGGCGCCTGGTCCTACTCGATCTACATGGTGCATGCCCTGGTGATCGCCGTGCTGCAGAAGGGCACGATGGTGGCGCAGGGGGTTCTCGGCCGGCCGCTGTTCGTCGAACGCCGGATCGACGGCGAGACCGACAGGCTGATCGCCTTCGGCGATGCCTGGATGATGGATCTGGTCGGCGTCGGCTATCTGCTGGCGGTGATCGGCCTATCGGCGCTGACCTACCGCTTCATCGAGCTGCCGGGGCAGGCCATGGTCAACGGCCTGCTGGTCCGCTCGCGCAAGGCCGCTCCGGCCAGCCCGGTGGCCGAGGCGGCGTGACCGCCGCAATCATCAAGGCGGCGTGACCGCCGCCTCTTGGCCCTGCCGGTATCAATGGCGGGCGAAGACCTGCGGCCCGCCGGCACCGCCGAACAGCACGACCTGATAGGGCTGGCCGGTGCCCATGTCCATGCCGGGGGCGTCCTGCGGCATGCCGGGCGCCGACAGCCCGCGGGCCTGGGGCCGTTCGGTCAGCAGGCGCATGACGTCGGCCGCCGGCACATGGCCTTCCAGCACATAGCCGCCGACCCGCGCCGTGTGGCAGGAGCCCAGTTCGTCCGGCACCCCGGCGGCCTGCTTCACCGGCGTCATGTCGTCGACGGTGTGGACGGTGACGTCGAAGCCGGCCGCGCGCATGTGCCGCACCCAACCGTCGCAGCATTCGCAGCCCGCGGACTTCCAGACCTCCACCGCCGCACCGGCGGCGGGGGCGGCGGCGCGGACCATGTCCGGCAGCGCCACGGCTCCGAGGCCGAGCGTCAGGACGGCGGCAGCCGCCCCCCACACCATCGTCCGCCGCGTCATCTTCATCGAAACTCTCCAAATCAAATCAGTGTCTTGCCTGATCCGTTCAGGACCGGACGGACAGAAGCCTCAGGGCATTGGCGGTGACCAGCACGGTCGCGCCGGTGTCCGCCAGGATCGCCGGCCACAGCCCGGTGACGCCAAGAACGGTGGTCACCAGGAACACCGCCTTCAAGCCCAGGGCCAGTGCGATGTTTTGCCGTATGTTGGCCATGGTGCGGCGTGACAACGCCACCATCGCCGCCACGTCGCCGACCCGGCCGTGCAGGATGGCGGCGTCGGCCGTCTCCAGCGCCACGTCGGTGCCGCCGCCCATCGCGATGCCGACATCGGCGGCGGCAAGCGCCGGGGCGTCATTGATGCCGTCGCCGACCTTCGCGACCCGCTGCCCACCGGCCTGAAGGTCGCGGACGATGCGCAGCTTGTCCTCCGGCAGCAGCTGGGCATGCGCCTCCACCCCCAGCATGCCGGCGACCGCCCCGGCGGTCTCGGCGGTGTCGCCGGTGACCATCAGCGAGCGGATGCCGGCACGGTCCAGCGCCTCGATGCCCTGGCGGGCGTCGGCGCGCGGTTCGTCGCGCAGCGCGATCAGCCCGGCGGCCTTCCCGTCGACCAGCAGGACCGAAACCGTCTTGCCCGCCTGCGCTAGGGCCGCGACCCGCTCCGCCTGCTCCGCGGTCAGCGACGGGGCGGCGGCCCGCGGCGACAGCAGCGCCACCGCAAGCCTCCCGACCCGGCCCTGCAGCCCGGCACCGGGAAGGGCGGTGACCTCGTCCGCCGCCGGCGGGGCGATGCCGCGCTCCGCCGCCGCGGCCAGGATGGCGCGGGCCAGCGGGTGGCTCGACCCGGCCTCCAACGCCGCGGCGTCGGACAGCAGCTCCGCCTCGCCGCCCTCTCTTCCGTAGAAGGGGATCAGGTCGGTGACGCGGGGCTTGCCCTCCGTCAGGGTGCCGGTCTTGTCGAAGGCGACGGTGGTGATGCGGCCGAGCGCCTCCAGCACCGCGCCGCCCTTCAGCAGCAGGCCGCGCCGGGCGCCGTTGGACAGGCCGGCCGCGATCGCCGCCGGGGTGGAGATCACCAGCGCGCAGGGGCAGCCGATCAGCAGGACCGCCAGGGCGCGGTAGATCCATTCCGTCCAGTCGCTACCGCCAGGGCCGCCGCCGGAAACCAGCGGCGGGACGACGGCGACCAGGGCCGCCACCGCGACGATGCCCGGCGTGTAGAAGCGGGCGAAACGGTCGATCAGCCGCTCCGTCGGGGCCTTGCTCTCCTGCGCCTCCTCCACCAGCCGGACGATGCGGGCGATGGTGTTGTCGCGCGCCGCGGCGGTGACGCGGACGCGCAACGCGCCGTCGGCGTTGATGGTGCCGGCGAAGACGGGATCGCCCTCGCCCTTGGGCTTCGGCACGCTTTCGCCGGTAACGGGGGATTCGTCGACGGCGCTGCTGCCGGACAGCACGATCCCGTCTGCCGCCACCCGGTCGCCGGGGCGGACCAGGATGACCGAGCCGACCGCCAGCCCGGCGGCGGGAACGGTCTGCGGGGCGGCGCCGTCCCGCTCCAGCAGGGCCGTGTCGGGGACCAGGGCCGTCAGGCCGCGGATGCCGGCCCGCGCCCGGCCGGCCGCCACCCCTTCGAGCAATTCGCCGACCAGGAAGAGGACCAGGACCGTCGCCGCCTCCTCCACCGCGCCGATGACGAGCGCGCCGACGGCGGCGACCGTCATCAGCGTCTCGATCGAGAAGGGCGTGCCGGCCCGCGCCGCCGCCAGGGCGCGGCGCGCCACCGGGACCAGCCCGACCATCAGCGCCAGCGGGAAGGCCCAGCCCTCCGTCTCCGGCACCAGCAGGCCGAGAAGCGTCGCGGCGGCGAGCGCGGCGCCGGCCGCCAAGGTCAGTGCCGCCTTGCGCCCGCGCCACCAGTGCGCCTCGGCCGGATCGGCGGGAGCATGGGAATGGGCGTGGGAATGGGGATGAGTATGGGCGGCATCGGCGTGGGCAGTCCCGCAGCAGCCCCCGCCGCAGGCCGGCGCTGCGGTCTCCGCCACCGGGTCGGCAGGAGCGGCACCATAGCCGAGGGCGGACAGCGGCCGGACGACGGCGTCCGCGCCCAGCGCCGCCTCGTGGGAGATGGTCACCGTTCCGCCCGGCACCGACACCCGCACCTCATGGATGCCCGGCACCCGGCGCAAGGCGGTCTCGATCTTGGCGGCGCAGGACCCGCAATCCATGCCGGAGACCCGGTAGCGGCTGGTGCGCAAGGCGATGTCCCCGGTCCAGACCTCGTCCTCCATTCCATGCATGGCGAAGCTCCTCGATCATGGTGCGTTGTCGGCAGCGTCGTGTGAGCCTAAAATCTCCAGCGACTGGAGGATCAAGAGGGAAAAGGACCGCCATGCCCAGCTCAGTTCGCACTTCGGCCCCCGCCTCGAGCCTGGCCATCGGCGCGCTCGCCAAGCGGACCGGCGTGAAGATCCCGACCATCCGCTATTACGAGAGCATCGGCCTGCTGCCGGAGGCGCCGCGCACCGGCAGCAACCGGCGCACCTACGACGAGGCGTCGGTCCGCCGCCTGCGCTTCATCCGCCATGCCCGCGAGCTGGGCTTCGAGGTGGAGGCGATCCGCCAGCTCCTGACCCTGGCCGACGATCCGGGCCAGCCCTGCCACGAGGCCGACGTGCTGGCCCGTGCCCATCTGGCCGAGATCGAGTCCAGGATCACCCGGCTGGAGGCCCTGCGCGACGAGGTGCGGCGCATGGTGGAGGGCTGCGCCCAGGATCAGGTGCGCAGCTGCCACGTGATCGAGGTGCTGGCCGACCACGCCCACTGCCTGCACGAGCGGCACTGAGAGCGGGTATCGGGTGCCGCCGGGGCAAAGCGCCGCAGCATCCGGCGGTCCCTATGACCTGGAGCCGGTTGCCCGGCCGATGGGGGTGTTTATAGTCGGGTCCGTGGAGTGTCGAAACCTTCCGTGCCTCCGGCCAGGCGGGCGCCAGGTCCCGCACGCCGGATCCCGCACAGGGACTGCATGGGGGAATCGATCGCCATGGCGACGGTAAGGGCCGGGAAACAAGGCTGGGACAGGGGTGCGGGACGGTGGTGAAGGCGGATCGGGCGCGGGCGTCATGCTGCGGCTTCTGAGGACCAACCGTCCGCTCCAGCGGATCGTGGCGCTCGGCGGGGTGGTGCTGGCGGCACTGTGCGGCGGCACCGTGGCGATCCTGGACCGGCTGCATGACGAGACGGTGGCGGAGGCCACGCTGGGCCTGCGCACGCTCAACGCCTCGCTGGCCGAGCAGACGGCGCGCACCATCGAAGGCATCGCGCTGACCGTCGACGGGATCGCCGAGCAGATCCCGGCCGAGTACCGGCACAGCCCGGAAGCTTTCAAGCGACTGCAGGGAGACCGGCAGGTCTACGAGATCCTGCAGGCCAAGGCGTCCAGCCTGCCGCAGCTGGAGGCGCTGAGCCTGGTCGCCGCCGACGGCAGCCTGATCAACTTCACCCGCCAGTTCCCGGCCCCGGCGCTCGACCTGTCGCAACGCGACTATTTCCGCGCGCTCAAGGACAAGGATCCCGGTCGGGTCCACGTCAGCCGGCCGGCGAAGAGCATGGCCACCGGGGAATGGACGCTCTACATCGCCCGCCGCGTCAACAGCCCCGACGGCGGGCTGTCGGGGCTGGCGGTCGGCGCCATCCGGCTTTCCTATTTCGAGCAGTTCTACCGCAGGCTCCATGTCACGCCGGGCAGCGGCTTCAGCCTGTGGTGGCGCGACGGCATGCTGCTGGCGCGCTTCCCGGCGGTGCCGGACAAGGTCGGGACCATCGCCACCAGCCCCGAGGTCGCCGAACGGATCGCCCGGCATGAGGCCGGCACCTATGCGTCTCCCCGTTCGGTCGACGGCGAGGATCGCATCCTGTCCTTCCAGGCGCTGCGCAACTATCCACTGGTGGTCGGGGTCAGCCGGACGCGGGCGGAGATCCTGGCCCGCTGGCAGAGCTCGGCGATGGTCATCGCCGCCGCCGGGCTGGTCAGCGCGGTGGCGCTCGCCCTGATGCTGTGGGCGATGGCGCGCCAGTTCCTCGCCTACGAGACCGCGAACCGCGCGCTCAGCGAGCGCCAGCAGGCGGTGGAGGCCCGCGACGAGGCGGAGGAGCATGTCCGCCAGCTGCAGAAGATGGAGGCGCTGGGCCAGCTGACCGGCGGGGTGGCCCACGACTTCAACAACCTGCTGCAGGCGGTCCGCTCCGGCCTGCATCTGCTGGAGGCCGGCGGCGAGATCCGGGGAACGGAGACCCGCCGGGCGCTGCAGGTCGCAAGCCAAGCGGTCGACCGCGGCGCCACCCTGACCCAGCATCTGCTGGCCTTCGCCCGCCGCCAGCGGCTGGCCCCGGCGCCGGTCGACCTCGGCGCGCAGGTGGCGGGGATGGCGACGCTGCTGGAACGCACGCTGGGCGGCGCCATCCGCATCCGCATCGACCGCGACGCCGCCATGCCGTCCGCCGTGCCGCCGGCCCTGGTCGATCCGCACCAGTTCGACATCGCCCTGCTGAACCTCGCCATCAACGCCCGCGACGCCATGCCGGACGGCGGCACCCTGACCATCGCCGTCACCAGCCTGTCGGTGGAGGAGGCAGGCAAAACGGCGGCGAACGAGGGGATTTCGCCTGCCCTGGCGCCCGGCGGCTATGTCGCCGTGACCGTGCGCGACAGCGGGACCGGCATGCCGGCGGACGTGCTGGCGCGGGCCTGCGAACCCTTCTTCACCACCAAGCCGGTGGGGCAGGGCAGCGGGCTGGGGCTGAGCATGGTGCATGGCCTGACCGCCCAGTCCGGCGGCGGCATGCGCCTGGAAAGCCATCTCGGGCTTGGCACCGCCGTCACCCTGTACCTGCCCCATGCTCCGGTTCATTCTTCGGCCCATCCTCCGGCCGGAACGCCTGCCGATGGCGCTTCCACCGCCGCCGAACCGCCGCCCCTGCCGGCCGGCCCCGCCCGCGTTCTGCTGGTGGAGGACGACGCCCTGGTCCGCATGGCGAACGCCGCGGTGCTGGCCGAAGCCGGAATGACGGTGACCGAGGCCGCCACCGGCGAGGAAGCCCTGGCCCTGCTGGAGGAGGATGGCGGGATCGGCATCCTGGTCACCGACTTCGCCATGCCCGGCATGACCGGTGCCGATCTGACCCGCCTCGCCCGCCACCACCGCCCCGATCTGCCGGTCCTGATCGTCACCGGCTATGCGGAGAAGGCGGTGCTGCAGGATTTGGGCGCCGAACCCGGCATCCGCATCCTGTCCAAGCCCATCCCGCCCTCGGCGCTGATCGGGCACATCACGGCGGTGCTGTAAGGGACAGGATCCGCGGTCGGCGCCCCTGCGCGATGGGCCCCCGCGCGATGATTACCGCCCCTCCACCGCGAAGCAGCCATGGCCGGCGGCCTTCAGGGCGACGCAGGCGGCGTCGGCATTCGCGGCGGGAAAGCCGGTCAGCCGGGCCTTGTAGAGGCCGCCGGAGCGGACGATCTCGGGGCTGGTGCCGGCGGCGAGCGCCCCCAGGCGCCTGGCGGTGTCGCCGGCGCTGCGCGCCGCGGCGGCACGGCTGGCGAAGGCGCCGACCTGGATGGACCAGGAGCCGGCAACGGCCCCCGTGGGTTTGGCCAAGGGCTTCGCGGAGGGCACGGCGACGCTCACCGCCGTGCTGCGTTCGGCGGCCGTCGAACTCTTCCTGGTGATCACCAGATCCGGGGTGGCGGGCGCCGGCCTGGCCGGGCTGGTCGGGCGCTTGAAGCCGATGTCCAGCAGATCGGCGACCCGGTCGTCGCGGATGGCGGCGCTGTGGCCGCCCATCACCACGACGATCAGGCGGCGGCCGTCCCGCACCGCCGAGGCGGCGAGGTTGAAGCCGGACGCGGCGATGTAGCCGGTCTTGATGCCGTCCATGCCGGGATAGCGCGCCATCAGGCGGTTGTGGCCGTGGACCGTCGTGCCCTGCCAGTCGAAGCTGCGGCGCTGGAAATAGGCGTAGTGGCCGGCATGGCGGCGGATCAGCGCGCGGGACAGGATCGCCATGTCGCGCGCCGTCGTCCGCTGCAGCCGGTCGGGCAGGCCCGACGCGTTGCGGAACACCGTGCGGCGCATGCCGAGCGCGCGGGCACGGGCGGTCATCTTGCCGGCGAAGGCCGGCTCGCTGCCGCCCAGCGCCTCCGCCAGCACCACCGCGGCGTCGTTGGCCGAGCGGGTGACCAGGGCCAGGATCGCCTGCTCCACCGTGATGGTGCTGCCGGGGGCCAGCCACAGGCGCGAGGGCGGCATCGAGGCGGCATGCTGCGACACCACCAGCCGCTGGTCCGGCCGCAGCGTGCCGCGGTCCAGCGCCTCGAAGGTCAGCATCAGCGTCATCATCTTGGTCAGCGACGCCGGATAGGTCAGGGTATCGGCGTTGCGCGCCTGCAGGACCTTGCCGCTGCCAGCCTCCATCAGGATCTCCGCGGCGACCGGCGCCCAATCGGCCTTGCGGCTGCCCTTGGCCCAGGCCGGCTGCGAGACCAGCAGGGCCGAGACCAGAAGGACCGCGGCCGACAGGACCGCAAAGGCGGCCAGGGAGAGCGGCGGCGTCGAAGCACGGGCGAGCAGGGGCATCGTCTCAGGTCCGGCGGTTGGCGCAGCCCCGCTGCGGCACGGGCGCTGTCGGCTTTGTAATTTCCCCATGGGGTGGAAAGGGCGGGCAGAGCAGGGCGGAGCTGGACTGTCCGGCGGGCGTCACCGGCCGGACAGCATGGAGCCGACCATGGCACGGAAGGCGTCGACCGCCACCGGCTTGACCAGCACCCGCGTGTTGCGGCCCAGCCCGTCGGCGCCGTCGCCGGGCCGGTCGTCCAGGGCCTGGAAGGCGTAGCCGGTCAGGAACAGCACCCTCAGGTCGGGATCGCGCGCCTGCGCCATCTCCGCCAGCTGGCGGCCGTTCAGGCCGGGCAGCCCGACATCGGTCACCAGAAGGTCGACCGCTTCGGCTTCGCTCAGCCGGGCGAGCGCCTCGGTGCCGTCGGCGGCCTCCAGCGTGGTGTAGCCGTCGCCCTCCAGCACCTCCACCAGCAGCATGCGGACGAGCTCCTCGTCCTCCACCACCAGCACGGTGCCCCGGCCGGCCCCGGCCCGCTCCGGCGGCGGTGCGGGGAGTTCGGCCAGTCCGGTTCCGTCGCCGGGAGCGGGAGCGGAAGCAGGGGCGGCGTGATCGCGCGGCAGGCACAGATGCACCGCCGTGCCCCGGCCGACCGCGCTGTCGATGCGGACGAAGCCGTCGGACTGGCGGGCGAAGCCGTAGAGCTGGCTCAGCCCCAGGCCGGTGCCCTGGCCGATCGGCTTGGTGGTGAAGAAGGGCTCGAAGACCCGGGCCAGCACGTCCGGCGGCATGCCGGTCCCGCTGTCGCGCACGGTCATCGCCACATAGTCGCCGGGCGCCACCCCGGGATCGTTGACGAGGTCGGCCGCGACGAAGCTGGCGTTGGCGGTCTCCACCGTCACGGTTCCGCCGCCGGGCATGGCGTCGCGGGCGTTGATGACCAGGTTCAGCAGGGCGCTTTCGATCTGGTTCACGTCGGCACGGACCGCCCACAGCGGCTCCTCCAGCCGGCGCTCCAGCCGGATCGTCTCGCCGACCGACCGACGCAGCAGGTCCCACAGCCCCACCACCAGCGCGTTCAGGTCGGCGCGCTCCGGCTTCAGCGGCTGGCGCCGGGCGAAGGCCAGCAGGCGCCGGGTCAGGGTGGAGGCACGATCCACCGCGGCGCGCGCGGTGGCGGCGAAGGGCGCGATGTCGGTGCGGCCGGCCTCCAGCCGCTGTTCGATCAGTTCCAGGCTGCTGCTGATCGCCTGCAGCAGGTTGTTGAAGTCGTGGGCGACGCCGCCGGTCAGCTGGCCGACCGCCTCCATCTTCTGCGCCTGGGCCAGGGCCTCGCGCGCCTCGTCCAGCGCCTCCTGGGCCTTGCGGCGTTCGGTGATGTCGCGGGTGATCTTGGCGAAGCCGCGCAAGACCCCGGTCTCGTCGCGGATGGCGTCGATGACGACGCTGGCCCAGAAGCGGGTGCCGTCCTTGCGCACGCGCCAGCCCTCCGCCTCGAAGCGGCCCTCGTTCAAGGCGGTGGCGAGCGCCCGCTGCGGCATTCCGGCGGCGCGGTCCTCGTCCGTGTAGAAGCTGGAGAAATGCCGGCCGATGATCTCGTCGGCGGTGTAGCCCTTCATCCGCGCCGCACCCGCATTCCAGCTGCTGATGCGGCCGGTGGTGTCGAGCATGAAGATCGCGTAGTCGACCACGCCCTGCACCAGCAGGCGGAACTGTTCCTCGCTGCGCCGCAGGGCCTCCTCGGCGATCTTGCGTTCGGTGATGTCGCGGGTGACCTTGGCGAAGCCCATCAGCGTGCCGGTCTCGTCGCGGACGGCGCGGATCACCACGCTGGCCCAGAAGCGGGTGCCGTCCTTGCGCACGCGCCAGCCCTCCGCCTCGAAGCGGCCCTCGTTCAAGGCGGTGGCGAGCGCCCGCTGCGGCACCCCGGCGGCGCGGTCCTCGTCCGTGTAGAAGCTGGAGAAATGCCGGCCGATGATCTCGTCGGCGGTGTAGCCCTTGAAGCGCGCGGCCCCGGAATTCCAGCTGCTGACGATCCCGTTCGGATCGAGCAGATAGATCGCGTAATCGCCGACGCTGTCGACCAACAGCTGGAACCGCCGTTCGCCGGAGATGGGCTCCCAGGCGGACGTGGCGTGTTCAACCTTCATAACAACGACTTTCCGGAACACGGGTGGAGAGGAAACAAGGCCACCGATGATCCGCGGTCGATGCCGACAGGGTCAATAACCCAATGCGAATAGTCAGGTATTATTCCGCTGCATCACGCGAAATATTCCTAAAAGAGCCCTCGGGAATTTTGAAAGGGGATTTTCAATCGCCGGGACCGCAGCCGGTCGGAAAAGGGTCCGGCAACGGGAAAAGAGGTGGGGGGAAAAGAGGCGGGATAAAAAGGGGCGGGGCGGCGGACCGCCCCGCATGGTCCCCTTGGCAAGGACCGGACCCGCGCTCAGCGCGGGGCCAGCACCATGACCATCATGCGGCCTTCGACCCGGGGCATCTGCTCGACCTTGGCGATGTCCTGGAGCTGGTCGCGCACGCGGACGAGCACGTTCAGACCGAGATCCTGGTGCGCCATCTCGCGACCGCGGAAGCGCATGGTCATCTTGACCTTGTCGCCTTCCTCGATGAAGCGGATGGCGGAGCGCATCTTCACGTCGTAGTCGTGATCGTCGATGTTCGGCCGAAGTTTGATTTCCTTCAGCTCGATGATCTTCTGCTTCTTCCGCGCCTCGTTGGCCTTCTTCTGCTCCTCGAAGCGGAACTTGCCGTAATCGAGGATCTTGCAGACAGGCGGATCCGCCTGGGGCGCCACTTCGACGAGGTCGAGGTCGGCATCTGCGGCGGCTTCCAGCGCTTGGCGGAGCGGCACCACGCCGACCATCTCGCCGTCGGCGCCGACGAGGCGGACCATCCGGGCGGTGATTTCACGGTTGAGGCGCGGGCCTTCGCGGACGGGGTCCGCGTCGTAGAGCTTGGCTATGGTGATCTCCTATGGCTGTGGAGGGGTAGAAAGGGACGAGCCCGGGCTAAGAGTCTCAGCCCAGGATGTCGAGCACAATCTGCCGCAGTTCGCCCCGGGTCAAGCCGGACGGCTCCGGATTGGAGCGGAAATCCGACTTTTTGCCGTCAACTGCGGCGAATTGGCCGGCAGAGGAGTGGGTGGAACGGCGGGTGGCGGCCAGATGGGCCGGCGCAAGCGCGGACTGGGCGGCGAAATGGCCGGTGGAATGGGAAGCGGTCGACAGGATCGGGGTCGTCATGAAAATCCTCCAGGCCGGATGGGCGGACCGATGGACTCGGGGGCCGGCCGGCTCTTTGTGAGTGTGGCGTCTTGAAACGGGAGCCTTTGCGGCGGACACCGCCCGGCAAGGCTCCGATAAGCGGGACCGGCCCCGGAACGGGCATGCCCCCAAAAGACCGGCGTTCCCGAGGAAAGCTCCCCCTCGATGAACCGGAGGGGGCAGGGAAGCGCACCGCGAATGCGGTGTCGGCCATGTTCCGAGATGGGGATGGGGACAGGTTTTTTCAAGTTGCTCCTCTCATCTCCTCCTTCTGGCTAAGGGGCCTCCAGGGAACGCGCGGGCGGCCCCATGGTTTCGTCTCCACCGGTCCGTCGTGCAGGATGGCCGGAAGGAGGGCGGCGATGCGGTGGCAGGGCGGACGGGAAAGCGAGAATGTCGAGGACCGGCGCGGCCAGGGAGGGATCGGCGGCGGAGGGTTCGGAGGCGGAGGCCGGGGCGGCATCCGCATCGGCAAGGGCGGGCTGGGCATCGGCGGGGTCGTCGTGCTGCTGCTGGTGTCGGTGGTGCTGGGCGTCGACCCGACGGTCCTGCTGAACGGTGGCGACCCGGCGGACCGGAGCACGGCCGGGCGGACGCAGATCGGCGAGGCCGCCCCGCGCAGCCAGGCCGACGACGAGCTGAAGCGCTTCGTCTCCGTCGTGCTGGCCGACACCGAGGACACCTGGCGGGGCCTGTTCCAGCAGATGGGGCGCCAGTACCAGGATCCGACGCTGGTGCTGTTCACCGGCACGGTGTCGTCGGGTTGCGGCCGGGCCCAGGCGGCGATGGGGCCCTTCTACTGCCCGATGGACCAGAAGCTCTACATCGACCTCGGCTTCTACCGCGAGCTGCGCGACCGCTTCCAGGCGCCGGGCGACTTCGCCCAGGCCTATGTCATCGCCCATGAGATCGGCCACCATGTGCAGACCCTGCTGGGCATTTCCGAGCAGGTGCAGGCGGCCCAGCAGCGGGCACGCAACCCGGCCGACGCGAACGCCCTGTCGGTGCGGCTGGAACTGCAGGCCGACTGCTTCGCCGGACTCTGGGGCAACCATGCCAACCGCGACCGCAAGATGCTGGAACCCGGCGATGTCGAAGAGGCGCTGACCGCCGCCAGTGCCATCGGCGACGACCGCCTGCAGCGTCAGGCGAGCGGCACCGTCAGCCCCGACAGCTTCACCCACGGCAGCTCCGCCCAGCGCGTCCGCTGGTTCCGCACCGGCCTGGAAAGCGGCCGGATCGAGGCCTGCGACACCTTCGGCACGGACCGGCTGTGAGGGGGGCTTGAGGGCCGGGGAGGGACTTGTGGGTCGATCTTATCCTCCGCCGTGCGGCCGGTTAGGGCTATGATCCATGCACCTCACAGTTCTAGTGCAGCCCTCATTGAGGTCGCCATGAGCCATCCCGCCATCGACAACCTGCCGCCCATTCATCCCGGCGAGTTCCTGCGTGACGAGTTGGAAGCGTTGCGTCTCAGCGCCCGGCGCTTTGCCGAGCATATCGGCGTGCCGCCCAACGCGGTGACCGAGATCATGAACGGCGAGCGCCGAATCACCGCCCCGATGGCGCTGAGGCTGGGCAAGGCCTTCGGAACCGACGCCCGCTATTGGACCAACCTGCAGGGCATCTTCGAAACCAAGGTCGCGCGGGCGGAAATCGGCGATGCGCTGGATGCCATCAAGCCGCTGCCGCATCTGGGCAAGGCGGCTTAACTCCCCGCCCCGCGCATGAGCCGCAGATAGTCGAGCACGCGGGCGGTGCGCCAGTCGGGGTCGGCCCAGCAGGCGGCTTCCCGCGCGCGGCGGCAGGCGGCGACCGCCTCCAGCCGGGGCTGGCCGGTCAGCGGGCGCAGGTCGGCGGGGATCGCGGCGAGACAGGCGGCGGCGAGTTCCGCGGGCGGGGCGGGAGCGGTCTCCAGCCAGCGTTCGGCATCCCGGAAACGGTCGCGGCACATCAGCCCGATCATGTAGTCGCAGGCCGATTGCAGGCCGGGAGCCAGCCGGCCGGGGCTGACCGACAGGACCGGCAGCAGGGGCGCCAGGGTCGGCGCCAGATGGTTGGCGTAGAGCGTCGCCCCCCAATAGCGCTCCGCCGTCTGCCGGAAATGGTCGAGGTCGCGCACCGGCACCAGGCCGGACACCTCGATGGGCAGGATCTCCACCTTCGGCTTGGTGACCACCACCGTGTCGTTCGACACGTCGACATAGAGCGCGCCGATCTGCAGCGCGTTCTGGAAATACTGCTCGCGCAGGACGCCCCAGACGCTTTGCAGCACGCCGCCCTCCTCGACGAAGGCGCGCAGCGCGCGCTCCACCGGGCCGGCAGGCTGGACCAGACGCTGCGACAGGCGGGCGAAGAGGTCGCGGGTGATCTCCTCGCAGCGGCCATAGGGATAGGGCTTGCCGCCGGCCGGCGGCAGGCCGGCGAGCGCCCGGTCGCTCTCTTCGCGGAGAGCCATGAAATAGCCGTAGAGGGCAGCCGGATCGCCGCCAAGGTGGCGGGCGGTCAGCGCCGACTGGCGCTCGTCCACCGGGGCGATCTGCTGGGGCAGGAGGGGCGGGGAGTGCAGCGGTGGCGACATCGCAGGGATCAGCCTGCCGTGGCCGCTGCGTGCAGACGTTGGAGGATATCCAACGCCTCAAGAATCTCTTCCCTGGACGGCGGGGGCGATTCATCCTCCGGCGGATAGCGATAGTCCGTGGCCCAGGCGGTGAACGGCCGGCATCGATCGAGATCGGCGCTCAACATCGGATGCAACGGCGCCACGGCATCCGCCAACTCGTCAAGGTCATGAATTTTGCGAAAACCTACGCCAGCAGCGATCAACAAGCCCTTCATGGTTTTTTCCGCCGCCTGCTGACAATGATAGGCGGCGTTCCCCAGGGACGGCGGCTCGATGGAAAGGCAGGCCCGAACCACACGCAGATCCTCGGCAGCGACGGCCCACCAACGCCCCGCCGCCTCCAGGACAACCTTGCGGTCAGTGCCGTTCATAGACGACGACACCTTCCTGATCGGCGGTATGGGACAAGGAACCGACCACGCCCCGCCTGCGCTCGAATACCGATTCCCGGCACGCGACGATGTCGACCGCGCGGTGGTAGGTCTTGCGCGCCTCGTACTTGCCTCGCCAGGACAGCCGCTCCGGCGGCGTATCGTCATCGACGACGATGAAGAGGTCGTAGTCGCTGTCATCCCCCGCATCGCCACGGGCTTGCGAACCGAACAGGATCACCTTGCGCGGCTGGAAATATTCCACGACCGGACGAAGAAGCTCGTTCGGCACCTCCGCTGCGGAAGTCCGGCTCTCCTGCTTGCCCCTTTCCTGCCCGACCGTCGCCATGATCGTTCCCTTCAGCAACGCTCAACCATAACAAAGACTGCGCACGACCGGCAGCCATCCGCCGCACCGAAGCACCGTGATACCATACGGGACGGAGGGTTGCGCAAAGCCGTGCCGGCCGTCACACATTCGACTGCCGCAGGCGGGATGCCCGTCCGGGCGGCCCAGTCCTTTCGAACGGAACGGCATGATGAGCACAGCGGACCCCTCGCCCGATCTCCAGGCACCCGACACCCAGTCTCTGGAAAGCGCCTATCGCGGCCGCGACGCGCGGGTGGCGGTGATCGGGCTCGGCTATGTCGGGCTGCCGCTGGCCCTGGCGCTGACCGGGGCCGGCTTCGCGGTCACCGGCTTCGACATCGACCCGGCCAAGGCGGCGGCGCTGAACGAGGGGCGCTCCTACATCCGGCAGATCGCCGACGGGCGCGTCGCCGGGGCGGTGGCGACCGGGCGGTTCCGGGCGACGACCGATGCCGACGAATTCGCCGCCTGCGACGCCGTGATCGTCTGCGTCCCCACCCCGCTGTCGCCGCAGCGCGAACCGGACCTGAGCTTCGTCGAGGCCTCCACCCGCCTGATCCGCGACCGGCTGCGGCCGGGCCAGCTGGTGGTGCTGGAATCGACCACCTGGCCCGGCACCACCGACGAGGTGATGCGGCCGATCCTGGAGGAGACCGGGCTGGCCAGCGGGCGGGATTTCTTCCTGGCCTATTCGCCCGAGCGCGAGGATCCCGGCAACATCACCTTCACCACCAGCACCATCCCCAAGGTGGTCGGCGGCGACGACGAGGGGGCGCGGCGGCTGGCGGTGGCGCTCTACGAGCAGGTGGTGCCGCAGGTGGTCCCCGTCTCCGGCACGCGGGCGGCGGAGGCGACCAAGCTGACCGAGAACATCTTCCGCTCCGTCAACATCGCCCTGGTGAACGAGCTGAAGATCGTCTTCGAGCCGATGGGCATCGACATCTGGGAGGTGATCGAGGCGGCGAAGACCAAGCCCTTCGGCTTCATGCCCTTCTATCCCGGCCCCGGCCTGGGCGGCCACTGCATCCCGATCGACCCCTTCTACCTGACCTGGAAGGCGCGCGAGTACCAGATCTCCACCCGCTTCATCGAGCTGGCGGGCGAGGTCAACACGATGATGCCGCGCCATGTGGTGGACCGCCTCGCCCTGGCGCTCGACCGAAAGTCCGGGATCGGGCTCAGCCGGTCGCGCATCCTGCTGGTCGGCATGGCCTACAAGAAGAACGTCGACGACAGCCGGGAATCGCCGGGGCTGCGGCTGATGGAGATGCTGCTGGAGCGCGGGGCGGCGGTCGACTACCACGACCCCTTCATCCCCGTGCTGCCGGTCACCCGCGAGCATGCGGCACTGGCCGGCCGCCGCTCCGTCGACTGGACGGCGGAGACGCTGGCGGGGTTCGACGCGGCGGTGATCGTCACCGACCATGACGGCATCGACTATCCAAGCCTCGCCGCCCATTGCCCGCTGGTGGTCGACACCCGCAACGCGATGCGGACCGTGGAGGGCATCGAGGGCTTCGCCGACCGCATCGTCAAGGCCTGAGGAAACCCGGGCCGCGGGAGGAGGGACACCCCCTCCCGCGGACCGGTGCGGGGCTCAGAGTTCCTCTTCGCCGCCGAAATCGCCCCAGCCGCTGTCCTCGACCGTCTGTTCGACATGGTCGGTGGCGGCGGTGGCCGCGTCGGTGGCGGCGGTCGCGGCCTCACTCGCCATCGCCTCGCCGCCCGAGAACATGCTGGACAGCGCGCTGCCGATCAGCATGCCGCCGGCGACGCCGGCCGCCGTCTGCATGGCGCCGGCCATGAAGCCGCCGCCGGCCCGCGGCTGCTGGGCATAGGCGGCGACGCGCGGGTCGCCATAGGCGGGAGTGCCGGGAGCAGCCGGCGGACGGCCCCAGGGCGAACCGGACGGCATGGCGGCAGCGGCCGGGGCGGCCGCCGGATATGACGGCTGCGGAGCGGGCTTGGCGGCACCGCCGAACAGGCTGCCGAACAGACCGCCACCACCGGACTGGGCCGGGGCGGCTGCAGCGGCGGGACGCTCGCGCAGCTGGCGCTCCAATTCCTCGTTGCGGCCCTGGGAGGCGGCGAGCGCCTGCTCCATCATCACAATGGCCTGCGCCATCAGATAGGGGGCGGCCGGCTGGCGGGCGATCCGTTCGCGGATCAGCGCCTCGGCCTCGGGATCGCGTGGGCCGGATTGCGCCTCGGCCTGATGCAGCTTGGCGAACAAGTCGTCGATGATCTGGCGTTCGGTGTGGTCCATGGCGATGCTCGTCTTCATGAAGAGGTTGAAAGAAAGGTTCCGCTGCCGGCGCCGACTGCCCGAAGCGGCGCAAGGGTGCGGCCGCGCGCCGGAGGGGCGGCGCGCGTCGGGGAAGCGGCGGGAGCGGGGAGGGGCGGAAGCCGGGGGCGGTGTCTCAGGGATGGTCCAAGGGGTGAGGACATCAGTCCCTCCAAGTGCGGTCACGCCCGTCGGCGTAAAAGCAGGTGAAGAGATCCGACATCGCGACCACGTCTAAGTCGCCAGAGGGGCCCGGATCCAGGTGTTGAGCACGTGGCCCCGTCCCGCTTTCCTGTCAAGACGGCACCTGCACAATTTGCGCCCCAAGGGGGTCGGGCTTGGAGCGGGGCCTGGACCGGCGATTTTCCCCATCCTATAAGAGGCTATGGCAACATTGCAGGAAGCGCTGATCGCAGCGCTGGATCATCAGGAGGCCGGGCGCTTCGGCGAAGCCGATATCCTGTATCGCCGCATCCTCGATGCCGCCCCCGGCCATCCCCATGCGCTTCACCTGTGGGGCATCCTGGCAGCGCTGACCGGACGGCCGGAGGAAGCCGCAGGCCGGATCGCGCAGGCCATCGCCGTCACTCCCGACGTCGCCGATTTCCATGTCAATCTGGCGCGGGTCCAGGCCGCGCTGAACCGGCCCGACCGGGCCGCCCGGCATTACGCCCATGCCGTCACCCTGCGGCCGGACGAGGCGGGGATACGCTTCCAACTGGCAGGGTTGCTCCAGGAACTGGGACGACTGGCCGAGGCAGAGGAGCAGTATGAGGTACTGCTGGCGGCGGCGCCGCTCCATACCGACCTCCACCTGAACCGTGCGCTGCTGTGCGAGGCGCAGGGGCAGGCTTCGAGGGCGCGGGACGGCTTCCGCACGGTGCTGATGCTGGAACCGGCGTCCCCCAAGGCGCTGCTGCGGCTTGCCGCCATGGAGCAGGGGGCGGGGCGAAGCGGTGCCGCCCTGGCCATCCACCGTCGCGGCATGATCGCCCTGGGAAACCTGTCGGATGCCTGGCCGTTCACCACCCTGGCCACGCTGCTGGCGGGGGAGGGGCTGCCGGAGCGGGCGGCGGAGGCCGCACGCATCGCCGTAACGCTCGCGCCCGCCGACCCCGTCCTGTGGAACGAGCTTGGCAACCGACTGAAGGGCCTGGGGCGGCAGGGGGACTCCCTTGCGGAGTCAGTGGCCGGCTATGGCCGCGGGCTGGTCCTGCTGCCGGGGAATCCCGTGCTGCTGAACAACCGCGCCGACGGCTGGCTGAAGCTGGGAAGGCTGGAGCGGGCGGAGCGGGACGCGCGGGCCGCGGTCGCGGCGGACGCCGGCTTCGCCATGGGCTGGAACACGCTGGGCTCCGCCCTGATGGCGCGGGGAGATGCCGGGAACGCGCTGGACGCCTATGACCAGGCGATGCAGGCCGACCCGGCCAACCACGCTCAGGCCCGCTTCAACCGCTCCATCGCGCTGCTGACGCTCGGCCGGCTGGCGGAGGGGTGGGACGAGTATGAACAGGGCTGGGCCGTGGCTTCCGGCCGGTTCCCGCGGGTCGGATTTCCCCAGCCGCTTTGGGACGGGCAGCCCCTGGCTGATGGCGGGCGGGGCGACGGCAGCCTGCTGGTGTGGGGCGAACAGGGGCTGGGCGACGAGGTGATGTTCGCCAGCCTGATCCCACAGCTGGCCGGGGAAGGCGTGCGGGTGGTGCTGGACTGCGACGCGCGGCTGGCCCCGCTGTTCGCCCGCGGCCTGCCCAACACCCAGCCGGGCGTCACCGTGGTCGCACGCACCGAACCGCTGAGCGGCCGGCTGACCGCGCCGGACGTGGTCGCGCAAATCCCGGCCGGCAGCCTGCCGCGCCTGATGCGCCGGCGGATGGAGGATTTCACCGGCCGCCAGCCCCCCTTCCTGAAGGCCGATCCCGATCGGGTGGCGGAGCTGCGGCAGCGGATCGGGGATGGCCATGGACATGGATATCGGCTGGTCGGGCTTTCCTGGAGCAGCAAGAACGCCTCGGTCGGGCATCTGCGCTCCATCCCGCTCGACCGGCTGGCCGGGGCACTGGATGGGACGGATGTCAAACTGGTCAGCCTGCAATATGGCGACGTCGCCGCGGAGGTCGCCGCCGCCGGCATCGCCGATCCGGGGCTGGATGCCTGGGCCGACATCGACGGGCTGGCGGCGCTGATCGCCGCCATGGATCTGGTGGTGTCGGTGGACAACTCGACCGTCCATCTCGCCGGCGGGTTGGGGCACCCGACCTGGGCGTTGCTTCCCCACGCCGCCGACTGGCGCTGGATGCAGGGGCGCCACGACACGGTCTGGTATCCGTCGGTCCGGCTGTTCCGGCAGACGGCGCCGGGCGACTGGGACGGCGTGCTGCGGGACCTGCGCGAGGCGATGCGGCAGGGCTGAAGGGACGGGCCGGAGGCGCGATTTTGCCCCCGCCATTCGGCTTGCCTTTTGCTTTCAAAAGAACATATTGCGAACATCTTCAAGAGAGAGGGAAGCCTCCACGGTGGATGACGCGCTGCTCGACAAGCTCGGGATTCTGGCCGACGCGGCGAAATACGACGCCTCCTGCGCGTCCTCGGGCGCCAAGCGGCGGACGGGCGGGCCGGACGGCATCGGCTCGACCACCGGGGCCGGCATCTGCCACGCCTATACGCCGGATGGGCGCTGCGTCTCGCTGCTCAAGATCCTGCTGACCAACTACTGCCTGTTCGACTGCGCCTACTGCATCAACCGCCGCTCCTCCAACGTGCGGCGGGCGCGGTTCAGCGTGGACGAGGTGGTTCAGCTGACGCTGGGCTTCTACAAGCGCAACTGCATCGAGGGGCTGTTCCTGTCCTCCGGCATCATCCGCTCGCCCGATTACACGATGGAGCAGCTGATGCTGGTGGCGCGCACGCTGCGGCGCGACCATGGCTTCGCCGGCTACATCCACCTGAAGACGATCCCGGAGGCCAGCCCCTGGCTGATCGAGCAGGCCGGGCTGTGGGCCGACCGTCTGTCGATCAACCTGGAACTGGCCTCCGACCGCAGCCTGAAGGAGTTCGCGCCGGAGAAGGACGGCGGCGCGATCAAGGCGGTGATGGGGCAGGTGGGCGAACGCATCCTGGAGGCCAAGGAGGAGAAACGCCGCTTCTCCCCCGCCGGGCAGAGCACCCAGATGATCGTCGGTGCCGACGCCTCCACCGACCTGTCGGTGCTGGAAACCAGCGACACGCTCTATCGCCGCTATGGCCTGCGGCGGGTCTATTATTCGGCCTTCAGCCCGATCCCGGAGGCGAGTTCCGCCCTGCCGGCCAAGCCGCCGCCGCTCCAGCGCGAGAACCGGCTGTACCAGGCCGACTGGCTGCTGCGCTATTACGGCTTCACGGTGGAGGAGATCGCCGCCGGGGGCGAGGGCGGGATGCTGGATCTGGGCATCGACCCCAAGCTGGCCTGGGCCCTGAAGAACCGCGAGCGCTTCCCGGTCGACGTGAACAGCGCCGACCGCGAGATGCTGCTGCGCGTGCCGGGGCTGGGGGCGCGGGCCGTCGACAAGATCGTCGAGGCGCGGCGCCACACCACCCTGCGGCTGGAGGATGTGGCGCGGCTGTCGTCCGGGCTGAAGCGGGCGCGCGCCTTCCTGATCGCCGCCGACCACCATCCGGGCGGGCTGACCGACCGCGCCGACCTGCGGCAAAGGCTGGTGGCGCCGCCCAAGCAGCTCAGCCTGTTCTGAGGTTTTGAGCCATGCATCGTGTGGACCTGAAGGACGGCGCCGACCTCGACGGCTTCCGCCGCGCGCTGCGCGGGCTGGTCGCGCTGGGTGTCGAACCGGACGAGGTGGTGTGGAGCGTTGGGGCGGCGCCGTCGCTGTTCGGGGATGACGCACCTCTGCCGGCCCACCTGCTGACCGGCGCGCCGCCGGTATCGCTGCCGCGGCCGGTGGGGGCGCTGATCGAGACCGTGGTCTGCCACCGCGATCCGGAACGCTACGCCCTGCTGCACCGGCTGGTCCGGCGGGTGCTGCGGGGGGAGCGCGACATGCTCGACCACCATGCCGATCCGCTGGTCCACCGGCTGGCGCTGCTGGACAAGGCGGTGCGGCGCGACCTGCACAAGATGCACGCCTTCCTGCGCTTCCGCGAGGTGCGCGACCCGGATGGAAGCGAGCGTTACGTCGCGTGGTTCGAGCCCGACCATTTCATCGTCGAGGCCACCGCCCCCTTCTTCGTCGAGCGCTTCGAGAGCCTGGTCTGGACCATCCTGACGCCGGTCGGATCTCTGCACTGGGACCGGCGGTCGCTGACGATCGGGCCGGCGGCGGTGAAGCCGGGGGGATTGGATCGCGACGACCGCTTCGCCGAGGGCTGGCAGCGCTATTACGAGAGCACCTTCAACCCGGCGCGGGTGAACCCCACGGCGATGCGGGCGGAGATGCCGCGGAAATACTGGGCCAACCTGCCGGAAGCGGCCGCGATCCCCGGCATGATCCGCTCCGCCCCCGCCCGCGTGCAGGCGATGATCGAGGCGGAGGCCGCAGCCCCCCGCCACCGCAACCCCGACAAGGCCGTCGCCGCCATGGCCCGGCAGGAGCCGGCGACGCTGGCCGAGCTGAACCGCATCATCCGCAGCGCGGATCCATTGGTACCGGGAGCCACCCAGGCGGTGCTGGGCGAGGGGCCGGAGGGGGCGGCCATCGCCATCGTCGGCGAACAGCCCGGCGACCAGGAGGATGTCGAGGGCCGTCCCTTCGTCGGCCCGGCCGGTCAGTTGCTGAGCCGCGCGCTGGAGGAGGCCGGGATCGAGCGCGGCGCCGCCTACCTGACCAACGCGGTGAAGCACTTCAAGTTCGTCGCCCGCGGCAAGCGCCGCCTGCACCAGTCGCCGACCGCCGGCGAGGTGAAGCATTACCGCTGGTGGCTGATGAAGGAGCTGTCCTTCGTCCGCCCCCGTCTGGTGGTGACGCTGGGCGCCACGGCGGCGCTCGCGTTGACCGGGCGCAGCGTGTCGGTCCTGCGGGAGCGCGGGCCGATGGGGTTCGGCGATTGGGAGGGCTTCGTCACCGTCCACCCGTCCTACCTGCTGCGCCTGCCGGCGGGAGAGGGGGCGGAGCAGGCCTATCGCGACTTCGTTGAAGACCTGCGACGGGCGCGTGGGATGGTGGAAGGGGCGGGGTGAACGTTCCCGCCCCGGTATCGCCGCAGGTCAGGCGGCGCGGATGCCGCTCAGGAAGGTCTCCACTTCCTGCCGCAGCAGTTCGGACTGGCGCGCCAGTTCGCCCGAAGCGCCCAGCACCTGGCTGGCGGCGGCGCCGGTCTGGGCTGCCGCCTCGCTGACGCCGCCGATGTTGGCGCTGACCGAGGCGGTGCCGCTGGAGGCCTCCTGAACGTTGCGGGCGATCTCGGCCGTCGCCGCGCCCTGCTCCTCGATGGCGGAGGCGATGGAGGTGGCGACCTCGCTGATCGTCGCGATGGTCCGGCTGATGCCGCCGATCGCCTGGGCCGCGCCGTTGGTGGCGCCCTGCATCGAGGCGATCTGGGTGCCGATGTCCTCCGTCGCCTTGGCCGTCTGGTTGGCGAGGCTCTTCACCTCCGATGCCACCACAGCGAAGCCCTTGCCGGCCTCCCCGGCGCGCGCCGCCTCGATGGTGGCGTTGAGGGCGAGAAGGTTGGTCTGGGTGGCGATGTTGTTGATCATCTGCACGATCTCGCCGATGCGCTGCGCCTGCTCGACCAGCCCCTGGACCTGGGTGTTGGTCTGCTGCGCCTCGCCCACCGCCTGGTCGGCGATGGCGGTCGAGCGCGACACCTGCCCGCTGATCTCGGTGATGGAGGCGGTGAGTTCCTCCGTCGCCGCCGCGACGGCCTGGACGTTGGACGAGGCCTCGACCGCCGTTCCGGCCGCGGCGGATGCGCGCGCATTGGTCTGCTCGGCGATGCCCGACATGCTGTGCGCCGTCTGGCTCAGCTCGGTGGCGGCGGAGGACAGCGTGCGCAGGATACCGCCCACAGTCGCTTCGAAATGTCGGACCAGGCGCTCGACCTCAGCGGTGCGGCGCTCCTTGGCGGCGCGGTCGGCCGCCTGCTCCGCCTCCAGCCGGTCGGCGGTCTGCAGCGCGTCGCGGAAGGTGACGACCGCGGTGGCCATGGCCCCCACCTCGTCGCTGCGCGCCGCATCCGACAGGTCGACGCCGTAGTCCTTGCGGGCAAGGCGTCCCATGCTCGCCGTCAGGCGGGCCAGCGGGTCCACGACGCTGCGCCGGGCGATCACCAGGGACAGCAGGGCACCGGCCAGGATGCCGATCAGCCCGACCGCCGCCACGGCGGCCTTCACGAAGCTCTCGGTCTCTTCCACCTCGGCGGTGAGTTGGGCGATCCGCTCCGTTCCCGTCTCGATGATGGGGTCGGTCAGGGCGGAGGCCGCGCGCTCGCTGCTGCGCACCTCGTTGCGGAACAGGGCGACGGCGGCACCGTCCTGATCCGCCAGGGCGAGGTCGCGCGTCTTGGTCAGCGCGTCCATGACCTTGACCTGAAGCGGACCGACCCGGCCGGCGGCCGGATTGCCCGACGCGGCGAGAAGCTGGTCGAGCCGGCGGTTCTTTTCCGCCATTTCGGCGATGCGCGCGCCGAACCGCTCGTTGATTGCCGCCCGCGCCGCGGCCTCTTCGGACATCAGGTTCAGGACGTCGCGCTGCAGGGCGCGGCTGACCGACCGCAGCTCCGACGCGGTCAGGACCATCCGGTCCATCTGGATCAGGGCCTGGTTGGCGGAGGCGATGCGGTTCAGCCCCCACACGGATGTGCCGCCGATGGCAGCCGAAACGGTGGACAGGACCAGGACCGGCAGCAGGATCTTGCTGGAAAGTTTCATCGCACTCTCGTGGGGGCGGAATGAGCGGCCGGAAGGTCACTCCGCCGGCACAGGCGGGATAGAATGACATTGTTTCGTTAATGAAATGTAATACCAGGGTATGCGGGCAAAAGATCAAACCTGCCCAATGCTAGGCATAACTGCAATTTTCACCAAGATGACGAGAAACACACATTTCAATTCAGGGAATCAACTTTCAAAGAAGTTTTTTATTTTCCGAAAAATCCATTTTTTATAACATGATGAATGAGTGCTGGAATTTTCTTTCAATCTCTCCTCAAGTCCGACAAAGAAAAGAAAGGGCGGCCTGAAGCCACCCTTGGCGATCGCCATGGGAAAAAAGGATCAGATCACCCCGCGCCGCCGCAGTTCCCCGATCACCTGGGCGACCATCTCGTCGGCGCCATGTTCAGCGCCCTTCAAGGTGATCTCCGGGGCTTCCGGCGGCTCGTAGGCGCTGTCGATGCCGGTGAAGTGCGGGAGCTGGCCGGCACGGGCCTTTCTGTACAGGCCCTTGGGGTCGCGGGCCTCGCAGACCTCCAGCGGCGTGTCCATGAAGATCTCCAGGAACTCGCCGTCCTCCACCAGGGAGCGCGCCATGCGGCGCTCCTCGCGGAAGGGGGAGATGAAGCTGACCAGCACGATCAGCCCGGCCTCCACCATCAGCTTCGACACTTCGGCGACGCGGCGGATGTTCTCCACCCGGTCCTCGTCGGTGAAGCCCAGATCCTTGTTCAGGCCGTGCCGGACATTGTCGCCGTCCAGGATCATGGTGCGGCGGCCGAGCCGATGCAGCTCCTGCTCCAGCCGGTCGGCGACGCTGGACTTGCCGGAGCCGGACAGGCCGGTGAACCACAGCACGCAGGGCTTCTGCAGGCCGCCGGCCCGCGCCGTCTTGTCCACCTTCGAGGCGTGGCGGTGGATGTTGGAGGCACGGCGCAGGGGGAAGCGGATCATGCCGCAGCCGGCGGTGGCGTTGGTCAGCCGGTCGATCAGGATGAAGCTGCCGGTCTCGCGGCTGTCGGCATAGGCATCGAACGGGATCGGCCGGTCGAGCGCCAGGTTGCAGAAGCCGACGTCGTTCAGGTCCAGATGCTTGGCGGCGGCATGCTCCTGGGTGTTGACGTTGATGGCGTGCTTCAGCTCCGTCACCTGGGCGCCGACCGTCGCCGTGCCGGCCCGCAGCAGGTAGGAGCGGCCGGGCAGCAGCGGCTGTTCGTCCATCCACACCACGTGCGCAGCGAACTGGTCGGCCACCTCCGGCCGGCCGGCGGCGGCGACGATCATGTCGCCGCGGCTGGCGTCCACCTCGTCGGCCAGCACCAGGGTGACGGCCTGTCCGGGCAGCGCCGCTTCCAGATTGCCGTCCATGGTGACGAGGCGCGCCACCCGGCTGGTCCGCCCGCCGGGCAGGATGGCGACGTCGTCGCCGACGCGCACCGCGCCGCCGGCCACCGTACCGCAGAAGCCGCGGAAATCCTGGTTCGGCCGGTTCACCCACTGCACCGCCATGCGGAAGGCGCCGAGCTTTTCTTCCGCCGCAGCGTCGACGCTCTCCAGATGGCCGAGCAGGGTGGGGCCGCCGTACCAGCCCATGGCCTGCGACGGCCTGGTGACGTTGTCGCCGGTCAGGGCCGAGACCGGGACACAGGTGACGTCGGTGATGCCGATGCGCTGGGCGAAGACGCGGTAGTCGGCAGCGATCCGCTCGAAGGTCTCGCGGTCCCAGCCGACGGCGTCCATCTTGTTGACCGCCAGCACGACATGGCGCACGCCCAGGAGCGAGACGATGGTGCTGTGGCGCCGGGTCTGGGTCAGCACGCCCTTGCGCGCGTCGACCAGCAGAACCGCGGCGTCGGCGGTGGAGGCGCCCGTGACCATGTTGCGGGTGTACTGCTCGTGGCCCGGCGTGTCGGCGACGATGAACTTGCGGCGGTCGGTGGTGAAGAAGCGGTAGGCGACGTCGATGGTGATGCCCTGCTCGCGCTCCGCCGCCAGCCCGTCGACCAGCAGCGCGAGGTCGAGCTGGCCGGCGCCGGTGGTGCCGAAGCGGCCGGAGTCCGCCTCCAGGCTGGCCAGCTGGTCCTCGAACAGGCATTTGCAGTCGTAGAGCAGCCGGCCGATCAGCGTCGACTTGCCGTCGTCCACCGAGCCGCAGGTGATGAAGCGCAGCAGGCCCTTGCCGTTCTGGCGGGCCAGATACTCCTGCACCTCGGTTGCGATGTCGGCGGGAGCGGCACCGGCGGGAGCGGTGGCGGGATCGAGGTCCTTCAGCATCAGAAGTAGCCTTCCTGCTTCTTCGCCTCCATGGAGGCGGCGGCGTCCTGGTCGATCACGCGGCCCTGCCGTTCCGAACTGGTGGACAGCAGCATCTCGCGGATGATCTCGGGCAGGGTGGCGGCGGTGCTGCGCACGGCCCCGGTCAGCGGATAGCAGCCGAGCGTGCGGAAACGCACCCAGGCCATCTCCGGCACCTCGCCGGGCCTCAGCGGCAGCCGGTCGTCATCGACCATGATCAGGGTGCCGTCGCGCTCCACCACCGGGCGCGGCTTGGCGAAATAGAGCGGCACCACCGGGATGTTCTCCTGGTGGATGTATTGCCAGATGTCCAGTTCGGTCCAGTTCGACAGCGGGAAGACGCGGATGCTCTCGCCCTTGTGGATGCGCCCGTTGTAGAGGCTCCACAGCTCCGGTCGCTGGTTCTTCGGCTCCCAGCGGTGGGTGGCCGTGCGGAAGGAGAAGATGCGCTCCTTGGCGCGGCTCTTCTCCTCGTCGCGGCGCGCCCCGCCGAAGGCGGCGTCGAAGCCGTGGGCGTCGAGCGCCTGTTTCAGCCCTTGCGTCTTCATCACGTCGGTGTGGACGGCCGAGCCGTGGGTGAAGGGGCCGATGCCCTGGCGCACGCCGTCCCGGTTGATATGGACCATCAGGTCGACGCCCAATTCCTGCGCCATGCGGTCGCGGAATTCGATCATCTCCCGGAACTTCCAGGTCGTGTCGACATGGAGAAGCGGGAAGGGTGGCTTCGACGGATGGAAGGCCTTCATCGCCAGATGCAGCAGCACCGAGCTGTCCTTGCCCACCGAATAGAGCATGACCGGCTTGTGGAACTGGGCCGCCACCTCGCGCATGATGTGGATGCTCTCCGCCTCCAGCCTTTGCAGGTGGGTGAGGCGGGCGGGCGTGGTCAGGATCGCGGGCAAGCCATTTCCGGGATCGGTGGCGGGGCTGGGCTCGGGAAGCTCCCTCGCCGCGGGGCGGATGTCGAGCAGCGGATCAAGAAGCATAGCCGGCCTTCTTCTGCATGTCTCCGGCCACGGCATCGAACACGGTCCGACGCTTGCGCGACCACTCGATCGGGCGCTTCGACGGATCGAAGCCCTTGGGTTTCTCGACGGGCGTCCAGCTGACCTCGCCATTGCTGCGCGAGGCGCGGGACGATCCCAGGATGGGCAGGTCGCCGATCCGCCCGAACGGATAGCGCCCCTCCTCCAGCTCCAGAAAGCGCACCAACTCGCGGACCGTGCCGTCGGGGGCGGCAACCGCATCCTCGAAGCGGACCAGCCGGCAGGCATCGGCGCTCATGCGGCTCTGCGCCTCCAGCGCCGCCTCGGTGCCGAAGCTCCATTCGCGGCAGACGTCGGCGAAGGTCCGGCCGAGGAAGCGCAGCGGCCAGGTGTCGATGGTCGACTGCACGGCCCGGCGGCCGTCGCGCAGCACGATCAGGCAGCGCTCCGCCGGGAACAGGTAGGGAAAGTACCGCATCATCCGGGTGTAGGGCGACTTGATCACCACCGTCTTGTCGGCCGGGAACTCGGCTTCGATGCGGCGCAGGAAGCCGCTCACCATATAGCAGAAGGTCTCCAGGTCGCGGAACGATTCCCGGTTGCGCTGGTAGAGGCGCAGGAAGCGCCCCTCATAGGCGCGCGCGTCCTCCACCGTGTTCAGGAAGGGCAGCTCCCGGATGCCGAAGGGGTTGACCACCACGTCGGGATGCAGTTCCAGCAGGCTCTGGAGATAGTTGGTGCCGCTGCGCGGCATCACCCCCTGCAGGAAGACGATCCGCGGCGCGCGCCGCGGGCTGGCGCTGCCGGTGGCGTCGCCGGCCATGGCGGTGGTAGCGGCAGTGTCCTGCGGGAGCCCGCGGACCGACTGCGCCACCGCTCTCAGATGACGGGCGTTCTCTTCCCCGAACCAGGGATCGAAGAAACTCGACCGTTCCGTGCTGGGGAGCCGAAGAAGCCGTTTTCCAACAAAGCCGATCTCCTTTTGAAGTCGATGAACCGCTCCATCTCCGAAATGGTTTCGAAAAGATGCGGCATAATGATCGGCTGTCAGGGTCTTCGCATTCCGAAACACAACGGCCTCCTTTTGCGTCACCTCTGCGCTGGGCATCTCGGATTTTCCTGTTTTTTGACGGTCGATGCGTCGCTTCTGCAAATTCGGCAATCGCCGTCTCCCACACCTTGTTATGGTCCTATCGGTTTGGCTTTTTTAGTTCTAATCCGGAGCTAACCCCATGGTCTTACAATCATGCGGGTGCGATCCCCAATGGTAGGAGACGAATGACACAGATCCGTCATTGAATTCGATGTCCCTATCTTACAAGTAGAGAAGACGATTTTGATCGCCACTTGGTCTTTATTGATACGTATGAAGGAAGCTCTTCCTGCTTATTCTGTGGAATTACCTATTGAGGTAAAAAGATCCAGCTTTTTTATTCCAATGTTCCCCCACTGGATAACAGGCGTTCCTGAGTGGAATCGCCGACACTCCGATCTTTCGGGTAAACGGGTGGGACCGAAGGTTTGTGCCCCCGCCCGTTCTTTTTTCCGGCAGGATGGCGGGACGACCACTCTCCCGCCTGGCCTCCCGCTTGGCCGGAATGCTTTCGCTTGAACGCTGCCGGGGCGGGGGTTATGGTCGGCCCGCCGCAGACGGGGAATACTCTAAATTGTTTAACTCTCAGTCGGGAAACCCCACGGTGGCGGGTTTCGGCGCCGGTCCCTTTGCCCTTTTCCAGACCGCCTGGCACCACAGGTCGCTGATCCTGCGGCTGGCCCGGCGCGAGATCGACGCCCGGTACCGCGGGTCGATGCTGGGCATCGTCTGGGCGGTGCTGAACCCGATCCTGATGCTGGCGGTCTACACCTTCGTCTTCTCGGTGGTGTTCCAGGCGCGCTGGGGAGTGACGGGGGAGAGCAACACCGAATTCGCCCTGCTGCTGTTCTCCGGCCTGATCCTGTTCAACGTGCTGGGCGAATGCCTGAACCGGGCGCCCGGCCTGCTGCTGGAGAATGTCAGCTACATCAAGAAGGTGGTCTTCCCGCTGGAGATCCTGCCGCTGGTGTCGCTGGCGGTCGCGCTGTTCAACGCCGGCATCGGCTTCGTCATCCTGGTCGTCTTCCATCTGCTGGTCGCCGGGCTGCCGCCGCTGACCGCGCTGCTGCTGCCGCTGGTGCTGGTGCCCTTGTGCCTGACCACGCTGGGCCTCAGTTGGTTCTTCGCCGCGGCCGGCGTGTTCCTGCGCGACATCCGGCAGGTGGTGGGGGTGGGCGTCACCGTGCTGATGTTCCTCAGCCCGATCTTCTACCCGATGACCGCGATCCCCGAGCGCTTCCGCGCCATCCTGCACCTGAACCCGATGACCGCGATCCTGGAGCAGTCGAAGGACCTGCTGTTCTGGGGCCGCATCCCGTCGCCGGTGGACTGGGGGCTGGCGACGCTGGCCGCCTGGGTGGTGGCGTGGCTCGGTTATGTCTGGTTCATGAAGACCCGCCGGGGGTTCGCCGATGTCGTCTGAGACCGATACCCCCGCCACCCCCCCCACGGAGACCCCCGTGGTCATCCGCGCCGAAGGGCTGGGCAAGGCCTACGCCATCTTCAAGCGCCCGCAGGACCGGCTGAAGCAGATGCTGGTGCGCGGCCGGCGCAAATATTACGACGAGTACTGGGCTCTGCGCGGCGTCGACCTGGAGGTCCGCCGCGGCGAGACGGTCGGCCTGATCGGGCGCAACGGCTCGGGCAAGTCGACCTTCCTGCAGCTTCTCTGCGGCACGCTGACGCCGACCTCCGGCCGCATCGCGGTCGATGGCCGCATCGCGGCGCTGCTGGAGCTGGGCGCCGGCTTCAACCCCGAATTCACCGGGCGCGAGAACGTCTATCTCGCCGCCTCCGTGCTGGGGCTGTCGAACGCGCAGATCGCCGAGCGCTACCAGTCCATCGCCGAGTTCGCGGGCATCGGCGACTTCATCGAACAGCCGGTGAAGCTGTATTCCAGCGGCATGTACGCCCGCCTCGCCTTCGCGGTGGCGGCGCATGTCGACGCCGACATCATGATCGTCGACGAGATCCTGGCGGTCGGCGACGCCTCCTTCACCCAGAAATGCATGCGCTTCATCCACCGCTTCAAGGAGCGCGGCACCCTGTTCTTCGTGTCGCACGACACCGGGCAGGTGGTGAACCTGTGCGACCGGGTGGTGTGGCTGGACAACGGGTCGGTGCGGGCGATCGGCCCGGCACGGGAGGTCTGCCACGACTATCTGGCGGCGCTCTACAGCGACCAGGACACCTCGCGCGGCTTCCGCATCGGCGGGGCGCGGCAGGCGCTGCCCCAGGCCAAGCGCGAGGAGCCGGTGGAGGACGCCCGCGCCGAGCTGCTGAAGGCATCCCAGCACCGCAACGCCATCGAGCTGTTCGATTTCAACGACAGCGGCCCCTGGTTCGGCAACCGCGGCGCCACCATCACCAACGTCTCGATCCTGGATGCCGAGGAGCAGCCGCTCAGCGTGCTGGAGGGCGGCGAGGTGATCGTGCTGAAGGTGGATTGCCGGGCCGAGGAGCAGGTCCACCGCCCCATCGTCGGCTTCTACGTGAAGGACAAGCTGGGCCAGAACCTGTTCGGCGACAACACCTTCCTGAGCTACCAGCTGGATCCCGTGACGATCCCGGCAGGGCAGGACTTCGCCGCCCGCTTCCGCTTCCAGATGCCCTATCTGCCCAGCGGCGACTTCTCCATCACCGTGGCGCTCGCCGAGGGCACGCAGGAGGACCACGTCCAGCACCATTGGGTCGAGGACGCCCTGTTCTTCAAGGTCCACGCCAGCCATGTCGTGCGCGGGCTGGTCGGCATGCCGATGCTGGCGATCACGCTGGAGGCGGAGGGGGCGTCGGCACCCCGGGCGACACCCCGGGCGGCTTCCGCGACAAAATAGCGACAGGCTGCCGATAAGCCCGGGGTGAGGCAGGAAAACCGCAGTTCAGGGCATAGTTGAGCACCGCAAAGCGGGTTCCGGACAGCGGCTTGCATTCCGGCGGGGTGTCAGCGTATGTGTGTCGGCGGCTGTGACGGGGCCGTCCGGCGGGCCTGGAAAATGGTGCCCGATGGGCCGCACCCCGCCGCGAAGCCAGGCAAAAGAAGAGGCGCAGGTGGATTCGTTTTTGAAGGACCAGGGATCGGACACTCTCCGTCGCATCTGTCGGCCGATCACGCTCCTGACCCCGGATCTCGTCACGGCGCCGGCCTCCTGGCTCGGCCATGTGCCCTTCGCCTTCTGGATCGTCGACGCGCTGCGCCCGGACAGCCTCGTCGAGCTGGGAACGCACACCGGCAACTCCTATGCCGCCTTCTGCCAGGCGGTCCGCCATGTCGGGCTGCCGACCTCCTGCTATGCCGTCGACACCTGGGCCGGCGACCCGCAGGCGGGCTTCTACGGCGACGACATCTACAACACGCTCGCCGCCTACCATGACCCGCGCTATGCCGGCTTCTCGCGCCTGCTGCGCATGACCTTCGACGACGCGCTGGTCCATTTCGCCGACGGCAGCGTCGATTTGCTGCACATCGACGGGCTGCATACCTACGAGGCGGTGCGCCACGATTTCGAGACCTGGCTGCCGAAGATGAGCCGCCGCGGCGTGGTGCTGTTCCACGACATCAACGTGCGCAAGGGCGATTTCGGCGTCTGGCGCCTGTGGGACGAGATCACCCGCGATCGCCCGTCCTTCAGCTTCCTCCATTCCAACGGGCTGGGCGTGCTGGGCGTCGGCGAGGATCTGCCGGACGCGGTGCGCGAGCTGTTCGCCGTGCAAGCCACCGGCGGCGAGGGGCTGCGGGCCGTCCGCAGCTGGTTCGACCGGCTGGGCGACGCCGCCATCGAGGCCGAGACCATCCAGCGCCTGGAAGAGCAGGAAAAGCACCTGCGCACCGAGGTGGCGATGGTCCGCAAGGTTCTGGACGACCAGATCGCCCACAGCGAAGATCTCAAGGGGATGATCGCGACGCGCGACCGCGACATCGCCCTGATCCAGGGCTGGCTCGGCGACCATCAGGCCGAAATCCGCCGCCAGGGCGATGCGCTCGCCGAGATGGCGGAGGTGCTGGCCGACCGGGAGCACGAGCTGGCCGACCGCGAGCGCAACCTTGCCGCCCATGCCCGCGAGCTGGTGGCGCGCGAACAGGCCATCGCCCACCTGCACGGGGTGGTGGCCAGCCGCGACCAGCACATCCACAGCCTGGTCAATTCCACCTCCTGGAAGCTGTCGGCGCCGGTGCGCAAGCTGGGCCGCCTGACCCAGCAGGCCGGGCGCTTCTACCGCCGCCGCCTGCACAGCATCACGCTGGAGCCGCTGCACGACGTGGTGCCGAGCCCGCAGGGCGGCTACGAGGCGACCGGCAGCGACCCCGCCTTCCTGCTGCGCTCCGACCGCGGCCGGCTGCCCGGCCACTGGTGCGTGATCTCCTACCGGGTGGTGCGCGCCTCGGCCCCGCTGGTGCCGGTGATCTATGTCGACGACGGCAACGGCTTCGACGAGCGGACGATGATCCGCCTGCCGGTCGACACGGTGGGCGAGTTCCGCCAGCTGGCCCTGCTGCCGCAGACGGTCAAGGCGCTGCGCTTCGACCCGGCCACCCGGCCGGTGTCCTTCGAGATCGCCGACTTCACCATCCGCGAGATCGGCAAGACCAACATCCTGCTCGACTATGTCCGGCAGAACCCGCCGTCGCGCGTGCTGGACTATCTGCGCCGCCACGGCTGGCAGGCGACCAAGCAGCGCGTCCTGCAGGAGCTGCAGCCGAACCGCTGGTCGGCCGACTACAAGTCGTGGGTGCGGATGTACGACACCCTGACGCCGGAGGACGCGGCGGCGATCAAGGCCGACATCGCCCGGCTGCCGGCGCGCCCGCGCTTCTCCGTGGTCATGCCGGTCTACAACACGCCGGAAGCCTACCTGCGCGAGGCGCTGGATTCCGTGCTGGCCCAGTTCTACCCGGACTGGGAGCTGTGCATCGCCGACGACGCCTCCACCGCGCCGCATGTGACGAAGGTGCTGGCCGAGTACAAGGCGCGCGACAACCGGATCAAGGTGGTCCGGCGCGAGACCAACGGCCACATCTCCGCCGCCAGCAACAGCGCGCTGGATCTGGCGACCGGCGATTTCGTGGCCCTGATGGACCATGACGACCGGCTGCCGCCGCACGCGCTCTACATGGTCGCGGCCGAGCTGGCGCTGCATCCCGACACCGACATCCTCTATTCCGACGAGGACAAGATCGATGCCGACGGCGAGCGCTACGACCCGCATTTCAAGTCGGACTTCAATCTGGACCTGCTGCACGGCCAGAACATGGTCAACCACCTGGGTGTCTTCCGCCGCTCGCTGATCGAGCGGGCCGGGCGCTTCCGCCTGGGCTTCGAGGGCAGCCAGGATTACGACCTGACCCTGCGCGCGGTCGAGCGGACGGAAGCGGCGCGCATCCGCCACATCCCGGCGATCCTCTACCACTGGCGCGTCTTCCCCGAATCCGCGGCCTTCTCCACGGTCGAGCTGCCGCGCGCCACCGCCGCCGCCCACAAGGCGCTGACCGAGCATTTCCAGCGCCGCGGCGTCGACGCCACGGTGGAGACCTCGCCGGCGACCGCGCGCTTCACCCGCATCCGCTACGCCCTGCCGGCCAAGCTGCCGCGGGTGTCGCTGATCGTGCCGACGCGCGACAAGGTGGAGTTGCTGAAGGGCTGCGTCGACGGGCTTCTGCACCGCACCGACTATCCGGATCTGGAAATCCTGATCGTCGACAACAACAGCGAGGAAGCGGCGACCTTCGCCTATTTCGACACGCTGAAGGACGAGCCGCGGGTGCGGGTGCTGACCTACAAGGCGCCCTTCAACTACTCCTCGATCAACAACTTCGCCGCCGCCGAGGCGACCGGCGAGGTGCTGGGCCTGATCAACAACGACATCGAGGTGATGGAGCCGGGCTGGCTGGCCGAGATGGTCTCCCACGCCCTGCGGCCGGAGGTCGGCGCGGTCGGCGCCAAGCTCTATTACGCCGACGGCACCATCCAGCATGCCGGCGTCGTCACCGGCATCTGCGGCGTGGCCGGCCATGTCCACAAGGGGCTGACCCGCGACGCCTACGGCTATTTCAGCCGGGCCCAGCTGACCCAGGACCTGTCCTGCGTCACCGCCGCCTGCCTGATCCTGCGCAAGGAGATCTTCGACGAGGTCGGCGGGCTGAACTCCGAAAATCTCGCCGTCGCCTTCAACGACGTCGATTTCTGCCTGCGCATCCGCGAGAAGGACCATCTGGTCGTCTGGACGCCGTTCGCCGAGCTGTACCATCTGGAATCGGCCTCGCGCGGGCCGGACACCGCGCCCGACAAGGTCAAGCGCTTCATGGGCGAGGTGGCCTACATGCAGGAGCGCTGGGGCGACAGCCTGCTGGCGGATCCCTACTACAACCCGAACCTGACGCTGGACGCCGAGAATTTCGGGCTGGCCTTCCCGCCGCGCACGGTCAAGCCGTGGCTGCGCAAGTCCTGCCCCGAATTGCGCAAAGAGCGCCTGAAGGAAAGCATCTGAGCCATGGACGTCGTCTCCCTCGACATTCCCGACGTTAAGATCATCCGCCCGAAGAAGTTCGGCGACCATCGCGGCTTCTTCTCGGAGACCTACACCAAGAAGACGTTCGAGGCGGCCGGGCTGCATTACGACTTCGTGCAGGACAATCACTCGCTGTCGGCCGAGGTCGGCACCGTGCGCGGCCTGCATTTCCAGCTGCCGCCGTTTGCCCAGGACAAGCTGGTGCGGGTGGTGCGCGGCGCCATCCTGGACGTGGCGGTCGACATCCGCAAAGGCTCCCCCACCTTCGGCCGGCATGTCAGCGCGGTGATCAGTGCCGCCGACTGGAACCAGATCCTGGTGCCGATCGGCTTCGCCCACGGCTTCTGCACGCTGGAGCCGGACACCGAGGTCATCTACAAGGTGACCAACTATTATTCGGCCGAGCATGACCGCGGCCTGCTGTGGAACGATCCGGAACTGGGCATCGACTGGCCGGTGTCGGCCGACAAGGCCCGGCTGTCGGACAAGGACCACAAGCATCCGACCTTCGCCCAGCTTGGCGACTGGTTCTGACGGCGCTATTGGATTTCGGCTCTTTTTTGCCCGGTGGGGCTTTGTGCCCCGTTTTTGGCCCCGTTCTTGTCGGTAAGGTGGTTTGATGACGCGCATTCTCGTCACCGGCGGCGCCGGTTTCATCGGCTCGGCGGTGGTCCGCCAGCTTCTTGCCGAAACCGACGCCTTCGTCGTCAATGTCGACAAGCTGACCTACGCGGCCAACCTGTCCTCCCTGCCGGGCGCCGAGGGCAATCCCCGCTACGCCTTCGAGAAGGTCGACATCTGCGACGCCGCCGAGCTGCGCCGGGTGTTCGACACCCACCAGCCGGACGCGGTGATGCATCTGGCCGCCGAATCCCATGTCGACCGTTCCATCGACGGGCCGGGCGAGTTCATCCAGACCAACGTGGTCGGCACCTTCCGCCTGCTGGAGGCGGCGCGCGGCTATTGGTCGGCGCTGCCGGCGGACCGCAGGCAAGCCTTCCGCTTCCACCACATCTCCACCGACGAGGTGTTCGGCACGCTGGGCGACGACGGCTTCTTCACCGAGACGACGGCCTACAGCCCCAACTCGCCCTATTCGGCCAGCAAGGCGTCGAGCGACCATCTGGTCCGCGCCTGGCACGAGACCTACGGGCTGCCGGTGGTGCTGACCAACTGCTCCAACAATTACGGCCCCTACCATTTCCCGGAGAAGCTGATCCCGCTGATGATCCTGAAGGGTCTGGCGGGGGAGAAGCTGCCGGTCTACGGCAAGGGCGACAACATCCGCGACTGGCTCTATGTCGAGGACCATGCCCGCGCCCTGCGGCTGGTTCTGGAGAAGGGCCGCATCGGCGAGAGCTACAACATCGGCGGCCACAACGAGCGCACCAACCTGGAGGTCGTCCGCGCCATCTGCGCGCATCTGGACGAGATGCACCCGGCCGGCGCCCCGCACGACCGCCTGATCAGCTTCGTCACCGACCGCCCGGGCCATGACAAGCGCTATGCCATCGACGCCGGCAAGATCGAGCGCGAGCTGGGCTGGACCCCGCAGGAGACCTTCGAGAGCGGCCTGCGCAAGACGATCGCCTGGTATCTGGAGAACCGCGACTGGTGGCAGGCCATCCTGAACGGCTCCTACCAGGGCGAACGGCTCGGCCTGAAGGAAGAAGGGGCCGCGCAATGAAGGTTCCCATGAAAGTCCTGGTTCTCGGCAGCAACGGCCAGCTCGGCTTCGAGCTGATGCGGGCCAGCTGGGCGCCCGGCACCGACGTGGTGGGGCTGCCCTATCCCGAGTTCGACGTGACCCGGCCGGGCGACGTGGAGAAGGCGGTCGCCACCCACGCGCCGGACCTGCTGGTCAACGCCACCGCCCACACCGCCGTCGACAAGGCCGAGAGCGAGGTGGATCTCTCCTTCGCCATCAACCGCGACGGGCCGGGCGCCATGGCGGCGGCCTGCGCGGCGCGCGGCATCCCCTTCATCCATGTGTCGACCGACTATGTGTTCGACGGGACGAAGGACGGCATCTACACCGAGGACGACCCGATCAACCCGCTGGGCGTCTATGGCGCCAGCAAGGCGGCGGGCGAGGAGGCGGTGCGCGCGGCCATCCCGCAACACGTCATCCTGCGCACCTCCTGGGTCTACAGCGCCTACGGCAACAACTTCGTCAAGACGATGCTGCGCTTCGGCAAGGAGCGCGAGGAGATGCGGGTGGTCGCCGACCAGCACGGCTCCCCCACCGCCGCCGCCGACCTCGCCGCCGCCATCGTGCAGATCGCCGGGACGATTGGGAAGACGGGCGCCGCCGCCTGGGGCACCTACCACCTGACCGGCAGCGGCTATACCACCTGGCATGATTTCGCCGAGCACATCTTCCGGCGGCTGGAAGAGCGCACCGGCAAGCGGCCGCGCCTGACCGCCATCGGCACCGCCGACTACCCGACCCCGGCGCGCCGCCCGGCCAACTCGCGGCTGGACTGCAGCCGCGCCAGGGAGCGGCTCGGCGTCGCCTGCCCGCCGTGGCAGGACAGCCTGGACCGCGTGATCGACGAGCTGTTCACCAACCCGCCGCAGGCGTGAGGACGAGGACCATGAAGGGCATCATCCTGGCCGGCGGATCCGGCACCCGGCTCTACCCGGTGACGCGGGCGATCAGCAAGCAGCTGCTGCCGATCTACGACAAGCCGATGATCTATTTCCCGCTGAGCACCCTGATGCTGGCGGGCATCCGCGACATCCTGGTCATCACCACGCCGCACGACCAGCCGCTGTTCCAGACTGTGCTGGGCGACGGGTCGCAGTGGGGCCTGAACCTGACCTACGCCATCCAGCCGTCGCCCGACGGGCTGGCCCAGGCCTTCATCATCGGCCGCGAGTTCGTCGGCAACGATCCTTGCGCGCTGGTTCTCGGCGACAACATCTTCTACGGCCACGGCCTGACCAACATCCTGCGCGCGGCCGGCGAGAAGGCCGACGGCGCCAGCGTCTTCGCCTATGCCGTGCGCGACCCCGAACGCTACGGCGTGGTGGAGTTCGACAAAGAGGGCCGGGCGCTGAGCATCGAGGAGAAGCCGGTCAAGCCGCGTTCCAAATGGGCGGTGACGGGCCTCTACTTCTACGACAACGACGTGCTCGACATCGCCGCCGCGGTGAAGCCGTCGGCCAGAGGCGAGCTGGAGATCACGTCGGTCAACGCCGCCTATCTCGACATGGGCAAGCTGTCGGTCGAGCAGATGGGCCGCGGCTACGGCTGGTTCGACACCGGCACCCACGACAGCCTGCTGGAGGCGGCCGAGTTCGTCCGCACCATCCAGCATCGCCAGGGCCTGCAGATCGCCTGCCCGGAGGAGATCGCCTACACCTCCGGCTGGATCGACGCCGAGCAGGTGAGCCGTCTGGCCGAGCCGCTGAAGAAGAACGACTACGGGCGCTATCTGCTCGGGCTGCTAAGCTGAAGGATCAAGCGGCCCTCCTGCCGCGTTGTCCCTTCGTGGCCGGCCGGCGGTCCGTTCCTTGACGGCCGCCGGACACCACCAACGCCAACCAGCAAAGACAGGAAGGCAGCCTTGCCGGCTCTCACCAACCGAAAGCGTGTCCTCGTCACCGGCGGCGCCGGCTTTCTGGGCTCCCACCTGTGCGACCGCCTGCTGGCGGCCGGGAACGACGTGCTGTGCGTCGACAACTTCTTCACCGGCAGCCGCGACAACGTCCTGCACCTGCTGGACAACCCGCATTTCGAGCTGATGCGCCACGACGTGACGTTTCCGCTCTATGTCGAGGTGGACGAGATCTACAACCTCGCCTGCCCGGCCTCGCCGATCCATTACCAGCACGATCCGGTGCAGACGACCAAGACCAGCGTGCACGGCGCCATCAACATGCTGGGGCTGGCGAAACGGGTGAGGGCGCGGATCATGCAGGCCTCCACCTCCGAGGTCTACGGCGACCCGGCGGTGCATCCGCAGCCCGAGGAATATTGGGGCAACGTGAACACCATCGGCCCGCGCGCCTGCTATGACGAGGGCAAGCGCTGCGCCGAAACGCTGTTCTTCGACTATCACCGCCAGCACAAGCTGGACATCAAGGTCATCCGCATCTTCAACACCTACGGCCCCCGCATGCACCCCAACGACGGGCGGGTGGTGTCGAACTTCATCATCCAGGCGCTGAAGGGCGAGCCGATCACCATCTACGGCGACGGTCAGCAGACGCGGTCCTTCTGCTATGTCGACGACCTGATCGAAGGCTTCCTGCGCTTCATGGGCACGCCGGCCGGCGTCACCGGCCCGATCAACCTCGGCAATCCCGGCGAGTTCACCATGCTGGAACTGGCGGAGAAGGTGATCCGCCTGACCCGCTCGGCCTCGAAGATCGAACACAAGCCGCTGCCGCAGGACGACCCCAAGCAGCGCCAGCCCGACATCGCAAAGGCCCGCGCGCTGATGGACTGGGAGCCGGCCGTGCCCCTGGAAGAAGGGCTGGACCGCACCATCGCCTATTTCCGCGGGCGGTTCTTCGGCTGACAGCGAAAGCATACGTGAAAAGGGCGCCGGCCTTTCGACCGGCGCCCTTTTCCTTTTGGTTCTCCGAACTCAGTTCGGGCGAACCAGCCGCTCCTCCCAGGAAAGCGCCGAGGCGACGATGGTCTCCAGGTCGGCGTGACGCGGGGTCCAGTCGAGCGTGCGGCCGATCCGCTCCACCCCCGCCACCAGGGCCGGGGGATCGCCGGCGCGGCGCGGGCCGATGCGCATCGGCAGCGGCTTGCCGGTCACCCGTTCCACCATCGCCAGCACCTCGCGCACCGAATAGCCGCGGCCGTAGCCGCAGTTCAGCACCTCGGACGCGCCGCCCGCCTCGAGATGGCGGAGCGCCGCGACATGGGCGTCGGCGAGGTCGCTGACATGGATGTAGTCGCGCACGCAGGTGCCGTCCGCCGTGTCGTAGTCGTCCCCGAAGATCTGCAGCTCCGCCCGCTGGCCGGTGACGGTCTGGGCGGCGATCTTGATCAGGTGGGTGGCGACCTTCGACACCTGTCCGGAGCGGCCCTGCGGGTCGGCGCCGGCGACGTTGAAATAGCGCAGCGCGACATATCGCAAGTCATGCGCCGCCGCGCTGTCGCGCAGCATCCACTCCGTCATCAGCTTGGATGAGCCGTAGGGGTTGATCGGCTTGGTCGGCGTCTGCTCGTCGATCGGCAGCCGTTCCGGCATGCCGTAGACCGCGGCGGTGGAGGAGAAGATGAAGCGGCCGATCCCGGCCTCCACGCAGGCCTCGATCAGGGCATGGCTCTTCACCGTGTTGTTGCGGTAGTAGGCGAGCGGCCGCTCCACCGATTCCGGCACGACGATGCTGCCGGCGAAGTGCATCACGGTGCCGATGCCGTGGCGGGCGAAGGTGTCGGCCAGCAGGGCCTTGTCGCCGACGTCGCCCTCGACGAGGGTCACGCCGTCGGGGATCGCCGAGCGCCGCCCGGTGGACAGATCGTCCAGCACCACGACTGCGCGCCCCTGGTCGCGCAGCGCCAGCACCACATGGGAGCCGATATAGCCGGCGCCGCCGGTCACCAGCACGGTCGCGTTGTCGCTCGTGGTCATGTCCGCTCTTCGTCTTTGCCTTGGGGGCGATTGGGGGTCGGGTCAGAGTCGGAAGATAGTCGTCCGCCCATGCTGCACTGCGAGCTTTTCCGCCGAGCGGGCCGCATCATTCGAACGGCCTCCAACGCCCCCGTTCCAACCCCGATGGGTGGCCCGACGAAGAGCGGCGGCCTAGTCGAGGTAGTAGCGCAGGATGACCGTCCGCTGGACCACCAGGATGCTGACGATCGGGAAGAGCCACACCATCCAGGTCAGGCCGCGCCCCAGCACGCCCGCCCAGCCCGAAGGCCCGCCGGGAGCCGGCTCCTGCCGGCCGCTCGCGAAGGCCAGCGGCAGCAGGGCCGCCAGGGGCAGGAAATAGCGCCCCTGCACGCCGTCGACCCACAGCTGGCCGACCGGCGTCCACACCATGTAGAGCGCCCCGAACAGCAGCGCCCCGGTCGCCAGCACGACGGCCGCCGTCACCGCCGAGGCCCGGGCGGGCGCCCCGGAATACCAGTCCGCCGCCCGGCGGCCGAACAGCAGCGGCAGGAAGGACAGCAGCAGGACCAGATAGGCGGCATCGTAATAGGGCTTGGGCAGCCGGGTATCGACCCAGCCGAGGATGCCGACGAACTGCTGGTAATACTCGTGGCCCCAGACCTGGAAGGTCTTCACGGCAATGGTGAAGACGGCCAACGGATCGCCCAGCAGGAAGCGGAGCTGGCCCATGGCGTCGGTCGGGGCGTCCTGGCGGATCAGCGGCGTCTGCACGGCGAGCGCCATCCAGACCGCCCAGCCGACGGCGGCGGCCAGAGAGGCGGCGACCGCGAGGCGCTTCACCGCCGCCCGCTCGGCCGGGACCGCCAGCGGCATCAGGCAAAGCAGGGCGTAGGGCTGCTTGGTCATCCCCACCAGGGCGAAGCAGGCGGCACTGGCCCAGACCTCCGCGCTGCGCAGCGGCCGGCCTTCGGACAGCGCCCGGGCCAGGAAGGCGATGCCGAGCGCGGTGACGGTGATGACCAGCCCGTCCTGGCTCATCGAGGCGTAGAGGGAGACCGACATCGGCAGCAGCAGCACCGCGAACAGCGGCAGATGCGCCCGCCCGGCCAGCAGCAGGGCGAAGAAGCCGACGAGGATGCAGGTCAGCGCGTTGGCCGCCCGCGCCAGATAGAGCGTCTGCACCACCGGCAGGTCGAGGGCCTTGCCGACGGCGATGGCGGCGGCCTGCGGCAGGTAGAAGAAGGGTGGATAGGGGGCGGTGTTCTCCGCCGCCACGTTGAAGACCCGGCCGTCCCAGCGGGCGGTGAAGCCCTTGGCGAAATCCTCCAGGTTGGCCCTCTCGTCCGGCTTGAAGGGGACGTGGTGGAAGGGGAAATAGGCCTCGATGATCGCGACGTCGGACGGGCCGCCCGCCGCGATCCGCCCGTCGGTCGGAACCCTGGCGGCCACCCAGTAGCCGTGGGTGATCATGTTGGCCCGGTAGATGTGGGCGGGCTCGTCGGCGGTCTGGAAGGGGGGAACGCTCCAGACCAGAAAGAACGCCGAGATGGTCGCCAGAACGGCGAAGAGAAAAGGACCAATCCGCTGCATCACCAGACCTGTCGCTGAATGGGCTGGTGGTGGGTACTCCATCCGCCGGACAGGCGCCACCTGGAAACTTTGACGCGGCAGGAAGGATTTGGCCGGAGCCAGTCCCTTACGGCTCGCGGATGCTTTCGTCGAGCACGCGGATGACGGGGTAGAGGAAGTAGGACAGCACCGAGCGGGTGCCGACCCGGATCTCGGCCGAGGCGACCATGCCGGGGCTGAGGTTGGTGCCGGCGGGCACCGCCTCCAGCCGGGTGTCGGTCAGGCGGATGCGGGCGCGGAAGACGGCGCCGGCGGCCGGCCGGGGAGCGTCGGGGTTGGCGACGCCCCCTTGGGCGCCCTGGGGATCGTGGGTGAAGGCGTCGGCGCTGATGGTGCGGATTTCGCCGGGCAGGGTGCCGTGGCGCTGGAAGGGGAAGGCGTCCAGCTTCACCCGCACGAAATCGCCGACCCGGACCAGACCGATGTCGCGCGACGGGATCTCGGCCTCCACCTCCAGCGGCACGTCGGCGGGCACCAGGGTGACCAGCGGTTCGGCCTCGCGGACCACGGAGCCGACGGAGCGCTTGGCCACCTCCAGCACCACCGCGTCGACCGGGGCGGTCAGGGTGACCAGCGAGCGGCGGCGCTCGGCCTTGGCGATCTGCTCCACCAGGGTGGCCCGCTGGCGGGTCTGCTCCACCAGTTCCTCGGCCGTCTTGCGGCGCCATTCGTCGATGAAGGCGGCCCGGTCGGCCTGGACGCCGCGCAGTTCGTGCGCGCTCGCCTGCTCGCGGTCCTGCAAGGCGGCCAGGTCGTCGCGGATGCGCAGCCGCTCGACCCGCGCCTCCAGCCAGGTCAGGCGGGAGCCGGTCTGGCGTTCCTGAAGCTGGCGGCGGATGTCCTCCACCTCGCCCACCACGGCGAGCCGCTCGGCAAGGCCGGCCTGGGCGCGGCGGCTGGCGGCGATGGCGCTGTCCAGCTGCCCGGCCTTCTCGTCCAGCGAGGCGAGACGGGAACGGTATTCGGCGCGGCGGCGCTCCAGGATGGCGGCCTGCACCGCCAAGTCCGGGGTGGTGGCGGGATTGCCGGCGGCGGGGGTGAAGTCGCTGCCGTCCAGTTCGGCGCGCAGCCGGCCGATCTGGGCCTCGACGCCGGCGAGCTTGCCGGTCAGGTCGGCCAGATCCGCCGCGGCGAAGGTGGGGTCGAGCGTCGCCAGGCGGTCGCCGGCGCGGACGCGGTCGCCGACCTGGACGTCGACGCCGCGCACCACCGCGGTCTCCAGCGGCTGGGCCACCACCAGCGGCGCCGTGGTCACCAGCCGGCCGCCGGCGGTGACGATGCGGTCGACCTGGGCGAAGCCGGCCCACAGCACCAGCGCCACCAGAAGCCCGGCCAGCACATAGAGGGTGGAACGCGCCAACCAGGGCAGCGGCGCATGTTCGATCGCCGCGCCGTCCGGCAGGTAATCCAGCGCGAAGCCCGGCGGCGGGGCAGACGGCGCCGGCAGGGCGGCGCGGCGGCGGGCGGGAGGAGAAGCGGGTTCGGCCTTGGCAGGGACGACCTCGCGGCCGGTCTCCGCCTGTGCTGCGTCCTGCTCCATCTCGGGCATTCGTGTGTCGGGCATGGCTCAGCGCCCCCGGTTCTGCTGCTGCCACAAATGCCGGTATTCGGCGCAGCGGTCGAGCAGGATGGGATGGGGGGCGAGGTCGAGCAGGCGGCCCTGCTCCAGCACGGCGATGGTGTCGCAGCCGGTCAGGGTGGACAGCCGGTGGGTGACGATCAGCACGGTGCGGCCATGGGCGATGCGCCGCAGGTTGGCCATGACGATGGCCTCGCTGTCGGGATCCAGCGCGCTGGTCGCCTCGTCCAGGATCAACAGGCGCGGCTGGGGCAGCAGGGCGCGGGCGATGGCGATGCGCTGCTTCTGGCCGCCGGACAGGTTGGTCGCCCCCTCCTCCACCAGCGTGTCGTAGCCGTCGGGCAGGCGGTGGATGAACTCGTCGGCGCCGGCCAGCCGGGCGGCCTCGACGATCTCCTCGCGGCTGGCCTCGGGCATGGTCATGGCGATGTTGTCGCGGATGGTGCCGCGGAACAGGAAATTCTCCTGCAGCACCACGCCGATGGAACGGCGCAGATGGGCCAGATCCAGCTCCCGGATGTCGAGCCCGTCATAGCGGATGGTGCCGTCCTGCACCGGATAGAATCCCTGGAGCAGCCGCATCAGCGTGCTCTTGCCCGAGCCGCTGCGCCCGACCAGCCCGACGACGGAGCCGGCCGGCACGGTCAGCGTGACGCCGTCCAGCGCCGGCGGCCGGTTGCGGTCGTAACGGAAGCCGAGCCCCTCGATCTCGATGCGGCCGATCAGGGCGGGACAGGCGCCGCTGCCCTCGCGCCTGGGTTCGGCCGGGTGGTTCATCACCTCGCCCAGCATGCGGACGGAGAGCGCGGTTTCCTGGTACTGGTGGATCAGCGAGACGATCTGGACCAGCGGCGTCACCACCCGGCCCGACAGCATCTGGAAGGCGATCAGGGCGCCGACCGACAGCTGGCGGTCGAAGACGTCGAAGGCGCCGACGGCAACCACCGCCACCATCATCGCCTTCTCCAGGAATTCCGTCACCGTGCGGGCGGCGATGGAGATGCGGCCGACCCGGTAATGGCTGGTCACCGCGCGGGCCGCCTTGCGGTCCCAGCTGCGGCGCTGCTGCGGCTCCAGGGCGGAGGACTTGACGGTGCGCATGCCGTGGATGGTCTCCACCAGCATGGCCTGCCGCTCGGCGTCGGCGTTGTAGAGCTCGCCGAGCCGGCTGCGGTAGATCGGCACCAGGGCGACCATCACCCCGGCGATCAGTCCGGCGAACAGCAGCGCCACCAGCGTCAGCTTGGCCGAATAGAAGAACAGCACCGGCAGGAAGACCAGCAGAACCAGGCTGTCCAGCACGGTGGACAGCAGGTTGCCGGTCAGGAACTCGCGGATGCGCTCCACCTGCTGCATGTGGCGCACGGTGACGCCGGCCGAATGCCCGTCGAAGAAGGTGATGGGCAGGTCGAGCAGATGGCCGAAGGTGCGGTTCAAGAGGCGGATGTCGATCCGGTTGGCCGCCGCCAGCAGGATGAACTGGCGCAGGAAACGGAAAGCCGCCTCGAACAGCAGGGCGCCCAGCACGCCGATGGTCAGCACCTGCAGCGTGGCGATGGTCTCGTTCACCAGCACCTTGTCGATCACGATCTGGAAATAGACCGGGACGGCAAGGGCGAGCGCGTGCAGGACCAGCGCCGCCGCCACCACGTCGCGGAAGGCCGATTTCTGGCGCAGGATCTCCGGCACGAACCAGCGCAGGCCGAAGGGCTGGCGCGGGTCGGCGAGGCCGCGGCGCGGCTTGAGGAAGATGAGTTCGCCGTCCCAGCGCTCCAGGAAGCGGTCACGCGGCACGTCGATCGGCTCCAGCCGGTCGGCCAGCGGATCGACGACGCCGACCATCGGTTCCTCGTCGGGACGGGACGGACGCGACAATCCGATCAGGATGACGGTGTTGCCGTTGGTCAGCCGCGCCAGCAGCGGGAAGACCGGGGGCAGGGCCTGCAGGGCCTTCCAGTCCAGCCGGCGGGCGGTCGCCTTGAATCCGGTGGCGGCGGCGATGCGCAGCAGATCGGCGGTGGACGGCTCGCCGTTTGGTCCGCTGGGGCCGGGAGCGACGCGGGCGCGCAAGGCGGCCGGCGAGGCCGACAGGCCGTGATGGCGCGCCACCAGCGTCAGGCAGCGCAGCGCGGTGCTCTCGTCGCGGTCGGGGGCGGCGTCCGGACCGGGCGGAGGAGGCGTCGCGACGGTGGTGCTGGCGTCCGGCATCGGTCAGCCGAAATTCGGCGAGCGGGGCCGCCCAGGCAGGGTGGCGGGCGGAGTGGCCGGGGTCGCGGAAGAGGGGGAGGTGGGCTGGATCGGTGCCTGCACCGGACTCTGGAACGCCGGGCCGGCAAAGGGAGCAGCAGAGGGCGCGGAGGCCGGCACGGTGCCGGAATTGGGCGGCAGCACGCCAGCGGCCTCCAGCCGCTGGCGCATGCCTTCCAGCGCGGACAGGCTGGCGAGGAAGCCCGGCAGGCTCATCACCACCCGCTGGCGGATGGCGGGCAGCGGCTGGCCGTTCTCGTCCTTGCGGAGCGCCGACAGGCTGAACAGGTCGATGCGGACCATGCCGTTGCCGAAGCCGATGTCGAAGACCCCGTCGGCGTAGAGTTCGGGGATGCGGTCGTCCGGCGGCGGCTCGATGGTCATGCGTGTCTCGGTGGGGAATGGTGTCAAAGCAAAAAAGCCCGGGGCGGAAAAAGCCCGGGGGCGCTCCGACCGTTTTACCCGAAAGACGGGAAAACCACCAAGTCGGAGCGCCCGCGGGACTGTGCCGGCGCTTAGAAGTCACAACAGGGTTAAGCCCCCTCTCCAAAGGGGGAGGGGAGCCCTGCCGGTGGGACGGCGATCAGCCGAGCTGCGTCACCGACAGCGTGTAGCTGCCATAGCGGGAGCCGACGCCTGCCACCTGGAGGGTGTGGTTGCCGGTCGTGGTCGGGGTGAAGGTCAGCTGCGAATTGAGGCCGACACCCGAATCGTCGTCGTAGCGGAGCAGCGAACCACTGCTGTCGAAGACGCGCAGGTAGGGGTTGGTCAGGGTGCCGCGGCCGGTGTCCGCCCCCTCCAAATCGACCTGGTAGCGGACGCCGCGGGTCAGGGCGACGTTGACGCTGTCGCGCTCGTACGGGAACGACAGGACGTCGGACACCGGCGGGAAGACCTCGGTCAGGCTGGGCTGGCTGACGCTGACCTGATAGGTGCCCGCGCCGCCGCTGGCGAAGCTGCCGGCGGACAGGTAGTAGGTCCCGGTCTGGGTCGGACGGAACTGGATCAGCGCATCGCGTCCGGTGCCGCTGTCGTCATCCTGGGCCAGCAGGCTCCGGTTGCTGTCGAACAGGCGCAGATAGGGGTCGTTCAGCGTGCCGTTGCTGGAGCTGGAGCCGTTCTGGCGCAGCGTATAGAGGATACCCCGCTGCAGGGTCACGGCATAGGTGTCGGTTTCACCGGCGATGCTGAGCGTGTCGGTATGCGGAGTGCCGGTGGTCGAAAGCGTCGGGATCGTGGGGCCGCTGTTCACGGGCTGCATCGGAACGATGCGGCGCCCTTCGAAAATTCCGAAGTTCCGGTAGTGCTCCAGTGCCGCGCGGTAACGGTCGTTGCTGCTGCTGCCGCCGATGGCCGACTGCAGATCGGCGTTGGCCGCAAAGTAGGACGCGATGTCGACGCTGGAGAAATCGTAGCTGGTGGTGCGGTTCTCCCGATAGCCGAAGGAGATGAAGTGCTGAACCGCCAGCGAAGCCGAGGAGAAGCCGAGGTCGGTGTTCGCGGCCATGTACCCCGACGCGTCGAAGCTCGTGGTCCGGGTCTCGCGATAGCCGACGGAGATGTAGTGCTGGACCGCCGTGCTCGTGTTCAACCCCACCTGGAGCAGGTCGGTGTTGGCAGCCAGATAGCTCGACGAGTCGAAGGTCGTGGAACGGCTTTCGGTGCGGCCCGCAGCGAGATAGTGGCTCTCGGCACTGCTCAGGCTCACACCAGCCCGAATGAGATCGGGGTTCGCAGCCAAATAGCTTGCAGCATCAAATCCGGCGATAGGCATTCTTCTACCCCCAATAAAATCTATGCCGCGAGCCCATCAGGCAAACGGCGTCCAGAATTTTATTTTTAGGTAATTACCGCAGATCAATGCTGCATTATAACGCGCTTATGCATTCCTTTAATACTATGTCTATATTTTACCAGACGAATTTGCATCAACGCATACGCTTGTATCGTCATTATTTTTCCGATTCCGGTTGCTTGTGTATGTTTTTTGCCGGCTTCACAAGAGCCGCAGTGTGGATTTGCTCATTGAATGCAAATTGAGAGGTCGGGTTTTGAAAGACTTCCCGAATCATTTGCACTCAAAAAGAAACAGCCCCTGATGGAGAACCATCAAGGGCTGCAAGCCGGAAAAGCCGGGCAGGATGCCGGAAATCCGGAGCGACCGCTCAGTTGCGGCCGTAGACGTCCTCGAGCCGGACGATGTCGTCCTCGCCCAGGTAGGAGCCGGACTGCACCTCGATGATGGTCAGCGGCACCTTGCCGGGGTTCTCCAGCCGGTGGACCGTGCCGATCGGGATGTAGATCGACTGGTTTTCGTAGACCATCACCTGCTCCTCGCCGCGGGTGACCAGCGCGGTGCCGTTGACCACCACCCAATGCTCGGCGCGGTGATGGTGCTTCTGCAAGGACAGGCGCGAGCCGGGGGCGATGGTCAGGCTCTTCACCTGGAAGCGGTCGCCGGTGTGCAGCGACTGGTAGGAGCCCCAGGGGCGGTGGACCCGGCGGTGACTGACGGACTCGCTGCGCCCCTCCGCCTTCAGCCGGTCGACGATGCGCTTGACGTCCTGGGCCTGAGAGCGGTCGGCGACCAGCACGGCGTCGTCCACCACCACCACCACGGCGTTCTCCACCCCGACCACGGCGGTCAGGTGGTTGTCGCTGCGGACGTAGCAGTCGCGGGCGCCCTCCAGCAGCACGTCGCCGACGACGACGTTGCCTTCGCCGTCCTTGTCCCCGACGTCCCACAGCGCCGACCAGGCGCCGACGTCGGTCCAGCCGATCTCGCAGGGGACGACGGCGGCGCGGTCGGTGCGCTCCATCACCGCATAGTCGATGGAGATGCTGGGCGCCTTGGCGAAGGCGGCGGCATCCAGGCGGAAGAAGTCGAGGTCCCTGGAGCCCTGCTCCAGCGCCTCGCGGCAGGCGGCCAGCACCGCGGGGGCGTGGCGCTCCAGCTCGGCCAGCAGGCGGGCGGCCGGGAACAGGAACATGCCGCTGTTCCAGGCATAGGTGCCCTCGGCGAGGTAGCGCTCGGCCACCTCCAGCGACGGCTTCTCGACGAAGGCGGCGACGTTGTAGGCGCCGTCGGCCTCGTCCATCGAATGGCCGCGGCGGATATAGCCGTAGCCGGTCTCAGGCCGGGTCGGGGTGATGCCGAAGGTGACGAGGCGGCCGGCCTGGGCCGCGCGGGCGGCGATGGCGACGGCGCGGTGGAAGGCGGCGGCGTCGCGGATCTCGTGGTCGGCCGGCAGGATCAGCAGAAGCGCGTCCGGATCGTCGGCCGTCACCGCGAGTGCCGCGAGCGCGCAGGCGGCGGCGGTGTTGCGGCCGGCCGGCTCCAGGATGATGCCGCGTGGGGTGCAGCGCGACTGGCGCAGCTGCTCGGCGGCGAGGAAGCGGTGTTCCTGGTTGCAGATCACCAGGGGGGCCGAGAAGACGGCCTCCGCGGCCGGACCGGACTGCGTGGAGCCGGGTTGCGCGCTGACCCGCAAGGCGGTGTCCTGCAACATCGTCCGGTCGGAGCAGAGCGGCAGGAACTGCTTGGGATAGAGTTCGCGCGACAAGGGCCACAAACGGGACCCCGTACCGCCGGACAGCAGCACCGGGACGATCTTCTGCGCGGAATTGCCGTTCATCCTGCCGCCATTCATTGTGGTGAGCCTGTGGCCGGGCACCGGAAAGCCGACGGTCGAAACCGGCGGCCGGCGCCATGGCGGTTCGTTATAGACCGCGCTTCCCGCGCTCCACAAGCACCCCTCCGAGACCCACCCGACCGGGGCGCCCCTTCCGGGAGGAGGCGAGACAAGACTCCAAACGGCGCGGCTCCGGCATCCGGCAGCCGGGCCAATGGCCAGGTCCAAGGTTGGAGTCTTGTCGCGCCCCCCTGCCCGGCGGCACCCGCAGCCCGGGATCGGACGGGCGGCCAGGGAGAACCTGGGGGACAGGGGCGCGACAGAACTCCAAACCGGCCCCCGGACCGGATCGATGCGGACCCGTGAAACAAGAGCGAGTCATGGCCGATTCGCCTCCGCGACTCGGAAATGAGCGAATCGGAAGCGATTCGGGGCCGAATCGAAATGTCCCGCCTGGAGTCTTGTCGCGTCGGACGAAAAATCCACAGGCAATGCGGACTATCCGCTGGAGTCTTGTCGCGGGAGTTCTGGAGTTTTGTCGCGCGACTCGCGATTCTCTACTGGAGTCTTGTCGCGCAAACTATTAACTGAATCAAATAACCGTACAAATAGTTTGAGCGACAAGACTCCAAATTGCTGGCACTAACCAGCCGTGATATAGGGTTCCTCGCAAAGTCGTGCCAAGGTCAGCTCGCTATGGGACAGATACATACCCTGATCACCCAGCTTGGACGTGACCAGGCGAAGGCGCTCCAAACCGATCCGGATCAGCGTTCGCTAGTCGACGTCGCCGCTGCCGTCCTCGAAGAGGAGCGGCAGGAGCTTGGCATCACCTATTCGGGTTTTGCGCTGACCGCGCTTCCGCATCGTCGTCTTCCCGACGACCAGCCGTGGGAGCGTCGCGGACATAAGATCCGCTTGCTGATCGAGCCAGGACGACTGCCGATCCGCAACGGTGGCTTTAAGCTTTACGGCGTTCCCTACGGCAGCCGCGCGCGGATGATCCTGCTGTATCTGCAGACCCGCGCGATCCAGACCGACAGCCGCGAGGTCGAGCTGGGCCGCAGCATGCACGAATGGCTGGACCGCATGGGCTTGTCGGTGGGCGGCCAGACCTATCGCGACATCCGCGAGCAGGCATCGCGCATCGCCGCCTGCAACCTGACCTTCGCCTGGGAGGACGCCCACAGCATCGGCTTCGAAAAGGGGTCGATCGTCAAGGGCGGCATCCATTTCTCGGCCAATGCCGGGGCGGAGCCGGGCCAGGGTTCGCTGTGGGAGGACCGCGTCCTGCTGTCGGAAGCCTTCTTCCGCGAACTGAAGGCCCACCCGGTGCCGATCTGGGAACCGGCGCTGCGCCACATCCAGAACAACAGCACCAGCATCGACATCTATATCTGGCTGGCCTACCGGCTCCACAGCCTGAACCGCTCCACGCCCATCACCTGGCCGGCGGTGTTCGAACAGTTCGGCGCCGGCTACAGCCGCCTGCGCGATTTCCGCAAGCGCTTCATCGAGGCCTTGCAGCTGGCGCTCGCCGTCTATCCCGACGCGCGGGTGGATGTGGAGGAACAGGGGCTGATGCTGCACCCCTCGCCGCCGCCGATCCCGGAGCGCAAGTTCGCCCAGCTTTGCCGGTGAAATTGCGGGGCTGTCGTAGGACGCTTTCAGCACCCGATCCGTGCGACCGTCATCCCCGCGAAGGCGGGGATCCAGCGTTCCTGTACAAGCCCTTGAAATGAATGGATTTCCGCTTTCGCGGGAATGACGTCTTGCAGACGTTCGAGACTGGAGCGGGGGCGTCCCACCCCCTGCGACAAGACTCCAAACTCCGCCCCTCAAGGATTGGCGCGCAGCGCCTTCGCCAGCGGGTCGAGCAGACGGCGGAGCATTGAATCCAAAAGACTTTCGTCCAGGCTGCCGGACAGTGCCAGGGCCTGGGGCGGTGACATGAAGAAGGGCGCCCCGCCGGCGGATCCGGTGCGTTGAAGGGTCGCCGCAAGCGCCAGGAGCCGTCCGCCCTGCGGCCTGCCCTCCGGCCGCAGCGTGGCATGGACCAGCAGCAGCAGGGTGCCGGGATCGGCGATGCGGGCATCGTTGGGAGCGAGCGCGGTGACTGCCGGACCGGAGGCCAGCAGCCCCGACAGCACCGCGGCGGCACGGCCGCACAGCGCATCGTCACCCAAATCCGGGACAGGCCCGCCGTCGGCGTCCACCGCGCAGAGCAGGCCGACGCGCTCGACACGCTGGAAGAAGGGCAGGGGCGACATGGCGGCGGCCTCCGGGATGTAAAGGAGCAGGCTCGCGGCGAGCAGCAGCGCCGGGCGGATCCGCATCATCGCACCTCCCCGGTGTCGGCGGTTGGGCCGGGATCGTCCGGCGGGCGGACAGCTTATAGGCGCAAGAGGGCAGGGGCGGAACGGATGCTTCCGAGCGGACCCCGGTTCCTCAGGCCGGCACCAACTCCCGGTTCGCTATGAAACTGTTGATCGCCTGCTCCGCCAATGCCGAGCGGAGCGGCAGCCGGCCGTACAGCTCCGGCGGGGCGAGGGAGCGGGAGCGGTCGTCGCTGACCACGTCCACCAGCAGGACGATCCGCTGCTCGTTGGGAGCGTTCTCCACCTGGTGGGGGAAGGTGAAGTCGCCGGCCCACGGAGTCCCGGCCGGATAGGCGGCGGGGCTGTCGCCTATCCAGGTGACGGCGGCGGGTGGGGCGATGATCGGCACGATCAGCCGCGCTTCGGGCTGGTGCAGACCTGCGACGTCGTAATGCCAGCGGAGCAGGCCGCCGGGTTCCTGCCGATGGACGTAGCAGGACAGGATGCGGCAGCCCAACCCTTCCAGCAGGGCGCGGGCGCTCGGCATCATGTCCAGCGCCGGGGTCGGCCGGCCGGTGGCGCGCAGGCTGTCGGGGCCGAGCCCCTCCTCGATCAGGGTGATCGACGACCAGCTGCCGTCGCCGGCCATGAACATGCGTCCCTCGTCCCCCGTCGCCGCGTCGAGGGCCGCGAACTCGCGCTGGAGCGGTGCCGGCTCGGCGTGGACGGCCAGCGGGGCGTGCAGCATCAGGCCGCTGCCGACGGTGACCTGCTGCCAGGGATGGAGGGGGCGGGACTGCATGGCGGGCGGGCCGTTCGGTTGTGATTCCATTCAGTTCTTAAACTTTTTCCGGGAGATGTGCCAGTCGGGCTGTCCCGATCGAGCGGATGGTCTTATGCATCGACAGCGGCGATGGATGGCTGCAGGCTGTCGCCCCCGTTCTCCGTCTTCCGGGCATCGTCCTTCCATGCGGATCCTGTTCGTTCACCAGAACACTCCCGGCCAGTACAAGCATCTCGTCCGCCATTTCGCGGCGGATCCGGCCCATCAGGTCGCCTTCATCGGCAAGGTCCGGCGCGAACTGCCGGCCGGGGCGCAATTGGCGCTCTACCGGCCGACGCGCGAGCCGGGCGAGGCCACCCACCCCTATATCCGCATGTTCGAGGGGCAGGTGCTGCACGGGCAGGGCGCGGTACGCGCCGGCCTGGCCCTGCAGAAGGAAGGCTTCACCCCCGACGTGATCTGCGCCCACCCCGGCTGGGGCGAGGCTTTGTTCCTGAAGGACCTGTTCCCGCAGGCCCGCCTGCTGCTCTATTGCGAGTTCTTCTACCGGGCCGAGGGCTCCGACGTCGGCTTCGATCCGGAGCGGCCGGTGACGCTGGAGACGCGCTGCCGCATCCGCACCAAGAACGCCACCCTGCTGACCGGGCTGGACGCGATGGATTGGGGCGTCAGCCCGACGGAGTGGCAGCGGCGGCAGCATCCCGACGCCTTCCGCCCGCGCATCTCGGTGATCCATGACGGGGTCGACACCGCGGTCTGCCGGCCGGATCCGGCCGCCACCGTCACCCTGCCCGACGGCCGGACCCTGTCGCGCGAGGACGAGGTGGTGACCTATGTCGCCCGCAACCTGGAGCCCTACCGCGGCTTCCCCACCTTCATGCGCGCGGCGGCGGAGCTGCTGCGGCGCCGGCCCAAGTTGCACATCCTGATGGTCGGCGGCGACGAGGTCAGCTACGGCGCCCCGCCCGACGGCGGCGGGACCTGGCGCGAGACGATGTGGCGGGAGACGATGCTGGACGCCGCCGGCGCGCCCAAGCATGAGGCGGCGCGGCTGCATGTTCTGGGCAAGCTGCCCTATGAGCAGTACCTGTCGGTCCTGCGCGTCTCGCGCGCCCACATCTACCTGACCTTCCCCTTCGTCCTGTCCTGGTCGATGCTGGAGGCGATGGCCTGCGGCGCCGTGATCGTCGGGTCCGACACGGCGCCGGTCGCCGAGGTGATCGAGGACGGGGTGAACGGGCTGCTGACGGACTTCTACGATCCGCCGGCGCTCGCCGACCGGGTGGAGACGGTGCTGGACGATCCGGACCTGCGCGCCGCCCTGTCGGCCGCCGCAAGGCGGACGGCGGTGGAGCGCTTCGACCTCGCCACCGTCTGCCTGCCAGCGCAGATCCGCCTGCTGCAGGACGTGCAGGCCGGGCGGATGCCGGGCCTTTAGGAAGGGGACCTAACAGGTCGCGGAAAAACGAACATATTTCGGCTTTTTGCCTCTGCTGAGGCTTGGAAATTGCGTTTCCACCGCCCGTTTTTGTCAGAATGGAGCGCCTTTTCGCGCTCCGAGACGCTCGGAGCCGCCGT